>Ga0307516_10005048_pt1 | contig 15969 bp, 17 predicted proteins | sample 19_EM_MG_FD_203310 | JGI IMG/M metagenome (GOLD analysis project Ga0307516, IMG submission 203310) | Populus trichocarpa ectomycorrhiza microbial communities from riparian zone in the Pacific Northwest, United States - 19_EM | ecosystem: Host-associated > Plants > Roots > Unclassified | place...
CAAACCGTCGGGGTGCATCCGGGCGTAAGGTCAGCCTGCACTGAGGTACGACCCGGGGCGCTCGACAGCCAACGCGTGTGCGATATATCGAGTGCTCCCAAACTCTCGGAGCGCAGAACCCATCTCTAAGCGCGGGAGTAAAAAAAGACAGGCGCAGGGACGCAAAGCAGATCAACGCAGGGATGAGCGAGGACGGGTGATGAGCGCCATGGGCCCCTGCACGTCCGCTCATGTGTTGGATAGGAAAAGTGCGAATGGGGAACGTGAAGGACGGGAGTGTGGATGGCTGCGAGCGCAGATTGGGCGGAAATAACTGCTTACCAAGAGCAATTCCGCCATGAGGAGGAGCTCCACACTTGAGCGCGTGAACCAGATGATTGAATGATTGCCGCTCAGGTTCATCCAGCTAAACCAGCGAAAAAGTGAAAGTCGTTAGCGAAGGTTTCGAAGTACGCGGAACATAATCGGAAAGGGGCAGGGGGATGCGCGAACAAGACATCACTAGCCAGTATCAAACTTCTCGGGGCGTATTGGTCCGATGGCCCGAGGGGTAGAAGCTTCCGATACACGCAGAAGCCCCAGGATGCTTTCGCATACTAGGGCCGGAATTCGAACGAAGACGCACGGGGTGATGGATGTAAAGGAGATTGTTCGTACTTACCTGGAGTACGTTCCGAAACACATATTCTTGCATCGCGTGGTCATGTATCCTTACCGAACCGCCGCCAATCTCGACTCCATTCAACACGATGTCGTAGTGTTGTCCACGAACCCGGCCGTAGTCGCCTGCATAGAACGCCGGCAGGTCCTCGTACATCGGGGCGGTAAATGGATGATGGGTGCTACTCCATTGCCTCCCGCGCGTCATGAATTCCTTCTCCTTGTCGTGACAGGAGAACAGCGGGAACTCGGTAACCCATAGGAAATGCGGCGCTGACGGAAGCACGAGCTCACCTATGGCAGAGAAAATACGTCAATCATCCGCGCCTCGGTCTGTCAGAAGCCAAAACCCAAAAGTTGAAACTGAATGGGCCACACATAAAGGGGCGGACAATACGGCAATACGGACAAAAGGGGGGCGCGCACGCAGCCATTGTCTCGTCCGGACAAAGTAGAAGGTGAGATCAGGATACGTACCACGTTCTTGCGCAAGGTTTGCCAGTTTCAGGCGCAACCGGCCCAGTGCGGTAGAACCACCCTATTGAACGAGGCCAGTCGGTGTCAGTGAGATTGTTGGATATGGGGGGCTAAGCAATTGAAGCGTGTGAAAAGAGGGGTGGCGTAGTTGGGTGAAACGAGCAGATGGCGCGACAGGACCGAACCAATAGACCCCGACAAAACATGCTGACCTCCGGCGTTGCGGCGCGACGTGCGTACCAGACTACATCACCAGCTCGAAGCTGTAACTGACGGTTAACTCTATCAGTTGCGTCGGGGTGATTTGGGGTTATTTCCTCCCCCGCATCTTGCTGTAGCTGGGGGGGCCGGCTATCCAGCCACCACGAATTGATGTTTCCCGAAGTCAATTCGACACGTTTCTGTGATGGGGAGGATGATCGTTTTTTCAATTTTGATCGCATATACTCGGATAGGTTAGCGGGTTCACTCACAACGGCGTCCTCGTGATCGTCCCGGCAGATCTGGTCTGCACCCTCGAACGCGGTCTCTTGGCCATTGCGGAGGGCTATACATTCCCAGACGCTCCGTTCATCGTGTGATTTTGGGAGAGTGACAGGAGATATTACGGCTTCTGTTACGTCTCGTATCTGAATAATGAGGAGCATGGGGGTGGAGTGACAAAATTGAAAAGTCAGTGAGTGACACATCTGACTTGAGGGGGGGGGGAACCACCCTGGACTTACCTCGAGGCCGAAACGAGTGTCCGGTTTATCAGAGCCGAACTGGGCGGTGGAACGGAAGAGTGGTTGAGCATATCATCCCTCGATTTATGATGGTAGAGAAACGTTGTTTGGGGTAGGGGTCGCGTCGCGGTGAGTGGACTTACACGAGCCATGGCTTCCCGATACGTCATAACAGGGATCTCAGGTAAGTGGACGTTTTCGACTTGTTTCCAAATTTGTCGGATCACCTGCTCCGTCACCTTCTTTATCTCGTAACCACCTATACGCCAGGGTGGAATGACCGGTCTAGCGGATTGAGTGGTGACGGGAGGAGGGGTCCATGAAACGAAGGCCATCTCCAGATCAACCTGGGTAAATTCGGGCTGCCTGTCTTTCCTGCCATCCTCGTCACGGAAGCACCGGGCCAATTGGTAATATTTGTCGATACCACCAGAGCAGATCAACAGCTGTTTGGGCTGTTGCGGTGATTGCGGCAAAGCGTAGAAGAGAGGGGGGCCGTGTTGGGAACGAAGGCGGGTTGGTACGAGGAACTCGCGGGCACCTTCAGAAGTCGACTTTAGGAGGATAGGGGTTTCGACTTCGATGAAATCTGCGGAAATTGAATGAGGGAGGGGGAGAGTCTCGTAAGGTGATCGTACCTTGGTCGTGGAGGACATTACGGACAATGCGAGCGACTTGGCTCCGTTTACGCAAATTCTGTGATAAAGCGGATCGGCGAAGGTCCAAGTGACGGAATTTGGCGCGGAGATCTTCGTTGGCCTACCAACAGAATGAAAAGCTGGTGTTGATGGCGGGGCAGGAGGAGGTGGGCAGGACGCTCACGAGGTTCCGACCAACGGAGGAGGGTGAAAAAGGAAGATTGCGGTCTGCGGGGTTGAGTACGGTGAATTCCTGGACGGAGACTTCTATCGATCCTGTTGGCTCCTGTGTCGCGTTAGGAAAACGTAGGGGTTGGGTAAGAGGACACGGACGTCGCGCTTGGATTGGATTGGGCGGGGTCTGACGCGCCCTTGGATCAGCACGACGGATTCCGGTGGGACGGCGGACAGGGCGGCAAGAGATTCCGCGCTCGTGTGGTCTCGGTGGACGGCGAGCTGGGTCGTTCCATATGAGTCCTTGAGTGGGAAAAACGAGAGGGATTTGGACGCTCTCCTGAAACGAGGTGTAACGTAAGCTAGGGACGGAAAGTCGTGGGGGGGGGAGGACGACCTTTCGGGCAAGAGCCAGCCGGAAAGGACGACGGTAGAACCGAGGTCGCGTTCTGACAAGGCTCCACAATTGTGTGTTCTTTGAGGGAAGGGGCCTGGAAAATTGAAGAGTGATAAGTCCGCGTTGGTAATCGCCGCGATGGGGAAAGTGGACGAGACCGGAATGGGCAGCGCGACGCGTCAAACTGGGCAGCCTGCCGTTCTGGACGCACCGCCGACTCAGCTGGCGATGCATGTTGCAGAGGGAGGGGGTGAACGGCGGGAGTCGGAGGCAAAGACCGGCGGGAGGCGGGATGAACGCCGGGGAAGCCGATGGTCGGCCGGCTCGGCTAGGACAAATTCGTGATTGATTCCGGATCTCGCGTCAGGATAAATATCGAAACAGGCCTTTCCCCTTGAAGCAGTTCGTATCCGTCCGAGAGGGAGAGCAGACGGATCAGTTTGGATGCGGACGGGTGCCTTTTTCACATCCACATCTCATCTAATCGACGTACGGCTTCCAACCTCCTCCTCCCTTTTCCCAGCTGCCCAGGCGCCAATCACTATATATAAAACTCCCCGCCAGTGCTCTCTCCTCTGCAAATCCGCGCACCATGGCCTCCTTCGTATTCCCTCCAGAGCTCTTGGACTCCATCTGCAGCCACCTCCCCACCCCTGATCTCCTCGCCGTCGCGGCCACAAACGTCGTCCTCAACGCAGTCGCCCAGCGCACCCTCTACCGACACATCTCTATTACCCCCGCTGCGAACAACCTCGCCGTCCTCGAGACCCTCGCCGCTCTCCCACACACCGCCACCCACGTCCGAACGTTCTCCCTCGCCCTCCACCATGAGCAGCCACCGACGTTCTACACTCTCCTCGCAAAAGCCCTAGGGCACATGACCGAGCTCACCTCCCTCACCCTCTTCCTCGATCCAGAGGCCAGCTGGGTCCTCGACTCAGAGGCCCGCTATCTGAACCTCGCATCCTTTGCGTCCTCTTTCCCCCTCGACTCGAATCTCGCCCACTTCCTCAGTCGCACGCCAGCAATTGTCGACCTTCAGCTCGGTTCCGCTCTCTCCTCCAACGATCAATCGGAAATTAATCTTCCTCCGACCTCAATTCCCAATCTGGCTCGCTTCACCGGCCCACACAATACCGCTCGAATCCTTGTCCCTCAAAGACCGCTAGAGGCCCTGTTTTTGTCCGAGGTCATCTCGGACGATTCCGTCTTTGGCCAATTGTCTCGCTCGACAGCCAATATCACCATCTTCGATGCCGTCGTCAGCCTTGGCTTACTCCCGTGTGTCACCGCCATCTCCCAGTCAATGCCTTCGCTCCACCACCTCCGGTTGATGACCGTTGCCACATTAGACGAACAATTTGATCCCGTACGTCGTCACAGTCTCAAACCCCGTTTCCGGCCCAGCTCACCTCGTTTCCTCCAGTCTCTTTACCAACAGCTTTCTGATGCCCTCGGGTCCATGTCGGGCCTGGATTCCTTCGAGTATTCAGGAATGAATTGGACGTGCTGGAACGATTCCGACTCGAAGCGCGTTTGGCAATCAAGCCCACCAACTCCCAACTCCGACTTCCCTCAGCCGCCGGCGGACAATATCGACGATATTTTCGAATTCTCCGAAAACATGATTCTCTTCTAAGCAGTCGCTCCACCTCGTCCGCGATTCTCCCGCTCCCTCCCCGACGTTTTCCCACCCCCTCCATTCCCCGTCCCAATCCACGCACTAACTTATTATCGTCTCCTCCCACACAACCTTAGACACACGTACGTACATAATCCTTCAATACCCACACCTTTTGTTCCCTCTACATTTTCTACCACTCCCTGTTGTCAAACCTTGCTGTAATCGTAATCTTCTCTCTCTCTTATTCCACCCCACCAATCGATCAATTTCCCATCGTCGTCATTCCGACTCCCGTATAAGCACTCGTGACATGAAATCCTCCGCCGTGAAGATCGACAGCGAGAACAGCTCAGACGACTCGGGGGACCGCCTGACCACCGCTTCCCTCTTACCACCGACGTACTTGGCGGCGACGCCAAGATAGCCGTCATCTCCCTCTTTCCCTTGCGGGTCGGGCACTCGAAAAATATCAAACGCCCACCCCTTGAGGATGATCCCATCGACCTTGACTCGGTTCTTTCGCTTATCGTATTCGATCCGTTTGAAGTCGAACCCTAGCCCCAACCCCAACGCTTTCGTATACGCTTCTTTCAGCGTCCAGATAAGATAAAAGTGATAGAGAGCCTCCGACTGGGAAACGGCAGGTGCCGGGCTCAGCGTTTGCTTCTCGTATGGCGTAAGCTGCACAAAAAAAAAAGTAAAACGTGGGCCAAGGGTAAATTAAACAACCACACCAAGGGAGATCATAAGCCAATCGTTACGTGCTCCCCGTTTCGGGAGAACGCCAAAAGAAACAGAGCGGGAACGGAACAACATCCCGGAACAATGGGGGAGGCGGCGAGAGAGAAAGGAGTTGTCACGTACTGCGTCTCCGACCGTCTCCACAAACGCCTGAAAGGTAAACCGATCCGGGATCGACAGGTGCATAACGTCCACCCCGATCCGGTGGGCTGGTGGGTCGACCCACGGTTCGTCTGTGGTATCGCCAACCTCGAAAGCCATCGCGATTACACCCGCGTCGTGGGTCACATTATAGCCTATCCGAACTTTCTCGTGGTCAGGCAAGTCCGTGATCGGCTGAGCGGCCACCGACGGGATCGTCGATTTCGTTTATCGTGTGCGTGTCGTGACCCAGGATCGGTCATTTGATAGCGGAGCACGCGGTGAAAAACGGACAGAGTGCACGGACGTTACGAGGTGCGGTTTGTGAAGATGTGGGAAAGAGGTCAAGATTCTGATTAGCTCCGCACCTGGTTCACAGAAAGAACCTTACCGTGTTAATGTACGGCTTGTTGGCCTCCGTCTTTCCAAACTGTACAGACGAGATCGGTACCCCGTGTTCACGCAGCATCAGCCTCGGTAACAGATTGCCGACGAGAGACCCTACGAGTGATACAACACGAGACGAGATATGAGACGAGAGACGAAACAGGGAAGCCAAGATAGCGAGGAAGAACCCACTAAACGCGTCCTCCCTCCGAAAGAATTTCTTGATCTTCGTTTGAGCGGCCTCATCCACGAACTGCAATCCCCGGGTATAATACTGTAAAACAAAGCGTTGGGTCAGGAGATCACAACTCCGAACAGTTCCTGTCAAGCGACAAAACACGCACGGTCTCGAACGCTGTACTGTTTAGCGTGGAGACATCGAGCGTGACGGCCCAAACCTTCATCCTCGTCTTCGATCCTCGACCTTTCGTTCTTTCGGAATGGGATGATCAACGCGAAGAACCAAACCCGGTTCGGTCGTTCCCGTGGCGATCCTGAATCCGCGTCGATCCACTCCGGTCTGACTCTTGGTGGCCGATCTTGCCTATAACATCCGAAACGGAACGAGAGGATCTGATACTTTTCGGTCTGTCGGCCTACTTACCTTACTCGTGGCGTCGTAAAAGGCGGCCTGCCGACCGGCGCGACCCATCACACCCTAAGAGGGCTATAATTAAATAAATCTTATCTGACTTCAGCCGCCCGTTAGTTTCAGGTGCTCAACGCGCTCAGGCGCAAAACACACAGACTACACCCGACAGAGCCAGTGGAGCTCATAAAAAAGGAAGTATCCACATGTTTTAGACGTTTAACCTTCATGGGCTCCACCTGGATCCCTACAGATTCCATGGAACTCTGAGTACGTAGTACGCTTTTTGCCTCACCGCAACGGATATTCCTCGGCAAGTGGATCTCTCTGATAGCCGGAAGATCGTTCCAACTCGGGGGCCCGTACGAAAATAGTAATAGATCTTATCTCGGGACGTTTTTGGTGGCGGCAACCCGTGATAACAAAATGCTAACCGAGACGCAACCTGTGCGAACGCGAAGCCCCCGCGACCGACAGCGGTCTCTGTGAGAAGGGAACCACAGGGTGTCCGCCCGTATCAACGGGGCCGCACGCAAACGGATGAAATGCGTGTGTGCGCGGTCGCGTTAGTTAGGCGAACAGGTTGGGAAGGTGCGCCTTGGCCTTGTTATTGATGACCCTGCATGACATTCGGCTCAAAAACTCTCGGGGCGAGCGTCCGGACAGCCATCATACTCGTAAGGCTGAAGCAAAGAGAGCACCGCATTTCCCGGGCCCAGATGCGTTCCCTCAGAACTTCGGACCGAGCTAAAGGTCGAACATCATATCGCTTGATATCCCCGGCTCAGCAATCCGATATCCAATATTCAACCTTGAAACTTCGGCGTCCAGCAGGGGTCTCGAACACTCAGCTCGATCGTACGTCACAACGAACGCCCATCAAAGAGGTTCAGCTGCTCACTGGCACCTCTAAAATGTTGATGCCCGTAGTTATCCATGCGCGCCCGCAGGCGCCAGTTATGACCGAAGGGGGTTGGAAGGAGGCCTCTCGCGAATGATCCACGCGGAGGCGGAACGGAGAAGCAAGGAGCGAAATACCTCCGTCATCTCTCACTTTGGCGCTATCGTCCCAAGCCGTTCCCTATACCACCTGCTGGAAATCTGGAAAGCCCGTGACGGACCAACACAACACACAGTCGAGATATTTCTTTAAAACAGAGGTGTCGCCGGGCACAGGTCTCAACGTTCCAACGATCAACGCCTCAGAACAAGCGACCGGCGATCGCGTGCCAGACTGCGCAGCAATACATAGAGGGCCTCTTGGATCAAAACATCAACAGCCGAGCCAAAGTCTAGGCGGCGGATGTGAGAATGGGGTGTTACCGACGCGGGGATATACGCATAGTGAGTCGTGTAGAGGTGAGGTGGGGAGCGTCATTGCGACGTCTCTCATTGTATGACACAGTTAAGGTCGGCAGTGGTCAGGGGCGGGGGCGGAACGTCCGAGGCTCAACAGACCCAATACCCCGCGGCCGCCAGCATTAACCTGTTTCCCCTGACACGCTCCGGCGTCATACTCGCGGGGCCTTTGTGAATCTGCAGGGGATCAGTAGTTCACTTCCATGATTGACTTCTCCCTGGGGGCCTCGAGTAACATGTATCTGGACGTGAAGTTCTTGGTCATCGCGCGAGGGTCCCGCCGAACCCGCCAACGCCCGACTATTGGCGGAGGTAGGCTCGTGAGGCCCGCACCATCCAAGGAGCTTACGACACGTCTGGGGTATCATACAAATTGTGTGGGTATCACGTCAACCGATTTCAAGTAAAATCGAAAAGATCAGGTGGAGACATACCATCAGGAACCGGGCGATGAGGACCGAGAGCCCCGCACGCCTCTGTGATACCTTCAAGCCATACTCTCCGGTTTGGGCCAGTGAGACCACCACCATCTCGCGGTTCGCCACACGGGATCATGCCTGAGCTCAGACTGACGACACTGTCGCGATCTTTCGGTTCCGCGTATTCTGTCGCCAAGCTGAAGTAGCTTCCCATCTGGTCCTGGGGGCCCGGCCTTGCAGGGGGGGGGCCGTTCGGGGCGGCTGCTTTACCCGGTTTTATTGTCTCCGCGAGTCGGTCGATGACGATTAACCCCGGGCGTGCGATATCCATACAGTGTGTAGCCGACAATAGACAAGCGTGCCCCGCTTGAGCCGACCTCCGACAGGGTGCGTCGAACGCCTTTCAGTAGGATCAGAACTGTCTCGGTCCTGATCAGCGGACAGGTTTACGTTGGCGCCGGGCGTGCGCGCCACTTTAAGATTTGGGGTGAGTATTTCTGGACTAAGGGCTTTCAAGTGGATGAATACCGGCGGGAACTTCGTGACGGCATAGGTGTTCCAGATCAGAGCGCACTTAGACCAACAAAGTGGCCTACGTTCTTGTCACTGCATGCTGGAAGCCCTGAAGGGTACTTATTTTCCTCCTACCGTGACTCGGCTCCCACTGCGCCGATGTAATGGAACAACAAGAGACCCACTTGACTAGGAACGTCACCCGTTGATCCACCAGGCTGTATGCGAGCGCCGAGCCAGGAAGTGGGGTGCATGCAACCAAATCTGCACACGTCCCATGCTGAAGTCGCGAAACAAAGGCTATAATCCCTAATGTAGATGGCATACGCTGGTGTACGCTGTCCCCGGAATGTTCGCCAACCTACGGCAGCCTGTCCGAATCGCTTCGGGGCACCGGACCGACGGGTCGTTCTCCACCTGTTGAACTGTCAGCCGCGCAAGAACGCATTGAGTCTGACATAGCTAGAGCAAGTTCGGTGCGAATTCGTTGTAGCGAAGGCCGCCCACGGCCCCGGCCCCGAGTGTAGAACGGAGGGGTTATCGTACCGAACACGCCTGTGAGGGCCATCTTAGCGGAGGAAAATGAGCTCGCTGCTTGAGCGAAACAGACAACCAGACGGGGTACAAATCGTGAGCGGCGTTCTGGCGACTTAGAATATTGTGTTCATGTCGCCCGGCGAGACACCAGACTCTCGGGGAGCAGAAGGGTGAGAGGTCAGAACGTTGTCCGTGACTGGGGGAGCGCAAGTGGTCTACGCGGAGTCCCAATCACCTCCGTATCCCCATGTGTCAGTATATGTGGTCCAGGTGAGCAGCTGTGGTGACGACATGTTCAGATGTACCTCTCACTGAATGGCAACCAAAATCCCCATAAGGGCTTGCTTCCGCGGCCACCATATGCACGCTCGGTTTTTTTCTGCGGGCTTCGGGCAGGGGGGTCAGCTCAGCTTGATTCCGCCACGCCAACACAGATACTGCTATCCCGCGCGGATGGTATGGGGGACGCTCACCACGGTCCCCCGGCGCCAACACCTACGAGGTCGTTGGAACTGATGACGACGACGACGACACATTAGCACGCTGGGAACCCCACTAGCGGATTCGTCCTTCAAGTAGTGCTGGGATCGACCATTTCTTTATCATTAAGACGCCGTATCCGGGGCTCTTTATGGCTGAAGCTGAAGGTCTGGGAAACTTGGCAAGCCGTTCACATGACGCGGTGACTAGCCCACATTAAGCTGACGGGCACTGGAAAAAGTAGATCATGGGGTCGAAAATCACGAAGGCTGATCGATTCGAACCCTCGCATTGACGACCCTTTGAACCCAGAGTTTTTACCCCGCAAACTGACCCTTTGGTGCTTCCCCGAGCTCCGTCGGAACCTTCCCGGAAGTTGATGGGAAGGACGTGGACTAAAAGTAGGGAGTAAATTACGCAAATGCAGCGCAGCGACAGCTCGGTGAGACCGTGTAAGATGTAAGATATATTTACGGACTAGGAGCAGAGCTCGTACTCGTGTTCGGGCTGCCACTTTGGGGCTCTTCGTCTGGTACAACGTAAATGCGGGACTCGTTGTTAGTAGCTTTCAACGTCGTGGCGACGAAACTGCTCCACAATGTTTTCGACGCCAGGTTGAAATTGACTTCGACAAGCTTCTCGGACGGAGAGTTGATCAAACGATCGATGAGCTCCTTAGATGGGTTTTGGTAGTCTTTGAGCGTTGTTCGGGAGGGGAGGGGCATGAACGTCCCTGCGAACCCGCCGATGGAGAGAAGTGAAGTCACGGTCAAGGGCGAAACGACGTCTGTGATATCTGGGGCGTTCGTGACTTCGGGTGCGTCATACTACAACCGTATGGGTGAGGGAAAACGTCACATAATCTGACGACCCTCGATACATACCACGATAAAGTTGGAAAGGTATTCCCCATCAGCGACCACCACTTTCTGAGCGGTTAGGGTAATGTTTGACAGAAGTTCGCCGCATTTACTTCGCGAGTGCTGGCGCACTGCAGCAGGGGCAACATCGCATCCCGCCAATGTCCGATGTATTTCAAGAAGGCTGGTCATTGTCATGATTGCGTTGGATCGTAGGTTGGCGGAACCATCGTGATTGTCTGCCTTGGAATATTTGCCCGTCAGATCAAGGAGGTCCTGCAAATGAGCTTGGAGTTCTCTGATGAGATCTTTTGAGAGTTCTGCGATCTCTCTGTTCCGATTTGCTTCGCGGGTGGTGAGATGGAGGATTTACGATAGTTAATACGATGCTTACGACTCTGGAGGTGGCCTAGGTACCTCCGGACGTCTTTGCAGAGTAAGAAGGTCTTGGTTCTCAGCGTGAGAGGGCACGTCTTAAAGAGGGCCGGAAATAAAACCTGGTCGTCCCGTAAGCGGTAATGCTTTTCTGAGGATGTGGGTAACTTCACCGGTAGTTCCTGCCTGAACTGACGTTCCAGGTCTGGGGTTGAAGCTTGAATTTCTTGCAGAATAGTTTCCGCAGATGCCTTGCGATTGCGGAGTTAGATGAATTATTATGGGTCTAAGGTGCCCGGACCAACCGATAACGATGCCTCCTCGTCCCCGTTCTCACCACCCCAAGGTCTCGCCCCCGGGAGTCCTGTCAGATAGAGGGATAGGAAGGATTCAAAGTGGATAACCTTCCCCAGAAGCACTGCTCTTTCATGGTCCTGTTCCGAGAGTCGAAGGCCGGCATCGACATCCAACCTCCCCGCAGGGTGAGGCTTCGTGAAACGAATGTCGTATTCCTGGATCACGCCAGCAGCCATTCTATAATGTCGCCTGGCAAGAATTGGACTACCAGCGGTCATCAGGCCGGTGGCCATGCTCCAGTGGGCTTGGACGAATGAAATTGGATCATCCTCCGCCTTCATCGACATCAGCGAACGGAATATTAAGTGTGCGAGGAGTCCCTGGGCCTCCCAAAATATCCACTGTGCTCGGGAAACCTGATAAAAGTGCCGACCAGAGAACTCTGCGAACAATACAAAGAATGGGTGCACTCGTGTTCCGGACATGTCGGCTTGAACAATCGCCTGGAATTTGGGTGAGGTGAAGAGATTCCCTCGCACGAGGGAATATGATAGATATAACAACCGACTGTGTAGTGGTGAGCACTGGTTGGCTGGGACCAGCTCGTCCACGGTCGACTCACAACATCAAATTCCTATCATCTGTGGATATCGCTGAAAGCTGGAATGCTGAAGGGTCCGAGTTCCAAAAGTTGTATGCTAGGTGGGGAATCGGGGCAACCCATGGCCCCGAACTGTACATCTTGCTACACCAGTATGCGTAATCGACGTGTCCAACAGGCTCAGTCGTTGATTTTGTCACGATTGGATGCCTCGAAGACTCGTTACGTTTCACTAAAGCTGATTGGGTCCTCTCTGGTTGGAATCTTGGAGTATCCTCGTAATGGCAATCCGGCCTTTTCGGAGATTTTTTGCAGGATGTGCAGATGGGCTTGGCACCATCGCATCGCTGGAAGGAGAGTGAGATCAGAATGGAAATAGTTGACGGGCGGTAATCACCCTCTTATCGCGCCTGCAATCACTGGATCAAACGGGGAAACAGAACGCACAAGACAGCACGAACCTGCAAGGCGAACACGCCATGCCCTTTGGCAAGATCGTCTTCCTCACTTTAGGATCATAGTCGTAGTTGCACGCCAATATTTCCTTGGTACAAATCCCACAATATGGGCGAGCACCATCGCATTCCTGCAGATGGCTCAGGTTCAACGACAACGCCACTTGCCAGGCACAAAGGACCGAAGATACGTACCAACCGTTTCACACTGGGTAATCCCAACGCGTGCGGATCAGCAAGGGCCTATGTGAACTCCGGCGAGGTCACGAACCGGCAGTAAGAGCAGATTGGCTGGACGGGCATATGTCGCTGGATGGGTGTTGCTAGGGAATTGACGATGACGCCACGGGGAATTTTGAGCGAATGTGTGTACACCAAGCAAGCCACATGAGGGCGAAGGAGTATCAATATCAAAGTGCGATGGGGTTCGTGATGCTCTCGGTCCGGCTAACTCCGTAGCAGTCCCGTGATATCCCCCGGTATCCAACTGATCGCCGCCCGTCTAAAAGTCGAGGATTCAGCTGGGAAGAGACCAAACTACCAAGCTACCGACTGCCACGGTGCGAACGAACGACCGTATCTGTCTGCGGGAAACCACCGAGGGGTCTTTGAGTCGCTTTCAAAGACATCTCGGAAGCTTTCCAACACGCGTCTTTGCCTTTGACACGAGTTTAGCTCTACAACGACGCCAACCGCTTCCAGACAATGCAGCTCTGGTTTAGGTCGACAATGTGGGACAACCATCAGGTTTCAAACTTCATCTCTCGGGTTCTGTTACCCGTCTGTATATCCTTTCACGACACCCCAGGGGTATTGACACCAGGGACGCCTGGGATGGGTCTCAATGATCCTACCAAGGTGACTTAACCGAACCCCCTTTGAGCTTAGGAGGGGTGCCATTGAGGGCTAACTCGCCGAGCTGGAACGCGGTGCGACGCAGGTTCTGTATCTCCGGCACTTAAGACAGACCACGTCAAACGTTACGAGTCCCCACCCCACGGCCTCTCTTCAACCCCACACAACCGATCATGCCTTCCATCGCTGAGCTGGCTCCCCATGTCAACTTCCAGGAGAATGTTGGAAAGGGCGGGGTATGTAAATCGGATATCCGTGTTTCGTTGTCGAAATTGACTACTGAGCTCAGACCCTCGACTGGTTTCATGGAACGTATGATAGCTTTCTGGTGGACAGCTACAATTCCGAGCTCTTCCTTTCCGGACTGGAGCGGGCCGAGGGAGATGAAGTGGGACCTCTTATCACAAACCGCCGAGGGCAACTCTACGGATATCAGAGCCGGTGGTTACGACTCGAATTCGCCTCGACCGAGGATATCCCTTTCGATTCTGGTGACTCGTACGATATCGTTGGAGGCGTGTTCGTATGGAGGGCCCTGAGGGAAGCCGGTACCGTCTGCTTTTTACAGGTTGGTTCAAGCACACGGGGTGTACCACGATTAGAATGGAAGCTGCAGTGTCCGGAAATCTTCCTTGGTTTCAAGATTGACCCTACTTCCAACGTCTTCGTGACCCTGACTCCCCAAAACAAGTGAGTTGGAGGCTTTGATTCTCACTTTTTCGGTGTTGACAACGTACCGCGCCGTTATAGCGGGAGGGCGGTTATGATCACTCTCCGAACTATGACGGATGGGTTGCCGCACCCGAAAGCACAGCGACATATCATTGGCTATAGCTTGGGTGCGGCATTTACTTGCTGCGAATGGTACGCCGAGACGCACATCAACGGGTCTCGACTCGCAGTTGTGTTTCGACCCACAGACCCCGATGACAACGGGTTTTCCCTTGTCGTTTGGGACTGGACAAGGGGAGAAATCGTTCTCGTACGTGGAGTCAATTATAATGGGCCGACCCCGATTGACGCCCCTACCATCTCCCCTCAAGCGCCTCGAGAACGAGCGTCGCAAATCTATTCAGTTCTTGGACGAACATAGAATTCTCGTTTGGGAAGATGACGATAACTTCCTCGACGTCTACGATACTTCACGCCCCCCAGCGGCCGGGAATGCGTCGGACAATCGAGCGCTCCGTTTGGGTTTGCCCGACACGATTTACTTTGACGTGAAGATGCACTCAGGGTCCCATCACGGATCGAAACCCGCACACCTGGAAGACATAGTGCCCTTCTTTGCCGCGGACTCCGCGAAGATCATGGTCATTGATGTGATCACATACACTGATCTTACGAAGGAGGCAGTCGGCACGTCGGTTGTCGTATTAATCGAAGACATCCTTCGAGCAGCTCTGACGATGCCGTTCGGGACCGTGGTACGCTGGGAAGGCTGGCGCGAGATGACTGCAACCTTCGGCTTCAAGTGTTTCCCCAGTCAGACGGAAGACGAGCGACAGTGCTTTGTCGCTGGATCTCGCTTCATTTCTCCGCCTCTCGATTGCGATTTGCCAGGGTTTCGTCGTTTGGAGGTGTTCGATTTCAACCCCCACTACATCAAATTCGCGCAAGCCACTGGCCAACAGAACTTGGCCATCATGGGATGCGGGAGGCTCAAGTATGTCAAGAGCCAGATGATTGTCCCCTGGCGTGAAGAGCAAAAAAGTATCGTTTATCCCTTGGTCCACTTAACTGAGGATCATGTCATCATCGAGGATGTAAGTGTTATGAGTCGTAACACCGTCTACGCCTATTCTGACTAAATCGTTCTCTCCCCCAGGCCACTCACCCAGGCGGGCCTGGGACCCAGCTAAAAGCGTTTTTGGTCTAGAACCTGGATCCGATGGATGAAGTCACGACCGATCGTTCAACCATACCGTACATAACTACACCGTCCCCACCAGTATACCCATACGTACACAACAGGCTCCCTAATCCCGAACCAGTAACCACCGCAGAATGTATTTTTTTTGGTTAACAGCGTTAGGTACCGAGCGAACCGGCGATAAGCGCAAATGCCTGTGAACTGGGCGGGATTCAAATCTAAACCAAATCTCGACCATCTCGCTGATCGGACTCTGGACGTGAACCGCGAACCTTTTGTAGGCAAGGATCTGGGGTGAAATCCGCCTTCAAGTCCCACCAACCCTCGCATCTCATATCTCTGACGTTAACTCCTAACTAAGGTCACCGTCGCTAAGATGGCCGGGAGACAGTTTGTTTCGCTGGGAATGTTCATCGTGGACCAGTTCGTATTTGAAGATGAGGATGGGAACCCGACCGGAAGAACCCTTGACCCTCAGGTAAGCCCCGCAAACATACAACCCATGTATGTTCACTACTTACCTTTCCAACAAACTCGAACGTGAACGTAGATTGGAGGCGGGGGAACCTATGCCGCCATCGGAGCGAGGATCTGGTTTGCATCAATACCGCAGAACCGCTGTCCCTGGGATCTCATCGTATAATGTAGGTTGGACCCAACAGACATTGGGATGGTTATCGATAGAGGCAACGATTTCCCCTCCCACATCCAAGCCAAGCTCGATTCCTACGGATCAGATATGTGGCTCTTCCGCGACAACCCTACCCGTGGGACGACGGCGGCCTTGAACAA
>Ga0307516_10005049_pt1 | contig 15969 bp, 16 predicted proteins | sample 19_EM_MG_FD_203310 | JGI IMG/M metagenome (GOLD analysis project Ga0307516, IMG submission 203310) | Populus trichocarpa ectomycorrhiza microbial communities from riparian zone in the Pacific Northwest, United States - 19_EM | ecosystem: Host-associated > Plants > Roots > Unclassified | place...
CGTCTCGGCGATGCGCGGCAGCTCGGCGGGTTCGTTGCGCGATTGCTGCCCGGCGGCGCGCTGCGCGGCGGTGAGGTACAGCCACTGCGGCGGGATGTCGGGCGCATCGGTTTCCAGCACGAGGGCGTGTTCGGGCAGGGTGGCTGCCAGCTCCCGGATGCGCAGGGCCCGCTCGTGCGTCATGGCGCCGCCGAAGCCCAGTTTGAAACCCAGGCCCACGAACGCCATCGCCTGCTGCAGGCTGCCATTGAACGCGTGCGCAATGCCGCCCGCCACGCCGATGCGCCGCAGCTGCGCAAGCAAGGCATCGGCCGAGCGCCGCACGTGCAGGATCACCGGCAGGTCAAAGCGCTTGGCCAGGCGCAACTGGGCCACATAGAACTGCGCCTGGCGTTCGCGGTCCAGCCCGGGCACGAAGAAGTCCAGGCCGATCTCACCCACTGCCACCAGGCCCGGGTCGTCGCGGCAGGCCGCGAGATGCTCCTGCAGCCGGTCCAGGTCGGCCGGCGCCGCCTGGTCCACGAACAAGGGGTGGATGCCGAGGGCATAACCCCAGCCCATGGGCGAACCTGCCGGGCCGCCATGGCGGTGGGCCAGGTCACGCACGGCGTCGAAGTTCGCCGCCATCACCGCCGGCAGCACGAGCCGTGCCACACCCGCTGCCTGCGCACGCGCGACGACCTCGGCGCGGTCCGCGTCAAATTCAGGGGCATCCAGGTGACAGTGTGTGTCAATCCACATGACAGGTTGGGAGCGTACCGGGCGCCGGCGCAGCAGCCCGCCGTGCCCGGATTCTCCGGCACCGGGCCGGGGCCGCGCCGCAGCCTGGAAATGCCGCAGCACGGCCAGGTGTGACGGGCGGCAAACCTTGTGACCGGTGGGACCTGCGGGGAAATGCGCAAAGCCACCCTGCCGGACGCCCAGGGCCCACACCAGCGCCCGGCACGCGCATGCAAATTGCAGAGAGCCCCCAGCGGCCCAAAGGGAGGGCAGCAGCCGGCGCCTGCCACGCGCCCGCGTTCCTGCCTGGCCCTTTTCTGTTGCTGCCCACCATGCACTCTCGCCGCATCGTCGATTTCTACGCCGCCTTCAAACGCCTGGACCCCGCGGCCATGCAGGCAGCGTATGCGCCCGAGGCGCGCTTTTCCACCCCCTTGTTCCAGTTGCAGGGGGCCGAGCAGATCGGCGCCCTATGGGCCATGCTGTGCGACGCCATCGACCGCAAGAGCCTGGACCAATGGCGGCTGGAAGTCCGCGAGGTGGAGGCCACCGCGCAGCGCGGGCGGGCGCGCTGGCAGCCGCATTGGCGCATCCGCGCCAGCGGGCGTGTGGTGCAGGGCGTGACCGACGCGGCGTTCAGTTTCGACCCGCACGGCCGCATCCTCAGCCATGACGAGCGCTTCAGCTTCTGGCACTGGTCGCGCCAGGCGCTGGGTCTGCGCGGGGCCTTGCTGGGCTGGACACCGCTGTGGCGCGACCACATGGGCGCCTGGGCGCGCCAGTCGCTGCACGACTACCTGCCCTCGCACCGGAGCACCGTGCAGTGGCTGCGGACTGCCGCCAGGGATGAGGTCACCGCCTTGGGCTGACTTCGTTATGCTCACGCTCCCACCAAGGAGGCAGGGATGAGCCGAACCCACCCGTTTTCACCCCGTGCGCTGGCCGCCCGGGCCGGCGCTGCCGGGCTGGCCCTGCTGGCCCCCTGGTGCCTGGCCCAGGAAGCAACCCTTGGCCGCAACCTGGCCGCCACCTGCGCCACCTGCCATGGCACCAACGGCCAGTCGCGCGGCGAGGTGCCGTCGCTGGCCGGCGTGCCGGCCGAAAGGCTGGTCGCCGCGCTGGCCGGGTACAAGAGCGGGGCCTTGACCGGCACCGTCATGCACCAGATCGCCCGCGGCTACACCGACGAGCAGATCGCACTCATCGCGGCCTGGCTGGCCGCGATGCCCCCCAAACCCTGACGAGGAACGCCCTACCATGACGGCATCCACACCGCCAGACCCGTCCCAGGCCCGGCTGCGCAGGCGGCAGGTGCTGGGTGCAGGCGGCGCCGCCGCGGCATCGATCGGCTTGTGGGGCTGCGCGCCCCTGCCTCCGACGCCCGCGGACGCCACGGCACCAGTACCCACCGCGCCAGTAGGCACCCCGCCCGCAGCCGGGCCTGCGCCCCTGCCCACGCCGGCGGCGGCCCCACGCCCCGCACCCGCCCCTGTGGCCACGCCCACCATCGGCCGCGTGGTGGTGGTCGGCGGCGGCTTTGGCGGCAGCACGGTGGCGCGCTACCTGCGCCTGTGGCACCCGGGCATCGACATCACGCTGGTGGAGCGCAACGAACAATTCATCTCCTGCCCGCTCTCCAACCTGGTGGTGGGCGGCCACAAACAGCTTGGCGAGCTGACACGGTCCTACGCGGGCCTGGCCGCCCAAGGCGTGAAGGTCGTGCGCGGCGAGGTGGTGGCCATCGATGCGCCCGGCCGCAATGTGCGCCTGGCTGACGGCCGCAGCCTGCCGTACGAGCGCCTGGTGGTGTCGCCGGGCGTGGATTTCATGACCGAGCAGGTGGCCGGACTGGGCACGCCGGCTGCGCAGCAACGCATCCTGCATGGCTGGAAAGCCGGGCCGCAGACGCTGGCCTTGCGCCAGCAGCTGGAAGCCATGCCGGATGGCGGCGTGTTTGCCATGACCATCCCCAAGTCGCCCTACCGCTGCCCGCCTGGGCCCTATGAACGCGCCTGCATGGTGGCAAGCTACCTGAAGCAGCACAAGCCCAAGTCCAAGGTCCTGGTGCTCGATGCCAACCCCGAGGTGCAGTCCAAGAAAGCCTTGTTCGAGCGCGCCTTCAGCCAACACTACGACGGCCTGCTCGAATACCGCCCGAATGCGGAACTGAAGGAAGTGGACGCCGCCAGCCGCACCGCGAAGCTGGAGTTCGAGACCGTGCAGGCCGACGTGCTGAACGTGATCCCGCCGCAGCGCGCCGCGGAGATTGCCCGCAGCAGCGGGCTCATCACCGTGAACAACCGCTGGGTGGGCGTGAACTGGCTGACCATGGAGTCGCTGGCCGTGCCCGGCATCCACGTGCTGGGCGACGCCACCTTCCCCGGGCCCGGCATGCCCAAGTCCGGCCACATGGCCAACCAGCAGGCCAAGGTGGCGGCCGCCGCGATCATCCAGTTGCTCCTAGGCGAGGCCGTGAACGCCACACCGGTGCTGGTGAACACCTGCTACAGCTACGTGACGGCCAACGAGGTGATCCACGTCGCCTCGGTCCACCAGTACAACGCCGAGCAGAAGGGCTTCTCACCGGTGCAGGGTGCGGGCGGCGTGTCCACCGCCGCGAGCCTGCTGGAGGGGCGCTATGCGTGGTCGTGGGCGCAGAACATCTGGGCAGATATGCTGACTTCGGGCGCCCCGGGGTCACTCGCGTAGCCAAGTGACTTGGCAAAGTCGTACGGCCCACCGCGCTCCAGCGCGCGGTCAGCCCCCTTGCAGACGCAGCGCGCCAGGAGGCACGCCAAAGAGACGCTTGAAAGCGCGGCTGAAAGAAGCCTCGGACTCGTAGCCCAGGCGCTGGGCGATGTCAGCGACAGTCGAGCCGCCATGGCGCAACCATGCGCCGGCGACGTGCATGCGCCAGTGGGCAAGATAGCGCGCTGGCGACAGGCCCACCACCGTGGTGAAGCGCTCGGTGAAGACTGAGCGCGACAGGCCTGCAATCTTTCCCAGTGCGGCGACCGTCCAGAGGTGTCCCGGCTGGCGGTGGATCGCCGTCAGTGCCCGGCCGATGGGCGCGTCGCGCGCGCCGGCGAGCCACCCCTTCAGTTCTGTGGCGTGGGTTTCGACCCAGCTGCGCACCATGCACGTGACCACCGCATCGGCCAACCGCGCCATCATGGTGGCCGTGCCCAGACGGTGCGATGCCACCTCTGCCGCCATCAGGGTCAACAGGGTAGGCAGCGAGGGGTCGCTCGCATCGGCACGCCGCAGAACCAGCACCTCGGGCATCAATTGCGTCAGCGGATGCACGGCCGGCTCGTCGAAGCCAAGCGAGCAGCACACGATCAGCGAACGCGCACCACCCCCACCGGCACACATGTTGTGCGTCGTGGGCCCGACGAGATCCTGCTCGAACCCCGCCAGCGGTCGGACCGGCGACGTGGGCCCGTCGGCGATCGCATGACCGGTGCCACGCGGCAGCAGCGCTGCGTCGCCCGGGCCTATCCAGATCGGCTCCTGCAAGGGCAGCCTCAACCAGCAACCGCCTTCGACCACGAAGTGAAAGCACACGCCGTCCTGAAGCGGAATCTGCATACCCCAGGGCGCCGTCATGTCGGTACGGCAATAGGAAGCGCGCACCAGCCGCAGGTCGTGAAGAACGGGGCTGAGCAGGTCAAGGTTGGGTGGGGTGGAGCTCATCGGAGTTGCTTGGCGCTGTGCCCTCGGGGCCGTCCGGTGGGGTCAGGGTGAGCGGTAGTATGGGCGGGCTGTGTGCCTGCGTCCAGCAGCAGGGCTTGGCGCCGCTCGAGGCGTCCTGTCGACCAGGTTGCAGGCAGCGCAAGCGCGCACAGCGAGGCGGCGAGATCAGCACCTGAGCCGGCCAGACCGACCACGCGCAGTTGGTTCGCCGGCACCATGCCGAAGCCCGCCAATCCCAGGCAAAGCCAACGCGTTGCGCGCGTCGGTTCGGCGGTTCACGGAGCGGTACGCGTATAAACCGCTCGGGTCGCCAGCGCCTCCTTGCTGCCTGGAGGCGTGAAGTAGAGCTCGATCACGTGGCGGTCCCGGCCCTCGATGCGGATCGCTGTGCGCATCGAAACCGTCTTGCCGACGAAGGCCTCGCCTGCCACGCCTTGATCGACAAAAGTGCCCAAGAGGTCGATGTCTGTCCCGGGGCCCGATCCGGAGCGGCTGGCGTAGTACATCATTCCGGCGTTGGCCTCGTCGATGGTGATCCATTCATACCGGGCAATCATGTTGTCGTAGCCCAGCCAGCCGCGACGCCAATAGCGTGACTTCGCAAGCGTGCCCTCCGTCGTGTCTTCGAGGTAGCGGCCACCGGCCACCCACTGACGGCGAGTGACCAGGTCCTCCGAGGTGATTGGCGGTGCATCAGCGCTGCGGCCCAGCGTGGCGTACACGCCCATCTGCACACGCCACGTGCCCGCCAGCGACGCGAGCGCCGCATGGCCCGGGCCGGGCAGTCCGCGGCGGACCCAAGGCGGCATGTCGGTTGAGGCTGCGGCCGACGACGCGCTGGCAGCCATCCTGTCCTGGGCTTGCGCGGCGCCAAGCGCCGTGGCCAGCGCCGCGATGCCGATCGCCACAGAGGGCACGCGCTTCCAGCGAATCTTCATGAGGTCCTCTCTCGTAAACACAGATGCCAGTGTGCCCAGCCACGCACCGCAGGACCATGGCCCGTTGACCGGTTTGCTTGGCCGTTTGTCCGGCCCGCACGTGCCAGCGGCTGCGGACGGAGCGAACCTCAAGCACGCGGTGCGGCTTGGTTGCGCACTGCTGACGGCCGAACTCGCACGCTCATTTGACGAAGTCGTACGGCCCGCCGCGCTCCAGCGCGCGGCGGTAGGCCGGGCGGGCATGGACGCGCTGCAGGAAGCCATGCAGCCGCGGCCGACTCGCATCCAGGCCCGAGCGCATGGCGGCGGCCTCCAGCGGAAAACTCATCTGGATGTCCGCGGCGCTGAACTCATTGCCGGCGAACCAGGCGCTGCGGCCCAGTTCCGCTTCCATGAAGTCCAGTTGCGCCTTGATGTTGGGCAGCACGAAGTTCTTCAGCACCGTGCCGGCAATGCCGCGCGCCACCGGCTTGATGAAGAACGGCGCCGAGGTGGCGATGCGGTCGAAGATCAGCTTGAACACCTGGTTGGGCATGGCCGATCCTTCGGCGAAGTGCAGCCAGTAGGTGTAGCGCAAGCGTTCGGGCGACCCCTCCTGCGGCACCAGGCGGCCCTGCCCGTGATGCTCGACCAGGTACTCAATGATCGCGCCGGATTCCGCCACGGTGACATCGCCGTGGGTGATGACGGGTGACTTGCCCAGCGGGTGCACGGCACGCAGTTCCGGCGGGGCCAGCATGGTCTTGCGGTCGCGCTCATAGCGCTTGACCTCGTAGTTCAGCTCCAGCTCCTCCAGCAGCCACAGCACGCGCTGCGAGCGGGAGTTGTTCAGGTGGTGGACGGTGATCATTGTTTTCCTTCGTTCAGGGGGCGGGGCCGGCTCGATGCCGAGTGCCCGCGCTGCATGATGCCGCACCCGCAAGCGCCGGAGCCCGGCAGGATCTGCACCCCCAGCTCACAGCCGCATCATGGACCGCTGCTACATTGGGCCGGCCATGACGATGACCAGGGATCCGGCCCACACGACCCACCTTCCCGCTCCGGAGCCCTACCCGCCCGCGGCGCGCCGTACGGACGAGCACGCCGGCAACCGACCCACCGTCGTCGTCACCGGCGCCGGCTCCGGGCTCGGCGAGGCTTGCGCATTGCGCATGGCCGCGCGCGGCTGGACCGTGCTGGCGCTCGGCCGCCGGCTGCATGAACTGGAGCGGGTGGCCCGGCTGGCGCCGGCCGGCAGCGTGGTGCCGCTGGCCTGCGACGTGCGCCGCCCCGAGGCCATGGTGGAGGCCTTGCACTCGGTGCGCGGTTGCCACGGCGGCCACGTGCACGGCGTGGTGCACAGCGCCGGGGTGCTGCACATCGCCACCCCCGAAGGCCAACTGGGCACCTGGGACCAGGTGATGGACACCAACGTCAAGGGCGCGGTCAGCCTCACGCTGGCGCTGCAGCCGCTGATGCCGGTGGGGTCCTCGGTGGTGTTCATCTCCTCGGTGTCGGGCCTGGTGGCCAGCCGCCTGCGGCTGGCCTACGGCGCCTCCAAGGCGGCCATCAACCACATCACGCGGCTGCTGGCCGTGGAGCTGGCACCCAGGATCCGCGTCAATGCCGTGGCGCCGGGTCCGGTGGACACGCCCATGGCCACCTCCGGCCACAGCGCCGAGATGCGGCGCGTCTACCTGGAGCGCACGCCCATCGGCCGCTACGTCAGCGCGTTCGAGGTGGCCCGCGCGGTGGAGTTCTTCCTGGAGCCCGGCATGCTGGGCATTACCGGCCAGGTGATGGCGGTGGATGGCGGCTTCAGCGTGGCCGGGATCTAGCCAGGTCCCCGCCCGGGCCGAGCGCCGGGCCGCTCCCAAGCCGGCCCGGATCCCCGCGGGGGATCGGCCGATGTACCCATCGGCCGAGGGGCTGTCACTACAGCTCGCGCAGCGCCGTCGTGACCGGCAGGCGCGCGGCCCGCACGGCGGGGAACAAGCCGCCGATGAAGCCGATCGCCAGCGCCCATTTCAAGCCGGTCCACAGCAGGTCGGGCGTGACCCGCAGCTCGAAGCTGAGCTGGCCGACCGAGCCGGCCGCCATTGTCGAGGCGCCATAGCCGTTGAAGATGGCCCACGCCGCCACCCCGCCGATGAGGCCGCCCACCAGCGCCAGCAGCATGGTTTCCAGCAGGATGGCCACCACCACCGGCAGGCCCGGAAAGCCGATCGCGCGCAAGGTGGCAATCTCGCGCGCCCGCGCCGCGACCGCGGCAAACATGGTGTTGAGCGCACCGAACATCGCGCCCACGGCCATGATCGCGCCCACCGTGATGCCCATGATGCGGATGATCTTGACCATGCCCTCCGACTGCTTGCTGAAGTAGTCGAGCGTGGTGCTGGCCTCGACCTTGAGCTGCGGGTTCGACTCCAGCGCGGCCTTGAAGGCCGCAAAGCCCTGCGGATCGGCCAGCCGCACGGTCACCGAGGCGCGGCTGCTGCCGCGGCGGTAGGTGTCGGCCACCGCGCTGGCATCGGCCCAGATTTCGGATTCCATGGCGTCGCCGGAGCTGAACACGCCCACCACGGTCCACTGCTGGGTACCCAGGCGGATCTGCTGGCCCGGTGCCGTGCCCGCAAACTGCTTGGCCGCACCGCGGCCGACGATCAGCTCCTGCACACCGGGCGCGAAACGCCGGCCCTCGATGATCTTCACCTGCGGCCGCACCGCCCAGGCCTGCTCGCCGATGCCGCGCAACTGCACGCTACCCTCCTCGCCGGGGCCGCCGGCCTTGGTGGGCAGGTTGGCCGCCACCACCAGCTCGCTCGACGCAATCGGCTCGCCCTTGGCGTCGCGCGCGATGCCGGGCGCCTGCGGGATGAGCGTGACGCTGTCACGGTCCAGCACCGACATCACCTCCGAGGCCGAGGCCCCGCGCATGACCAGCGCCGTGTCGGCGCTGCCGGTGTTGCGCAGGGTCTGGCTGTAGCCCTCGGCCATGGCCAGCAGCGCCACCAGCACGCCCACCACGCCGGCAATGCCGACCACGATGACAGCAGACGAACCCAGCCGCTGCCCCAGCGTGCTGATGCCCACGTTCGCCACCGAGCCGGCCTGCCGGCCCCGCCGTGTGAAAAGCAGCCAAGCCGCCATCAGCACGGCCAGCACGATGGCGCCCGGCCACGGCAACATCACCCAACCGGCCAGCACCGCGATCAGCAGCAGCACCAGCAGAAAGTTCATCAGGAAGCGCATCGCCTTCTCCTCACCGACCCGCGAGGGCATCGACGATATTCAGCCGCATCGCCGTCAGCGCCGGCAGGGCGCCGACGAGCACACCGATCAGCGCCATCAGCCCCAGCCCCAGCAGCCAGCTGTCCAGCCCCACCGTGGGCAGGTTCAGCATGCCGCCGCTGCCGGCGCTCACCACCGGGATGAGCGCCGCCGCCAGGCCCAGCCCCAGCACACCGCCCAGCACCAGCAGCAGCACCGATTCGGCCAGCACCATGGCCAGCACGCTGTGGTTGGAAAAGCCGATGGTCTTCAGCACCGCCAGTTCGCTGGTGCGCTCGCGCACCGCCTGCATCATGGTGTTGCCCGACAGCAGCATCAGGGTGAAGAACACCGCGCCCATGATGGAGCCGACGATGAGCCCGATGTCGGCCAGTTGCTTCATCCAGCTGGCGGAGGCCGCCTGTTCGGTCTGCGTGCGCGTTTCGTGGTCGGAGTTGGTCGAGAGCGCGTCGATCGCCTTGGCCACCTGGTCGGCCTGGTTCACGTCGGCCACGCGGGTGACGTACCAGCCCACCTGGCCGTTGTTGTAGGGCGTGGTCTCGTCAAAATACTTCCAGTGCAGCAGCAGCATCTGGTCGTACCAGCCGCCGGTTTTCTTGTCCTTGGAATGCAGGATGCCCACGATGTCGAAGGTCCAGTTCTTGCTGCCTTGGCGGTCCGGAAAGATGGTGGACTGCAGCGGCAGGCGGTCGCCGACCTTCCAGTTGAAGCGCTGCGCCAGTTGCGCGCCCACCAGCACGCCCGTGCGCGTGGTTTCGAAGGCCTTGCGCTCCGCCTCGCTCACCGCGATCTCGGGGTACAAGTCCAGGTAGTTGGGCGCCACGGCAAAGCTGAACACCTGGTTGCGCGGGTCCTGGTAGGCACCGCCGAACCAGTTGGCGTACGTCATGTCCTTGACCCCCGTCACGCGGGGAATCTGCGCCTCCAGCGACTTGGGCAAGGGCTGGATGAACGACAGCTTGGCCCCCGTCTGCAGGCGCTCGGCCCCGTTGGCGCTCTGCCCCGCCTGGTTGAACGAGGTACGCACGGCGTCGAGCAGGCCAAACAGCAGGAAGGCCGCGATGATGGACACCAGCGTGAGCAGGGTGCGGGTCTTGCGGCGGAACAGCGCGGCCCAGACCAGGTGCAGGTATTTCATCGGCGGGCCCTCATGCCGTGGCTTCCACCACCAGGCTGCCCTTGTCCAGGTGCAGCTGATGGTTGGCGTACTCGGCCGCCTTGGGATCGTGGGTGACCATCAGGATGGTCTTGCCATGGTCGCGGTTGAGCGCCCGCAGCAGGCCCAGCACCTCTTCGGCCGACTGGCGGTCCAGGTCGCCGGTGGGTTCGTCGCACACCAGCAGGGTAGGGTCGGAGACGATGGCGCGGGCGATCGACACGCGCTGCTGCTGCCCGCCCGACAGCTCGGTGGGCTTGTGGGCGGCACGGTCAGCCAGGCCCACCAGCTGCAGCGCGATGGCCGCGCGCTTGCGCCGCTCGGCGGCAGAGAGCTTGGTCAGCAGCAGCGGCAACTCCACGTTGCGCTGCGCCGAGAGCATGGGCATGAGGTTGTAGAACTGGAACACGAAGCCGACCTTGGCCGCACGCCACTTGGCCAGCGCCGTGCCGCCGAGCTGGTCGATGCGCTGGCCACCCACGCTGATGCTGCCGCCGGAGGGCACGTCCAGCCCGCCGATCAGGTTGAGCAGCGTGGTCTTGCCCGAGCCCGAGGGGCCCATGAGCGCCAGGAAGTCGCCCTCGGGCACCTGCAGATCGATGTGATGCAGGACCTCCACCTTCTGCCTGCCGCGCTCGTAGACCTTCGACAGGTCGCGGATCTCGATCAATGTGCCCATGTCATGTCCTCGTTGCACCTGCGGGGGTTTAGTACTGGCCATCCGCCGCGCCGTGATCAGCGCGACCCTTCTTCGATTCTCACGTCCGAGCCGTCGTGCAGCGCGGCGGGCGGCAACAGCACCACGCGTTCGCCCGCCTTCACGGCGTCGGGCAGGAGCTTCATCGTGCCGACCTCCTGCTTGGCCGGTGCCACGGCGCGCTGCTGCACCTTGCCGTCCGCCACCACGAACACCACGCTGCGGGTGTCGCGCTGGGTAATGGCTGCTGCCGGCACGAGCACGCCCTTGGGCACCTGGGAAGCCGCCGGGGCCTTCGATCCCAGGAAGGAAACCCGCACGCCGATGTCCGGCAGGAGCCGCGGGTCTTTCTGTTCCAGCGCCACGCGCACCTTCACCGTGGCCTTGCCGCGGTCGGCCGTGGGCACGATGGCGATCACGTGCGCGGGCACACGCCAGTCGGGATAGGCATCCAGCACCGCTTCGGCCGGCATGTCGGGCTTGATCTGGCCGATGTAGGCCTCGTTCACGTCCACATCCACTTCCAGCGAATCCATGTCGACGATGGTGCCCACGCCGGTGCGGGTGAAGCCGCCGCCCGCCGAGAGCGGCGAGACGATCTCGCCGACCTGGGCCGACTTGGCGATGATCACGCCGGCAAACGGCGCGCGCACCACGGTGTAGTCGAAATTGACCTGGGCCTGCGCCAGCTGGGCCTGCGCCGACTCCACCTCGCGGCGCCGCGCTTCCACCTGCGCCGCAGACGTGGCGACCGCGGTGCGCGCCTGCTCGGCGGCCTGCGGCGCGATCATGCCGCTGGCGGCCAGCATGTCCTGCCGGCGCGCATCGGCCTGGGACTGGGCCAGCTGGGCCTGCGCCTGCACCACCTGGGCCTGCGCCGTGCGCACGTTGGCCTGGGCCACGCCGAGGCTGGCACGCGGCGAACTGTCGTCCAGGCGCGCCAGGATCTGGCCCTTCTGCACCCGGTCGCCTTCTTCAATGAGCACCTGCGTGAGGGTCCCGGTCATCTGGGTGGAGACTGTGGCCTGCCGGCGCGCGGTGATGTAGCCCGTGGCCTGCAGGATGGCGCCCTCGGCGCCCCCGGCGCTGGGGGCCATGGCCACGGCCGTCTGCACCGCGATCGCCCGCCCACCGAGGAACCACCAACCCGCCCCGGCCAGCGCTGCTGCAACCAGGAGGAGGCCCAGCGCCAAGGCCCACCAGCGCCACGCACCGCGGCCCTGGTCCTCACGCTGCAGCCCATCGATGCGCAGTGCGTTCAACAGATTGGCGTCGATATCGCTCATCCACGAAACCCCTGGGGCGGCCGGATGCAAACCCCGGCGCAGTCGATTGCCGAACGAAGGGCGGCTCCCCTTTGCCGCGAACACAGGCAGGCAGCGAGGGCCTGCCACTGCGCCGGCTCATGCCACAGAATGGCACCCAGGATTCGGAGCACTGCAATCCAACGAATCACACAGGCGCGCCGATCATACATGGCGCATTTGCACCGGCCGATGCCCGGCGTGCGAAGATCAAAGACCCACTCCGCCTCACCCCAGTTGCCCCATGCTCATCAACTGTGTCGTGTACCGGCAAGGCCTCAAGCTGGCCGACATCAACGTCGAGCAGATCAGCGACTACATGGCCCGTCCGGACTGCCTGGTGTGGGTGGCCTTGCGCAATGCCACCGATGCCGAGCTGGCCCAGATGCAGCAGGAGTTCGGCCTGCACGAGCTGGCGGTGGAAGATGCCCGCCACGGCCACCAGCGGCCCAAGATCGAGGAGTATGGCGACAGCTTGTTCGCGGTGATGCAACTGGTGGAGTTCAGCCCCACCGATGACTTGAATGTGGGCGAGGTGGCGGTGTTCGTGGGCCGCAACTTCGTGCTCTCGGTGCGCAACCGCAGCACGCAGAACTTCCTGGGCGTGCGCGAACGCTGCGAGCGCGAGCCGCAGTTGCTGGCCCGTGGCCCCGGCTTCGTGCTGTACGCGCTGATGGACGCGGTGGTGGACCGCTACTTCCCCGTGGTCGATGCGCTGGAGAGCGAGCTGGAGACGGTGGAGGGGCACATCTTCCAGCGCGGCGCGGCACGCGCCAACATCGAACGCCTGTATGCGGTGAAGCAGCGCGTGATGGTGCTGCGCCATGCGGTGGTGCCGCTGCTGGACGCCGTGAGCAAGCTGCACGGCGGCCGCGTGCCGCAGGTCTGCAGCGCCACCAGCGAATACTTCCGCGACGTCTACGACCACCTGCTGCGCATCAACGGCACGCTCGACACCTTGCGCGACACCGTGACCACCGCGATCCAGGTGAACCTGTCGATGGTCACGATCGAGGAGTCGGAAACCACCAAGCGCCTGGCCGCCTGGGCCGGCATCTTTGCCGCCGCCACGGCCTTTGCCGGCATCTGGGGCATGAACTTCGAGGTCATGCCGGAACTGAAATGGCGCTGGGGCTATGCCGGCGCGCTGGCCATCATCAGCGGCACCTGCGCGCTGCTGTACTGGCGGTTCCGGCGCGCCGGGTGGCTGTAGCGGCCGACGACGCGGCCATGTGCTCTACCGTAGCGTGACACCGGCGCGCAGCGCCCGCACGGCACCTTCGCCAATGGACGCGCCAAAGCGCTTGGCCAGCCGGTCCACCACGCCTTCCTTCTGCGTGTAGTCGATCACGTCCTCGGCCTTGATCACTTCACGTGCCACGAAGTCGAGGTTGCCGTACTTGTCGGCCAGGCCCAGCTTGACGGCTTCCTCGCCGCTCCAGAACAGGCCGGAGAAGGTTTCCGGTGTTTCCTTCAGGCGCTCGCCGCGGCCTTCCTTGACAACCTTGATGAACTGCCGGTGGATCTGGTCCAGCATGGCCTGGGCATAGGCCTTTTGTTGGTCGCTCAGGGGCGAGAACGGGTCCAGCATGCCCTTGTTCTGGCCCGCGGTGAGCAGGCGGCGCTCCACGCCCAGTTTCTCCATCGCTTCGGTGAAGCCGAAACCGTCCATCAGCACGCCGATGGAGCCCACGATGGAGGCCTTGTCGACGTAGATCTCGTCGGCCGCCACCGCCACGTAGTAGGCACCGGAGGCGCAGGCCTCGTCGACCACGGCATACACCTTCTTGCCGTGCTTGGCCTTCAGGCGCCTGATCTCGTCGTTGATGATGCCCGACTGCACCGGGCTGCCGCCCGGCGAGTTGATGCGGATCACCACCGCGCGGGCGCTGGCATCTTCGAAGGCGCGCTTGAGCCCGGCCACCACGACTTCCGCACTGGCGTCGGTTTCGGCCGCGATCTCACCGCGCAGCTCCACCAGGGCCGTGTGCGGGCCGCCCGGTGCCGTCTTGCTGCCGCCTTGGCTGAGCGAGGCCAGCACCACGAAGATCAGCAGCAGCAGCCAGGCCATGCGGAAGAAGATGCGCCAGCGGCGGTCGCTGCGGCGGTCGCGGAAGTAGTCGCGGGCGAACTGTTCGAGCACCCCGTCGAGCGAGGCCCGGCTCACAGCCGCCGCGGGCGCGGGTGCCGGCTTGGCCGGCGCAGCGCCGGAGGAAGAAGGGTCAACGGGATCGAAAGTGGGTTCCATGAAGTCTCGCCCTGGGAAATGTGCCGGCCGGATTGAACCGCTGGTATCGCGTGGGAATCAGTCCTGGAATGCCGGCGTCAGGTCTCGGGAAGGATACCAATACACCCGGCCATCGCGTTCCTGCACGGCCAGTGGGGTCAGCTGGCCGCGCCCGCAGGGCCCGGCCACGCAGCGGCCGCTCGCGGGCTCGTACGCCGCCCCATGCGTGGAGCACAGGATCCAGCGCTGGGTGGAATCCATGAAGACGCCGGCCTGCCAGTCCATCTCCATGGGCACGTGCACGCAACGGTTCAGGTAGCCCCGCACCTGGCCGTCGAAACGCAGCACGAAGCCGCGCACCGGCCGGCCGTATTCCAGCAGGTCGAAGACGTAGGCGGTGCCGCGCTCCTGCAGCGTGTCGGACGGGCACAGCGCCACCGGCAGCGCCTCCTCAGGCATGCTGCTCCAGCCACTGCGCCAACTCGATCACCGAATGCGCCACGTGCCGCGGCCCGAACGGCGCGAAGGTGTCATGGTCGTGCGCGCCGTACGACACGCCCAGCGAGGCCGTGCCGGCGTTCAGCGCCAGCTGCAGGTCATGCGTGGTGTCGCCGATCATCAAGGTGCGCTGCGCCGGCACGCCGAAGTGCTCGATCAGTTCGTGCAGCATGCGCGGGTCGGGCTTGGATGCTGTCTCGTCCGCGGTGCGTGTCGCGTCGAACAGGCCATGCAGGTCGGCCACCGTGAGCGCCTCGTCCAGGCCCCGGCGCGCCTTGCCGGTGGCCACGGCCAGGTGGTGCCCACGCTGGCGCAACCCCTGCAGCATGGCCAGCACGCCCGGGAACAGCAGCAGATCGCGGTGGTGACCCAGGTAGTGGTGGCGGTAGCGCTCCACCATCTCGTGATAGCGGGCGTCGACCAGGCCCGGCGCCACGTGCGCCAGGGCATCCCGCAAGCCCAGGCCGATGACGTAAGCCGCGTCGCGGTCAGCCGGCACCGGCACGCCCACGTCGCGACAAGCGCCCTGGATGGACCGCACGATCAAGCTGGTGGAGTCGCACAAGGTGCCGTCCCAATCGAACACGATCAGGTCAAACTGGCGGGTCATTGGAGCCCCTCGCCGGACGGATACGTCCGTCGATCCCCCGGGGGGACTGAGTGCCGCGGCTCCAAGCCCGCCTGCGCGGGCTTGGACGGCACGAAGGCCAGCCGCCTCTGTGCGGCGGGCATGGCCGGCTCGGGAGCGGCCCAGCGCTCGGCCCGCGGCATGACTTGCCCTGACGGGGTCATTTGATTCATCTTCACAACTGCTCCAGAAAAGTTTCACATTCGTCCGGCAGCGGCGCCTCAAAGGCCAGGCGCTCGCCCGTGGCCGGATGATCCACCGCCAGGTGCCAGGCGTGCAGGAACATGCGGCCGAACTTCGCCGCATTAGGCCCCGCCCCCTTGGACAAGGCCTTGTTCTGCGCAAAATCACCGTACTTGGGGTCGCCCACGATGGCGTGGCCTTCGTGGGCCAGGTGCACGCGGATCTGATGGGTGCGCCCGGTCTTGATGGTGACCTCCAGCAGCGTGAAGCGCTCAAAGCGCCGGCGCACCTTCACCAGCGTGATGGAGCGCCGGCCTTCGTCATCCTCGTCGGGATCCACCGCGCGCACGCGGCGCTCGCCCGCGGCGTCGAGGTACTTGTGCAGGGCCACGTCGATCACTTTCTTCTGCGCAGGCCAGTCGCCCAGCACCAGGGCCAGGTAGGTCTTGTCGGTGCCGCGAGCGCGGAACTGGTCCTGCACGGCAGTCAGCGCGCTGCGCTTCTTGGCCAGCAGCAGCACGCCGGAGGTTTCTTTGTCGAGCCGGTGCACCAGCTCCAGGAAGCGCGCTTGCGGCCGGGCCCGCCGCAACTGCTCGATCACGCCGAAGCTCACGCCGCTGCCGCCGTGCACCGCCACGCCGGCCGGCTTGTC
>Ga0307516_10005050_pt1 | contig 15966 bp, 24 predicted proteins | sample 19_EM_MG_FD_203310 | JGI IMG/M metagenome (GOLD analysis project Ga0307516, IMG submission 203310) | Populus trichocarpa ectomycorrhiza microbial communities from riparian zone in the Pacific Northwest, United States - 19_EM | ecosystem: Host-associated > Plants > Roots > Unclassified | place...
TGGGTGTATGGGAAAATATTTCCGGAAATCCTGGTGCATCTGCAATCAGGTATTTGGGGACACGGCCCAGTTGATGCAGCCACTTGTCCTGAAGGCCATAATCTCATTTGCCGAGGAACGTTCGGCTGCCAGTGTGGCGAACAGGCCCGTCCCGAATGTTGGTCGCGGGATTGCGATGGCTTTGGGCTTGTGGCTATTGACAATTATGACGAGTTTGTGTACACATCAGGTGGGTATGCTATCATTATTCCGGTGACTCGGCCAACAAACATGGTACTATTGATTTTCTTTGAATACATAGTTCTTTTGGCGTTCAATGGCGACGGGTGTCTTAGCCCGCGCTGCTCTCATTGCGTCCATATATGAGCGCGGTGTCCATCTTACTGGAAAGGAGAGGGTGAAGCTCACAAACGCGACCCTAGTCAATCACATCTCAACAGACGTAAGCCATTCTTATGACCTAAGGCCATTCAGATATACACTGTTCCACAGGTGAGCAGGATAGATGCCTGTGCACAGTGGTTTGTGAGTTTCCATGTCCTCCGTAACTGAGAGAATTTACTTCGTTCATGCGACACCCGCACCAGCATGCAGGTTAGTTCTGCTCGGAAGTAACATTTTTGTCTTGGAATATTTATGATCCATCCACAGCATGGACTTCACCAATTCAATTCATCCTTTGCTTGATTATACTATTGGTCCAAGTAAGCTTCAAACGTGAATATTTCATGGTCGACATCTTAGCATCTATGACCATCAGCTTGGACCTTCTACTTTGGTGGGCTTTGCACTTTTTGCTTTAATTGTCCCGCTACAAGAGCGGATGATGTCATTCCAACACCGACTTCGACTTCGCTCGATGGTGTGGACGGAACAGCGTGCGAAAATTTTGCTCGAGGTTCTCGGTAGGTGTCATCTTGCTTCTTTAACTATTCATGGAGAGACGCTAATTGGAGAATTCAGGGGCGATGCGTGTAGTCAAATACTTTTCGTACGAGGTGCCTTTTCTGCAAAGTAAGTTCAGGCGCTTCTTTTTCTCACACACCTCCAATATCATGATTGCATCACAGAACTATCTGAATTGCGCAAGAAGGAAATGTGTGGGATCTCCAGAATTCAGTTTTTAACAAGTGCAAAGTATGATTTCCCCATTCTTTTGTCGACGTGACTCATGGACGTAGTTTTGCCCTGGCGGCATCGCTGCCGACTCTGGCAGCTACTGTATCTTTTGTAACATACACGCTCACTGCAAACGACTTCAGCACTGCGATTATATTTGCTAGCTTCAATTTATTCCAGGTGAGTCGGCTAGTGATGGGGGACATTATATTTTGCGTTGACCACTGTTTACACCAGCTTCTTCGTCAACCGATGGTGTTCATGCCCCGCGCGCTCTCCGCAATCCCAGACGCATCCTCCGCGCTACAACGTCTTTCACATGTCTTCCACGCTAAACTCATAAATGATGAGACCCCGGTGATTGACAAGACTCAAGAACATGCTGTCATTGTCCGACATGCAACCTTCGAATGGGAGTCATCCGAGAAGATTGACGAGAAAATCCCTGATATATTGTCTGGAGGCGGAAAGGGTGACAGCCGAGGGAAATGTATTGGGCTAGCTGCAAAAGGCCAGGACAAGGAGGAGCCACTCAAAAATGGACCAGTATTTAGGGTCAGAAATGTCACGCTGACTATCCCGCGCGGGCAGCTAGCTGCAATCGTAGGTCCTGTCGGAAGTGGAAAGGTAAGTCGTATTTTTACCTACTGCCTCTGAATACTGAGTGACTGCACACAGTCAAGTCTCTTGCAGGGTATTATAGGTGAGATGAGGAAGGTGTCTGGTCATGTTTCGCTTAGTGGAAGGGCGGCGTACTGTCCCCAGACGGCGTGGATTCAGAATACAACACTGGCAAGTGCTCTGTACTAGCTGCTTCGAAGTACATCGAATTGAGGAATTCAGAGGGACAACGTGCTTTTTGGACAACCTTTCGTCGAAGAGCGGTACTGGCGAGTGATCGAGCTGGCCTGCCTCCTTCCTGATCTACAGCTGTTACCCGACGGTGATCTGACCGAAGTAATATGCCACAGTTTATGAGACTGTCTTGTCGACTCACACGTGCCCGTAGATTGGCGAAAAGGGTATCAACTTGAGTGGCGGACAAAAACAACGTGTCAATATCGCACGGGCACTCTACTTTGACCCTGAAATCGTGGTCTTCGATGACCCACTCTCTGCTGGTACGTTTTTCTACTCGGCATGCATGGGCCGGAAGTTGGCTGACAGCACCGTCGCACAGTCGATGCTCATGTTGGCAAGTCTCTCTTTGAAGATGCAATCATCGGAGAGCTGCGAAGTCGCGGGATTACCGTCCTTCTCGTCACTCATGCCATCCACTTCCTGTCGCAAGTTGACTACATATATACAATGAACAATGGAACGATCGTGGAGAGTGGTACGTACGAGGAATTGATCGACAAGAATGGTGAGTTCGCGAGGCTGGACAGGGATTACGGTGGTCAGACGGAGGTGGCAAAGAGGGAAGAAGGTGTGGAGGAGGGAACCGAGAGCCCTGCTACGGCCTCGAAGAGCGTCACTGTTGAAGATGCGAAGATGAAATCTGCGCAGGCGCGTGAGCGAGCGGCAGGTAAAGGTACATCTGAAGGACATTTGATGGTGAAGGAACAACGTGAAATTGGATCCATGTCGCTGCAAGGTAAGGTTAGGTTCGTGCCTGGGGACCTTGGAAGCTGACTTGCTGGGCTACTGCAGTGTATTGGGCATATTTCACCGCTGGACGCGGTGCCATTACGATTCCCCTCATTATATTATTTATGGTTTTGATGCAGGCAAGTCAGATTATGAACTCGTACACCCTCGTTTGGTGGGAAGCCAAGTACGTCGACTGCCTGGACGGCCATCATATACTCATTTCAGTTTTCTTAACAGTACGTGGAGGCGACCCAACTCGTTCTACCAAATCCTATATGGGTGTCTTGGCATCGCGCAAGCAATGAACACGTTCCTGTGGTGCGCGAAGTGGGCCTACTTGTTGAACTGGCTATAAACCATTTCTACAGCAGCGCGTGTATGGATTTCATGGGCTACCTTGTCTCTCAGAACCTGCATTTCCGCTCTGTCAAGAGAGTGCTCTATGCACCCATGTCGTTCTTTGACACTACGGTGAGTCTTGTGATGCTATGCAGTCCTTGGAGGCCACTGACTCATGCAACGTCGCAGCCATTGGGCAGAATCCTAGGTGTTTTTGGGAAAGACGTGGATAGTGAGTCACTTTTTTTTCAGCCGTAGGCTTGCTTAACGCATTATAGCCATGGACAACCAGCTTGCTCGTGAGTTGATATCAGAACCTTTAAACGATTGCTTAATTCAAGTTCGTAGTCTCCATCAAAATGTGTATGACGGATTTGCCGTTCCTACCAGAATTTTTTTCTGACTTGAATCGACAGTTGGCCTCACGCTGTCCATGTGTCTTGGGGCTGTTGTTATCGTCGCCATCCTAGAGCCGTATTTCCGTGAGCTTGGTTCACTTGTTTTCCGATCCTTTGCTGAATAATACTTTGGACAGTCGTGGCTGTCGTCTTCACTGCCTTGGGCTACAGCTACTTTGCTGCATTTTACCGCTCTAGTGCTCGAGAGGTCACGCGTCTAGGTCATCTCTCCGTCCTGGTATAATTGTCCCTTTACTAATAGTGTAATAGAGTCGATGCTCCGTTCCTTGTTGTACGCTCACTTCTCGGAGACATTAACTGGGCTTCCGACCATTCGTAATTACGGAAAGATGCAACGTTTCATTGGAGCAAACAGACACTACATTGATCTACAGGACAGGGGTTTGTTCATTGTGATCACTAACCAGAGATGGCTTGGGGTCAGGCTTGACTTTATGGGCGCCACCCTGGTTTTTTTTGTGCGTAGCTCTTTCATCCAGGATGCGTCTTTGTTTCATCGAAGGGTACAGGTTGCACTGCTTGCTGTTTTTGATGTGTCTGGGATTAATCCTGCACAGATTGGTCTGATCCTGACTTACTGTAGTGAGTTGATGTTCCTCTCTTTATTGGCCAGGCGTTTATCGGTTGTTCGTAGTGATGCTCGTTCAAATGGTGGGGTTGATGACGAGACAGTCGGCGGACGTCGAAGTGCGTTCATCGCTCTCTAACGTGATCGTTATTGACATCTTTGAAAAGAGCAACATGAATTCAGTCGAAAGAGGTGAGATCATTTGTTTAGCATGCAAGCACCGTGCTGATTGTTCCTGCAGTTGTGCATTATACACGGGATGAAATTGTTCCGCAAGAGGCTCCGCACGAGATACCAGACAGCAAGCCGGCGCCTGAGTGGCCTCACGATGGTGCGATCGAATTCAGGGGCGTTCAGATGAGCTACCGACCAGGATTGCCGAATGTTCTCAATGGAATCTCGATCTTTGTCGAAGGGGGTGAGAAGATCGGTGTGGTCGGAAGGTATGGATTGGCTGTGTGGAGGATCGTCAGCTAAGACGCAGTTTGCAGAACGGGTGCGGGGAAGTCGTCGCTGATGCTTGCGCTGTACAGGATTGTCGAGCTGTCTGGGGGATCCATTTTTCTGGACAAGTGAGGGCTACACGGGCTGTTTTGGACATGGGCTTACTCCGTTGCTTTTAGTGTCGATATATCCAAGATTGGATTGAAGGATCTGCGTACCAAGATATCTATCATACCTCAGGATGTGCGTCGTCGGCTAGGCAATGTCGACATTGACTGACGGGTTTATCTTTAGCCTCTCCTTTTCAGCGGTACGATCCGGTCGAACCTCGATCCGTTTAATAAATACGACGATGCCAAGCTATGGGATGCACTGCGCAGATCCTGTCTGGTGGCGGATGAATCGGGAGAAGACAAGACGACGCGATACACGTTGGACAGCGTGATCGAGAGCGAGGGCGCCAACCTGAGTGTGGGGGAGCGGTCATTGTTGAGCCTGGCACGTGCGCTGGTGAAGGACTGCAAGGTCGTCGTTCTGGATGAGGCAACGTAAGTCCGTTCCCCAGGTCGTTGCGGGGTGTGTCTTACGTGTGGATGGCCAGCGCCTCTGTTGATCTGGAGACGGATAGCAAGATCCAGCACACTATCAAGACCGAGTTCCAGGATCGCACATTGCTGTGCATTGGCCGTGCGTATTATTTCCGCGGTTTCGTGGCCACGGATCATATCGACCGGCTTACGGTGTGTCGTTTTCAGACCGGTTACGTACCCTCATTTCGTACGACAGGGTGCTCGTCATGGATGCCGGAGAAGTTGCTGTGAGTTATCAGGGATGTTCCATGTGGTGGGAACTGATGGCGTTCTAGGAATTCGATACACCCTGCACCTTGTACCAGAGAGAGGGTGGCATTTTCCGTGGGATGTGCGAGGGGAGCAACATCTCGCTGACAGACATTGAGATGAGCAGGGTAGTTGACGATTAGCGACTTGCTCTTGTCCTGATTAGGTGGTGATCCAAGAATGGAGTTCTGAGATCCGGGCTGAGGCCAGTTCGTCCGACGAAACCCCCCTTGGGCACAGATAAGGATAGGCTGCGTGTCGGATCTCAGCAACCGTGTGCGGTCGCCGTCTTCGATCAGGTCGCTGGGATGGCGCGCTGTCGCCTGTCGCATCCAGGTCTTGACGAGAGCCAATCGTTGTGTGATCGAGAGAGACGGGGATCCGGCGTGGTATGTATCTGGTGGCACGCGTGTTCCGCGCGTCGCCGTGGCTGGGCTGATGGACTGCCCAAAGCCTGCTGCTGATCGGCGTGCAAAGCACGTTCTGCTGCAAGCCGACACCGTCTAGACGACCTGCGGAGAGTGCCACAACGTGTGATTGATGCGAGAAACGCTGTTCGCTGTTGGGCAGAGGATGCGGAGATTGAGGACGGCGGTCCCGAGGGGATCTCCGATGGCGATGGGATCTTGGATTTGCCACGTGGGGTCGCGGGTCTCGACCTAGGGTAGAGGGCAGGCACAACCTCGATATCAGAGCCCTCGTCTTCGCCTTCTTGCCAGGGCAGCCCGTCTCCATTTATTGTGCGTCCCCCCGCACTCGAGAGCACCAGAGCAGCGACCAGGTACGTCTCTCTTTCGCTCACCGGACAAGCGCGGGATCGGGGCAATCGGCGAAATCTGGGTTCGATACCAATTTCAATATTATTTTATTTATTTTTTTCTTCGCTTTCTCTCTCTCGTGGTGGCGTCGAGATCTCTTCCCATCGGGAGATACACTGCACCGGACCCAGTTCCTCCTCGTCCTCGTCGTGCGCACCGACGACCTCTCTTTTTTGTGTGTGCTGCGCGGGACACTGACTCGTCTCTCTGTCCAGCGACGGTGCGACACCGACATGCACAGGCAGGGCGCGCAGAACCACCCCCGCTATCCTCCCCCGCACCCACCCTCGCATCCCCACCACCCACCCCCGCCCCACCCACACGTGCCCTCCAGCGACTTTCGTCTTCCCCCGCTCAAGTCCCTCAACTTTCCCTACAAACCGCCCTCCCACGACACCGCACCGCCCCCAGAACACCAGCCCTACTCCCAGTACGACGTTCCCCAGGATGTCCCCCCACAGTCGGCACCCCCGCCGCCCGCCCAGCAGCCCACCACCGCCGTAGCCACCTCGAACGGGAACTCGTATTATTCGTATCCGCCGCCCTCGCACAGCTATGTCCACCGCGCCCCTTATGCCTTCCAGACACCCAGCGAACCAGACTCGTGGACGCCCCACTCGCTGCCCCCAACCCAAGCCGCCTATGCTCGCACAGCGGCCATCGTCCCCACGTCCCTCGATGCAGCTGCACTCGCTCCCCCGGGTCCCTCTCGCCATCCACCCAACGCATTTCCTCCCTCCAACAGCACATACCACCCAAAAAACAGGCCTCCCCCATCCCCGTCCCCGTACACACCCGCCTCTCATCCTTATCCCCCATCCTACCCCCACCACACCCCCTCCTCGTCCGTCTCCACTCCCGGCTCGGGCTCATATGCGTCCTACAGCACCTCCCCCACGTACCCTTCCAGTGCCACATCCCCCACCTATAGCACCAGCACGAGCCCAACCTACCCCCACACAGCCAGCGCCACCGCTCCCCCAAACTACCCGTCCCATCACCAGTACACCTCCGCCTCTGCCTATCCCCCACCCTCGCCGACCCCGACCCCAACCCAGGCATCCCATCCCCATCCCCACTCCCATTCTCCCGCTCACTACGTCCCTCCCACCCCCTCCACTGCCTCGGGATATCCATTCGAAGATGCCCGGCCAGTCCAAGGCCATTCCCAATCTGATTCTCGGTATGTACCCCCTCTCGTTCAGCGACTCTGTACACTCACGAGTGCATATACCCAGCGATGCACGCGTGCCGATCACCCAGCCAGAGGCCAGACCACGCTACCCACACCCAGATACGCGAACCGCAGATGTGCGCATGGCAGATGTCCGACAAACATACCCCCCGGACCCTCGACAATCATACCCGCCACCAGCTACCTCGGCCGACCCACGCCATCCCCAGGCATACCCCCCACACGACCCACGTGGGGTTTACCCAGATGGCTCGCGTCCCGGAACCGCCTATGCCCAGCCTCCTCCCTCTGCACCCCCGCCTCGAACTTCGTATGTCCCCGACACGACTGCACGACATGCATACCAGGAACCACGCCCACCAGCAGCATACCCGCCTGACACACGCCCAGCACCAGGGACAGGTACGTACCCAGAAAGCGGCGCACCGCCGTACCCTGCCACTGAGCAGGGTCGTCCGTCGTATGTTCCCAGTGATCCACACAGACCAGGCACATCATATACCCCGGCTGAACAACACCACCAGCGGCCTCCGTTTCCTGATCCCCGTGGTGCCACGTATGCCCCAAGTCCCCCAGCGACAGCTACCTCGGCAGGGCCTCCTGCGAGCAGTGGTGGCCGCCCTGCCTATATTCGCTCCTCTGATACAGGACCTGTTCCGGTAAGTGCACCGCCGCCTGCTGGCCGTGCTCCTTCACTTGCGACGCACTATACGTCCTCGCACTCGCTCGCGTATGCAGTCCCGTCGGCACCTTCTTCGTCTGGTGAGTCGCACGACCCAGGACGCGCACATGCCCATGGTGGTGCGTCTACATCGTCCCTGCAACCGCCGACAGCAACGTCGGCCCCTGCGGCACACACCCACGGGTACGTCTCCAGCGCCAGCGCACATGCGTCCCACGCGTCGCACCCCACGTCCCACGCCCATTCACTTTCGCACTCGCATGGACATGCACACGTGAACACGCACGCACCCCCGCCCGCGCCACCTGCATCGTCGGCACCGTCTCACCCCTCTGCGCCCCAGCTGGTTCACCCACAGCAGCAGCAGGCTCCACCGCCACCGCCGGCGGCAGCAACATCCCAACCTCAGCCGCCGCCCCACCATCCACAGGCCTCACAGCCGCCGCCACATGCCCATGCCCATGCCCACCAGCAGATGCACCCGCATCCACCCCACACGCATCAGCAGCAAGCGCCTGCTGTTCCACTTAATGAGCCGCCGCGCCCCGCGTATGTCTCGCCTGCAGACACGCTTCACGCGAGGGATGGTCGGTACGTGCACGTGCAGCCCCAGGGGCAGCCTCGGCCAGGACAAGGACAGGCATACGGTGGCATGGTGAGTGCCGAGGATCGCGAGCGTGCCGAACGCGAGAGGGAGCGGGAACGAGAGAGGGAGCGTGCCGAGCGTGAGAGGGAGAGGGAAAGGGAATGCGAACGCGAGAGGGAGGAGCAAAGGGAGAGAGAGCTAAGGGAGCGTGAAAAGGCCAGGGAGGCGGCAGCAGCAGCGGAGAAGGCGCGTGAGATGGAGGCACAGCAGCAACGCGAGAGGGAGCGAACGAGGGACCACGAGAAGGAGGACGTCATGTCGGAGGTGTTGAATCACTGTAAGGTGCTGTATGAGTTTGCGACTCGGTATGGTACGTGTTTTTCCACTATTGTGAGCTGGTACGTGTGGCTGACACGTTCTCTTTCTGTAGCGCAACTCCAGACGTCTTCGCCGCAGACGCAGCCCACGCCCCAGGAACTTTCAGAGATGACCCATCGAGCATCCGAGGTGGTACGCCTTCTTGAATCGCTTCGCACACCCACCTCGGCCGTATCTTCGTCGACAGCAACGTCCACAACCATGACCGGTGGTGAGTTCCCCTGTACTGACTATTGGCGTTTCAAGCTCACAGGTGACAGGTGCTGGCCCCTCGTCTGCCTCGATGGATGTCGATACGCGTGCGCCAAAGCGGCCCTGGGAGGAGACTCAAACACAACCCCATGGGACGCACTCTGGCTCGTTCCCATCTGCCCCTACGGGCAACATGTCGGGACCTGCCTCTGGTGCAGAGCGAACGGCGGCAGAAAAAGACATGGAACTGATCCGTACCAAGCGAGCTATGACGGCCAATCTGGCCGCCGCCGCCGCTGCTGCGAATGGTGGTGCCGGTGGTGGTGGCAGTGGTGCTGGTGGAGCAATGGGAGGTGCGACGTCGATGGGGGGCGGAGGCGGTTCATCGAAGAACAAGTATCGCAAGCGGAGTGTGAGGTGTCCATTTTTTGTGCTATTTCAAGCACGGGCTGACTCGGGGACGTATTCTGGCAGCGTGCAACACCACCTGGAAAGTGTCATTCGTGTAATATCAGGGAGACACCGGAGTGGAGACGTGGACCGGATGGGGCGCGGACGCTTTGCAATGCTTGTGGGCTCCGTGCGTGGTCCCTTCCCTTTCGGTTGATTACTTTGACACTGAAGTAACCTTGTGTGTACATCAGACTATGCAAAACTTGTTCGGAAACGCGACAAGGCAGCTGCCGAAGGGAGCGGGCACAATGGCCCAATTGACATGGAGACGCTGCGTGCGAGTGCTCGTGCAGCCGAGAATGAAAAATCACGAGCGTCAGGTAGTGGGAGCGCCTCTGGCAGCGGAACTAACACGAGTGTAGCTTCGACGACGGGCGCGGAGATGGACAAGATGGGTGTGCATACGGGATCGTTCCAGATCATGAACGTCGCGATGCAGGGATCCGACAACAATAATGCACCCATGCAGACACAATCGCAGTCCCAGCCACAAAGTCAAGTCCAGGCCCATGTTCCAGCACAGTCGTCGCAGTCCCACTCTTCGCCGTCTCACCATCCGCCGGCACCAGTGCCGTCGGGCGCGCCGCGTGGTTCCGCGTCACAGACTTCCCAGCCGCCAACAACAACGCATACACCACAGATTCCACCAGCGTCTGCCCCACAGTCTGCTGCGGCGCACGCGCTCAACGCAGCCCATGCGCATCCATCGCCTCACGCGCTAGGGTCTCCACACGTGCACCATCCGCAGGTGCCGTCGCACCCACAACGCGTGCATGCTCGCCAGGCCGCTGCGTGGTCGGCGGGGAAGGGGTATCAGCCTGATCTTCCATCACAGCAACATCCGCATGCGCACCAGTCATTTATGCGGACGTCGCAATCGGTGTCGAGCGGTGCTTCGCCACCTTGAGGGGACCGTAAATCCCTTGCGTCCGTCCATGCCTCTCAAAAAAGAATTTACCCGTCTGCGATATTAAAAGCTTTCTTCTGTTTGATCTCAGTATGACCTTGCATATCCAGGTAAAAATGCTATCTTACCCAGGGGACAGATGCAGTTATGATCTTTTTTTTCTTCACTGATATGCGCTAATTCCCCACTATTCCCACTGATCTGACGTTCTTCATTCACGTCGATACATAAACGCATACGGTGCACAATGCACTTGTCGCTAATCATTTTCGTCTTCTAACGCAATTACCGTTGTTCGAATCTTGACTTGCCAATACACCGCATGTACAGATACACCCCCTTCTTTCTTTTCGTCCTTGTTGCTTTCCGTTTTGTTTTGTTTTGCTTTTTTTTTTTTACTACCGCCGTGCAAGTCCATCTCTACCGTCACTCAGATCCCCTTGTTCTGTATGTGTTGCATTTTTCGAAACCTGATATACAGGATCATCGATTCACCGAAAAAAAAACAAAGCTCTGTAATGAAATTTCAAAATGTTTACTGATGCATAATGTCCGAGATGGCACCAAAGGCAGTGCGAGATCGTGCCAAACTGTTGGGCGCGTCGCGGTGATCCTACATACAACCAGCTGGCAACCATTAAAGCCGTGTGGCACCCTGCACTGGACCTAGACGCCGGCAAGTTTTTCATGAATCCCTCGACGACACGCGAGTCCTCCCGAGGATATCATAATTAATAGCGAGGCCCGATCACTGCACTGCACTGAAGGGATTCCCACTGCGATCGGGGACCCGGCCGCCTGCTTGTCTCCTCGAGGCCCAGTGATCGAGCTGATCGAGCACGATGATGCCGCCGGTTTAGCCAGTGGGCGCAGTTCTTCGAGGTTGTTAATTACCCTAAAGTTGGTCCTATTAGTAGGGGGCTGTGTGCTGCGACCTTCTTTGCATGCTGATCCGCGTAGATAGGCCTGGGTACATATGTGGCACTGTATGTAAGCGCGGCGGTCGTGTGCTTCTCGCCTGGCCATGGCAAATGGCAAATCTAATGGCATCAGGACAGAACCTCCATTTAACATCATGAGGCCAATACAGATGGCCTGGATCTGACAGCGGCCTTTGTTACTAAACTAACTCACGAAGCGTTTCTGACAAAAAACGAAAACAATCTTACAGATTGCGATTTGCTATTTCCTTTTCCTTCCCGGCGACGTCATAACTTAGTTATTTTATAGTTTTAGCCCCTCCGATTTCGCCAAGGACAAGATTGCGCCTCCCAAACCCGGAGGGTTTAGTCCTGCTGTTATGCTTTTGACGTCTTGATGCCGGCGGGCCGGCGGGACCACCCTGGGATCTCGGGTTTACTAGTTGAGTTTAGTTCGATCGACTATTAGCGCCTGGCCAGCGAGATTCCTACTACTAGTTATGAACTGCCTTGAACCTTGGCCGATCACAGCTGTGCAGTGGACGATAACATGCAACTCCACCGTGCGGACTTGCAGCATGCCGTGGCCCAGTGCTTTGGAGACTTTGGGGCTGTGGGTTCAACTTTGGACACCCACGAATTATCTATCTTCGTGCATTGCCTTAGATCAGTGTGATCGACGGACAAGAATAGCAGCAATATCAAATAAGTGTCAATAGTGCCCAACTCCTCCTCCGAGCTATACCAATCTCGTAGTGGAGGCAGAGAGTCACCAAAGTTGTTGCCCGATCTGGTAGTCGCATCGAATGGACTGGGGTAATCGGAGTTTGAAATCCAGTGGGTAAGTCGCGCTGTCCTTATCATATCTCTCTCTTACTCCCGTGTTACTGTTTGCCGCTGCCAGTGCCCGCAAAATCTTCCCCACTGCAACACAATGGCGAGGGCTGACCCCAGGCTGAAAATTCCCGCTGGGCTCCCAGACGATGTCAAAGACTGGAATATGGATGATGTCAAGGTCTTTCTGGGAGAAAACAAAGAGGAGTATGGTTTTGCCGAAGACGACATAGAAATCATCAGAGATCAGAAATTCAGTGGCAGACACCTGCTTCGTTATGATGAACAAGCTTTGCGATCTTGTGGAGTTTTTGTGGGGTCAGCAACTGATATTTTCGACCTTGTTACAGAGCTGAAGATAGCCAAGGGGCTCGTCGTGCCTGGTAAATGAGACCCGGGTTCTGTTCTCTCTCAGATCCTTTCGGTGGCTGATGGTTTCATTATGTAGTACGAAAAAAGCGCGAAGGATCCCCTTTGACCGAAGACGTTGCTACTCGTATCAAACGGTCAAAGGTGGTGCGAATCGCGCCTTCATCACTTGCTCAGCAACGCACCTATAAAAACACCCAAAGAGACCCAAAGGAAAAGATTCTGGATGATCGACCAAGCGAAGATGATAACATTCCCCCAGTTTCCCTATTATATGATGGATTCGGTCAATTTCTCGACATTTCCGCAGGCGATACGAATGTTGAAGGTCTCATTGATGTGAAGGTCTCCGATCTTCAATTTGCTGTTGATGAATTTGCGCAGTCGATGTGTGGATTCTTCGAAGTTGAGTGCCAGAGAAGGGATGCAGGACTAGCCGCACTTGACAAAATCTTTGCCGCAAGGAAAGATGGTTCTCGTACAAAACTTACGGTAGGACAAACTGGTCTTGTGACGACGGGTGGGCACTATACCGGTGACCATGGTGTGACGCCCATGATCTACTATGCATTCAAGAACTGGTCCACTGGCATCTCTGCGATCCCTGAAGTTGAGCTCGTCGGACACTTTGCTCATTCTTTCGCTCAGGGAGTAGGCATGTACTCGAGAAAGCTGGATGGATGGAGGGTGCCTGGACTCGGTGTTACCATCGTTGGTATGAGCCGAATGCTGGTTGATTGGCCATCTTATGCTGATTATTCTCGTCGTCTAGGACCGGATGTCAAATTCTATGCTATGCTGAGTCTTGATACCCAGTTTCGACTTGTTAGCCTTACCCCAGCGTTATCGTGCATCCGCTCAGCATCAGAAGGGCGTGATCGCGATGCCCTTTATCGAGCCTTTACGGCTGCCTCAGTCCTCCAAGCCCGTATCCTCAAAGACTTACCCCATCACCAGCTCCCTATCGGAGTATTCAACGACATTCACCTTCCCGGTGTTTCCAAGCTTCTCAGGTGGCGAAACACAGATACCGAGTCTGACAATTCCCTCGAATTTCAAATCAAAGAGCAATTCGTCGAGGGTCAGCGCAATCGGCTTTTATATCTGGCGACGATACGTGGCGGCCAAACTATTCTTGTCAAGTTTGTGCGTCAATATTGCCCCGAGTTGCATGGCATCTGCGCTCTATCTGGCCATGCCCCCGCCTTACTTGCATATGAACGTCTCCCTGGTGGTTGGTATGGTATCGCGATGGAATATGTGGCTGACGCAGCCCCCGTGACCATGCACGATTGTATCTCCGAGCACTTTGAACGTTGGAAGACTGATTTGCAAGAGCTCGTTGCCAAGTTTCACAATGAGGGTTTTGTCCATGGCGACTTGCGTGACGCGAATATTCTCAGTGGAGATGATGGTGGCTTGAAGTTGGTTGACTTTGATTGGGGAGGCAGAGATGGGGAGGTGTTGTATCCTACCCCCAGGCTTAACCCAGAGCTGGTTGATGGACGGTCTTCCGAAGACCTGAGAATCACAAAAGCGGATGATTTGCGGATCTTGGGTAATACGTTGGCAAAGATGTCGGCTAAAATCACACATTAGTATGTAGTTTGCTTCATGTTCTTCAGTGCCTCTTCCTGTGACATAAATCAAAGCCCCTTCCATCTCCGTGCATGCAGCTCTATATCTGAGGGAACGATCTGGCGCCACGGCCCAATCCATCCACAGGACAAAAATCTGGTTGCGCAGTCAGATCTGCGGGGACGTACATCTAATGAATACACCATGGATAGATAGTAATACAACGTTCAGTACATGAAAATAGAGCAACAAACTTATACTCAAAGGGGGCAATTCCACTAGCCCTGTTGCTTCGGCAGCGACGCAACTGGCTTGGTAAGGAGAAAACCTTGCGATAAAAAATGAGTTCGAGGTAAGCGCGAACCGGAAGATTGGGTACATGCCTTTCATCTCGGCTGCCTTTTCAGCCTGTCTCCCGAACCCCAACCCAGCCCTACTAGAAGCAGACTGGGACGGCGAGGGCGAGGGCGACATGCATACGGTGCTCTTTTCGTCACGAACTGTAAACCCTCCTATTGCCCGCGTTGGCAAAATGTCCTTTTGGCGCTCACGCCAAGAAAGTATATTCCGCTTATCCTTGGCCTTTTCGCGGAAGATGAGCCCGACAAGGATATTGAGACAGCCGATCGAGAAGAGGAAAAAGGCGGTAACGAGTGGGAATTCGTCGACATAGTGTGAAAGTACCGATGCACCGATGCTGAGATAGGCGCCCGCCAAAAATAAAGCAATAAGGGTATGGTACGGTTTTATCAGCGCGTATTCACTCACAGACACTGCATCACTCCGAGTGCGCCTACCCCGAAATCTCTCCCGAGGACGGGGAAGAAGCGGTCAAAAAAGGAAACAGGCCATCCTACGTGAAGTTGAGCGGCGAATTATTCTCATCTGCATATGTACGGCTGGCACATACCGACTTCGGATAAGACAAGCACGACGGTCTGGAAGATAATCAGGAGCCTATTGAGCACAGCCCAGAAGGCTCCTGCGGGTTGGTTGGGGACAGTGCTATTCCTACACATGTCCGTTAATCAGGCAGCTGGGACTCGCGGCACGAAAATATAGATACACACGGGACATAGTTTGAATTGCCAGAATCGAACGCGGTGGTGTTGGTGGCACCATTGACAAAGTGGTTGACCGCTTCGATGTCGTCAACAAGCACCACGATGCTGCTGGAAAACACCAGAAGGAGCGCAATGATGCTCAAGGCGCGGACGATATTTAGGGCGATGAAGAGCGCTATAAAAGAATAAGCCACATGTGGATTCCCATCCATGGATTTCCCACTCACATGCAGTGCTCGGCGAACACTTCATGACTTAAGTGTACAGAATATTTGGAAGGTGTGTAGGAGAGGAGAGGCTTGTGCTGGTTCAAGCACGGTACGCACAACGCACCTACACCTGAACGATAGAAAAACCGAAAGACAGAAACAACAACGATAGGAGGCAAGCTCGACGACCAGCGAACGAAACTGAAAGATTGAAGAACTGGAGGAGGTACTGGGGGAGGAGCCAGCTCAAGTGTGGTAACGGCGCATGGATTGAACGAGATCTGGCAAGGCACCTTCGAAGGTGATACTTAAGGGATCCGAAAGGGAGCTTGTTTTGCTCGACCATGTTCCTTGGAGATACAGCAATTCGCTTACTGGATGCCATTGTTCTTGAGTGCTGCCAACGTTGTAAGCCTGCAAAGAAAAACAAAGGAACACCTTCATCCTCAAATAGGAAAAG
>Ga0307516_10005051_pt1 | contig 15966 bp, 20 predicted proteins | sample 19_EM_MG_FD_203310 | JGI IMG/M metagenome (GOLD analysis project Ga0307516, IMG submission 203310) | Populus trichocarpa ectomycorrhiza microbial communities from riparian zone in the Pacific Northwest, United States - 19_EM | ecosystem: Host-associated > Plants > Roots > Unclassified | place...
GGAGGGCGGCCCCGGCCGTTCGAAAGGATGAGAAGTCGAGTAAGCCCGAGGCCCCAGGGCGTCTAGCGCGTCTGCGGGGACTGTGGGGGTTGCGAGTGGTGGGCTGGTTGGTGCGCGATGGGAACCGATACGGAACCACTTTTACACATCGATTTGATGGCGTGGACCACGGGCCTTTCAAACTCCCGCCGCGTCGAGCAGATACCCACCCAGACACGTTCCGTTCGGACTGGGGCAACCACATCGCCCGACTCTTCGTGCACTTTATTGGGGCGGCGGCGGGGGGGAGTGGGCGGAAAAGATGGAGATATATATTCTCACGATATGTACATATGTACTTAAGCAGAACCGTCGCCGTGTGTGCATACGCGAGCACGGAGACGAATATCTCGCGACTACCTACCGCACCGACATGTGGGGGGGGGGTTCTGCGGGAGGGACATAGCTGCCAGCGAGGGCGACACCTGTCGACGATGTTACTGGAGCGGTCGGCGGAAGCAGTCTGACTGGGGTTCCGGCGCACTGTCCAGGCGGACGCCCAGCCGCCGATCCCCCAGACACTGGGCGCGCGCTGTGTGTAGGTATGTATCATACTAGAGCGCGATCCCACGGCCAAGACGCACGCTTCTCGACGCGTCACCCACCGTCACTCGACGTGGAATCTCGCTCGCGCTAACCTCGCTCTACCGAAGGCTTCGTCAGACAGAGGGTGACGGGCAAAGAAAATAGATGAATAAACAGACAAAAATGACTGCAGTGCTCAACTATATTGCGACCTCCTAGCGCGGACAAGCGGACGCTACCATGTGCAGCCCGCCGCGAGGAAAGACGGTTCTGGCCGGGACGGGGAAATCCAGAAGCCACGACCCGCCCTTTCCTGCTGCGGGGCCTGATGGATTTCGCTGCAAAAACAACCTACCTACTTTATTTTTTTAACCATACATATACGACCCAAGGTGGCTGGTTTGCTAGCTACCCTGCGGTGGGTAGTTTCGGGGAGGATGGCTTTGGCTGGTATTGCTTCGTCCTCGTGGTCCGGGAGGAAATAACGGCTCGTTAGGAGGGAGAGCGGGGTTGGGCAAAAACTCGACGCTCGGTCCGCGGAGCCGGTGAACCCGTGGGGCGGGTCGGACCGCACGCGATATATGTGCTCCGCCGCAAGCGGCGCGCAGTATTTGGGGTAGTTGGGGCCGGCGGCTGGCTGGGTTGGTGGTTCGACGCTCCGACGGGAGATGTGCCCCATCGCACCCACCGCGCCCATCACGATCCGTCGGGGTCTCCTTCACGTCCATTGGAACCAGCTCCGCTCCTCACGTTTTGCCGAGCGTTTGTCGCAAAGAGCTCGCTCTGAATAGTAGAAGTGGTAGCAAGACCCAGCGCGGGGCCTCCCATCGATCTACTCGCACTCCGATCACCGAATTGGATGCAAGCCAAGTGAAACCGTGTGATAGCTCATGATTGCAAAATCCAGCCGATAAAGTAAATAGTTCCATCACCATATCTACCCAGAACAGCTAATGGGTCTTGATGGGGTCCCTCAGGCTCGGATGGATGCTCGCGCACACATCGGCATAGTCCCTGAAGCGCTGCATCGCGACATCCACATCCTCGGTGGTCCAGAACATGGTCCACACGTCGCCCGCATCTGGGAGTTTCCACGTGCCCTTTGCGCGCTCAAAGTACTGTTTCTCCGTCAGCGGTCGTGCCCGTGGGGCGGGATTTACAGAGCGCACCCATTTGTTCACCACGTTAGTCCTGCGGCTCCGCCAGACGATTCCTTCAACACCCTCGAACAGGCCGCCAGGGCGGACGCCAGCGATCATGGCTTTGAACACGACATCCGCCACGCCGCCAACGCCCTGACTTCGCTTCGCAACCGCAAATTTATCGAGGTAGCACACTTTCGCTTCGGGATTTGCGGGCGGGGTCTCCCACGTGACTATCGCGGCGCCTTCGTAGTCGCCCGCGATGATGAGGCCTGCGATATGGTCGTTGACGCGATCGAGGTAGTGCGCTACGTCGAGGGTCTTCCCGAACGAGTCCTCGACCAGCGCGACGAGCTTGGGGAGGTCGACGGCGGCGTCCGTCAGCTTTGTGCCCGACGGGAACACCTGAAGCGGGGTACCGTGCTTGAGGAGTGTAGTTTGCGTCGAGGGGGATGTCGCCGCCGGAAGCGACGAGGAGAAGATTGGTTTGTCGGTGAGAAGGTTGTGGATCAGCGGGTTCTTGATGCGTGGACCGTTAGGTTCCGGAAGCTTCGCGGCCGCTGCCGCGGCTGCCGCGGGCGTCGTGATCACCGCCGAGGTGGTGGGTGGCAGAACGGCTAGAACCGAGCGCAGAGTTTGGAGCGATTTGAGGTGGTGCAAGTGACCGTCGGCCTCCAGGTTTGCGGCGATCTCGCGGTATTCTTGCTGCATGTTGACGAACACGTGAGCGCCTGCTGGCCGGTCCGGGGCCGGTATACCTCCTAATGGGTCCAGGAAGATAAGCCGGTCCAGCGAGACGGGCTGGGCCTCGGGGGAGTCTGCGGAGGTAGGGGGACGGTAGGAGAAGAGGCTGGTCAGCGTGCCGATGATGTCGTTGGCGTCAACCGCGACATTCTTGCGCAAGGCCGGATCGAAGGCCAGCGGAGGGAGTATCGGTATCACGCCGCGACTCAGCGGAGCCAGAATGAGCCGAGGAAGGGAAACGGAGAGCGTGTCGGCCGAGATGGTGAAAGCATCGCTAATCTGGCGGGCCCTTCCGCGCGATTTCTCGATGGCGGACACGATGCGGTCCGCCCGGGCAACCGTCTCTGCCCGCCAACTCATGCCGCTATCGGGAGCGTCCAGCACCACGACCGCCGTGAGGCCCAGCCGCTTCAGACTCTCCAGCGTCCGACCTACTCCTTGGAGAGTATCATCTGCGATGCTGTCGATATCCCGGACCTTGACGAGCGCAACATGGAGCTCTTCATCCGTGACTTTGGGGGCAAGGGGTTTCGGACCACCCAGTCCGGCGGAGCCCGAGGGCTCCATAGTGACACCCTTACACGCAATGCCATTGGCATCCGTCGCATTCAACTTGTTGCGAGCTTCGGGAGACAATACGGGTTTCAGTGGAGTCCTGGACACTAGTCCGGCATAAGGGAGTCGGGTCACCGGTGGCGGGGTAAAGCGCTTGAGGTAGGATCGCGCATCACGTCGACTGGCGGTTGCACTGAGGATCGAAAGGTAAAAATCCTGGAGTTCCGCCTGTCGAGCGCGTCAGCAATGCCCCAGAGTCACGACGGGGGACCGCAGCCAACCAACCCTGTCGTCCCTTACGTTGACGGGCCCACCCTGTGGCGAAGCCGCCGACTTCCCCGATCGCTTGCCGTCTACGTAAGCTCTCGACTGCGTTTTGGTTCCCTCCGCAGACAGCTGGAGAGCCAATTAATGGTCAGTAATCGGGAGCTTAAACGTCGCAGCCAAAATCATCTTTTTCTCTCTCACTCGTCTGTCTCTTTCTCGCTCTCATTCTCTCTCAATCTTTCGGGACATTGATCCAACGTACGATATGCCTGGGGGAAACGGTGAGCAGCTTGCCATTGAGCACCGATTTCCTTGGGGGCAGCTTCATGATGGGGTCGGAGGGGGAATGGGCGTCCGACGCAGCAAGCAAAACCCGCTTTCACTGTGAAGCGATTCCGTTATCGGATCTGTCATCCTCGCCAAGCCCCGAAAAAATTGTTCCGTTTGTTGCGCGTTACACCCGCATCTACGTAACAGGGACACGCGAGCAGGCCTTTCTCTTGTACGTATGTATGTGGTCACCGTCAGTTAAGTAGATAGATAGATATTTACGCATCTCCACATGCACATGGTGAATCGAGTGGCTGCCGAAGGACGTGCCTCACGAGGTGGTGACTGTCCGATTGCATACGTACATAGTGTCCGTCTCTGACATCACGCGCCGCGATTCGAGCGAATAACGGCGAATACTAATAGGTGGTTAGTTGGGTGTGGTTTCGAGAGAATTATGGCTTGAGGGGCAAGCCATGACCAATGATTGAACGAGCAGCTGTCTGTTCCAGCTTCAGCTGTGAGTGTCTCCCCTCCGTATGCATTCGTCTGATTCGCGCGCGCGTGTGTGTGGGTGTTCACCGTATGTAGGATGACCGCTCGTACCTACGTTCCCGACACACGGTCCCTACGTTCTTCAAAGACATGCCGCCGCCATGCATATCGGCTGATATACGTATCGTGAGTGGCTCTGCAGTACGGCGGTCCGGTGGAGGATGTGGAACCCAATTGCGATCTCCACGCCTTTTGTCGTCGGATTTCTGCTCTCGGCTCTCCTGTCAGCGCCATGGTGTGGTTGGATAGCGGGGTCACTCAACGAGGACATCACGAACCAGGCTCCGACTTGCCCCACCCGCTCGCTCGGTTTCTCGTCCAATCAACTCGACTGCGCCGTCTGTTTTTTTGACAGCATGTGCTGCCCGAACCGTCTTCGTGCTTTGTGCCCTTCCACTCCCCTTCCCCCCTAGGACCAGAACATATTGCCCCTCCAACAATAAGGCACAAGGTGGAGAGCGGCGGGCTGAGTCTAACCAAGTCAGCCAGCCAGCCATACACGGCCACAGAGTTTGGTATCATCAGGCTTGACGCCCGATAAACTTCGTGCAGAGTGCCGGATAGGGGATAGTGAGAGAAGACGAAGCGTGAGGGGAGAGGGGGAGTCGTGGAAGCTTCCGAACATGCCGCGGTCAATGGACGGATGGGCGCAGTGAGTGTGCTGTGTCCGCCAATCAGCCGCCGGTCGAACAGCACGAACGGAAATCATCACCCAACCGTGGATGGGAAGACGAGGGCGGGGCGGGAACCTGAGGATACGATACCTAGCTAGACAGCCGCCCAGTGTTCTTGCACTCCCGTCGAAGTCGACGAGGCACGTACGTCGATATCGACCGCGCGCCTCATTCGTCCCAGCGCGCAGACCGGCTCCAGGCAGCACCCCCGAAGAGAGCGATCGTGCGTGGGTGACATCTGGGAATCCGCAGCGGCTACACCGCGTTCAGAATGCCCATGCGCGTGGCTTTTCCCACGTCTGTGGTGTGTGGAGAGGGATGTGGGGTGTGGAGAGGTGTGGTGTGTGGAGAGGCGTGGTGTGTGGAGAGGTGTGGTGCGTATTATGGAGACTCTCGAGCAGCCGGTGCTCCTATCCCAAGCCCGGGTTGCAGGCTGGATCCATCGGGAATCTCGTGCATGGTGGGGTGTGCGGGGATCAGAGGCCAAGCCTCGGGCCTGAATCTGCACCCGTTGAGGCCAAGTGCGTCCGCCCAGGGCGATCAGCAACGCATCTGCTACAATAGCCCACTATATGCCACTGCCTGCTACTGCCTTCTCTCACTTATCTGCATCCTCCCTCTCTCCCTCGAATCCTGTCCACGCCCGGCCACCCTCTTAGCCCTTCCGCAATCTCGTCGGATCACTACAATTACCGACATCCTCCCTCGCAGCTTCTGCCTTCTCGTCTGGAATACATCCTCCTCCTCACCCCGTCCTCCATCTCCCGCCTCCACCTCCTTCCGCCCCGCTTCTTTCTCTTCGCTGGGCCATCGTCTCCGGAAACCTATAATGTCTGGACTCCGTCTCCCCTCGCGCCCGGTGCTCCGAGCGATGCTGACAGTTGCGCAGGCGCCTCACCATCTCCTCCATCTCGGGCGGCAACCCACAGGTCCTGCAACTCGAAGTCCCAAGCTCCATTTGCATACAGGATCTGAAGGCCCTCATTTCGTCCGAGCTTCCGCAGATGCCCTCGGCGTCGCAGCACATCTACTACAACGGCCGTCTGCTCTCGGATGCAACGCGCACGCTCGAAGCCTACAACATGAAGGATGATGACATGGTGGTGGTACACACCATCGCGCCCCGGCCGCAGCCGCAAGCTCGACCACAGCAGCAGCAACAGCAACAGATGCAGATGCAGCAATCGCAAGCTCAGCACCAGCAGCATCAGGAATACGACCCGGAAGTTATCCGGCTCCAACTCCTGGCGAACCCGCAACTGCAGGCTCAGTTGCGAGAATCGAACCCCGAGCTCGTGGACGCGATGAATGATCCTGCTGCATTCAGAGAAGCGTTCGTCGGGATGGAGAACGACCGCAGGGAAAAAGAGCGGGAGAAGCAGCGGGAAATTGTAACTTCCCCCCGCCCGTCCCCTGCGCCCCTTCGGTGAACTTTAGTAACCGTAATAGCAAATGCTCAATGAAGACCCGTTCAACGTTGAGGCGCAGCGAAGGATCGAGGAGCTCATCCGGCAAGAGCAGGTTATGGAGAATCTCCAATCCGCCTTGGAGCACAACCCAGAAGGTCTTTACCTCCCACGCTCCTCACCTTCAGAAGACTGACTTCCAAATGTTCAGCTTTTGGCCGGGTTACGATGCTCTACATCCCCGTCGAAGTCAACGGCATCGCCGTCAAGGCCTTCGTCGACAGCGGTGCGCAAGCAACCATCATGTCTCCTGACTGCGCCCAACGCTGCGGAATCATGCGGCTAGTCGACTCTCGCTTCGCTGGTATCGCACGAGGCGTGGGTACAGCACGAATTCTCGGCCGCGTACACAGCGCGCAAATCAAAATTGGGAACCTCTACCTCGCCTGCTCTTTCACGGTAATGGAAGGAAAACAAGTCGAGCTCCTTCTTGGGCTTGATATGCTGAAGAGACACCTTGCCACGCTGGACCTGAGACATAACTGTCTCATCATTCAGGACGAAAAGGTTGCGTTTCTCGGCGAGAGTGAGATCCCTAAGGATAGCTCGGACGATGACGGCGAGCCCACCGTCGAGGGCCCCAGCGGAAGCAAGGTTGGTGCGAGATCTGGCGCAATCGTTGAGCCGCCTGCGCCGGTAATACGTGACAACGCTCCAAGAGGGAGATATGCCGAGGAGGTGGTCAATCGGCTGGTGGATCTGGGGTTCACGCTGCAGGAGGCGGTTTCGGCTCTCGACGCTACGAATGGGGATGTTGATATGGCGGCCAACTTACTACTATTCAACTGATCCCTCTCTATTATATCGAAAGCTTGTGACGCAATGTGGATGTTGGGGTATTTTGTTTAGTGGGGCGTTCTTGTTTTTCTCCTTTTATTGGTCGACCCGGTATCTGCGGTCCAACTATAGTATTTTTTTTTGTACGGGTTGGACACAGGAAGAAGGTTGCTTTTTTTCTTTCAACATAGATATATACACTATTTGTGTCCGGAGGGTCCCTTTGTTCGCTTTCGTGTAGGTGCTTACGAAGTGGTACGTAGTATACGGTAGACTCCGCACGAGAAAAATTGAATGCCTTACTGCGGAACATCTTGTGCAATGTATGTATGAGGATATGTAAGTAGCACTCCACACGTGATTTTCAGGTTACAGCCAGTCGAAGGAAAAGAGCTGCCTCCACCATCACCAGTAAGTGCGATTTTTCACCCATGGCCTCATTGCAGCTGTCCATACTTCCTCATCCGCATCATAACAGTGCTTGCAATATTCATCCAAACGATTCGTGATGCGATAGTTACTAAGTAGCTACACTTATTTCCCGTGCAGGACGGGATATTCTATGGGTCATCGTGGAGACCGTGACGCAGAGGAATGGATGCGGATGGAATCTGACCGCATGGGTGTAGAATTTGGCTATGGTATCTTCATCATATTTTGGGCTTCACACTGTTGAATTATCGCCTTCCGCCCTGCAAACTACGCCACCCAAACCACCCGGATGGCCGTCACACATCCACCATCTCCTCGTCCTCCTCATTATCCCTTAAGAAGTCCACGATCCCGTCGGGCAGGGTACCACCCTTCTCGGCAACGGTGCCGAAATGGGACCTGGCCTCGATCCTCAACTCCCCAGCGCGGGCGCTGTCGCCGGCGTCCTCCTCGATGTCCGCAATCCACAGACAGAGCATCCCGCGCAGACACAGCAGCGCAAGCATATCGCTCCACGGCGGCGTAAGCATCAGTTCCTCGAGGCGTTCTCTGATTTTCTCCGGACGGGAGGTCTCCGGCTCCTCTCCTTCTTCCGGCGCCTCCACGGACCGGAAGCGACTGCCCTCTATCAGCAGCGCGAAGAGCGCAGGATTGAAGTCCACCGCGCTGGCGTACGCGGCCGGGGGGGATTTCGCTTTCGCCTTCTGCTTCTCGGGCTGCTTCCCCTTTCCGCGGGCCGTCGGCTTGCCGCCCGTGTGCGCCTCCCCTCCGTGCGCCGCGACGGCAGGATGGTGCCCATGGAGTCTAGGCACGTAGGGGTAGAACAGCACCAGTCGCTCGAGGTACTCGACGGCCAACCGCCTCGCTTCGACCGCATCCTCCGCGGGCCGCCGCAGGAGCAGCTGCAGTCCCACCGCCCAGATCCGCCGTACGTCCACGTCCCTCACACGGATCAGACATGCGAATGCCCGCTCCGCGCGCGCCCACTGCCGCGACAGAAGACTGCGGTACAGGATGGTCGTCGCTACCGCTAGGTGCTGCTTGCGCAGGTTGCTGTACCGCACTGGAACCTGCTGGAGATGGTGCGCGGATGGGATAGATTCCCAGGAGGGCTTTTGGCGAGGGACATCCGCTTCCGATGCTACGGGGGACGACGCGTTGGACGGCACTAGGGGGTCCGAGGATGAGGATGAGGAGCCGGAGGAACTGCTGGAGAGGCGTCGCCGACGAACGGTTTTGCTGTAGCGATTGATCGGGACCGCGAAGAAGGAGTGCTGCGAGGTTGACGGGTCCATCGTGTAGGTGGGGTGCCAAATTAGTTGACACGTCGAGTCGGTCGGTCGGTGGTTCTAAGATAACGCGATCAGGCAGAAAAGGCAACAACAAAACTCATGTATGTAATTACTGACACAGGAAAAAAAAGAAAGCGTTCGCAACCGAATCAAGCAAAAACACGAAAAACAGATGTAAGCAGGCGTAGTATAAGTACATCGACGATCATGCCAGTAACGTGCCGAGCGCATCCCATTCGAATCTAGTGACCGTCGCCGCTGAAAGGTATCTCGTCCCCAATCACTCCACCAGCCTCGACGTCTAGAACGCCATCATCCTGTCCGTATGCCCGCTCTCAGACCGCATATCCGCGCGTTTCGGCGAAATGAGAGGGTACAATTGTGCGAGCAACGTGATGGCTATTCCCCCGTTCGTTAGCCTTTAGTTTTTCCCCCCGATAAACCGCGCCATCAAAGCCAGAACACATACCCCACATCAAGTAGCAAGATGCGAACGCGAGGATCAACGAGGACCTCCAGATGCTGTGCTCAGCTGTCAGTCAGCGACAACCCTTAGCAGCCACAGCACTGCAGTGCGAACGAACGTTTGAGTCTCGCCCTTGGGAGAGAAGAAGTATGCGAGAACCGAGGCGATAACAACGATAACGAGACCGATAATGATACTGTAGCTGTTTTTTTTTGGCGCGTCAGCGACCGACGACACTCCCACTAGAATGGGAGCTGAGGGAACATACCCGTTGGCCATGGTGAGAGCCGAGTTCTATTGCAACCGGTGCGCAGTGTAGGCTATCGGTTTGTGTATAGGTGTGTGCAGACGTTCGTTCGTTCACTCTGTTGCGGTTCGATTGCTGGTTCGGTTCAAGATCGTGATTGACAGTTCGACCAGTCTGTTTACGTACTTACGGAGATAAGTGACGTTCTAATGCGTGTACGGAATACAACAAAGGCATTGTCCTTTGACGAGCCTCATGCGGCTCCCATTATGACCTCCTTAGTCATCCGTGACTCGGTAAAGTAGGGTAACTCCATTGACTGCTTTTTCACCTGTTGTAGCCCTAAAGACCACACACAGCCCCACAGGATCGTGCGCACAATTGGGGCTATTGTAATTTCCGACCTTGACAAACTGATCCTACGACGCCAACGACCCATACGACTAACCGACGACGACAAACACACAATCCTCCCCCCCATTCCGAAAAGCCCCTCACCCTTCGCTCGATAAAATCTACAAAACGACAAGATGACCAAGCGCACCAAGAAAGTCGGAGGTGTGTATCCCCAATTCCAGCAAGAGAGAGTGGAGATAAGAGAGGGGGGGGAGGTTTGGAGGAACGGGGAGGACGTGTTTGCTGCTGCTGCTGGCAGCGAGGTGTGGGAATACGGTCGAGAGCATGAGCTGATGGTGGTGAACAGTGACCGGTAAATACGGTGTCAGGTAAATTCAACCCATTATCCTCCCGTGAAACCCGCCGAGTTATCATCACCACGAAACGACCCAATGCCACGTAGCGTCACGCCATACCCGCCCGTCAAATACACGCCGTATAGGATGTACAAACGGATCGCTAACCGTACACCTCCCCACACAGGTACGGTGCCTCGCTCCGTAAGCAGGTTAAGAAGATGGAAATCTCTCAGCACTCACGCTACACCTGTACCTTCTGCGGCAAGAACGCCGTCAAGCGCCAGGCAGTTGGAATCTGGGAGTGTAGGTCCTGCAAGAAGACCGTTGCCGGAGGAGCGTGGACCGTCTCGTACGTCAGGCCCACCCTCTTCGCTATCCGCCAAACTAACGAACTCGAAATACAGGACTGCTGCTGCCGCTGCTTCGCGTTCTACCATCCGTCGTCTCCGCGAGCTTGCCGAGGTGTAGATTTTTCCTCTTCAACACTGGGGCGTTTGTTTCTGTTTGTGGTTGGGCATGAGATGGGGTTCAGTTCCTGGTGCCACTAGAGATTCCAGGCCTGGAAAAAATATCATCTCGAAAGTCAAAAGCTTCTCAATTGGTGAAACGTCGGCGATTCAAAAGGTAGCATCACAGGAGACACAATCCGGTAATTTGACCGGTCCACCACACAGCAGCCGCCCCGATGTCCTCGCCCGCAAGAACAACCACAATCCGCTCTGCGAATGATACCCAGAGCCGCCGCCCAGCGCAAGGTGCGAATGTGTCATTCAGTGCCCGCCGTCCCTTTGCCATGTTCTCGAAGCTTGCCCACCTTCTCCTGCGTAGATACTCAGTGCACCGTTCGCCCTCCTACTCTTCTCTATTCGATCACCGATCCCTTGCCTCGACGAGGTTCGTTCAGCGAGTGACACTATGTGCGGCCAGGAACAGAAGTAGAAATGGAGGTAAAAGTGTTGCTACTGTACTGTCGTAATCTGATATCCAAGCGCATATATGGTAGCACCCCCAGAACTTCACCGTGCTGTCGGCGCTACTGCCACTGCTGCTGCTGCTGCTGCATGTCTGATATAATCACTCGTGATGATCGATCAGCTCGATGTGATTTCTGCATGGGATGATGATAGCTGCCGGTCATGTCTCCGGAACAGAATGCAATTGTCCGACATGGCCCGTCCGCAACTAGCTTGTCGGTGCTGTAACTGGGATGTCGAGCTGGCACCTGCCCGACATTGGCATTGCGTACGGCTTCTACTCTACCGTGTCTACGTACTGTGTACCAGGTTCGGACTCACGAATTTTAGGTGGGAGCACGGCAACCACAGGCTGAAGAGTATTATAGCTTCCCCGTAGCCCGCGCAAGATAGTGTAGATACTGGGGAGCCGCGAGGGGCCGTCGCCCTGCCCAACATGAGCCGCCGACCGCATCCTTCTGCAGATCCGTTAACAAGACCAGGCCCGCTCGGCAGCCTCCCGCATCACCGCCACCATCGATCACCCCTCCTTCATAACGCCCAGCTCCTCCTCCAGGACAGCGACGAGCTGGCCGCTCCCACTGGGTGGAAATGACTTGTGTGCGGCGGCGGCGGCGGCGGCCTTCCTGCGTATCGCGCGGGCGACGGCCTTCTGCAGCCCGGCGTCCTCCTCGAGCGAGCCCTCGACGAGGTAGTCGCGCAGTTCGTCGACGAGCTCGCGCTGGTGCGCGCCCATGAGGCCGCGGTTCTCGACGACGACGAGCGGACGGTCCCAGCGCAGCGCGTCGAGCACGCTGCCGGCGCCCGCGTGCGAGACGACGACGTGCGCGCGGCAGATGTGGTCGCGCGCGAGGTCGGCCGCGAAGTCGAACGCGTCGATGCGCACGCCCGCGTCGCTGTCGGCGGCGGCTGCGAGGAGCGTCCGGAACCGCGGCGAGCTGTGGTACGCGCCCGCTTGCAGCGCGAGCCGCGTTATCCCGTGCGCGCGCAGCGACCGCAGGAAGTCGTGCGAGAGCGCTGCGTCCACCAGCTCCGGAAACGGCGCCGTCGCTCCCGTCGTCACCAACAGCGTCTTGTCGCCGTCGCTGCTGCCCGGCGCGCTGCTCGGAGACTCGCGCTTGCTGGCGTCCTGTGGGATGAACATCTGCGTGCCGGGCGGGTTGTAGAAGCCGGGCGGCGCCGGGGGCATTGTGGATGGCGCCATCGTTGCGACGCGGGAGATCGAGGTCGAGGTCGAGGTCGAGGTGTGGGAAGTGCGAGAAGACATGGCGTGCAAAACGCTTCACCAGTGTAATGATGCAAGTTAACTCGCTTAACCAACCACAGCCGAGCCCGCCGTCGAAGCTTCGTCAAGCCACGAGTAGATACGTAGTTAAACCAAAAGGAAACAACCAAACGCACAATAGTTGATGTAGCGCGTAGTCTGCGAGGCGACAGTGTGGCCGGTGACGGCCAAGTTCTGTGGACAGCACTCCGGGAGCTTGGTCACCGGCTGCTCCCCGAACCTGGGACTCATCGGGGGGCAGAGACGATGTCGAGAGCCGCATCCCAACGGACGACCACTCTGCCCGTGTCCGAGGGCTCCGAGCGCAGCCTCCCATTCCCGCCACGGCGGGAACCTATGCGCAACCGGCGGCCGTGGATTGAAATCACGTCCGAACGTGGAGGCGCTGTAGTGGCGCATAGGTGTAGAAGATATCTATCCGGAGAGGCCAATCGCCGCCACTGCACGCGAGCTCCCGCAGAAGGCGCGAGGCGGGGCTATGATACTATCCACGGGTGGCGCCGCTCGGTGCCGAAGTTCGGGTCCGCGGGTGTCGGTCTGCGCATGTGGGCGCCCACAGCCAGTCTACGCGTGCTTGCCGCACCCAACTCGACACAGAGTACGTGCTGGGCGCATACGACGCAGGAAAGCTGCGGATCGGAGCTCATGACGACGGCGGTGATGGCGTCTCCACTCTTCTCGTGGGAGGATAGAGTAGAACTGTGCATGTAAAACAGTCCTAAACCCTAGGTACATACATATTACGTGTCATGTGATCCCATCCCCTCCCATCCTCATGTGTTTGTACATATGTATACATCTACATAGTCTCCGTCGCATATTGGGACGGCGACGACGCGAAACCTGGGACCGGCTAAGCTAGAACAGTCCGTAAATAAACCCAGCCAGAAGCGACGGCCCGATCGGACGTCGACGATAGCTGTGCGTCATGATCTGGTTTGCTATGTATCTGTGCCATCCTCCGCAGCGGGAAACCCCGAGCTCAGCGGACACGTCGTTCGTCGGTCGGTAGAGCGCTCATTGGTCCAGTCTGAACCAGGGAATTCTGAGATCAGTGAGGTCATCGGTGAGACGCCAAAGTTCCTTGCGGGCAGTGTGCGGACAGCTGAGGACAAGGGCAGTGCTAGCGCTAGCGCATATCAGTGGCTACGCTTAGGTATGCATGCACGAAGACTGCTCTATGCAAGGTTGGTATGTATGTAACTATCTCATATGCGCCATCTATGTATGTATGCATACATTGTTTTCTTCGGTGGTGCTGACCTTGCATGGGTTTCACACCAAGCACCAAAGTGGCGAAGCGATGGCTATGGTGAGGTAAGCAGAAACCACCAGAAGGATGTCACTGGATCGATGTCTGTGCCCCGAATCAACCGATCTTGACGTTGCTTTACATACGGGGAGGACAAGGGGGTCGGTTTTCCCAGCCCGTCCGTCTCGCAAGGTCGGCGCGGGGGCGGGAAGGGTGCAGGAGCGTAAGTCCGACGTCGTTGGACGTCGCGAGTGATGCGGCATGACAGAATCTGCACCGGCAATCCACTCTCTCGCTTTGGACTTCCCGCACGGTGAAACGATTCACCCGCAGCGACAAACTCGTGGCTACGTCTTACTGGCCGAAACTGAGTTCGACGGCTGGAGGGGGGAGTTAGCGAGCCGGGATGGGGCTAGCCAGTGGTTTCGATGCGCCTGCGATGCTTGGAATGTGAATTCGAACGATGGCGTTCCGCTGCGATAGGTGGGTCGAAAGGATGGCGCGAGCTCGGCCGTGCCGCCGGTTGCGGTTGTATCCTGCCCGGCTTCGGTGGGGATGGTGGTTTTTGGCAAAGGTAAAGGGAGGTGGGCGGGGATGCTGCTTGTTTGTTTGGACAGGTATGGACTTACCTTAGCGTGCGGATGCTCGCGGCCTGAGGGGCTATATCGAGGCACTGCCTGGCATCGCGGCCACAGGATCTGCTGCGGATTGGTATCGTGTGGTGTTCCGGGATTGCCCACCTTTCCCCGTTGTTTCGCAGCCATCGCAGGAGCCGGCCGATGTATATGGGTGAAACCCCGTCGAATGCTGCTGCACCCGGTAGAAGCGTCCTGTAAGGTGAGAGAAATGACGCTGTGGCGCCCAGTCAGGACGTACCGTCCAATCCGGCGGTTGGCTGCGATTCGGGCGAGCGTCAAACGAAAGCGAAATCGTTTGTTGGTACTGCAGGAAAGATAGGAACCATCCGGTAGGGCGCTGACCGAGTGCAGGTCATCCAGAACAAGTGTGAGAACTTGGTCCAGCGCCTCCGGCAAGAGGGCAACCGGGACCGTCGCCGAGACCCGGGTCACACCTGAACAAGAGGAGCGGTGCATGGTGGCACCAGGAACAACTTTCCGTGGTGGCGTCGTCAGCCTCGTGTGTATAAGACATCCGCGGCTGGTGGTTGCTCTTAACACGGCCGGCAGCCACACTTGCGGGCGGTGTCGGTTCTTCAACCTCGTGTCCCACGGCGACTGCTTCTGCACCGGGCAACGCAAGCGGCCATACGTGGTACCCCTTGGATGTGACGTGGTGCCAAATCGGGTTCCAAAGACACGCCTCGGGCGTCGACTGATTTTGTGGGCAGCACCGCCAGTCGTAAGTGCACAGCAGCAAAACGGGAAGCCCGGAGACGCGACGGCGCACGGCGCCGAAGCAGATTCTCGAGCCCCGCAATTTCAACTGCGCTGGTATGTGCTCAAGCTGTCGTGCTCACTCACTTTGGAACCTTATGCGGCAGACGGGCGTTCCGAGGCTCACACACCCTGAATTGGCTGCACGGATAATTGCATCAGTTGATCGCAGCCGCTGGCCATCAATCGGGGTGGTTACTCACAGTAAGCCGGACAGACCCACCATCACCTGCCGGACGGGTATCACGACCTCCAGGAAGCCTCCCTATGGCTCATCGAGATGTGCACAAACCACGTAGCGATGTTGAGTAAAGGGCATCATGTGTGCGTGCCCGGAGAGCGTCACACCGAGTTTCGTCCCGTCCTGCGGACGAAGCGAGACGGAGGTGGATGCGTGGCCAAGAGACGCCGATTCCCGTGATAGTTCAGATGAATTTGAAATCCCTCATCTCTGGCTACTGTTCCAAGAAGCACATCAACGTCCAACAGGCCCCCAAAGAGGTGAGTGACGTGCGGCTATCGGACTGCCCTGGCAAACGGGGTATGCGTTGTCCCGTTCTCGTGTCGCCGTTCGGCCGTTGGTTTCTGGCCGGTTAGGTTGATTCGCCACGGAACGTGTATGTTGCGCGTCCTGGTCCAAGTTTCCTTGTTTCCGGGGAAAAGGCGGTGGAAGAAGTCCGCTACCGCGCCCATCGTCCGCCCGGGAGCAGTTAGATAGGGCTATCAATGGCCGAGGTAGAGTGAGCCTCGCCTGCGGAGCAGCAGGCCAGAGAAACACAGCTGTGCTGTCAATGTGTACGTAGAAACTGGGTAGTGTGCGCGAACGAGCCGCATGATCGAGCGCGGAGAAGCATTCTAGCGCATGCGGGCAGCTCAATTCCACTCATGGGATGCTCATCGCGTCGCTCGCGGGGG
>Ga0307516_10005055_pt1 | contig 15964 bp, 12 predicted proteins | sample 19_EM_MG_FD_203310 | JGI IMG/M metagenome (GOLD analysis project Ga0307516, IMG submission 203310) | Populus trichocarpa ectomycorrhiza microbial communities from riparian zone in the Pacific Northwest, United States - 19_EM | ecosystem: Host-associated > Plants > Roots > Unclassified | place...
ATTTCAGGTTTTCGAGTGGAGGGGGCTGTATATTGAGTGCCTTCTTGAAATTGTCCAGTTTGAGGAGGCCCAAGCATTGGTCGCATGCCGGACTTTGAGTCTCGTTCATAATGATGACCTTCTCTTTACAGTCGGCAGAAAATACAGCACCAAGCGCATGAGAGATCTTCCACTTCTGTGAGTGGACTTGAGCAGCGGCCACATAATGTTTGGAAATGGTGTTGAGCGTTGAATACTTGGCACCGAAGAGCTCCCTGGCAACGTGGGTATCCGAGTGGGAGCCAGCACCCTCAACGATGACACGGGAAATATATCTGCCAATTCGTTCATCTTGATCCTCCCTGAGCCCAAGGCACGGCCACTTGTTTGAGAGGAATGGGATCGATGGGGGATCGCGTTTGATCAATGTTCCCCTCAGTTTGGCGCTAGCGCCGGCGACAATTTGCTTCCGCGCTGAGGGTTGGGCGATCCTCGTTGTCCCTGTTTCCTTCGCATCCCATTTCTTGAAGAACAGGTCAATGGTTCCATCACGACCCTTCTCTCCCATCCGCTTGCAGCCCTGGGTGTGTTCCCCAAACCTCGCCAAATTGTACGGCTCCTGCATCTTCACCCATTTGGAACACTTCGAATGTCTAACCTGCCAGCTCCCTTTGTAGTTGAACTTAGCATGCCCATCAAGCCCACGACATTTCTTCTCGAATCTCCCCCTCTTCTCCTGGTCAACCACAAATGTCCCAGACCTGACAGCCTCCTTCAACTTTTGGCTCACCTCTGCCGAACGGCTCAACACGCGGTCTTCACCACTCCCCAAGTCATCATCCGACTCCCTCGCCCTCTTCTTTCGCCATTTTCGGGCCGGTTGACACTCCTGGTCGCCTTCATCGTTGGAATCCTTCACCCTCTTCCTCGGCTGCTTGGCAAACCTGCAAGATTGGTTTGCTCCCACGGTGGTGTCCCTTCCCTCGTCCCCACTGGCCACAGGGTTCTCAACGTCCGTCGTTTCGATACCGGCATCAGAGGAAGGAGGATAAGCTGTGTCACTGAATGGTATGCTCGATGTTGGACTTTGTGGCACCGCCTCAGCGGGGGCTGGTGGTTCTCCCACCACTCCTTCCACTCCCTCTGTGACCTCGACTGCAACTCCCACTTCGTCAGCTCTCTGGCCCTGCGGGTCTATGGATTCAATACCGGTTTCATCCACAGACTGAGGAGACTAAGGGAACAGAGGTAAATATAATTATTTCTGTTGTGGAACAGGATCCTTACGTTATTCAACAGATACTCGGTCGCCTCCACAAAGTACTGGATACGAAGGCGATAACGGTCCCTATCCGTAAACAGCGGGACACCGAATATTGCGTGCTCTATAGCGTTGATGACGCATATCCCGCATGAGTGCCCGTCCGTCTGTCGCCCGGTTGGGAGAGTGTTACCCAGGTCCTTGAACTGGACCTCAAACACGACACTCAACCAGCTTTCCAGCCCACGACATATATGTTCCAACTCTGTGTTGCGGCTGCAATCACCCAACGAGTCTCCTAGATCAGGCAAAGCGTGGTGAGTAAACATATGAATGCTGGGAAACATGGGGCGCACCATAACAGAACACTTTCTTTTCAAGGTCTACACTGAATGCTATCCAGTGGTTATTATCGAGGTTTGCAGGAAACAAGAGGCGCTTATAGCGGCGCGCAGTAACTGCGACTCGATACTTGTTCAGGTCCCAATCGGTGCGGATGGACCCTTTCGTTGCCCGGTAGAGTATCTTCAGGTGGAGCGAGAGATATACATCCCCAACCCAACACGCCACTCCACCCTCTTCATCCTCGCTGGCACGGAAGTTCAGGTATGAAACGAGGGTATCGAGTTGCCTTTCCCTCAGCCATTTGGTCGAGAGGAGCTTCGCGAGGACCCCCACAAACGACAACGAACTCGCCCCAGCCAACGCCCACACCTTCATACCCCACGGGATTCTCTGCATCAGCCCTCTTGCCTCGTACACCTTTGCATCCTGCGCCTGGCCTAAAACCCAATACTCCGCTCTCTCCCACTTCCCTTTCTGGTCCACAGCCTCTACGAGGGAGTACCAGAAGCTTCCAGCCCAGAGTGGAAGGTACAGACTGGAGATCGTAGGGTGCTGAACTGAGGTAACTCCGGCCGAGGTGAGCCAATTTCTCTTCAGTATGATCTCCAGGTCGCTGAGCCATTTTCTCGGTGGAATTGCCGCATCGAGTAGCTCTTTGACAGTCCAACGGGCCACGGCGTTTGTGGTGCATGACTTCGCAGGCCGCAAATTGATGGCAGATGGGTTGAGGAGAACGGGGAGGTTTTTTTTTAGGAGAGAAGAGACGGTGATTGTGGGAGGAGGTATGAGGTCCAGAATTGCCCCCGGGACTTGTGTTTCGTTGTCAAAGGCTGCTCGTAGGATGGCGTCAATTCCAGACGGTGGATCCATGTCGATTTCGATGGGTTCTTCCATGAACAAGCGCAGAATGGTGTTGGCCCTCGATCGAAGGAAGTGCGAACTGTATGCTCAGTGTAAAATATTTTTGTCCGTTCCGCTGTGTTCTTTCCGTCCGTTTGCCATTCTCATAAATATCATAACGTGGCTTACGCTCGCACTACATTACACGCTTTTCCTTGTGTACACCGGCCGCGGACCACGCCCCACCCCACCCTAAATGTACGGACAGCCCAACCGACCTCAGCGTGGTCCCCCAAAAAATTTGTCCGGACCACGACCGACATCATGGGAATTTGGGACCAAAATTTGTACGGACTCCCGGACCAAGCTCACCCCCTATATTCGGGGGTCCTGAAGGCAACCGGTCATCCTCACTCGCGTCGACATGTCCAGATCTCCAGCTGACAAATCGCCTAGTATGGTATCTGTCATGCCGCCGTCATGTCACGGTTGCCCATGCTCAAGTTTGGTGTTCACATGAAGATGCAAGCTGCTGTAGATTAGATTAGATCCCATTAGTATTAGATTGTTGTAGCCACATCAATTTATCGTTGACTCCTGATTTTGAGAGTATTGCTCCCATCGTCCCGGGTCCTGCCACTTGCCGGCCCTATGTACTTGTGGTACTTGCGCCGAGGCGAAGCCCGGCAGGACTTGTACGAGATGAACCACGTTCCGAACTGACACTTGGGGAACGCCTCGATGCGTTTACGGCTGGATACCCCAAATTCACGCAGATGATGGGAGGGATGTACGGGAAATCTGACGAACGCTACGGAAGACATTGTACAACATGGCGTCGAAAATGGAATTCGGCTCTACGCTCGTTCGAAAAGAGCGAGCGAGTCGTTGGGCAAAAAGCTTTCCTTACTGTTTCTCTCGTGGACCTTCAAGGCCCCATCCTGGCAGACGAGGCTGATCCTCCTGCTCGCTCCGCCCTCCTCCACCATGGTTTGGATCTCTCCCAACAACTTCCTGAGTTTCCTAAAACCCGTCTGTGCCCTACTCTCGATCGCCACGAGGTCGTTCTTTCCGATCTTACGCTTCGCGATGGAGAAGAATGTGCCACTACGGTGGACGGCGAGGTAATGGTGCGGCGTCTGGGAGAAGTAAAGTTGGGGATACGCGTCACCCCAATCGAAGTTGGCAGCGGAGATCTCTGAACGGGTTGTCATTTCGAGTAAGTCGGATTGAGAAACTTGGGTCCCGGCTCTGAATATTTTTAGGTCTGCGGAGGAGAGGGAGGATTGCGATGACGACGTGGCGGATTTGGAGCTCGTTCCAATGGAGAGACCAGACAACGCTCCTAAGAGAGCTGCCTCTGGATCGTCGTCGTCGTCGTCGACGAGCGGGCCCCTGGTTGCCTTGGGTCCGGGGCGGTCGGAGGGAAGGCATGCATCGACTTCGAACCGGACGACCATTTTCAGGCCGTCGAAATCCTGGTTACAGACGGGTCAGTCAGGGGAGACCACCTGGTGGTGAGTGGGCGTTACGTATGTGACGATCCTGTGGTAACCCGTCCCTCTCTCGCATCCAGGGCCAGGGACGGTCATGGCCTCTTCGAAGTTGAACCCATAGGAACGGCGAGTCCCAGGTTGTTCTTTCGTGATCTGTTCCCATCGATTCAACAATACGGTCTTCGAACCAGCCAGCTCCATGTCAATCCTGAAGTCCCTAGGCGGATCTCCAGACACAGCGTTGATCCACCTCAGGAGCTTTCTCAGTCCATTTCGATCAGTGACGAAGTCGACGGAAGGCCAGTCGAATTTGACCTCTTCTTCGGTCTCTGATTGGGATTCGACGTCTTGAACTGCCCGGATGAGCGGGAAGAGAGTACGGGAACCCATCCGGTGACCGTTTTGGTCTACGAAGTCGTAGCCGTGGTCCAATGCGACGGTTAGCGGGAGGGGCCTGTCTGCCCATTCCCTTGGTGCACCTGGTTAGATGTGAGCTCAGTCGACTCGGACCCAAAAAGTGTGGCGGGGTGGTAGAAAGTATGGCAGGGGCTTCCAAACTCACCGGGGACGATGATGCTAGGCACGGTTGCCTCAATCCAGTTGTACGAACCAAGGCAGGTGAGATCCTTGGGCTGTATATCTTGTTCTGGGGCTCGATAGGCCACGGTTGGTTTCGATACCCCCCCGGAGGATTCCTTGTTGAGACCCTCGTAGAGGTCCCGGCTGTTTGCATTCGGTCTCGCCCTTTCGTAAGCGTTTAGGGTACGACCTCTTCTGGATCCGAAAGAGCCGTAGGGGCTGTAGGGTCTACTGTAGGACATGGCAATACGGGTGTGGGGAGGAGGATCCACAAGCGCTGTGGCTTACCGGTGGCCGCTCCCTTGTATTTTATGGGCGAACCTGATTTGGGTAGCACAAAAATGTATGTATTCGGTGATTTACTAAAATTACGAAATACAGACAGGAGAAATTCTACCATCTGAAGAGGCCCAAAGCGTACTTGGGCAAACAACTACCAGTCTTTTCCCTCTGATGCACTCCCAATTATTTCCTTTCGCAAACGAGGCTTATTCTTCCGTCCGCTCCATACTTCCTGACCAACTCCTGGATGGTTGTCAACACCACTCCGAGTTTCTTGAATCCAACCTGCGGGTTCTGATCGATGACCTCCAAGTGGGGGATGCAACGTGGGTTTGTTGGTTATGGGCTATGTGGGTTTCCTGCGTTGGGGGGCGACGAGGTAGAAGGGAGAGGTAAGCAGACATCCGCTCCAAAACGGACGACCATCCTGAGACCACCAAAATCCTGTTGGGGATCAGGACCGGTGTGTTCACTGGAAGGGATATGGAACCCGTACGCAGGCGATGATATGGTGATGGCCTGTCCCACTTTCACAGCCAGGAGCGGGATGTGTGCAAGCTTTCTCGAAATTGAAACCGTAGGACTGGGACTGCCCACTGGTCTGCTTTGTTACCTGCGGCCAACCGTTGATGAGGCGGTCTTCTCGCCCGCAAGCTGAGTGTCGATCATCCAGTGGTCGGATTTATTGTTTACCCCAGCGACCAGTTTCCGCAGGCCAGTACGATCGGTCACAAAATCCACTGAAGACCAATCGAACCTAGATGCGACCTTCTTCTGGGTGGTGACAGTCTGCACCGCCTTGACCAGAGGTAGGAGGGTGAATCTCCTCATGCGGTGCCCGTTCTGGTCGATGAAATCCTTCCCGTTGTCGTGGGGAACGGTCAGGGGTATGGGCCGCTCCGCCCATATCGGAGGACTGCCTGTGTACGATATGTGTGGTGCATGGAGTCGCTCGGATTACCCGAGGACAGGCGAGATGGTTGACTGACCTGGAGCGATGATTGTGGGTGAGGGTGCATCGGTCCAATTGTACGAGCCAATGTATTTCAAGCCCTTTGGCACGATGTGTCGTTCAGTCCCTCGGAGCGCTGGAGGGGGAACGGTTTCCAGCGGTCGTTTGGTAAGGTCATCGAGCATCCATCTGTGGAGACGTTTTTTTCGGGGCGTCGGGAGCTTAGTTGGTAGATGACTGATTGCAGATTCGCATGTGCGGTGCGCGGTCGGCGCAGACATGGAAGGAAAAGTTAAAGGAAGAATCGCTACAGGGGCGGGTATCAAGCGTGCTCACAGGAACCCGACCCGGTGCACGAGAAACTACGGACGTCTGTAGTGGGAAACCAACTCAAGCGGTTGGATATCTAGGGTAGACTGGGCTATATGTGTGTGGCGTGGAGATACTCAGTCATGGCGAATGGTGCGGGAAATGACAGCAATACAGAGTGACTGTTGTCATGCTTAAGGAATGGGGCATTGCGCCGAAAACCAATGAACGCAAGGGGGTGGCATTAATAGGGTGTAAGCGTGAGGGTAGGGATGGTACATGTAAAAGCACTAGAAGCCAGGAGGAACGATGCCCTTGGGCTGCTGCTCTGAACCCGGCTGGGGGGGATACAGCGAAGAACCGCCAAGCATCTGTACAAAGCGTCAAAACGGCCACGGGGAACGCGTAGAATTCGGTGTACGCACTTGTTGGGCGCCTTGCTGCTGGGCGAGCATCTCTTTTTCTTGCGCGACAATCTTCGCCTCGTCCTCTAAACTGAGCGCGAGAGGAAGTCCAACCAACAACGCGGACGTTGTCACGATCCAGACGATGTTTCCGAGGATCTTTCCGCCCTTCTTGAAGAAAGAGGCGGTGGAGGAGACTTTTGATGAGATGGTGTGACGTGTGGAGGGGGGCACGATGTCCTTGAGGGCGGCGACTCGGTCGTAGAGAGACTCGTCGCCGAGCTCAGACTCCACGGAGGAGAGAGAGGCGGAAGAGCCGGTCCGCGAGGAGACGTTGGAGGCGTAGGGGGAGTTGTTGACCTCGTCTTGGTCCTGGACGATTTCGACCTTGACCATGGCTGTCGATGCGTTGGCTTTGGCTCGGAACGGGCCTCGGCAATTCCGGGTCGACAGTCGGCCAATGCCGAGGATTAACAATGTCACGTGAGTTCGGTACCGAGGACACTATTCCTGGCTGGGTCTCTCTGGGACCGTCTCCTTTTGCTTGCCATCCTTTCTTCGCCCGTGTGTCTACCCTGCCGAGCGATGTTGTCCCGCAGCTTCCACCCTCACGGCCCTGGTAACTTGTTTTTTTGCGTGTTCCGATTTGTGGCCTTGACGTCCGTTTCGTCTAGCCTTAGCCTTGCCCTCCCAGTCCGCCCAGAACCATATGCACGAGCTGGCGAAGACCCTTCTGCCCCCGCCCCGGAAGCAAAACACCGCTTGTGACGCCTGCAGGTCCGCGGCCTTTCCTTCGTTTCTTACCCACTCACCGTCGTCATTGGACGTCTAACTTCCAGGGCACGCAAGGTCAAATGTAATCGAATCCCCGGCAACGATAAAGTTGGTGGTTGATTTTTACTCCCGCTTACCTCGTCCGCTTCATGCTCAACCGCACACCCAAGTGTCAGGTAGGCTACCCGCCCGAAGTATCTTCTGTGACGATATGGTGAACCCTCGATCCGTTCACCAGCATTGTCTGTCCAAGGATTACCCATGCACGTCAGTCCTGGCCTCACGCCTTCCCCCCACTAAACCCTCACGCCCGTCCCCCCTCTCAGGAATTTTGTCCAGCAGGAGACGGCAAAAAAGCGGCACCGAAAACCCAGATCACAGAGCGTGTCAACAATTGGGTAAATCTGAGACCCTTTATCTCTGAACCTTTCCCTTTCTGACCTGAAACCCTCCTAGAGCACTCTCGCATCTTAGGTAACTCTTCATTCCCCACATACATTGACCTCACTTTTAGTCACACCGATTCATCTCAGCGGCCCGATTCCACACAACCTCTCACCCAATGGATCCCCAACAACATTCTTGGGCCAGTCCATTCAGCCCCACCGGTGTGTCTACCCCCCCGTCTCGCGTGAGACTCCCGTCGCGAGTGTATTGGCGTATATCTTCCCCCTGCCAGTTCCGACCACGTGAGTTGGGCGGAGATGAATATCGGTATATCCCTCACACGTGCTTCTGAAACAGCACGATCAATGGAGTTCTGTCATCACCGTATGATGACTGGGGCCTTGAAGCCCATAAACTTAATGACGAAGCGTTTAGGACAGAGTGAGTTCTTACGCCCCGCCAGCGCTTCTTCCGGGTCATCGTCCGCTCACTCTTATCAAGGCTTGCGCTCGATCTTGTCGAGGTTTACTTTCAGATCGTTCACACTCGCTTCCCACTTCTAAATCCTGATGACTTTCGGAACCGATTCCAGTCAGTCTATTTTATATCGTCCGATCACGATCTGATCTGTCCCACTAACATCCGTTCCCCCAGGGGAAGGTCCAAGGCATCGGACCCTCTCCATCCTGCTCTCGTCGCGACCGTCATCGCGTGGGGCGCTAAATTTACAGAGAACTCTCTCTTCGCTGCTGATCGACAACGGAATGGTGGAACGAAGAGCCTGTTGGCAATTATTCTCGTGGACCGTGCTCGGGAGCTTGCCGAGCTGCTTAAGGTTCATCGAATTTCAAGTCCGGAACACGTCATCATTGCTCTCCTGTTGGAACCACTCCAAAGTCGTCAGTCTGATCTGTTCAATTTGGTTACCTGGTTAGAGTTTGATCTTCGTCGTCTTCCATCTAGAAAACCCCGAAGACCCCGTTTGTGAGTATCGCTTTCGTGAACGCGCCTCCCGTTTGGCGGCTTGGTCGTTGAACGGTCCTATTTCAGACTACCATCGGTTCTGGCTCACTTCTGCTGTCAGATCACTGCTAAATCTTCAGGTGAGGGATCCTCCACATAGCCGAGATTTACTGCATTCTCAGGGTAACCACAGATCAACCATAAGAGTGTTACGTCGAAAATTCAAGATACTGAGGATCGTGGTATCACGATCTTCGCTTGGTGGATGGCCGTACTAGCTGACGGTTACTCTTCCGCCTACTTCCGCAAGAAACCGATGTTGTGGGTTGTCGCTTCGACGTTCTCCCGCGGGTGACCTGTCGACTGACTGAACGGCTCTCTCATAGGGATGATGATGACTACGATATCGACTTCTACACCGCTTGCCCCCTCACCGCTCCAGGTCCGCTAGATGACCAGAAGCTGACATCAAACAGAGAACATCTCGAGGTGCGCAATCTATCCTTGTTAATGCAAACCCACTGTTCCTGACGTCCCATCTGTCAGTTTTTGGTACAGTGTACGCCCGCTTTTCTCCCACGCAATACCTGAACCACTTAAAGGGATACTACCGAGCCAATCACGCTCTAGCGCGAATTGCGCGACAGATCTCAAAACAATTATGGAAACCATTAATAGAGTCAGATGGCATCCCCCTGGACACGCTTCAGATGGTGATGGACGCTCTGTACGACTGGAAGACCGCATTCTTACAGCACGTGGGAGCGTCGGGCGGCCCGAAGGGCGATTTCATTGGCGCTATTTCGGCATGTCAGTCCAATCTGCTCCCTCCTCTTCACTATCACTGAGTGTCTCACGCTCGGTTTAGGCGCAAGTGATGCAACTTACCACGTAATGTGGGTTATCGTATTCGATGCGGTGGACGATTTCGGTATCAAAGAGCTGAATGACGTCGTCCGGAACCACAATCCTGAACTTGGTCCACCACAAATCCCAACGCACATGGATGAGGTGAGAGGAAAGGTGTTTGATGAAGCGCTTCGGGGAGCGTCGAGGATCGCAGGACTTGTACGTTCCCCCATACCCTCCCCACCTGGTGTTTATCCCCCAATACCCCTCATCTAGATCGGCGTTTTGGAATCCAACCAATATCTTGTCAGTGTTGTTTTCGGGTTGAATATGCAACCCCGTGCTGACCATCACCCAATAATTAACAGAGGTTGGATCCCGCTGCAATGCTGCGGCCATGCATCCACTCTGGTTTTCTGCTCGCGAGGTTAGGTAGGCCAGAGGTTCAGAGTTGCATATCTGGGCTGCAGCAGTACAGTTTCGCGTACGAAGAGGCGGCGGATCAGGCAAACGAGATGGCACGGATTTACAGCGCTGGGGGGGAAGAATTGACGTATATGGCTGGTGTCGGAGCTCATGCGAGGATGCTGTCGCTGAGCCCGCTGACCCCCGGGAGCGTCATGACAAACGGCTCTGCAAGCGAGACCAATGGTGGTAGCTACTTGTGATTCGTGATTTAAGTTAGGTTATTCCAAATCACCCCTGATTTAGACCACCAGATTGTATTCATCGGTAGGAGTGCCTACTCATCCTTGTATTTGTGACAGGACTTTTTCCTCCACCCCTCCGTTCCGACCTTCAACCACCCTTTACATAACGCTGCATCCTGGATCGACTTGATTTTAGTAAACGGGTGGCCTGTATGCCGCGGCGCTGAACTTACCCCGATCAACCTTCCGAGAGGCGTTCAAAGAACTGTTTCAGCGTCCCTGACAAAATCTCCGGCAAAGCCTCAACGTCTCGGAGAACGACGTAGTACTCGAACGGGAACAGGTCCAGGTAACGCTCCATCTTCACCTCCATCACGCCATTCGCGTTCTTCTGAACGACGCCTTGTTGCATCGTCAGGATGGAGTTCTGTGCAGTGTTGACTGATGAAGTCCCGATTTTGACGTGAGAGTGGAGAGAGTCGAGGATGACGAAAACAATCATGACTCTCTGTTCCTCTGCCTTCCTCAACACCGTCTTGAGCTTTTCCATGTCTTGACATACACCGTCCGAGATGATGATCTCCAGTTGCCACAGGTCCGCCGCAGAGGCAGACCTTGTCGATCGACGGTCGCGAGCCTGTTCGAGGACCTTCAGACTAGTTTCGACGAGACCGAGAAGGTCTGTAGCTTTCTGGTCAAACCGGAAAGCGTTGAGGAGTTTAACTCCGGCTTGGTCATTGAACGGCCCGCTTTCGCTATCGAACCCGTGCAACACCTCGACGGTCTGCCCGAACTTCGCGATCCCGATATCCCCTACTTCAAGCCTCGCGAGAGCACGAGAGACGAGAGCGAGCGTCTGATAGGCCAAGTGGATCGAGTGGGACTCGGCCATGGAGCGAGAGTCATCTAACGCTATGAGAACTTGGTACTCGCGTTGACTCGGTTTCGTGCGGCGCAACCAGATCTTGTCTTTAGTGTACTCGCTCGCGATGTATGGGATGATCTTCTTCATGTTCAAGCGTTTCCCGGTGCGGTAGTCGCCTTTGAGGCGCGTGGCTTGAGTGGGTTCGAGGATCGACCGGAGTTGTTCGCAGAGGGCGTAGGAGAGGTCGTGGGTGAGCGATTCATAGAGCCTCCACATGTTCTGCCCTCCTTCGGGAGGGTAATCGTTGGCCTGCCAGGAACGGAGCTGGGCCTCGACGTCCTCCGACGCCCGACCGTCGAGACGCTGAGCGCCGCGAGAGAGATCGTCGAGGGAGGACTGTGCACCAATGGTAGTGGTTTCACGAAGGTCAGTGAGTTGGTCTCGAGTGAGACCACCATCCACATTAGCTTCAGTTTCAACCCTTTGCGGAGGCTGAGGCTGGGATGGCGGGCATCGGTCTTGGCGTCGCTCGCCCACTGTGTCGTCAACCTCCATAAGGACCGCGTCAACCATGGGCTGAGCTTCGTCGAGGAGTGTCAGGTCGTTCAAACGCGCCGCTTCTTCCTCTCCCGCGGCCCCAAGCGCTTCCATATCCTGGTCTTGGTCCTCCGTGCGAGAATACTGGAGTTGTGAGGGCTCTTGTGACATTGAAGAGATCGGTGTTGGTTCTGGGGCGTCGCTGCTCTCCAGGATCTGGTCGAGGTTACGTCGAACCTCCTTCAGGGCGTCTCCCAAGTTTCGAAGTGGGTTGTTTGTCAGCCGAGCGGCTACCGCAGCTCCCTGAGACTGGAGGTTGGGGGTGTCCATTCCGGTGTCGTTGCCTTGACCACCTTCCCCTTGTTCACCTCTCTTGTAATCATCACTAGAAACCCGTTAGAACTCGCTCAGGCGAACGAGGAAGAGACTTACGAATCTCGAGTCACCGGTTCCTCGTCGTTTTCTCCGGTTTGGCCCCCTCGGGTGCGTTTGCTCTCTTCACCCGCTTGGCCACCTTCCTTGTTCGTGTCCGTACCCGGCTCCTCCGTTCCGCCGTAATCCAGGTCAGCCCCCCCCTGAAGATCTGGGGCGGCCAAATCAGGTTTCTGGTTGGGATCCGAGTCATCAGCATCTGTCTCTCCGGGTTGGCCGGGTTGGCCTGTCTCCGGTTCGTTGTTCTCCTCGGCGGTCTCCTCTGGTATCAAAACATCTTCTTGGTCTGGGGAGTGACCCTGCATCACTGCTTCCTCCTCGAGGACTCCTTCTTCACCACCCCTGACGTTGTCATCGTCACCTCCCTTCTGCACCTCGTCTTCACCCATCTGAAGATCCTCAGGAAGATCGAGGGTTTCCGTCTCGTCGATCCGGTCTTCGATTGGGGCTCCCTGCGCGCTGGGCTGTTCCTCGTCCACCTCCAGTGCACCTTCTGGCATATCCGACTCGGCCGTCTCAGCTCGATCCCCACCACCTTCCTCCCCTTTGTGCTTTCCCTCGTTCTCCTTAGCCACGACCTCAGAAACTCCCTGCTCTTGTTTGGAAGAGTGGTCCTTCCCCAGCTTGTCACCAGCCTCTTTGGGTTCCTCCCCGTGTTCGTCTCCCCACAGCTTCTCATCGACAGCGCTCGGATCATTCGTGTCCAGATCCTCGGCCTTGTCTTCGACCCCTGGCTCGTCTCCCGATTCGTCATCTTCACCTTTCTCGTCTTGGCCTTCGACGTCCCCGAGCTCTCCACCAATGTCCTGGCTCATCTCGATCGCCTTCTCGTCTCCATCGTTCTCCCGCTCGGTGTCCCCACCTTCCCCTGCATCTTGTAGTCCCTCCACCTGGCTTTCATCCTTGATCTCATCGCTTACGTTCTCCATCCCCATGCCCTCACCGACCCCAACACCGTCAGCTGGTTCCTCCTTTTCACCTTCCTGACCTTCCCCCTCGGGGGGTGGTTGACAAAACCCATCGTTACAGATCCTCCGCACAACGGAACAAGAGACGTACGTCAGTTTCAAGAGGGCATTAGTCCAGTGGTGGTGGTTGGTCAGTTGGGTGTCCACGAATACGAGGTACCGTTCCAGAAAAGGGAGGATGTAACCGACCGCGCTGGTTGTCTCGTGGCATGGGGCGGTTGAAATGGTGGTCAATAATTGCTGAAGGTGGGCGGTCATGTCATCGAGGTTCAGCGATTGGGTGCATCTCATCACTTGGGTCAAACCTCGGATCAGGAAACGGTCTTTAGTTGTCGGGTCCTCCACGAGTTCGTCCGACGCTGCAGCCTTTAGAACCTCTTGAACGTGAATGAGCATGGTGTCGATCATAAACCCCACTTGGGTAGCCGTGGTCTCGTGATTTGAACGAACGTCCGTCGAACGAAAATACGGCCATCGGAGGGCGTCGATCCAATTCCACACCGGGGACGCGAAATGATGGGTGAAGGTATGATCCTGGGCAAGGTTCTTCAGAACGGTTGAGACGCCTCCAGCCTGGCTGACCGCATTGTTCAAAATGGAGAGCTCCTCTGTGAATCGGATTAAGGCCTACTCATCCCTCGCCAGCGGGTCACACGTACCTTGAAGCAAAATTGGAGGGGTAGTAGAGGTGACCCGGTCGTAGACTCGGCGAACCGCCTGGACCATGCTCTCCGCTGTTGCAGCACTCGATCCCAGGATGGACATAACAATGCCGAAGTCATCCCAAGAGGCTGTCTGTTGGAGTCCAGAAATCGCATCCTGTATCTCGGCCAGCGCGCCCTTCAACCTGTGGCACGAATCCTTAGTGAACCGGACAGCTGGTTCGAGTTGGCCACCGCATGCTATGATGGATTGGTCTCGAGAGAGCTCCTGTAGCCTATGGGCAAACTTCCGGAGCACCTCCGCTTTGTCCAAGGCGGCGGAAAGACTGCAACTATGTTAGCAAAGTTGCCACCAAGATATATATCAACCCACCTTGAACGTGATGCAAGCGAGTTGGAAAAAGCTGACTCCAATAGACCTATCGCCCGTTGGTACTCGTAACTTGTGATGTCTTTGTGATGTCTACCAGCGGCGAGCCGCACCTCCGGAAGCAAGGATGTTACGCGATAAAAGTACCCTTCGCCTTTGGTACTCCACGTGGTCCAATGGGTTGGGCCCGAAAGAATCGGTTGTTCCCTAACCCAACGTTGGCTTCTGTTCTGCGATAGTACCTCTGGCCGGACATTACTCGAGAGTCCACTCCGTTTCAGTTCCTTCAGGTGATCGCTGAATGCTTTCTTCTTCCGGACCAGCAGAGCTTTGAAATATTTCCGTCTCTTTTCTTGAGGTAGAGAGGGAGAAACGGTTTCTTTGGCCAAATCCTCCGAAGTTAAGATCAGCTCAACAGCAAGTTGGTCGATGTGTTTCGGTGAGGAGTGTGTGATGAACCCGTGGAGGTCGTGTGAGAGGAGATGGTCGAATCTTGTGAAGGTACGGTTGATTCCAGAAAGGCGCCTGGCGTTAACGTACCAAGTCGGGACCTCGGGGAACGATGGGGATTCCCCACCAGAGGGCACGGGGTTATTTTCGAGGGTAACAGGGTTGCGTTCCGAATCACTGGGACCAATTACCCCGAAGAGATCGCTGACTGGTTGTCGAAGTATTTCACGGAACTTGCGGATCGACTTGTATAATTGGTGATGAGTCTTTTGCGCGCTCTGTTGCAGAGCGCGAACGTTGGTGTCCCGCCAACTTGCCAGTTTTATGAATCCTTGAATCTCCCCCTCTTGAGTGACCCTGTCCCGGATGAAGCGTTCTTCAACCGCTGCAGAAAATTGGCGATAATGGTTCCATGTGTGGTGCAGGATGCGCACCACTCTCTCAAAATCCACGTGCCTGAATGCCTCGTCTTGCTGAGAGAGGATGCGAAGGTGGTCTTCGAAGTCACGGAGTAATTCGATCCTGGTCTGGAATTGACCCAACGGAGCCGCGTGCATGAATTGGTCGACCAGAGGCACAACGCTGTCCAGGTACTGCGTGAATGCTGGATCGCCCGAAAGAGATTGTTCCGCAGCTGCGTAGGAGCCGCGAACGAGCGTCTCATACAGCTGGAACCACCAGTCGACGACACCGGAAACAAAATCCAATCTCTCGGTTTCCAGGAGTGACTTCCAACACGCGAGTTCCAACCGCCTCCAGTCGACTATAAGCTGAGTGAGGCTTTGCCGGAATTGTACGAGAGTGTTCTCTCGGTTTGCGTACATCTCCCAGTCGTCGGTTTGCAGAAGTAGTCGTTCTATAGAGGCAAGCACACGGGGCAGTGGTTTGGTAATGGGGAGGGTCAGTACATTTTCACAGGTATCCCGAAGGTGCTGCAGCACCATTTGGTCTGGCCACTCGGTGATGAGTTGTGACAACCTATCCCGGAGGGATCGCACGATAGGGGTAACCCGGGATGTCTCTCGTACATTGGATCCGTGGTAGAATTCCCCTTCCTTCCCAGGTCGTTGCAACCAGTCAAGCCGATCCTTCAGCAGGAGCGATTGATACGGGGTCCCTGTGTCGTCCAGTGTGTGATTGAGTTGAGGGAGGTTTTCTCTCAGGAACCCAGCGAAATAATCTCTACTTGATTTCTGGAAGGAAGAGAGGCTGGTGCCAGGGGATGGACTCATGAGGGTTCTATGAACTCGGAGGAACTGTGCTCCACTCGGGGTCAGGGGCGAGGGAATACCCGAGGGGAGTGGTGGTTGGAGATTATCATCATCTCCGCTAGGGTCCGAGAAATTTGGGAAGAGAGTTAAGAACTCCTCCTCCTCTTCTTCTTCACTCGATGGCAATTTCTTGGTCCGGTACAGCGACGTTGCGGAAGTGTGATCTGCAGCGGTTTTCTCTCTATCAGCCAACCATAAGCCCATAAGATGGTCATACGCCTTGACAGCGTGCAACGATAACGACCTTCGGTCGATCCCCGAAGAGGCTTCAAGAGCGATTGCGGACAGCCCAAGGTGAAGTGAAGTGGAACTGCCGGACCGGTGAGCGATGGTGGCGTC
>Ga0307516_10005056_pt1 | contig 15964 bp, 18 predicted proteins | sample 19_EM_MG_FD_203310 | JGI IMG/M metagenome (GOLD analysis project Ga0307516, IMG submission 203310) | Populus trichocarpa ectomycorrhiza microbial communities from riparian zone in the Pacific Northwest, United States - 19_EM | ecosystem: Host-associated > Plants > Roots > Unclassified | place...
AGCCTGTGCCGCTGGCGTCGCGGTCAGGCCGCTGACATCGTTGCTGCCAGGGCGCTGCGCCGCATAGGGTGGCCGATCGAAAAAATACAGCGCCAGCGGCTCGGCGGCCGGGGCCGCGCCGGCCGCGCCGGCCGCGATCAAGCCGCACCCGATCACCACACGCCAGCGGAAATGTCGAACCCGAGCGGCCATTCGATGCCGTGCGAATCAAACGCCCGGGTGCAAGGGCCTTGGCGGCATCAGCAGGCCTTCTGACTCGCCGGGAATCGGGTCGAAGCCGTGGGCCGCCCAGCGCTCGGCCGCTTGCTCGATCAACGCGCGATCGCTGGCCACGAAGTTCCACCACATCATGCGCTGCGCCTCCAGCGGCGCGCCACCAATGACCACCACCCGCGTCGGCAAGGCGGCGCGCAGCACCGCGCCGTTGGTGCCGGTCACCAGTGCCATCTCGCCGGTCGGCAGCATTTCGCCGGCCAGCTCGATGCACTCGGTCGGGCTGTAGACCGCCATTTCATCGGCCAGCCGCGGCAGCGTCCACGGCACGCCGGCGGGCAGCTCGATGTCGAGGTAAAGCGTCGGCGACGCAGCGCGCACCGGCGAGCGCAGGCCAAACGCTTCGCCGACCAGTAAACGCAGCGTCGCCCCGTCGACGACCTGCTGCGGGACGTCTTCGGCTGCCACGTGCTGGAAGGCCGGCTCGCCCTGTTCGGCGTCGAGCGGCAACGCGACCCACAGTTGCAGCCCATGCAGCCGGCGCGCCTGGCCGCGTTGCGTGGCAGGGGTGCGTTCGCTGTGCACGATGCCGCGGCCGGCGGTCATCCAGTTGACGGCGCCGGGGGCGATTTCTTGCACCGTGCCCAGGCTGTCGCGGTGCAAGAAGCCGCCCTCGAACAAATAGGTGACCGTGGCCAGCCCGATGTGCGGGTGTGGCCCGACATCGGTGTCGGCATCGGCCGCCAGCGTCACCGGGCCGAAATGGTCGAAGAAAACGAACGGCCCGACCGCACGCCGCGCCGCCACCGGCAGCACACGCCGAACTTGCAACCCGCCGGCCAGGTCGGTGACCCGGGGTGTCCATCGCTGCATGCGATCTCCCTTCGCGTCATCAACGGCCAGCATGGAAACACCGGCCATGGCTGCGATGGTACGCCCGGCTTCAGCGCCGCACAGACGGTTTCGGTGCACCCCCGTCGCGTCTCGTCGCATGACGCTTCTGCCCGCCCGGTGCCTCGCCTAGCGTGGCGGGCTTTCAACCCCACGGAGACTTCCCATGCGCCTGATTGCCCTTGCCGCGTTGATGTACGCCGTCGCCACCACGGCCCTTGCCGCCGACGCGCCCGAGACGAGCCCCTATCGGCCGGTCGAGCTGCAGGCGGGCGTGTGGGATGCCGAGATCCAGTTCTTCGACCCGACCACCGGCAAGGCAGAGGGCGGCGCACGCGGCGTGCAAACCAACGTGCTGCTGAGCAACGGGCATTGGGTGACCAACGACCTGGTCGTGCATGGGCCGGCCGGCGCCGCTGCCAAGCCGGCGTTCCAAGGACACGGTGTGTGGGGCTGGGATCCCGTCGCGAAGCAGTACGTCGACACCTGGGTCGACACCAACGATGGCGCGGTGCGCACCGACTTCGGCCACTGGAATGCCGAGACCCGCACGATGCACTGGACCGCGCTGCAACCCGATGGCCAGGGCCATTCGGTCAACTACCGCATGGCCGAGGCCTACGAGAACGACAGCACGCGGACGCTGACCTTCTACCAGGTCGCCCTGCAGTCGGGCCGCCTGGTCAAGCTGGCGGAGATGCGCTTCACCAAGCGTGCCGGTTAGGGTGCGCCGCCGGCATCAGGCCACGTGCAGCGCGCCACGCTTGATGCGCTTGCCGACACGCTCGATGCGGCGTCAGCCGCTGTTGTCGTTCAGTGTGATCCAGCGGCGCTCTTCGGAGCGGTAGAACCAGTCCTTGTCCTGCTGGTAGTAGACCTGCGCGCCCTGCGACTCCCAGATGTTGGCGATCTCGTTGCTGTGCGCACGCACTTCGTCGAAGTCGGTGGTCGCCTTCTGGCCCATCTCGCTGTAACAAGCATTCAGCTGCACCAGCAGCGCGTTGACGTCGGCCGGCATGCGCTCGGCTTGCAGGCCGATCTTGATCGCCTCGTCGAGCAGGATCGGGTAGCTGTGCGACGGGTACTTGCCGTTCAGCGCGCTGGCGATCGCCTCGGCCTTGGCCGCATCCGCGATGTGGTACGCCAGCAGCTCGCGGCACAGCATGATCGACAGCGACTCCGCGCGGTCGACCGCACCGATGACCAGCGGGTGCACATACTGGAACAGCGCCTTGTACGCGTTCTCGGCCGCCACGTCACCTTGCGTTTGCTGCTCGCGCCACAGGCGGATCACGCGCTGCAGTTCGTTCAGGCTGACGCTGACGCGGTCGTTGTCGCGGTCCACCGGCGACAGCGCGTGGTTCAGCGAGGTGTCGACCGCGGTCAGGTACGCCGTCGGACCCATCTGGATGCCGTCTGCGCCGAGCGCGATCATCGTCGCGGCCGAGGCGCATTCCAGCGGCACCAGTGCCACCAGTCGGCGGCAATGCTGGCGCAGCAGGTTGACCAGCCGCAGCGACACCTGGCCGCTGCCGCCGTCGGACTTCAGGAACAGGTAGATCGTCTCGTGCTGGCCCAGGCGCTCGAGCACGTGGTAGAGCGCGACCACGTCGTTGTGGCAGACCGCGCCGCGCGGGCCATTCCAGTAGGCGACGACCGGGCCTCCCAGGCGTTCGCCGAGCTGCGTGATGACGGCCTGCGTCTTGCTGAACAGCACCGGCGGCTGCTTGATCTGGACCTCGATCTTCGGCAGTTGTTCGTTCTTCATTTTTTGTCTCCCTCCAAGGGCTCACATGAGCCCGATGTTCCATCCGGTGACGGGTTCCGGCGCCGCCCAATCGTTGCGGCCGATTTCGCCACGGCTTTCGCGCGCAACGCGGCCATGGCTTCGTACTGATCCTTCCCATCGCGGTTGTGCTCAGGCGCGAACGCTGCTGGGTGAGGCGCGTCCGCTGCACGACACCGGCGTCCCGGTGGCGCACATGCCGGCTGCGGCGGCGTTCGACAAGGCGCGGCCGCAGTCGTTGTGCCAAAGCACACCCGCCATGGGAAGGCGGAAAAACAAAAGGCCCGGATCCTTGACGGGATCCGGGCCTCGAAAAATTCGAGTGGCTGAGGGTGCCGGCTTAGGCAGCTCCCTCGCCCGGATGGGCTGGCTTCTCATGGCCCAGCGCATGGCGCTGAGCCGCCGCACCACGCATGGCCATGCGGCTGCCGAAGAGCGGCAACAGAGGCTGGCAGTGGTTCTTGGCGCGGGTCTTCACGATGGGCTCGGGAAAGGCTTTTGAAGCGACGGAGGCGGACTGTAAAGAGTCTTCACTGAAGCGTCAAGCCGATGCGACAATCCGCAGCCCTTGCGTCGTCGTCTGCCTGCAACACCTTGACCGAACCCAATCTCACGCTGACCCGCCGTCACAACGCCCTGCAGCTGTTCCAGCAATTCGCCGAAGCGCGCATGCGCGCCGGCGAGCCGCCCAAGGGGCTGGAGCAGGCCTTCGCACAGGCCTTGCAGGTCAGCCCCAGCATGTGGAGCCAGATCAAGAGCAGCCGCCCGATCGGCGACAAGCTGGCGCGACAGATCGAGGCCGCCTGTGGTCAGGCCAACGGCTGGCTCGACGAAGCGCATGAGTCGCCCGGCCTGTCGCCAACGGAAGAGCAGTTCCTCGAACTGGCGTTGAAAGCCTGGCGCGGCAGCAACGCGGCCGGCCGCAAGCAGCTGAAGCTGTTGCTGAAACAGACGCTGGCCTGAAGGCCGTAGCAGCGTCTGGCCTCTGGTGAAGCGCGACCGGTCGGCGTAGCATTTCGCATCGGCCACCGGCTCGTGGAGGGCGCATGGCCCACGAAGACGAAGACTACGTGCAGGCGCGTGAGCGCATGCTGGCCGAGATCACCGCGCTGGTGATCTTCAACTGCGGCCGCCTGGGCAAGGCGGCCTTGAACCGGCGCGTGCTGCAAGCGCTGGCCGACGTGCCGCGCCACGCTTTCGTGCCGCTGGACATGCAGCCCTATGCCTACGCCGACTCGCCCTTGCCGATCGGCTGCGGCAAGACGATCTCGCAGCCCTTCATCGTGGCCGTGATGACCGACCTGCTCGATCCGCAACCTGACGAGAAGCTGCTCGACATCGGCACGGGCCTGGGCTACCAGACCGCCATCCTCTCGCGCCTGGCCCGGCACGTGTACAGCGTCGAGCTGATCGAAGCGCTGGCGCTGAGCGCGCGCCAGCGCCTGCGCCAGCTGGACTGCACCAACGTGACGCTGCGGGTGGCCAATGGCCACCAGGGCTGGCCCGAGCAGGCGCCGTTCGACAAGATCATCGTCAGTGCCGCGCCTGAAGAGATACCGCCCTCGCTGCTGGACCAGCTCGCGCCCGGCGGCCGCCTGGTGCTGCCGGCAGGCCCGGCGGACCACCAGCAGTTGCTGGTGGTCGACAAGGCGGACGACGGCACGCTGCGCCGGCGCGACATCTTCGCGGTGCGCTTTTCGGCGCTCGAAGACACGACCCCGCGTTGACCGGCGCGGGCACGGTGGCGCCGGATTTCTCCCCCGCATGGGGGATGCGCCAGGGGATGTTTGGGCGTAGTGTTTTTCGTCGCCGACCTCGTGCCGGCCGTATCCGCTGAGAGCGCCCATGACCCCGACCCCGTTGACGCAACCGCCACCCATGCCCCCGGTGTCGACCACCACCGCGGCGGCGGTCACCCGCCGCATCGCCGACCTGCCCGGCCCGCCCGGGCTGCCGCTGCTGGGCAACACCTGGCAGCTGGACCGCGACAGCCTGCACCAGCAAGCCGAGGCCTGGGCCCTGCAGTACGGCGAGGCCTACAGCATGCGCCTGGGTCGGCGCCGCTTCCTGGTGTTGTCCAACCCCGAAGTGGTGGCCGCGGTGCTGCGCGATCGGCCCGACGGCTTCAAGCGCACCGAACGGCTGAGCCAGACCGCGCGCGAGTTCGGCTTTCACGGCCTGTTCAGCGCCAACGGCGAAGCCTGGCGGCGCCAGCGCCCGATGGTGCTCGCCGGCCTCGACCCGACCCACATCAAGACCTTCTTCCCGACGCTGGTGAAGGTGACGCAGCGTTTTGCCCAGCGCTGGCAGCGTGCCGCGCAGCGCGGCGAGGCCATCGACCTGCAGGCCGACCTGATGCGCTACACGGTCGACGTGACCGCCGGCCTGGCCTTCGGCGCCGACATCAACACCATCGAGTCGGACGACGACGTCATCCAGCAGCACCTGGACAAGGTGCTGCCCGCGCTGTTCAAGCGCCTGATGGCGCCGGTGCGCTACTGGGACTGGTTCAAGCTGCCAGCGGACCGCCGGCTCGACCATCACCTGGCCGCGCTGGCCGAAGCGGTACAGGGCTTCATCGCCGCGGCGCGGGCGCGCCTGGATGCCGACCCGGCCCTGCGCGCGAACCCGCGCAACCTGATCGAGGCGATGCTGGCCGCGCGTGAACGCGACGGCAGCGCGGTGACCGACGAAGACGTGTCGGGCAACGTGCTGACAATGCTGCTGGCCGGCGAAGACACCACCGCCAATACCCTCGCCTGGATGATCTGGCTGCTGCACCATCACCCGGATGCCGCCGTTCGCGCGGCCGCCGAGGCGCGTGCCGTCGTCGGCCCCGCCGGCCAGGTGACGGCCCCGGAACAATTGCAGCGGCTGGACTATGTCGAGGCCTGCGCGCACGAGACCATGCGCCTGAAGCCGGTCGCGCCTCTGATCATCCAGCAGGCGGTGCGCGACACGGTGGTGGCCGGCATCGAGGTGCCGGCGAACGGTCTCGTGATGTGCCTGATGCGGCCGGCCGCCGTCAGCCACACGCACTTCGTCGATGCCGAGCGTTTCATGCCCGAGCGCTGGCTGGCGAACGGCCCGGCCGGCCAGGCCGCCAGTTCATCCAAACGGGTGGCGATGCCGTTCGGCGCCGGCCCACGCATCTGCCCAGGGCGCTACCTGGCGCTGGCCGAGATGAAGATGGTGGTCTCGATGCTGCTCGCATCGTTTCGCATCGAGTCGGTCGACACGGCGGATGGCTCGCCGGTGCGTGAACGCCTGGCGCTGACGATGTCGCCGGTCGGGCTGCGGATGCGGCTGCGCACCGCATCCGCCTTGTCGGTCTGACAGGTCAGGGCTTCAGGTCCAGCACCACTTCGCCCGACACCGGGTCGGTCACGCCCAGGCCGTTGCCCAGGTCTTCCAGGTCGGCCCGGAAGCTGTCGAGCAGGCCGATCATCTTCGGCCGGGCGGCGGCGAGATCGTCGAACGATGCCCATTCGCCGACCAGGCAGAAGCTGCGGTCGCCGGTCTTGACCATCGAGCCACGCAGGAAGCCCTTGAAGGTCGGATCGGCCTTCCGATGCGCCTCGATGAAGGCCTCTTCCCGGCCGGGCTTGACGCGGAAACGGACGATGTTGAACGCGGTCATGGCAACTCCTTTCGACAACCAAACAGGCAGCGGCGGCTTGCCACTGTCACGCTTGGTCGCCGCTGGCCGTCTGGACATTACGCCGATCAGACCGCCTCGTCGACGTTTCGTCCACCATCGAAACATCAGCGATCACTGGCGGCAGAAACTGCAGCCATCCCAGCCAACGAACAAAGCGACCGTCATGACCCTGACCTGCTTCATCCGCTACCGCCTCGACCCCTTCCAGCGCGAGGCTTTCGAGCGCTACGCCGAGACCTGGGCCCGAGTGATCCCGCGTTGCGGCGGCCACCTGCTGGGCTACTTCATGCCGCACGAGGGCACCAACGACGAAGCCTGGGGCCTGATCGCCTTTCCCAGCCTGGCAGCCTACGAGGCCTACCGCCAGCGCCTGCGCGAAGATGCCGAGGGCCGCGCCAATTTCGAATTCGCGCAGAAGCAGCGTTTCATCCTGCAGGAATGGCGAACCTTCACCCGCGTGGTCGACTCGACCTTTCTGCAAACCCCGACGCTGGAGACCACTTGATGCTGACCGTGATCTTTGAAGTGACCCCGAAACCGGGCGAGGCCGAGCGCTATTTCGAGATCGCCGCCGAGCTGGTGACCGAGCTGCAGAAGATCGACGGCTTCATCTCGGTCGAGCGCTTCGAAAGCCTCAGCCGGCCGGGCACTTTCTTGTCGCTGTCGACCTGGCGCGATGAAGGCTCGGTCAAGCGCTGGCGCAACCAGTCGACCCACCGCGACGGCCAGCGCGAGGGGCGCGAAGCGGTGTTCGCCAGCTACCGCATCCGCGTGGCGCAGGTGCTGCGCGACTACAGTCTGGTCGAGCGCGAAGAAGCGCCGATCGACTCGAACGCCGCCCTGCTCTGATGCCTGTGAAACCCGCCGCCCACGAACCCCGCCTGGTGCGCGTCGCCGCGCTGATGGCCGACGCCACACGCGCCCGCATGCTGAGCTACCTGCTTGGTGGCGAGCTGGCCAGCGCCGGCGAACTCGCCGCCTGCGCGTCGGTCGGCGCGGCCACCGCCAGTGCCCACCTGGCCAAGCTGCTGGATGCCGGCCTGGTGGCCTGCGAGCCGCGCGGCCGCCACCGCTACTACCGCCTGGCCGACGCCGAGGTAGCGCACGCGCTGGAAGCGCTGGCGCTGGTGGCCGAGCGCGGCAGCCACGAGTCCACCTGGGCCCGGCCGGGTCGCGCGCGGCTGCGTGAAGCACGCTGCTGCTACGGCCACCTGGCCGGCCGCGCGGGCGTTGCGTTGCTGGAACACCTGCAGGGCGAAGGCTGGCTGCAGACCGGCACCAGCGCCGCCGGCCCGGTCTTCACGCTCAGCGAATCCGGTGGGCGCGGTCTGACCGACTGGGGTCTCGATGGCGCCGCATGGCAGGCCCGCCTGGCCTCGCCCGGCACACGTCGGCAGGCCTACCCGTGTCTCGATTGGTCCGAGCGGCGCGACCACCTCGCCGGCCCGTTCGGCAGCGCGCTGCTCGAGCACTTCGTCAGCCGCGGTTGGTTGCGCAGGCACGACGGCGAACGTGCGCTCGACACCACCCCGACAGGCCATCGCGCTCTGGCTTGGCTCCCCCGCTGAGCCAGTCACCCCAGGCCCGTACCGGTTTGTAAAACCCTGCGGCGGGAGGGTAGAGCCCGCCTTGCCCTGAGCCGGCAACAGGAGTAAAACCGCCGCAACGGTTGCAATCTCTTTCTTGCTGCCTCAAGGAACGACGGGCCGTTCCCTAGTTCCTTGACCCCCTCGGGGGGCGGGATCGTCGCAGACGATTCCTCGGGGCACAACCTTTGCAAGGGGGTGGCTATGCGCAGGCGAACCAGCCCGTCGCGAACCGAGCGGCCTGGCGCTACGCAACAAGCGCTGGACCACCCGAAGTGCGCCCGCATGCGCGGACGCCGTCGCGCTTTTGTCGCCCTCCCGGGTGATGAGTTCCTGCCTGCCACGGCCGCCGTGCCGGCCGTTGTGCCTGTCCTTGTCCTTGTCGGACCCTTGTCCCACCGTGTCCGGCCGCTTTGCGGCCGTTTTGCGTTCTTGGCGCCCTGTGCAACGTCTTCGACGTCGGAGTTCCCACGAGGGGACCAGGGCGACCCTTCGTGTCCCCGAAGCCCCCAGGGCCGGGCTATGCCCGTCCCGCCCCCCAAGGGGGTCAAGAAGCTCGGGGCGGCCCTTCGTTTCTCGTGAGAGAGGTGACCATGGAACTGCGTCTTCGTTTGCACCACTGGGAGGGCCGCTCGCCCGACCTGATCGCGGCCGCCGTGGCCGGCTTTGCCGCCGGCGCGGTGTTGATGGTGCTGGAGCTGCTGTGGGCCGGCGCGATGATGGGCGAGGCGCCATGGCGCATCTCGCAGTTCGTCGCGGCGATCTCAATGGGGCCCTACTCGGTGCTGCATGCACCGGCCCATGTGTTCGACCCCACCACGGTCGGCGTCGCGCTGGTCACGCACTATGTGCTGGGCATCAGCTTCGGCCTGGTGCTCGGTGCGGTGGTGGCCGGCTACCACTACGACGATGACGCCAAGGTCTCGCTGCCGCTGATCGGCGCGATCTTCGGTGCGCTGTTGTACCTGTTCAATTTCTTCGCGTTGACCGAGGTCTTCCCGTGGTTCGCCGAGATGCGGGCCTGGGGGACCTTCGCCGCCCATCTGGTATTCGGCATCACGGCTGCCGTGCTGTACGGCAAGCTGGCCCAGTACCGCCAGCAGCGCCAGGACCAGGGCTGAGCCGCCCTCGCCGGGCCGCCCGCTGCGGCCCGGTGTCTCAGGCCCCCGCGGCATGGCGCCGCGGGCCTGCACCTGCCCAGCATCGGGCCCGCCCACGTCGGAGCTTCGAACCATGAGCATCGCGATCGCGCTGTTGCTGATCGTCGTCGCCAGTGTCGTCTTCCACCTGCTCACTCCCTGGTGGTTGACCCCGCTCGCGTCGAACTGGAATCAGATGGACCACACGCTCTCGATCACGATGGGCGTGACCGGTGCGTTCTTCGTGGTCATCCTGCTGTTCGTGGTCTACACGCTCTGGCGCTTCCGGCACCAGCCGGGCAGCCCGCGCGCGGCCTACGTGCCGGACAACAAGAAGCTCGAGCATTGGCTGATCGGCGTCACCTCGGTGGGCATCGTCGCGCTGCTGGCCCCGGGGCTGAAGGTCTATGCCGATTACGTGCACCCGCCAGCCAATGCGATGCAGCTCGAGATCCTCGGCCAGCAGTGGCAATGGCGCTACCGCTTCACCGGCGACGACGGCAAGCTGGGCGGCAGCGACGCGCGCTTCTTCACCGCGGCCAACCCCTTTGCGCTCGACCCGGCCGACGCCGCCGGCCAGGACGACGTGGTCATCACTGGCAACGAGGTGCACCTGCCGCTGAACCAGCCGGTCAAGGTGTTGGCCCGCTCGCACGACGTGCTGCACGACTACTTCGTGCCGCAGTTCCGCGCCCGCATGAACATCGTGCCGGGCCAGATGAGCTGGTTCTGGTTCACGCCGACGCAGGCCGGCCGCTATGAGGCGATGTGCGCGCAGCTGTGCGGCGTCGGCCACCCGAACATGCACGGGCTGGTGGTGGTCGAAGACGAGGCCGCTTTCAAGGCGTGGCTGAAGAAGCAGACCACCTTCGCCACCAGCATGAAGCCGCCGGCGCCGGCCGGTGCCGGCGGTGAGGACCTGGTCGCCAAGGGCGCTGCGCTGGCCCAGTCCAAGGGCTGCGTGGCCTGCCACACGGTCGATGGCAACCCGGGCGTCGGCCCGACCTGGAAGGGCCTGTACGGCAAGACCGAGACGATGGTCGACGGCGCGACCGCCAAGGTCGACGACGCCTACCTGCGCGAATTCATCAAGGATCCGAAGGCCCGCGCGGTCAAGGGCTTTGCGCAGGTGATGCCGCCGATACCGCTGGCCGATGACGAGATGGACGCGGTGGTCGCGTTCATCAAATCGCACGGCAACGCACCCCAGTAACGAACCGGCCACCTGGCTGACAGGACATACGCAATGGCCTACGCCGACACCGACGACCTGCACGAGCACCACGAGCCGCAGAGCTTCATCACCAAGTACGTCTGGAGCCAGGACCACAAGGTGATCGCGGTGCAGTACGGCGGCACCGCGATCCTGGTCGGCATCGTCGGCCTGGTGCTGTCCAACCTGATGCGGCTGCAGATCGGCTTTCCCGGCGTGTTCGAATTCATCAACGCCGAGCGCTACTACCAGTTCGTCACCATGCACGGGATGATCATGGTGATCTACCTGCTGACGGCCCTGTTCCTCGGCGGCTTCGGCAATTACCTGATCCCGTTGATGATCGGTGCGCGGGACATGGTGTTCCCGTACATGAACATGCTGAGCTTCTGGGTCTACCTGCTCAGCGTGATCGTGCTGATGGCCAGCTTCTTCGTGCCCGGCGGGCCGACGGGCGCCGGCTGGACGCTGTACCCGCCGCAGGCGATCCTGCCCGGCACGCCAGGGTGGGACTGGGGCATCATCCTGATGCTCGTCTCGCTGCTGATCTTCATCGTCGCGACGACGATGGGCGGCCTGAACTACGTCACCACTGTGCTGCAGGCGCGCTGCGAAGGCATGACGCTGCTGCGCATGCCGCTGTCGGTGTGGGGCATCTTCGTTGCGACGATCCTGGCGCTGCTGGCCTTCCCGGCGCTGTTCGTCTCGGGCGTGATGATGCTGCTCGACAAGACACTGGGCACCAGCTTCTTCATGCCGGCGCTGGTCAGCATGGGCCAGGTCAGCGGCCACAAGGGTGGCAGCCCGCTGCTGTTCCAGCACCTGTTCTGGTTCTTCGGCCACCCCGAGGTCTACATCGTCGCGCTGCCGGCCTTCGGTGTCGTGTCGGACCTGATCAGCGTGCACGCACGCAAGGCAATCTTCGGCTACCGCACGATGGTCTGGGCGATCGTCATCATCGGCGCGTTGAGCTTCGTGGTCTGGGCCCACCACATGTTCGTCAGCGGCATGAACCCGTGGTTCGGCTTCTTCTTCGCCACCAGCACGCTGATCATCGCGGTGCCCACCGCGATCAAGGTCTACAACTGGGTGCTCACGCTGTGGCGCGGCGACATACACCTCACGGTGCCGATGCTGTTCACGCTGGCCTTCCTGCTGACCTTCCTGTCCGGCGGCCTGACCGGCCTGTTCCTCGGCAACGTCAGCGTCGACATCCCGCTGTCAGGCACCTATTTCGTCGTCGCCCACTTCCACATGGTGATGGGCGTGGCGCCGCTGCTGGTCGTGTTCGGCGGCATCTACCACTGGTACCCGAAGATCACCGGCCGCATGCTCAACGACACGATGGGCAAGACGCATTTCTGGATCACCTTCCTCGGCACCTACCTGATCTATTTCCCGATGCACTACCTGGGGGTGCTGGGCATGCCGCGGCGCTACTACAACTACGAGGGCTACACCTTCATCCCACCGTCGGCGCACTCGCTGAACCAGTTCATCACCGTGGTCGCGCTGTTCCTCGGCGCGGCGCAGATGATCTACGTCTTCAACCTGCTGTGGAGCCTGAAGTACGGCGAGAAGGCGCCCTCCAACCCATGGCGTGCCTGCTCGCTCGAATGGTTCACGCCGCAGACGCCGCCCAAGCACCTGAACTGGGGGCCGAAGCTGCCATCGGTGCACCGCTGGGCCTATGCCTTCAACATGCCCGGCTCGCGCGAAGACTTCATCCCGCAGAACGCACCGGCATCCGCCGGCGGCGCCGAGCCCTCACAGGAACACTGAAAGGAGCACGCGATGAGCAGCAGCACCCTGCCTGCGTCGCCGATGGTCCACGCCACTGGTGAGCCCGACCACCGCCGTGCCGCCGGCACCGCTTTGTGGTTGTTCATCGGTGTCGCGACCACCTTCTTCTCGCTCTTCATCGTCGCTTACGCGATGCGCATGGACGCGCCCGACTGGTCGCCGATCGCGATGCCATGGCAGCTGTGGCTGTCGACCGCGCTGCTGGTGGCGGGCAGCCTGTTCATGCAACGCGCCGGCACCACGGCAACTGCTGGCAACAGTGCGCAGCTGAGGCCGATGCTGGTGGCTGGCGGCGCCGCGGCGGCCGCCTTCGTCGGCTCGCAGCTGTGGGGCTGGCAGGCGCTGATCGATGCGCGCGTGCTGCTGGCTGGCAACCCAGCGGCGAGCTTCTTCTACGTGCTGACTGCCCTGCACGGCTTGCACGTGCTGGGTGGCCTGGTCGCGTGGAGCATCGCCGCGCAGGCCTTGTCGGCACCCGCCGCAGAGCTACCGGCCGCAGCTTGGCGCGTGCAGCTGTGCGCGCGCTACTGGCACTTTCTGCTGGTGGTGTGGGCGGTGCTGTTCGCAGCGCTGGCCCTCCTAACCCCCGAGATCGTGCGCTTCATCTGCGGCCGCGGTTGACGACATCAAAGGAGTGACGCGATGACCGACATGCCTTTGGATCCTCCCGGCGCTGTCGCCGGTGGCAGCCGCGGCGCCTCGCCGCCGGCGGCCCATGCCGCACCCCACGGCGATGGCCAGGTCGCCGGCTTGCGCGGCCTGGTGGCCGACTGGTCGGGCGACCAGCAGACCTTCCAAGTCGCCTGGGGCAAGGCGATGATGTGGATCTTCCTGCTGTCCGACACCTTCATCTTCGGCTCGTTCCTGACCGGCTACATGACGGTGCGCACCTCGACCACCGTGCCATGGCCGAACCCGAGCGAGGTGTTCTCGCTCGACATCAACGGCCACCCCGTGCCGCTGCTGCTGATCGCGATCATGACCTTCATCCTGATCAGCTCCAGCGGCACGATGGCGATGGCGGTCAACTGTGCCTACCGGCGCGACAAGGTCACCGCAGCGAAACTGATGTTCGTCACCGCCGCGTTTGGCGCGATGTTCGTCAGCATGCAGGCCTTCGAGTGGACCAAGCTGATCATGGACGAAGGCGTGCGGCCTTGGGGCAACCCGATGGGCGCGGCGCAGTTCGGCTCGGTCTTCTTCATGGTCACCGGCTTCCACGGCCTGCACGTGACGGCCGGCGTGATCTACCTGTCGGTCGTGGCCTTGCGCCTGCTGGCCGGCAAGTATGACCGTGGCAACTACCAGATCGTCGAGATCGCCGGCCTGTACTGGCACTTCGTGGACCTGGTCTGGGTCTTCATCTTTGCCCTGTTCTACCTCTGGTGAAAGGCGCGCCGCCATGGAACACGTCGCAACACCCGAATCGGCCCCGCAGCAGCACGCACAGCAGCACCCGATCGGCCTGTATTTCAAGATCTGGGGCCTGCTGTTCGTGCTCAGCACGCTGTCTTACCTGGTGGACTATTTCCATTTCCAGGGCGGCTTGCGCTGGACGCTGATCCTGCTCTTCATGATGCTGAAGGCGGGCCTGATCGTTGCCGTCTTCATGCACATGGCGTGGGAAAGGATGGCACTGGTCTGCGCCATCCTGATCCCGCCCGGGGCGCTGATGGTGCTGGTCGGCCTGATGGCTTCGGAGGCCAACTACACCAACCTCACCCGGCTGCTGTTTTTCCGTTAGGAGACTTCACCATCGCCACCCCGCTGACCCTGCCAGCCGGCCGCCGGGCCGTCTGGCGCGAGTACTTCGAGCTGACCAAGCCGCGCGTCGTCGCGCTGATGTTGTTCACCGCGGTGGTCGGCATGCTGCTGGCCAGTCCGGCAGCGCCGCCGTGGCCGGTGCTGGCCTTCGGCTCGCTCGGCATCGCGCTGGTGGCCGGGAGCGCCGCCGCGATCAACCACCTGGTCGACCAGCGCATCGATGCGGTGATGGCGCGCACCCGCGGCCGGCCGCTGCCGCGCGGTGCGCTCGGAACACCGCAGGTCACGCTGTTCGCCACCGCCATCGGGCTGGCCGGCGTGGCGCTGCTGCTGGCCTTCACCAATGTGTTGTGCACGGTGCTGACAGTCGGCTCGCTGATCGGCTACGCCGGCGTCTACAGCCTGTTCCTGAAGCACCGAACGCCGCAGAACATCGTGATCGGCGGCGCGGCCGGCGCCGCGCCGCCGCTGCTCGGCTGGGTGGCCGTCAGCGGGCAGGTCGAGCCTGGCGCGCTGCTGCTGTTCCTGATCATCTTCGTCTGGACACCGCCGCATTTCTGGGCCCTGGCGATCCACCGCAAGGACGACTATGCCCGCGCCGGGGTGCCGATGCTGCCGGTGATCAACGGCGTGCCGTTCACCGCGACACGGGTGCTGCAGTACGCGGTTCTGCTGTGGGCGATCACCCTGATCCCGCAGGCCATCGGCATGGTCGGCGGCGTCGGCGGCTGGCTTTACACGCTGGGTGCTGCCGGCTTCGGCGCGCGCTTCGTCTGGTTCGCCTGGCGGCTGCGCCAGGACCCGGCGCGCTGGGCGATGCCGACGTTCCGCTATTCGATCGTCGACCTGTTCGCGCTGTTTGCGCTGCTGCTGGGCGAGCACTACCTGTCGATGGCGCTGGCCTCGGGCTGAACGCCCATCCCGGGCGCGCCTGCAGGTGCGCCGCTTGCCTCTGCGTCGCCTGCGCTTGCAGGTGGTGGCCTACACACTGAATCGCCCGTGTCCGATGGAGGTGCTGTCGCGCGCCGCCGAAGATGCCGCACATGGCCTGTCTTCACAGAAAGGAACCACCATGTTGAAAGCATCCGTGATCGCGTTGTCGCTGCTCGCCCCGATGGCGGCGATGCTCCCGCAAACCGCATCGGCCGACGTCGACGTCGACCTGGTGTTGCGCGTGCCACCGCCGGCGCCGCGTTATGAACCCGTGCCGCCGCCGCGCCCTGGCTTTGCCTGGACCCCAGGCTACTGGGCTTGGCGGGGCAATACCCACGTCTGGGTCGGCGGCACCTGGACCGCCGAGCGCCCGGGCTACGTCTACGTGCAGCCCCGCTGGGTCGAGCGCAACGGGCAGTGGTATTTCACGCACGGCACCTGGACCCGCCATGACAAGGACCACGACGGCGTGCGCAATGGGCGCGATGCCGACCGCGACGGCGACGGCGTGCCGAACCGGGTCGATCCGCACCCGAACGTGAACGGTCGTTGACAGAGGTCGAGACCCCGATCACTTCCTCCTGAAGTTGCCCGGCCCGTCAGCTCGACGGCCGGGCTTTTTTGCGTGCGTTCGTTTGTGCACCGATACGAAAAAGCGGCCGGGTGCTCCGGCCGCTGCGCTGTGTGGGTGAGACGCGGGCTTACTGGGCCGGCGCGTGGTCTTCCACCGGCGGGGTCGACACATCGACAGGCTGCTCGTCGGTGACGATCACGCGGCTGGTGTCTTCGACGGTTCGATCGGCGGTTTGTTCACCGGTGGGCGACACGTCGGCGGGCCCGGCTGCCGTCGGCTCGGTGGGCAATGGTGCCGGCACGGTGTCATTCCTGTCGGTGCTGTTCACCGCCACCAGCGCGACCACGGCGGCTACCGCCAGTGCCGCCAACACGCCAGGCCAGTGGCGGCGCGGCGGTGCG
>Ga0307516_10005057_pt1 | contig 15964 bp, 14 predicted proteins | sample 19_EM_MG_FD_203310 | JGI IMG/M metagenome (GOLD analysis project Ga0307516, IMG submission 203310) | Populus trichocarpa ectomycorrhiza microbial communities from riparian zone in the Pacific Northwest, United States - 19_EM | ecosystem: Host-associated > Plants > Roots > Unclassified | place...
AGAAGGAAACAATAGCCAGCGTCAGCGCCATGAAGAAAATACCGCCGATGCTGCCGATGTTCGATTTGGCGTCTACCGAATTGGAAAGGCCGCTGGGAAGGGTGATCTCGAACAATCCAAAGAAGGACAGCGCGAATGCCACAAAGACAGCGGCAAAAAAGACATTGAGCCAGACGTTGGTGGAAATGTTATTCAGGATATTGGCATCGTTGGCCTTCAGGAAGTAAAAAGGGGCGCTGATCAGAACATAGATCAGGAAAATAAAAAACCCGTAAAGGAATGCATTGGCAATGCCTTTCGACCGCGAAGCCGACCGTTTGGTAAAAAATGAAACGGTCAACGGGATCATGGGAAAGGTGCAGGGCATGATCAATCCGACCAGCCCCCCCAGTAAACCTAAAACGAAGATCCGCCAAAGGCTTGCCGTCCCATCGGCGCCGGTGCCTCCGCATTTGTTAACAGGATTGGCGAGGTCTATGGAAGTTTTTTTAAGATCGCTTGCTGCGCTGGCCGAGCCCTGGAGATCGGTAGATTTCACCGCCAATCCGCCATCGGCAGTAAATCCATACCGGAACGGTACTTCCTGGGGACCGACGACAGAATCGCCGCGAATAGCCATGAACGTAAGCAGGCCCTTGAGATCAGGGCTTCCGGGCTTTTGCTCCCGGCCATCGGCCAGTTTGATATGAACGATCCATTGCACACCACCCTGGAAATAGCGGGTCTCTTCATTGCCGAAGAGAGAATCCTTCTTGCTTTCCAATTTTCCTTTCTCTTCGATCCCGAGAACAACCCCTTTAGCACTGCTGTCCAGGGACACCCGGGAATTTGGGAGATCATCCTTCATCGTCGTGGAGTACAATTTCCATCCGGCAGCTATTTTGCCGGTCAGGATCAGCGTATATTCAGGACCGCTGCCCTTTTGTCCCGCGAACTCCCATTTGACGACGCTGCCGGTAGGATCCTGGGCAAAAGAGGACGAAGAGAAAACAGAGAAAGAAAAAGTCAGTAAAAGAAGTAGTATTTTTTTCATGCTGTCAGATCAGAATCGCTGTGATTAAAACAAACGAGTTCCCTGCAAAGAACTCTCACCACTACCCTCCGATCGCCACTTTGATATCCACGTCCGCAGGAGGCAGACATTCGTGGTCATTGCATACCATGAATTCCACTTTTCCGGCCAGGTTGGTCTTTACATTGCTTTTCAGTTTTACCACCTGCACGAAATCTACCGTGCTTTCATAATACTTTACATCATGATTCCATGCGCTCTCGAATTTCTTTACTAGTTTGCCCGCTTCCTTCGGCTTTCCGTCCAGGACAAAGAGGGGGTTCTTGGTAAAGGTAAAGCTGGTAGGAATGGGGCCATCGCCGCCCGCATCCTGGGCATAGAGATGATAATTCCCCCCGATGGTGGCCGTCATGTGCACTTCATAGACCTTATCCGCAATCTTCTTGGCGGAATAGGCCCAGTTTACTTCCTTGCTGGATTGGGCCATCAGGATGTTGCCGGCGCATAGGGTCAAAGTAAGTAGAGCTAACTTCTTCATATGAGGATGCCTTTTTTGTTAGGAGGCGGGATAAAGTTCCGCTTCTAAATGTTAGCAAAAGTCTAAAAATTGACCAGTCCGGCTTCCAATGGGACGGAAGCAGCTTTACTATTGATAAACAAGGTATTCAGGATGGATTTACCATCGATATTCCCCAGGGCTTCCGAACAGGCCCGTTCCGGGTGGGGCATCATGCCGAATACATTGCGGGATTCGTTACAGATCCCGGCAATATTGCGGAGGGAGCCATTTGGGTTGCCGGCAGCATTTATTTCGCCTTTTTCGTCCGAATAACGGTACAATATCTGCCCATTCGCTTCCAGGGTATCAAGGGTCTTCTCATCGGCATAATACCTGCCTTCCCCGTGTGCGATCGGGACTTTCAGGGCCTGTCCTTTGTCTCCGGGACCACGCATCCAGACATTTTTCCCGATGAACTGCTGATTGGCATTGCGGAGCAGGGCCCCGGGCAACAGATGGGACTCACAAAGGATCTGGAAGCCATTGCAGACCCCCAATACCTTGCCCCCTTTCCCCGCAAAGGCGATAACGCTCTGCATAATGGGGCTAAAACGGGCGATAGCCCCACAGCGCAGGTAATCCCCGTAGGAGAACCCTCCCGGCAGGACAATGCAGTCTTCGGTGGTAAAACCCTTCAGGTCCGTATCCTTATGCCAAAGCATAACTACTTCCTGACCAAGGTCATATTGCAGCGCATCCTGCATGTCACGGTCACAATTAGAACCCGGAAAAACGACGACTCCAAACTTCATAAATGGGGATTTATTGGCCGCACAAAGTTACGGGATTCCGGCCTTCCCTCCAATGAGCGCTATAAAAAGTAGTTGAGCGCGATAATGTAAGCAACTATTAACCAATGCAATATAAGGGGGCCTGTTTTTTTCACCGGGTAATAATAGGCCGCCGCATGAAAGGCGGCAAAAGGCACGGCCGTTACGATCCAGTTCTCATAGGAATTAGCCCGGTTGATCAGGATAATGACCACGGCCACCATCAGGAACATCAATAACAGGCTCCAGCTCTTCCGTATTTGGATAAGCACTTTGTTGAGGTTGTTCTGGACAAAGATCCCACCCACGATAAACGGCACTACGAGAAGGGTGATGCCCAACGTGATCCAGATGGAAGACGGTATTACAGGCAGCGTAAACACGATATGGGGCAGCATCTCCCTCCAGTTCCAGTGGCCCGATAGATATAAGATGAGAAAAAGGAAATAATAGGGGAAGGTAAAGCCCAGCAAGCCCACCAGCCATTCCCGGATCCGAAAGGGACGCATCGAGAGCAAGGCGCCCAGAACGAGCAATAAAAAAGCCATTGCCGGGATATAGAGCAGGGATACGACACCGGTCCAAACCCCGATATTAAAAATAGAAGATCCCGGACGGGGGCTGTTATAAAGATCGGTCATCCGGTACCAGACCCAGATCATAATGGAATTGATCAGGAGAGGGGCCGAAAAATGATTCCAGTCCTGTAAGAGGGAGGTGACGAGGATATAGGACATGCCGGGCAGGAAATTCGCCTTGGGCAATAATTTATGGTGGTTGCAGATCCTGTTGAACAGAGTAGCCTGGGAGAGCAGGATCAGGAAAGTAAGGATCGCATAACAAATAGGGGTCTTATGGAAAAGGGAATCCAGGGCCTGCAGGATGAGCCGATAGAGATAGTTGTCTTCCGGATGCAGGGCAGGGACCACGGGATGGAGGAAAATGGAAAATTTCAATACGAGGGCGTACACCACAAGCACCAGGGCATTACCCGGATTTTTCTGTTTAAAGAGTCCGATCACCAGCGGGGGGTTTTAAAAATCAATTTTTGCAAAACATAAGTAATTCCTGTACATGCAGGGCACGAGGGTCTGGTAACTGCTGACCTGTTTGCCATAACGGGGCATAAAGTCAAAACCTTTGTCCAGGTTCTTAAGTGTGGGATACCTTGTGATCTTGCCATCGGGCGCGATGCTCTGGTCGTTCAGCAGCATATTCCTCCGCTCATACTGGTTGAACAGAAAATGCAAATCCCCGCCGGTATTCATCATCTGGTAGGAAATGGAGTTCTCGTTCTCATCGTCGAACTGGCTCTTGGGGATGATATTGCTCCATTCCAGGGTGCCTTCCTTATCGAAGGAAAGGACCATGATATTTTCCGCATGATACCTGCTGGCGTAATTCCCGTAATTACGGTTCCACGGGTTATAAAAGGGGCTGTAATAGGGAGAATAATACATGCCGGGCATATAATAAGGATTCGACATATAATCCCAGCGATTGAACATATTACCGCGGGAGGTCGTATACAGGGACTCGCTGATCATGAGATAACCGCCATCCCTTTTAGTGATCACCTGCTTGATGAAATAATCATTGAAGGCCATCTTCAGGTTGGCATCCGTACCTTTTGCGATGGCCCTTAATTCTTCGTTGAAAAGGGTCCCCGTCTCTTTCAGGCGGGTATCCGAAGCCTTATCCCAGACCACCGTATAAAGTCCCTCGATATTTCCTTTTTTTTGCCGGTAGTAGAAGCCCGTAAGAAAGAAGCGGTGGTTATTATTGTCCACTTTGATCTTGATCTCGTCCAGGATGCGGTCGGCCGAACCGATATCTTTCACGGAAAAATTGTCCGCCGTAGGCGCTTTGCTGACAATGGACACCCGGGAGACATAGTCATTGCTGCCGCTGCGAAGGAACTTACCAAATACGAGTTCTCCTTCATTATCGAGCATGAAATCGGTAAAAAGCTCGTTTTTTTCTTCCATGGGAAGATACATCCGGTGCCTGTCCAGGAGTTGTAACTGGTTGTCGAATAAAAAGGTCGTAAAAAGGAAGTTCTTGGGATTTTTGCTGTTGATCTTAAAGATCATGATCCGCTGCTTGTTCTCGCTGACGGAGGTGGTATAGATCTTATTGCTGTTGGCAAACCCGATCTGGGTAGTATCCAGTTCGATGGGTTCCCCCATTTTATGTCCCAGCCCATCCACTTTCACGGCCATACAATGGACGATGCTTTTATGCTGGTGCTCATAGATCATGTAGAAGTAATCGGGGTAGGCCACGAAGTCTACATTTATATATTTGTCAGGCATGAAATCCAGGGGAACCCTTTGTACGAGCTTCATGGATTCGTCATAGATAGAAAGCGCGTTATTTGAGTTATTGTTCTTGAATACCAGGAAGTTACCGTTGATCTTACCGATGATCTCAAAATTGGTGCGGCGGCTGTCCTCCCGTTCAGGCTCGGAGTAGGTGATCTTTTGAGCCGAAAGGATACAGGGTACGATGAGGGTCAATACCAACAAAAAGGATGGCAGGCTTCTGTTCATAAGTTTATGAGACCTTTATTTTACATTGTAAGATAGGCAAAAGTTTTATCCGTTAATGTTAGCGTGCCTTTAAAATTGATCAGGGGGGTGCCCGGGAGGACCCCGCCGACGGCCAAATAATGGCCGATTTACATGTTTTATTGAAAATTAGCAGGTTTGATATATAGTTTTCATTATACCTTTGTGCGATCGCCGTGGAATTCCCGGAGATTTTGTCTACTGGTCAGTCATTGCCGGACATCAGCATGAACCCTTTGACAACAACATCCATTAACAGACCTCAGTTGTGAGCAAACAGATCGACAAAGTAACTTTCGCAAGCTTGGTGATTGCGTTGGGAATTATCTACGGCGACATCGGAACTTCCCCTCTCTATGTTTTAAATGCTATTATCAGCGGTAAGGTCATTAAGGAGACCCTGATCCTGGGTTCCCTGTCCTGTATTATCTGGACCCTGACGCTGCAAACCACGATAAAATACGTCTGGCTGACCCTGAAAGCCGATAATAACGGGGAAGGCGGCATCTTTTCCCTCTATGCCCTCGTGCGCCGGCAGAAAAAATGGCTGGTACTACCGGCGATGATCGGTGGCGCCGCCCTCCTGGCCGACGGGATGATCACTCCGCCCATTTCCGTTACCTCCGCCATTGAAGGTCTGCGGCAGATGCCCGCCCTGCGATATATCGACCAGTCCACCATCGTATACATCGTTCTGGGGATACTGGTGATCCTTTTTTTCTTGCAGCAATTCGGGACGGAATCCATCGGCAAACTGTTCGGCCCGATCATGTTCATCTGGTTCAGCATGCTGGCTTTTTTAGGCGCCAGCCACCTCCTGGACGATCTCGGCATCTTCCGGGCACTAAGCCCCTACTACGCCTTCGAGTTGCTATCGAGCTACCCTAAGGGTTTCTGGATCCTCGGCGCCGTCTTCCTTTGTACCACGGGGGCCGAAGCCTTGTATTCCGATCTGGGTCATTGCGGAAAAGGCAGTATCCGTATCTCCTGGATCTTTGTAAAGACCTGCCTCATCCTGAACTATCTCGGTCAGGGCGCCTGGCTGCTGGCCAAATACAATGGCCGCGTATTCGATACTTCCCTGGGCAATCCCTTTTATAATATCATGCCCAACTGGTTTCTCATACCGGGTATCATCATCGCCACGGCGGCGGCCATCATTGCCAGCCAAGCCCTGATAACGGGTTCTTTTACCCTTATCAGCGAAAGCATGCGGCTCAATCTCTGGCCCAAACTGCGGATCAGCTATCCCACGGAAGAAAGAGGTCAGTCTTATATTCCCGCCATCAACTTTATGCTTTTCATCGGTTGCTGCGGCATTACCCTCTATTTCCGGAGCTCCTCGCATATGGAAGCGGCTTACGGGCTGGCCATTACCCTGTGTATGCTGGCTACCTCCATCCTCTTCGCCAACTATCTTATTTCACGCAGGACGGGGTCTTTCTTTATCTATCTCTACCTGACCGTATACCTCAGTATCGAACTGAGCTTCCTGTTCGCCAACCTGGACAAATTCCCGCACGGCGGCTTCGTTACCCTGATCGTGGGCGGCGGGCTTTTCGTCGTGATGTACGTATGGTACCGGGCCCGCAAGATCAAGAATCGTTACGTGGAATTCGTGCGGATGGAGCATTATATCCCGCAGATCCAGGAATTGAGCAACGACCGGTCTGTAGCCAAATACGCGACGCACCTGGTGTATATGACCAGCGCCAACAACCCCAAAGAGATCGAGCATAAGATCATTTATTCCATCCTGAATAAGAAGCCCAAGCGCAGCGATATTTACTGGTTCGTACACGTCGACACGGTGGATGATCCCTATACGGCGGAATACAATGTAGACCATATCATCCCCAATGATATCATCCGTGTGGAGTTCAGGCTTGGGTTCCGTATTGAGCCCAAGATCAACCTTATGTTCCGCAAGGTCGTGGAAGACCTCGTGAACAACAAAGAAGTGAATATTACCAGCCGCTATGAATCTCTCGAACGGAATAATGTAGTGGGAGACTTCCAGTTCATCGTCATGGAAAAATACCTGAGCCAGGATAACGAACTCCCCTTCCTGGAAAGAGTGGTCATGAAACTTTATTTCTGGCTCAAAGAACTCAGCCTGTCGGAAGAAAGGGGATTTGGCCTCGATCCGTCCAATGTGACCATCGAAAAATTCCCGCTCATCGTTTCGCCGGTGCCGAATTTCAACCTGAAGAGGACAGACGCGGAGTATTAGCGGAAATCATATCTACTAACTCACAACTGACCACTCACGATGCTGCTGCACAACCTCCTTTATATTGCGCTGGGCTATGCAGTCCTTCTCATCCTGGCCTATTTTATCCAGGATAAGCTCATCTTTAAGCCGGAGAAATTGCCGGTAGGGTTCGAATATAAATACGATGCCCCTTTCAAAGAATTGAACTTCGATGTGGAACCGGGCGTGCGGATCAACGGTCTGCATTTCTACCGTCCGCAACCGGAGGGGTTGATCCTCTACCTGCATGGCAATACCCGCAGCATCAAAGGCTGGGCAAAGTACGCGCAGGATTTCTACCGGTATAATTATGATGTTGTGCTGGTGGATTACCGGGGCTTTGGCAAGAGTACCGGTCGCCGTGGGGAGAAAGAGATGCTGAACGATATACAGTTCGTTTACAGTTCCCTTGCCGCTCAATACCCCGAGCAGCAGATCCTTTTATACGGCAGGAGCATCGGCAGCGGGTTTGCCGTCAAGATCGCCTCGGATAATGCTCCCCGTTACCTGATCCTGGACTCCCCTTATTACAGTTTCCGGAATGTCGTTAAGCGGTTCCTGCCGATCCTGCCGCTCAGCTATGTCCTGAGCTACCATCTCCGCGCCGACCTCTGGCTGCCCAACGTGCGCTGCCACACCTATATCCTGCATGGCACCCGCGACTGGCTGATCCCGGTACGGCATAGTGAAAAGCTGCAGCGGCTGAACCCTTCCAAAATAACGTTGATCCGTATCCACGGAGGCGGTCATAATAACCTGAATACTTTCCCTGAGTATCATAATTTTGTCAGGGACATCTTAAAAACCTAGCATGAACGATCTCGAACCGAATAACAGCAAGTTGCCAACGCCCCCGCCGGGAAGAAAGAAAATAATTTTCCGTTGGATCAAGGTCCTCGTTCTTCTTTACTGCACGGTAGGGATTGTCGCGTATTACGGGCAGGAATGGTTCGTCTTCCGGCCCGTAACGATACCCGCAGGAACAAAATATGAGCTGGGGAGACCCTATACGGAGATCAACCTTCCTTATGATAAGGAGACCAACCTGAACATCCTTCAATTCCGGCCCGCCGACTCTCTTCCAAAAGGAGTGGTCCTGTATTTCCATGGCAACCGGACGAATATCAGCCGGTACGCCCCTTTTGCCGGCAACTTTACCAGCAATGGTTATGAAGTGTGGATGCTGGATTATCCCGGGTATGGTAAAAGCACGGGCAAGCGCACCGAACAGAAGTTCTACGACTATGCCCTGACCTTTTATAAACTGGCGCGAAGCAGGTATAAGCCCTCGGAGATCATCCTCTACGGAAAAAGCCTGGGTACAGGGGTCGCAGCGCAATTGGCCGCCGTGCGGGATTGCAGGAGGCTGATCCTCGAAACCCCTTATTACAGCCTCAGTTCTCTCTATCGCCGCTACCTGCCCATCTACCCCATCGGCACGATGATGCACTGGCGCCTGCCCACCTATGAATACCTTCCTGCCGTAACAGCCCCGGTCACTATCTTCCATGGCAACAGCGACTGGGTGATCCCTTATGGGAATGCATCGCGGCTAAAGTCGCTGCTAAAACAGGGAGATGAATTTATTACCCTCGATGGCGGAGGGCATAACAACCTGAATGATTTTCCGCTGTTCCACAGCAAGCTGGATTCGGTGTTGAGGCACTAATACAATAGCTTGCCAGAATCCCTTCCACTTCAATAGTTCTACATTTTTTTGTATTATTTTACATAAAGTCGTCCATAAAAATGTAATTTTATACATAAAGTCATCCATATAAATGTTAATTAATTGAAAATGAATAGAGTAGAAATTTTACGCTTAAACTACTGGAAAGGAGCAACCAATCGAAAGCCTTTAATAATAAGGGGCGCCCGACAAGTTGGGAAAACATGGTTGATGAAAGAGTTCGGCCGCCAGGAATATCAGAAATGTGCTTATGTGAACTTTGAAAGCAGTTCTAATTTGCGATCACTGTTCATTGACAATTTTGATATTCCACGCATTATAGCAGCCATACGGATTGAGACAGGAGTAGCAATCGAACCCCAAAACACCCTAATCATACTGGATGAGATTCAGGAAGCGCCCGGCGCGCTGACCTCTTTAAAATATTTTTATGAAAATGCGCCGGAGTACCATGTAATATCCGCCGGCTCTTTATTAGGCGTAGCGTTGAACTCCCATACATCTTTCCCGGTAGGTAAAGTGGAATTCATGGACCTTCATCCTTTTGATTTTATTGGATTCCTGGAAGCCACAAATGAAAAACCGCTGGTTGATCTATTGAAGAGCCAAGATTGGCCACTGATCACAGGGTTTAGATCCAGGTATATTCAATTGCTCAAACAATATTATTATGTAGGAGGCATGCCGGAAGCCGTACTAAACTTTTCGCAAAAGAAAGACTATGGAGAAGTAAGAGAGATACAAAAGCGCATCCTGATCGGCTATGAGCAGGATTTTTCCAAACATGCACCTAATGAAATAGTTCCTCGTATCAGGATGCTTTGGAACTCCATCCCTGCACAATTGGCAAAGGAAAATCGCAAATTCGTGTATGGACTTATCCGCCAGGGATCGAGAGCAAAAGACTATGAATTGGCGATATCCTGGCTTATTGATTGCGGACTGATCCACAAGATAAACAATGTAAGTAAGCCGGCTATTCCTTTAAAAGCGTATGAAGACCACAGCGCCTTTAAATTATTCCTTTCAGATGTAGGGTTGTTAGCCGCATTAGTAGACCTGGATATTAAAACCCTCCTTGAAGGAAATGAGATATTTGAAGAATTTAAGGGCGCACTGACAGAGCAATACGTAGCGCAACAATTCATTGCCCGCGGTGATCTCGGTGTTTATTATTGGTCGGCTGAAAATACACGTTCAGAAATAGATTTCGTGGTTCAGCTATCTGGCCAGGTAATACCAATAGAGGTAAAGGCAGAAGAAAATCTGCAGGCCAAGAGTCTGAAAGTATATTATCAGAAATATAATCCTGCAACGGTAATAAGGACTTCCATGTCTGATTTTAGAAAGGAAGAATGGATGATCAACCTTCCATTATATGCGATCAGCGAGTTGCCCCATCTCATCCAAAAATCAACCCCTTGAGCCTTTCCTCCTGCTTTGCAGGAATAAAATAATGATTATGGGAGATCGCGATCCTGTCGGAATGCACGTCCAGTAAATGCAGTTTGCCTTTTTCCAGCAGGTAGGGCCGGTAGCCCAGGGGTTGGATCATTTCGTACAGTTGGATACGGTCTTTTTTATCCCCCAGTTCGCAGAGCAGGATGGGACGATGGGTGCTGAGCGTTGCCATCATGGAACGGAACACCGATACCTCCAATCCTTCTACATCGCATTTGATAAAATCCACCCGGCTGAGGCCCAGGAATAAATGATCCCCGGATTCATTCCTCACTTTTTCCGTCTCGACATAGTTCAGTTGATCATGCGAACTCGTGACCCTTGCATAAGCGAATTTCTTTGTATTGCCGATCCGGGGTATCCCCATCTCTACCCATTCTCCTTCCCCGCCCAATGCCACCTGGTAGAGCTTGGCATTATCCGCCTTCCTTCTTTTCAGGAGCTGCTGCAGGGTCTGGTTGAACTTACTGACAGGCTCGACGGCGACGACCTTTCCCGAGGGACCTGCCAGCCGGCTCAATTCAAGGGTATAATAGCCCAGGTGTGCGCCGATGTCCACGCATATAGATCCGGGGGTAATGAACTTCTTCAGAAAATAGATATCCTGGTATTGCGATCCCAGCCGGCCCGTCGGATACAACCGTTGAAAACTGGCCGCCAGAAAAGCCAGGTATTTTTTTTCTCCCAGGATCGAAAGCAATATTTTTTTTAACGCCATGAGGTTGTTGCAAGATTCAGGCCGCAAGCTACTAAAAATAGCTGCAAGCATCAAGCTGCCAGCTACAAGGTTGGCCTATTTAATTTTCCCGGCCATATCTATACCCGCTTGCCGCTTGAAGCTAATGGTTTGCAGCTCTAAATAGCCACCACGTTCTGGTTCTTATTTTGCCGGATCTTCTCGGGAACGGCCTTGATGATCTCCTGCTTGAGCGCCTGCACCAGCCGTTGCTTGACAAAATCCCGGTGCACAACGAGGCTGACTTCCCGCATGGGCGTAGGGCGTTTGAAATGGCGCACCAGTTGCCATTGCTTTTTGGTAAGGTCGGCAGTGGCCAGTTCGGGCAGGATGGTGATCCCATCGTTCAATTCCACCATCCGCCGCAAGGTCTCGAGGCTCCCCGCTTCGTAATCGAAATGGCTGCCTTCGCGGCTGGCTTTACGGAGCTCGCAGAGCCGGACGATCTGCGAACGGAAACAATGGCCTTCTTCCAGCAGCCACAGCTTGTTCGGATCGATATCCTGGGTGAGCATATAGGTCTTTTTATACGCGGCATTCTTCCGGGATACATAGACGAGCAGTTCCTCGTAGAAAAGAACATGCTCCCGGATACCAACTTCCTGCAAGGGGGTTACAAGGATGCCGACGTCGATCCGGCCCTCGCGTAAACGGGCCACTACCCCTTCCGTCGTCATTTCGTTGACCACCAGTTTGATCTGCGGATACTTTTCCGTAAATCCCTGGATGAATAAAGGCAGCAGGTAGGGCGCCAGGGTAGGGATGATCCCGATACGCAGTTCCCCCGAGATGACGCCTTTACGGGCCTGTACGATCTCGCCGATCTGGGCCGACTCCGCCAGGATCTTACGGGCCTGTTCGATGATCTCACGCCCGGATTCCGTAGGTATGACGGGTTGTTTGCTGCGGTCGAAGATCTTCAGCCCTAATTCATCTTCCAGTTTCTGCACCTGCATGGACAGCGTCGGCTGGGTCACAAAACAATGCCCTGCGGCCGTAGCAAAATGCCGGTACGTATCCACGGCCACGATATATTCCAATTGCACAAAGGTCATACTTATAGTTATTATCTATGTAAAGATAATAGTTATCGACCTTCCCAATTGGAAAATACCCGAACTTGATCGCCGGAGGACTTTTATACTTATTGAAAAGGGAATTCGACGAGCTTCGAAGTTTCCCCTGGCTTAAATTCTTCCAGGTGCCAGGAGTTGCCGACATTTTCGATCTCATAAAGGAATCCAACGGCCAGGTCTGCCGGGTCATTATTCGGCACCAACTTCTCGGCCACTATTTTGTGGGCCGCGTCAGGCACCTGCTGTACCTGCATTGGAGGTAAGATGGAATCAAAAAGGATCGTTTGGCCCTTCCGTATGATCAGCGTAAAAGTGATATTATGATGATCGCCTGAAAGATCTTTAGCAGCATATAATTGGAAAGTAACTTTCCTGGGGGGCGCGGGGCTGTGATCTTTCTTACAGGATATTCCCAATAAGATCAGGACAGACACAAGAGTTGCTTTAACTGGATATTCCTTCATCACGTGTTTAATTAATCCCGCAAAATAGACAGGATTATTGACACCCGGCGACCGGATGGACAAATGGCTTGACCTCCTTTGCAAGCGGTAATCACCGGTCTCCAAATGGCAATGGCTACTCCGTACGCAAGCTGTTCACGGGATTGGCCGATGCCACCCGGAAGGTCCGCAACAGGAGGATCACGAAGGCGATCAGCATCATCAGCAATCCGCCGGCAACGAATACCCACCAGCTCAGGGTCGTCCGATACGCAAAATTATCCAGCCATTTATTCGCTCCCCACCAGGCAACGGGTACGGCCAGGACAAAGGCCAGCGCGATCAGTTTCAAAAAATCCGCCGACAGGAGCGTAATGATCTGCGTGATCGAAGCGCCTACGATCTTACGGATGCCTATTTCCTTCGTGCGTTGGTTGGTGATATAGATCACCAGTCCCAGAAGGCCCAGGCAGCTGATGAAGATGGCCAGGCCGGTGGCCCAGGCCAGCAAACGGGCGATATCCTGCTCAGCCTTATAAAATTTGGCGATCGTCTCGTCCTGGAAGTTGTATTCAAATTCTTTGTCTGTATAGACTTCCGACCAGGCCTGCCGCATCTTATCGATCGTTGCCTTCCATCCTCCGTTGCCCGGAGATTGCGGAGCCAGTGCTACACTGATCACGGCTTCGCTGTTCAGTTGGCTGCAGATCGCGAGAGGTTTGATCGGATCATGCAGGGATTTCTGATGAAAATCCGCCACTACCCCGGCAATCAATACTTTTTTCTTACTCCATTCGAGTGTTTTGCCGATGGCCTCCCGCGGATCACGGAATCCAAGAAAACGGGCATAGGTCTCATTGATGACCAGGTCTCTCGCCGTATCGCCCGGGATGGGTTCTTTTCCGGCGATCAGCTTCAATTGAAAAAGGCGGATATAATTCGCATCCCCATATTTCAGGTTCACACTCGTCGCGATCTTCTCTTTTCCGTTCATATATTCCATGGTACTGATCCATTCCCCGGCCGAGGAAGGCACGTCGTTGCAAATGCTGGCCACGGCTACGCCTGGTATGGCTTTCACCTTTTCCAACAAGACCTGTTTATTGCTTTTGTTCGGATCGAAGTAGTTGGTATGGAAATAGACGATGGCGTCTTTTTTAAATCCGAGCTCCTTATGGAGGGAGTATTGGATCTGTTTGGACACCAGCAGGGTCGCGATGATAAATATCTGCGCGATCACGAATTGCGCCAGGGTAAGGGACTTTCGCAGCCAGGCCTTGTTGTTGCCCTTACCCTGTACCTGGCCTTTCAGCACGAGCACAGGCCGGTAAGAAGATAATACCGCGGCCGGGTAAAGTCCGGATAAAAGGCTCACTGCTACCACGAGCAATACCAGGAAGAGAAGGACACCAGGCTGGTCCGCAAGGTTAAAATGCAATCCTTTGGGAATAAAGTCCGCAAATACTTTTAGCAGCAGGGGCGTGAGCAGGATCGACAACAGGGCCGCCAGCAGGGTCAGATAAAAAGTCTCGCTCAGGAACTGGAACATCAATTGCCGCCGGGAACTGCCGATGGTCTTCCGGATACCGATCTCCTTCGCCCGTTGTGTGGATTGGGCCGTAGTGAGGTTGATAAAATTAATACAGGCCAGCAGCAGGAGAAAGGCCGCTACGGCCAGCAAGCTATATAAAGTAGGCTTATGCGCCAGGTGATCTCCGTTGTGGAAATTGCCATACAGATGATTGAAGTGCAGGTCAGCCAGGGGCTGAAGGTGATACACCGTTTTACTGTGACTATCCCAGTCCTTTTTATCGGCATATTTTGTAAGGAGGCCGTCAATCCCTTTTTCGATCTGGCCCGGAGTCGTTCCCTTAGATAATTTTATCCATAATTGCGAGGCAGAGGTCACCGATCCCCAGTTGTCCCAGTCGCTGCGCCGGAGAGACGTACTTTCCAGGGTCGCCCTCGAGATAAAGGTGTTGGAAGTGAAATCGCTGTTATAGGCCAGGTCTTTCACAATGCCGCTCACGGTCGTCACCACGGTATCGTTGAAGTAGATCTTTTTTCCGACGATCTCTTCCGGGCTGAGTTTTGGAAAATACAGGCGGGCTTTCGATTCAGTCAGCACTACCTGGCTGGGTTCTTTTAAAGAGGTCTTTGGGGCGCCAGCCAGCCATTGGTATTGGATCATCCGGAAATAGTTCTCATCCGCGAATACGATATGATCCTGCTTCTTAAAGATCTTTGGCTGTTCTTTGCCCGGCTCCGGCACGCTTGCTTTCGCCTCTTCCCAGGTGAAGAAGGGAACGACCTCATCCAGGCCGGCCAGTTCTTTACGAACGGCATAGGGCATGGGGGATGGAACGCCGCTGGTATGAAAAGGCTCTCCCGAAAAATCCATATCGCAAACGATGCGATACATACGGTTGCCGTCCTTATGCGACTTGTCGAAGCTCAGATCGTAGGATACGAGCAGGTAGATCACCAGGGCCGCGCTGATGCCGATAGACAATCCAATAATATTGATAAAGGAAAAGAGTTTGTTGCGGCGGAGGTTCCTCCAGGCTGTCTTGAAATAATTTTTAAACATTTCCCGAGTTTTGGTGTTGACCGGTGCCGACAGGGCAGCTGGCGTCACAGGGCAAAATGCAGAAAAGATGCCATATCCTAACAAAATGAAAACCAACGGCTTTCGGCTATTATCCCCGCCCCGCTGTCCGTTTTCGATACAGGTCATGTCTGCCCGCGATACAATTTAAAACTTCACATAGAATTCCCCATTCGTAAAGGTCTTCTTCTCCGGCCCTGGGATCGTCGTACCCGTGTTGAAATAATAATCTCCACTGAAACTCCCTTTAACGGCCGTATTGTCGATGGACGTGATCGTTATCTTAAAGGGGTTGGCCGGGTTGTTAAGTTGCCCTCCCTGATATACATGGTTCGTACTATCCGGGTAGTACAGGCCCCACATCGAAAAATCGGTGCGATCCGTTTCGGAATAGGTGCCGGCAACGATCGGCTTGCCCCCGGGCACGTTCAAAATGTAAAGCTGGATAGTTCCAAGATTTTTCGAGGAGCTTACGGCTCCGGTGATGCTGAGCGTAGTAGTACCGGCATTCGTAAATTTTCCAGCAAGAGTCTTTGCACTGAAGCTCATGGCCGTTCCATCCACAGAAGCCCTGATATAATAAGAAGGATTATCGGAGCCGGATTTATGACAGGAAACAACAAGAGCGGCTATGCAAATGAGTGGAATAAGGAAAAGTTTCATGGACTTATTTTAGGACGGTTCTGGATCACCGCAAAGTAATAAAAAAACCCGATCCTATTCTTCCAGCGTCGTCTTATTCTTACCCACTTTCAACTTATACCCCATTCCCGACTTGAGGGCAT
>Ga0307516_10005058_pt1 | contig 15962 bp, 19 predicted proteins | sample 19_EM_MG_FD_203310 | JGI IMG/M metagenome (GOLD analysis project Ga0307516, IMG submission 203310) | Populus trichocarpa ectomycorrhiza microbial communities from riparian zone in the Pacific Northwest, United States - 19_EM | ecosystem: Host-associated > Plants > Roots > Unclassified | place...
GGGCTCTCAGTGACCCGTCTTGAGATAGGTTCACGAACTGACCGTGACTGTGACATTTGTACCCACAGGTTCAGTTCAAAGTCTGGGTGTGACCAGTGACTGAACTTACGGTCGTAATGATACAGTATATGATTGAGGCCTTGTTTTCTATACCAAAGGGATTATTAATTGGAGCTCGACGGTGAGAGAAAGAGCTGGTAAGTGGTTTGTTGCATGTGACGACAGGGCTTGACTACATGAGAATGGATCGCAGTTCGATCCGTATCATCGTCACTTGTCGGTGCCGCTCAGCGCTGCCCGCGCCACGCAGTCCCTTCAATTCAATGCCGTCAACGCTAATGCAGCTGAACCACCGATATCGATTGAGAAAATCGCGGATAACGTGGTCCGGAAATAGCGAAACGGGTTCCACGCGCCTTCGCTTTTTTGGAGAGCTCTCGCGTCATCATGAGAGCGCGATGCCTGACCTGCCGCAAACGCAGACGGCAGGAGCAGTGAGTCATAATGATTTTTAGAGACACGCAGACGATGAAAACGGAGAGACGGAGACAACTGAGCGACAAGCCCTCAGAGACAGATCCCCAATGGAGAACAGATGCAATTCATTCACCTCACCTACCAGCTTCTACGAGAAGCTCATCCTGGTAGGGAACGCATCCACAAGCCTAAGTTTCCCATGCACCTTCCAGGTATGAATTCCACTCGGCTCATCCAGCCACTTGAAAAGATGGAAGGCAATCAAAGGAGAAAACTAAACGGGGCAGCGATGAATCTGGATGTGGGCGGCTTGGAGAAGGTCTCGACTTACATTATCGTTCCCGACAAGGTGAAATGATGAAGTTGCTGATGTCGCTCTCTAAGGAATGAATGCAGCCTCAATTTATGCGGTTGATCAGATAATCTCGAGTTGGTCCAAAAGTACTGAAACAGTCCAAGAGTCGCTGGAGCCAAGTGACGTCGGGATAACTATTAATTATGTAATTCTTGTCATTCGGTCGCACGAGACGATATTGCCAGGGTCGCCGTGGATTCTGAGGACTCTCAGCTCCCGGCTACTTATTTCAACCAAGGAGCGGTCATCGGTGGCGATCGAGATGCGGCCGAAAACTCTCGTCACGCATGTGATTTGGCTACCATAAGGAAATGTTAACCCATGGCATGGCAAGGTTCTGAAATGTTTGTCAACACGGTCTAATGTGGCCTTGGCCATGGGTCATACACCTCATCATTCATGTGCTGGAGAACATGAGACTTCTGCGGTGAAGGGGCCTGAATTGATGGTGAGATCACCGTTAAGCCTGAATTGAGTTGGATTTGAGCGACACATGATGTATGTACCTCAAAAAGACCAATTGGAGTTAGAAATAGCGTATGACAGTTGATCTTGGAGATGTGGCGGGATGCACCACTCCATTGAGCGAACCAACAGGTGTAGGGAGGGGGGAGTGGGACGAAGATGTGACGGGTATTGAAGTCACCAAATAAAGAGGGACCAAGACGAATTATGAATTTGCAGCGATTAACAAAGGTGAAGTACTTGAGATGACAATAAGAGCCTTTACGAGGATATACGAGAGTTAAGGGTCCAAAACGGGATATGTGAAGACGGAGGCGGTGGTCAGCCAGACGGCTCAAAGAGCAAACCCAACGAGACCCAAAAGAGCGGCACCGAAGAAGCCAGCGCCGACTTCGAGGGCTGTGGCAGCGCTGCTCTTTGTGGGGGTGGATGCAGACCCAGACCCGCTTTTAGACGTAGTATATGGGGACGTGGCGGTGGTGGCCTTGGACGTGGACCCGGTGGTAGGTGTGCCCGTACCTGTGGTGGAAGAGCCGGTATCTAATAGGAAGTGTTTACGGTCAAATTACATGGATTGGGTTGTATAGGGAGGTGTAACGCACAGCCGGCACATTCTTCCGCTTGGAGGGCAAGAGCGGCTTGTTGCTCCTCTGCCGTGCACTTTGACGTCAAACACGCCGTTGCTGCGGTCTGGAATGCGGCGGACGTGCACACACAGGCCAGGTCAGCACTATAATGAAAGGTTAGTCAGTCGAGGTTGGTGGAGAACGCAAGAGAGAAAGACGAGAGAAGCTTACGGAGAGCTGCATCCCGCGCTACTGGCTGCAGGAGCAACACATCCAAGAATGCATGCGCTGATGGAGGGGGTGGTGCCGGCAGCTGTGGTCGTCGTATCCTGAGCAACAACGGAAATGGCGAGAAGGGTGAGGGTGAAGAAGGATTTGGAGAACATGGTTGAAGAGGTGCCTAGGGAACTGAATGTTTCATTTCGCTTTTTAATGGTGTACACCCGTGGGAAGATAGAGAAAATCAAATTGATGATCCCTTTCATTTTTCCCATTCGTCGGGGGTCGGCCGCCGACAACTGGGAATGGTTAGGGTGGATTTTATGAATGGTTCGACAGCGTGGGTTGAGACTTCTTCAAATTACTGCTCCTCACAACTTGGACATCCCTCGTCGATTTATGCATTTGGGGAGAAACGATGATGCGGTGGCCATGCACTTTCGGGCTCCACATGGGCTCCACTGGCGGCCTAGTCGGCTCTCCGGCATCCATACTGCCCTGACGTCAACTTTTGGTGTAAGTATGGATGTTCGTAAGTACGCCTGGAGTTGTCTGGACTCCCCTGTCATGGCACACTCAGGAGACTGACAGGAGTCCTATTAGTAAGTATGTTAGTACACTGAGACCTGCCAACTGTGAAGTCACAAATTTAGTATCGGACTCGCCGCGTTGACGTCCTGCCTCCCCGTTTGGGTTTGAAACGCGGGACTTGCCATTGTCCCTGGAGGAACACTCAACAGTGACGCGAGTTTAGTGGCGATCGTCTCAAAACCCGCACGGCCGAAGCACGGCGACGTGACAACCCACCTCAACTCACCAAAAAGACGGGAAACCACCGATAATCCATCTCCTGCCACAAAAATAGAGAGTGCGTACCATATGAGTAAAAAAGTGACATTGGTAGTGCTACCTAAGGTATAAGGAACGAGAGAGACGAGAAATCAGTATTTCACCGTTGGTAGGTTGCGCCAGATCCAATGTGGCCGTTGTACCTGATGCGGCGATAAGGTATTGAATTTTCGGGAATGGGTGGGTGAAAATTACGAACAATCAATCTCTCACGAAGTTCGGTTCTTGGCGCGCGCGCGTTTCTAGATCTGGGAGGTCGTCGCCCTAGTATTGGCGGCTCCTGGATGAATCATGAACGTCTGAACCGTCTCAGAAACCGGCGCTCCCAGGCATTGCGAAGTTCGAACCATGGATGTACATGGATAGATATGATACATGATGTATGTCATCGATCCAGTTTCATTTTTGATGTCGAGTTCGTTTGATTGACATGTGATCTATCCCCTTCCATACTGCGGGACCACAATACTGTACTTTACCGACCAAGTCTTTGGTCACGCGTCACGGAACCCATTGAAGTGAAGAGATTTTTGGGTTTATCACGGTCACAATTCCATTTGAAGAGTTGTTTTTGGTAAGAAAATCGAAATTTTCAGGCCGGTGGCACCTAAAAAGGAAATTCTGAAGAGATCTGGACCTTGTCAAGCCAAAAATTCGGCTTCGAAGTCATGAAGAGTTGATCAAAACACGTCACGCCTGAACCCATATGAAGACTTGGTCGGTAAAGTACAGTAATCGGAGCAATATACACGGGAGACATTGCGTGAGGGGGAGAAAATCGCAGGAGAAAGACCGCCATATCGAATTGCGTTGCGTTCAGACTGGGTGATTCGAAGAAAATGATTTCCGGGACGTAGTAGTTATGGAGAGGCCACTCGTGGTCAGATGGTAGATACACGAGAGAGCGTTCTGAAATCAGTTCCGATCTGAACGCGGATATGGCTTTTAGGGTTCTCCGAGAAAAGTCACTGAACGCACTCACGCTCTTCGGCTCGAAGGGAAAACGGCCAGCGGCTCTCCGCGACTGTACAAGTGAGGAGAAATGAGGGGTCGAGAGTTGAAGCATGGTGGCACGGTGTACAGCTGCGGCGCCATGGACTTACCAGGATAGTGAGTATACCCAAGACGTCTGAGAACATGAGGGAATTTATCTCCAAGAAAAGATCCGAACGGGGGCAAAGATACAGCTAACGTGACCGCGATCAGTGAACGTACCGACCCCATTCTTCTCCGGTCGCGCGGTCATGAGCGGCACCATTCAAGAGCCATTTATCCCGGAGCCGTGGGTGAAAGTGCGTCCCAGATCGCGAGAAGTGGGAGTAAACGGCGATCACGCGTAGTTGAGGGGTTGAAGGTGACGGAGAGAGGATTGACCGGGATAAGAACTATTACCAGAGATGTCCTGTGGCAAAATCGACGCCCTGGTAGACGTTGGGGGACAAGGCGGCCTTGATGAGAGCGATGTGGCGGTGCTAAAATTTGATGTCTCAATTCAGCAGCCATTGGCTTCACGTCTCTGAACCGTTCGACTCCGTGTTCCACGTCCAACTGGCAAGGTACGAACTATACCATTCACCACATTCACTGAATTGAAGAAACTCCAGGAAGCCAGTCAATGCATTCTCACCCGAGTTCGTCGTCGTCCTCCACCATCCACCCATCTCAGCAATCACCACTACAGGTACTGGCGCACATATGGCAAGCTATTCGACGATCTTTCAGAGGCACACGCTTCCGGAACCGACATCCGAGCAGTCGTTGTCTCGTCCTCAATCCCAAACCTGTTCACAGCTGGGATCGATCGTGCGTTGACCTCTTCTCATCCCGTTCTCACAACTCATCTTCTTGCTCCAGTGACTTCCGTCATCCCTTCCACGCCACATCAGCCTCGAGACTCAGCTCGTGCCTCCCTCGCCATGCGAAAATACCTTCTCGAGTTTCAGCACGCCATAGTCGCACCAGACCGGTGTCTCTTCCCCGTCATCGCAGCAGTACACGGACCAGTCATAGGACTTGGCATGGACCTGATATCCGCCTGCGATATCAGGTATGCCGCCCAGGATGCGGTATTTTCCATCAAAGTATGTACATCATCGCTCTTCTTCCTCCCTTCTAATAAATGCAGGAAGTCGACATCGGTCTCGCACCCGACCTCGGAACCCTCGCTTACATCACAAAAATAACCGGAAACCTCTCCCTCGCACGAGAGCTCGCCTACACCGCGCGCACATTCACAGCAGCAGAAGCCGAGAAACTGGGTCTCGTCTCCAAGGTCGTCGATGGAGGGAGGGATCAAGTAGTACAAGAGGCTCTTGAACTCGCAAAGACGATCGCGGCGAAAAGTCCGGTTGCGGTAGTAGGTGCCAAGCATCTGATAACTCATTCAAGGGACCACTCGTGAGCCCCTTTTCACTTTATCTTCTCGTTATGACTGCTGACGGATCATCGTTACAGGGTGAGGGAAAATCTCTTGTATACTGGTGCATGGAACGCTGCGGCGTTGATGACGGACGTGAGTTCCCTCTCCCAATCGTCTCAATCGTCTTTCACGTCGAGATTCTAGGATATTCCGGAAACTCTGCGAGCCATCAAGGCTCGAGAAGTACCTAAGTTTGCACCGCTGCACAATGTCAAGTCGAGATTGTGACGCTCTCCGTATGTCGAGTGTATTTCCATGATGAATAAACCAACTTGAAGTCAAATAATCGTATAGAGCGGTCAGTATGCCCACATATTTAGAACAGTGTGGGCACCGAACGCCATGAGATGTTGAATGCGAGTTTGCTGAAGATCTGGCTTTAACTCAGCATCCGATCGGGATTTCAAGTGACTTCGTTCATCGCCAGACCAACCGACGCGTCGGTGCATGTATACGTTCAATAAAGTGATAGAGAGGGGGGCATACGGGCATTCTCCGTCGGTCTCTGTAGGGTTGGAAATGATCATAAATGAACGCTTTAGGTGCTCCGCTTCCCAGGTCCGCGTTGTACGTCTGTTTCTCCGTAAACGGTGCATCACTCATCTAATCCGCCAGATTATTGTATTTATTGCCTCTGGGTGATCCCGATCGCTTGGAACCGGCCGTCGGTAAGTACGTTTCCTTTTCTCTCGGCGAGAACCCATCAGAAGGCCATGTTTTATTCAGGCACGGCCTATGAACTCCTACCTGGCGTCGTTTTACCCGTCGCGACAAGTATGGCCTGGTGTCTCAAAGACCGAATAATCGTGGGTGGTATGCGTGGATAAGAGGTAGAGCTGAGGAATGAGGAGAAATCCATATATAAGGGGTGTCTGACATGATGGCCTCTGTATATCTATTCATGAGGACGGCATTCCCAACAACCTATACCCACATTCGAAAGCTAACAGAACTCGCTTCCAAGGGCGGGTATCCGGACAACTCCGACACGGCCACAAGGCGCGCTCGCGACGATTAACCAAAAATTTCAGAATCCTTTCGACTTCCCGCCATTTATCCGGCAATTCCGCGTTTTCAAGAGCTCGAATGGTAGAAAGGTTTGGGGAAATAGTATGAAGGAATGTGGCGACGACGACGGCCTTGGCTCCAACGCTAGAAGCACGACTGACCCCCAAGGATGGCAGCCTCACACAACAGGACTGCCAGTCCCAAGGCAGGGCGTTGATCGAGTTACGAGAGCTGCCTCTCGCGGTGAGGCAGATGTCGAGATATTCCAATTCGGGCCAAGACTCGGCGAGAAAACGAAGCCCTTCCAATGCTATCTTGTACTGAGAGTGCCGTGGATGTATAAGGTGTTGGATTGTAATCTGTCACATGACTCACATTGGTTGCATGCCATGTTTGCAAGTTGCTTGTCTTCTGGGTGTTAGTCCCAGGGAGAGTTGATACTGCAATTAGTATTGGATGCTTGTGTAGTATGTGGAGTACAATCCAAGTTGTACCCAGTAAGACCCGGTGGCTCAGTTGGTTAGAGCACTTGGTATATAACCAGGAGGTCCTGGGTTCAATCCCCAGTCTGGTCATGTCTTTTAACATAAGGTTGAGCTCGAGATGTCACATGCCCTGCAAAGACCGGGAGAATAATTCCAGCAAGTCGTTATCAAGGCTCCATCCGCCTGGTGAAGTGATGATAAGTTCTTCGAGGTTGCCGAACTTCAAAATTGATTTCGCTTTCTTCACGTTAATATCAAAACGCTCCGGAGGGTAACCACTCTCGGGGTTGGCGGCGACGAGTTCGATCTTTTTGAGGAGCAAAGTGGAACAGCAAGATGAAAGCGATTCGAAGAAATGTGAGTAGTCGCCCGTTGGAAAGGGGGGTATACCTTAATGGAGATGAATTTTATCGACTCAAATCGAGACGTATCGAGAAGCTTGAGTACCGCCATATTCATCCAACTTATCCGTCATCAGACCCAGATGTTGAAGCCGGAGTGGAGTTTGAGTGGGTCGGCATCTTTGGAGGTCCTGCGGCAGGTTCCGCAGCTCCAACTCCTGCAAAGTGGCGGAGGACATGAGATGCTGCAACACAGCGTCGGGAACGACAGAGGAATTCAGGCAGCTGAGGACTTCAAGCGACGGAAGAGTTAAGAGAGCGTCGTGGAATAGAGACAGATCCCAGGACATGATACCCTCGAATCGTAGAGCGCGAAGAGTGTGCGGTAAGGTAAATTCCAGATGCCCTTTGGAGTGAAAAGGGAGAGGAACGCAAGGAGAGTAACCCGAAAATGCCAGCTCGACGACGTGTGGACCAATGAGGCGGTGAAATTTCACGTAGTCGGTCAAATCCCTTCCAGTACTATATGATATCAAGTGATCGATGGGTAAGACTCCGTGGCGCTCAAGCGAATCATAAAAAGAGATGTCGAGCGGAAAGCGCATCGGAGCCGTCCACGAACGGCCACCGGGGCGTGTCCCGATATTCTTGACCCGGGGAATCCGTGCCCTCCATAGGCGAAAATCATCGTCTCTGAGCACCCGGGCCGGTACCAAGACGAGAAAGGAGTATGTATATATGTTCGTCCAAATCCTCTTCTGGTTACGAGGAAATTAATGCACTATTGTCTCTCGGTGTTGGTTGGGGGAATCCCGGAGTCGCTCTATCTTATACGCGTCGTTTGGTAGGCATTTCGTCAGCGGCACTAAGTTTGGGAGATACCTCCAAAGAAGGTACATTGCAGGGTCGTGAAATGTGCGGCATGTCGCGGCTAAGGCAGAAGTATCGACCATTATAATCCATGTATACATACTCAAAGATTTGGGACAGGATCATGTCCTCCGTGCAGAGGCATTCAGGCATGGCTGGGGCTCGGAGTTCAGTCTGAGCCTGGTGTATAGGAGTTCCGAGAACATATCGGAGAACGCCGAAGAGCGATCAATTGCTGCCGACTCTCCAGGAACGCGTCTTGGGAATTTACTACATCCCACATCCAACCCGGGCTTTCAGTGACTTTTTTCGTCGCCTCACCGGGCGACGCATGTGCAAGTTCAACAACAGGATGTGCGTAAGGTGGTCTTCGTTTGGTGGTCTCTTATCCTGATCATGAACGGTTGTATAGTACATCCTCCACTTACCAGGTCCGTCACACTTCCTCTACTCGTTCGATGAAGAACTTAGTCTAGCCACGTCTTTCTTCCTCCTTTCAAAGAGCCAAGACGTCCTCAATCGCATGATTTATTTTACCTGATTTTTTGTAATTCTTCCATCTCCGTAAGCATCACTCACGTCTCATCTAATTCAGAATACCCACCCCGATCAATGCCCCCATAGGCTTTCGGCTCAGGATGATCCCCACCCTTGGGACCGGTTGTGGCATACCCATTGCCTTCTTCACATGCGTTTAGTGCGCTCCTGGGATATACTTACTCTGGTGTCTTATCGCCCGCCGTATTTCGGGAGAAGAGGGGGAGCTGAGAATTCCTCAGTCATCGATGTTGTTTACAAGCATTGCTCAACCCATGTACACGCTGTTAGTCCAAATCACCCCCCGTCCTTCATCCATCGATCGCACAAACTCACTGCTCCCCGGCCCTTTCAACATGCTCCCCCCAACTCGGTTTCCTATCTCGACTACGATCTCGGCCCCGGCACATCCATCTGCATCATTACTTTTCCTTCTCCTCTCCGCAACCCCAGCGCAGGTGGTCCTGTGATATCAAAGTATCCCGCCCAAGATGCCGTATTTTCCATCAAAATATGTTCAACATCACTCTCCTTCTCCTTCCCTTCCAATAAATGCAGGAAGTCGACATCGGTATCGCACCAGACCTCGGCACCCCCGCCTACATCACAAAAATAACTGGAAACCTCTAATAACTGGAAACCTCTAATAACTGGAAACCTCTAATAACTGGAAACCTCTCTCTCGCACGCGAGCTCGCCTACGCCGCGCGCACATTCGATGAAGGGAAGGATCAGGTCGTACAGGAGGCTCTTCAACTCGCAAGGACGATCTCGGCGAAAAATTTGGTTGCGGTGGTAGGTGCCAAGCATTTGATAACTCATTCAAGGGGCCACTCGTCAACGCTTTTTCACTTTATCTTCTCGTTATGACCGCTGACGGATTATTGTTCCAGGGTGAGGGCAAATCTCTTGTATACTGCTGCATGGAACGCTGCGGCGTTGATGACGGATGTAAGTTCCTTCTGTCAATGGTTTCATTCGACTCTCACGTTAAGATGCTAGGATATTCTAGAAAATTTGCGAGCCATCAAGGCTCGAGAAGTACCTAAATTTGCATCGCTGCGCAACGCTAAGTCGAGAATGTGGCGCTCTGTATCTCGAGTGTATATATATTCCCATGAAGAATAAACCAAGCCAAATGATCGTATAGAACGGTCAATCTGCCCTCGCCAGTATTTAGACAGTGTGTAAGGTAGACGCCATCCATAACCATCCAATGTCACGTGTTTTTGCGTGATTTAGACGTGACAATGACTGAAAATTCTAAATGAAACTCCCCGCACACTTTTGAACAAAAGTCGAACGAGCAGAATTTAGAATAAGATCTTCCCGAGATAATACTCGTTTCCGATTCGTGAAAGATTAGTCGTAGAATAAGATTTTGATTTTATGGTTGTTTCCTCAGTTAAGTGTGGGGTATGTAATCATTGATGCAGCAACGCCGCCAAGAGTACGCGACAGAACGCGTCGAAACTCCATCCTCGCCCCTATGTCATTTTGTGTCTATCATAACTAAAATGGGTAATATGAAAAGAAAGAAGCAGATTGGACTCTTGAACCTTAGAAATTGAGCCAGGAAACAGCTGAAGAGAGACACAACTGAGGGTGGTGTTGTTACCCTATTTCGTATTCTTATTCCTGACCTACACTTACTACATGTTAACCTTGCCTGTCTACAGCTATTCTATGCTCGTTGGAGGTCAAGATCGCCTCATTCTGACTTTTCTCAATCTACCTGCCATATCGGTACATGTTCGGCGTGCTTTCATAATCCGTTAAGCCATTTGTCACAGAACAGTCACGCCACATGACATTGGATGGTTATGGGGGTGATCCCTAACACTTGGGATCGGCCGTGGTATCTGTGTTTTCTTTTCCCTCGGCGAGAACCTACCAGAAGGGAAATGTTCTATTCAGGTACGGCCTATGTATCACCTGTCACGACAAATATGACCTAGTGTGGGTGGTAGGCATGGCAAAGAGGTTGAGCTGAGGGAGGAGAGTCCGCAAGTTATAGATATGTAAGTACGTAGAGGTGAGACCACGTCCAACTGGTCGTTAACGCCCATGAATTTTTGGAGGAAAGATGCAACGTGTCAACTGACATGAAGCTGATGGATAAGTAAACTTGAGTTTTGTTATTGTCACCGGTGCAATAATCAAGGTGTACAGGCTGAACAGATGAGGAGATATCAGTATGGATTGGGGGTAGAGGACGACGGGGCATGTAGGTATATGGCTGTAAGATGCGATAGTATATTGATCCAGGGGTATGGGCATTGTTGAAATAAGTAGAAAAAATTAAGACGAGGGGATGGAGAAGATGTAGGGCGTTGAAGGATTACGAGACCCCGTCGGGGGCGCGGGTGCCTACCGAGTCGTACCTCGCGTGATACGAGGACGGACTGGATTCATTGTATGACATGGTCTGCATGGTGTCGAGCTTCAGATTCGAGCGAGACCTGTTCACGATCTGCGCTGCAACCTCGTCGCCGTACTGCTCCGCCAGCTGACTGAAAACGATCACAGCACGTCAGCCAAAAGGAAGGAAGAAAGAGATTTGGTGAACGCACTTGGCGTAGTTGTCCATGATGACGGCTATGCTATTTAAGCTCATCCTATATGCCTTGGGCATCATACCCTTTCCGAATCGGTACGTGACGTGATTGGAGCATAATAGCCCAATGGTGATGACGACAATATGGACGGGGACGATGGCGAAGGAGACGATATACCACCGCTTGAGGATCTTCTTCTCCCAATCAATATACGGCTTCTTGCACCCCGGTAGGATGCTGCGTGCGTAACACGTCGGGCTGACGGTGGCCTCGACGAACGGGCCAAAGTACCCACAGCACTGAAGCTGGTTCTGGAGCCTGAGGCGGCCGTTCTCCCCGAGCGAGCGCGACCACTGGCTGTTGATCTTTCCCTCCATGTTGAATGTGCGTCGTTTGTAGGTGAGGTAGCCCGGAGCTAGGATGAATATGAAGGTGATCCAGAGGAGGAAAGTCCAGATGGCGAGGAAGCCGCGGTTGTTGAGTAGGATCCCGGCCCAGCCGACGACACTGGTGAAGAGGCCAAGGGCGGCGGCAAGGGTGGAGAGGACGAGCTCGGAGCGGTTGCCGACACGGACTATGTCGGCGTGGTCCCAGATGTCGAACCAGGTGAGGAGGCAGAAAATGAGGGTTACGAGGGAGTAGATCGTCGCCTGTATGTTTTCAGGTCAGGTAAATGAGTGGGGGAGGTGAGGAGTATGCTTACGAGGACGTTGCCAACAAAGAGCGCCCATTTAAAACGGTTCCAACGCAGTCGACGGGCAGGTTTCGTCTTTCCGGCAAGAAAGAGATCGTCCTCGTCCTGCAGTCCTCCAATGCGTGCTTCTCCAGTTTTGAAGGCATCTATGCCACCACCCTGCTTAGGAACAGCAGGGTCGAGTGCATCCTTGGCGGTCTTGCGTTTCCGAGCAGAGCTCCCGAGGGGGGTGAGCAAAGTCTTGGAGAACTTGGAGGGGATGTAGTTGACGGCCAAGGAAAGAGCGCCGGAGCTGGAGGTGTTTGTGAGGCGTCCTGTGTATTTGGTGGAGAAGGGTGGGTTGGAGTTCTGGGAGTTGGAGAGTATGTGACGTGTCGAAGCTGCTTGGGAATATATGGATGGAGCGTGAGATGTGACCGAAGGCGGCCTTGATGAGTTTCTACGAGAGATTCGATGAGAATGCGTTGAAAGAAGTCGGGGAGAATTACCTACGGGGTGGAATCCATCTGAGGTGGCAGGGGAGACGGGAAAAAATGAGATCAACGTCGGTCCATGAAATTCCCATGCACATACCAAATGGGGGCTGGAGCGCATTCGACTGGGTCCATCAAGATAGGTCGACCAGACTCGCTGCATATTGTTACAGAGAGAGAGACGATGAGTTAGTACAAGTCATAGAATAGGGCATGTGCGAGATTGGTCTCGACCATAGTATTGAATATTCTCCATAATTTAGTCGTTCACGTGCTGGTCGCAACCTCGCTTAACTCCGTTACGCGTGGTGCCCCTTGATCGAACGAACCGTCTCGCGTTCATTTCTCAAACACGATCTCGACCTCATCGCATCCGTACCCAGTGCCAGATGGACTCTACATATCTGCTTATGTGACATTCGATCACTTCCGAATCCCTTTCTTGACATCGTCGTTTTTTCAACACCCATTGATCTCTTGGCTAACAATCCATGTGTGACTTCGGACCAATATTCCAAACAGTTGTCAGACCAGAGGGTCCCACGGATGTTGGGGAAAAGCCTCCGGAGGACCGCAGCGACCACCTCGGGCTGGAATAGGATGGGGGAGTTGCGAATACTCAGGAAACGGACCTTCAAACAACAGCTGTCGCTAAAGAAATTACCAATACTCGATAGATCGTCGCCGCAGGTGGTCGTAGCAGTGAGGCAAATAGTCAACTGTTCCAAGTTGGCTCAAGACCGAGCGACGGTGATGAGCCCGTTTAGCGTTAGGTTGTAATCACGATTGCCCCAGAGGTCAAATTCCAAACATCGCATATGTCGCCAAGCTGACACGAACAGTTCCACGATTCGTTGTCCAGATCAAACCCAACATTACGCTCAAGAGCAGCGTTCCCGAATGGTGTGGAACAGCGCTTCCATCTCTTGTAAAAATAGCTTTTGAGATCTGATGTAGCGGATATGTGTAAGGAGGCGGATTCTATTATCTCGTAGGTGTGTGTCTTTTATACATGTGCATGTTCTACGGTATTCTACTCCTGTTGGAATTTCTCCTGTAGTGTGTCAGATCTCCTGGTGGTGCTGGTGTTCGGCTTGTCGATCATGGGTTCACAACCCAACACTCCCCTTCAAGCCGAATGTAGGCCAAGTCCAGTGGTATGTCATGAGTGGACGTCCGGGGTTAAGGCTTTCGTAAGGATGTCGGCCGTGTTTTGTGGGTCGCGGACATCAATAATCTCAATGGCCTTCTCGTGGTATTTCTCCAGAACGAAGTGCCAGCGAATGGCAATGTGTTTTGACCATTTATGGAATTGTGGGTTCTTGGCCATAGCTATAGACCCATCGTTATCGCCTAGGACTAGAACGGGATCCTTTTGAATGAATCCTAGTTCTTCATAGAGGCTTTTGAGCCAGAGTGCTTCACGCATCGCCTCAGATAATGCCACATATTCTGCTTCTGTTGAGGATAGGGCAATTGAGATTTGCTTCCGTGATCCCCACGTGATGGCACCACCACCCGAAATGAAAGCGTATCCCGAAGTTGACCTGTATTCCTCTTGGTTCCCGTACCCAGCATCGGCATATCCGTAGAAGAGGTTCTCCCCCTGAAGGTCAGTCGTCTGCTTTCTATATGTGATCCCATAATCCTTTGTTCCTGCCAGGTATCATAGGATTTGCTTGGCGGCAAGTTCATGTACCTTTGTTGGAATCACAGTGAATGCAGCTAATCGATGGACAGCAAACGCGATGTCGGGTCTTGTGGCTGTTGTAAGGTACATAAGGGAGCCTATCAGCTGGGCGTACGAGTTGCTGTGGTTTCCTCCCCCTTCACGATTCGGCACGAGGGAAATCTTGTGGTCCAAAGGTGTCTTGACTGGGTGTGTATTTCGCATACCTTCATCGGGGAGTTTGGACGGTTAGGTTAATGCTAGATAAGGTCCTAAAAGATGTAAAATATCTCGAATATTCATCATTCTTATATACGGACCGAGAATGTAATGTAAGCCACCGTAGCGTTGGCAAAATTCACAAGGTCACCCACACTTGTGGGATTCCCAACAATTGACCTGTATGGGCGGAGAACAGACAGTTGTACAAGGATGCAACTGTAACGAATAATAATGATGTCTTCTTGGAACTCAAAACTAGAATGATGAAAGCTGCCCAGATGTCTCAACATTTATAAGGTAATGTAGAGTTTGTGGAATCTGGCCAGTCCGATATTTCGCGATCACAGGGAATCTGGCTGCTTGAATCCGATTAGAACAGACAAGAACAATACTATCTTGTGACTGAAACACAGAGTGATGAAAGGGGCCAGGATGTCCCAACATTTATAAGATAATGTAGAGTTTGTGGAATCTGGCCAGTTAGATAGTTCACAATCACTGGGAATCTGGCTGTTTGGACGTGACAACAATCTGCAATAATTGTGAGTGTAGATAATTACTAAAAGGTGGTGGTAGGTATGGTGAAATCATACCAGCGAGATGGTTCACAATAATTGGGTACCTGACAGCTTGGGCGCGACAACAATCTGCAATAATTGTGAGTGTAGGATAATTACTAAAAGACAGTGGTAAGTATGGTGAAATCATACCAGTCAGATGGTTCACGATCACTGGGAATCTGGCTGTTTGGGCGCTACAACAACCTGCAATAATTGCGAGTGTAGAATAATTACTAAAAGGTGGGGGTAGGTATGGTAAAATCATACCAGTGAGATAGTTCGTGATAGCTTGGTATCTGGCAGCCTTGACGCGACAATGATTTGCAAGAATTTCAGGATTTCAATGACAATGGTATATATGCATATAAAAAAACTGGTAACAATGTACAAATAGAGTAGCAGCTGGATTATGACATCGAATTCTGTTGTTTCTTCAGTGCCCTCTTTTCCTTGAGCTGAGCTAGCGCACTCTGTTTTGTGACACTGCGCTCTTGTGTAATGTAGCTGGGAAATACTTGGCTATTCAAAGCATTAACTTGGAAAGAAGACCCAGGACCTAAAAGGCGCTTACCCATTCCACCAATCCAGTAATTCCTTGACATCATCCTTCTCATCAGGATCGTCCAAGAATTCTAGAACACTGTCGTAAAAACGTCCTGAGTCAGTGGTAGTGTCAGTCCAACAGAAGACCAAAGAGGATGATAGCGCAAAGCGGAGCTACCAGATGATCAGCAGTCTAATGATGGAATGTCGCTGTGAAACGCACCTGTGTTGCTATGTATGCCAGGGAAGCCGTAGTGACGCGAGTCATACCATGTAGCTGAGCATTGCCAGATCTTGTTGCTTTGATCTCTTTCTCCACCGAACTAGGTGAGGTGAAGATGTGTTTGAACGCCTGCCCACTCAGAATTAATCTATATATAAGTTGTGAAGAAATGGATACAGCTCACCCAAACGAGAAGCTTGCTTCTGAAGAGGCCATTCCAAGGGTCTTCGGAATCATATTTTTTCTCATAGACAAGCATTGGCCATTGATCGCCATGGACAGCTATTGTTATGGAACAGCCTCTCAGCCTCTTATCTTATCTCTTTGATCTTATCAACTATGCCTCTCTCATCTTATTAAACAAACTATCTATCCTTTTCCATCCCATCATTGTTTGGCCTTGTGGACGATATTATAAAGTTCAAGGGT
>Ga0307516_10005059_pt1 | contig 15960 bp, 27 predicted proteins | sample 19_EM_MG_FD_203310 | JGI IMG/M metagenome (GOLD analysis project Ga0307516, IMG submission 203310) | Populus trichocarpa ectomycorrhiza microbial communities from riparian zone in the Pacific Northwest, United States - 19_EM | ecosystem: Host-associated > Plants > Roots > Unclassified | place...
CGGAGGGCAAAAGGGTGCTTGCAACGAGCCGCCACCGTGCGGACTGCGGACAGGAAAACTGGGCAAAATGTACGCCGCCATGATCTACCTAGGTCGAATGCGAGTATGATTAAACAAAAAAAAAAAAACCAGCCTTCCCACATCCGTAGAAGAAAGGGAATCCAGCACCGCCTGACCACACATCGCGTCTGCGAACAGATCCCGGCTCTTCCACCGGCTCTTCCACCTTCTGGTCTCCTTCCGCACCTCCGCCCACAGGATCTTCTGCCGCTCCTTCCCAACTAAGGCACTCTCCGCGGGAGCGAAACTATCGATGTGTACCATGTAGGTGGTGAGCGCAACCTGCTTCAGGTGGGTGGTTTTCCCGGAGTGGCTCGATCCCGTCACAAAGATAGTGCTCGCGAGCTGCTCTAACTGTCCGCTGGCTCCGCCGGCGGTCTCTACGGCATTGCTTCCGCCAGCGAGACGGCAATCGTTCGGAACAAATGTGTCGATGCACAACTCTTGCAAGGGATTTCGTCCCCGCTTATATCAAGGATGTTTTCTTCGGTCATTTTCGGGCTGCTGTACCGGTTCCTGATGGCGCTTTCGGCGAAGGACATGAGACTGCTATTCGTCAATGCTGTCTGCACATCTGAGGGAGTTTGGGTGGCCATACCAGTCAGGCTCAGCGCACACTCTTGCACTTGCAATCAGCAAGTTTTCGTGCTTCAGAATGCGCACCCGGAGTTCGTGAATGATCTTGATTTCAAGGTCTAACATAATAGCGGATTTGGAAGCCTTGCAGAGACTCGAGCTTCGATGGCCAGTGCTCTGTCTGATTCCGTGGGACTTTCAATGGATATGCGACAGAGAATAAATGTCGTGTATCACCATGCTCACGGCTATCTGATATCGGTGCCAATCGAGCTCAAGAGGTTTTTCCGGCAGCCGGAATTCTGTTTCAAATTCAGTGTGGACGGGGCTATGTGCCGTAGCCATCACAGTTTGGAAGAGTTCACTGCGAATTGCGCAGACGTCGACCGCCAGATAGTAGGTACGTTGTTTCCGACCTTGGGTCCATATACAAAACGCTACTGATACGTTAAACCTTGAAATCAAGATCATTCATTAGCGGCGTTTTGTATATGGACCCAAGGGCGGAAGCAATACACCTACTATCTGGGGGCCGACGTCCGCGCAATTCGTAGTGAACTCTCCCAAGCTGTGATGGCTACAGCACATAGCCCCGTCCACACTGAATTTGAAACAGAATTCCGGCTGCCGGAAGAACCTCTTGAGAAATTGGCACCGATATCAGATAGCCGTGAGCATGGTGAGACACGACAGTTATGCCCTGTCGCATATCCATTGAAAGTCCCACGGAATCAGACAGAGCACTGGCCATCGAAGCTCGAGTCTCTGCAAGGGTTTCAAAATCAGGGTCGAGAAGACCCGGCCGGCGGTAGCAGACTCTTTGAAGTCAACAATTCTGGTGATTTTCTGGTGTAATCCTTGAAGGCTGGTGACATCAAAGGTTTCCATGATCTAGAGGCCTGTAAGAGTGTAAGGGGGTGACAATTGGGGGGGGTCTTGACAACAGACAAACCTTGGTGATGAGGGGCAACAAGAAGGATGGCCATTCTAGAAGGTCGACGGTGGATACTTTATAGGAAGTGTCCGCACTAGTGCTAGTCTACCCTACTCTGTGACCACACAACCAAACCCTACACTAGGGCACGAGCGACAAGAACCCAGAGTCAATGTGACACAACGTCAGATGTGCCGGAATCTCCCACCAGAATCCCCTCCTAGAACCTACTGTTCCTTGGCCTTGCTGCCTTGCAGGAGGCTGAGCAACCGTGCGCCAAACCGACTTTGCCTATTCTCGGGCTGGGCCTCTGCTGGCCTCAGGCCTGCCAGTCGTCTGAGTCCGGTTGACCTGTTCCTCCCTCTCTCCAATATTGCTTTCTGATGGTCCCTCAAGGTGAGGTGCGCATCCAGCCATGTCAGCCGCTGTGTTGCCTCCTTATTGAACTGAATCTCCCTGCCAGCCGTCGTTATGGTTGCCGTAGGGGGGCTTCCTTCTCCTGCTGAGGGGAATTGCTTCGCTCTTGCCGTAGTCTAACGTCACGCCATTTACTTTTCCCCACTCGCATGCCACTTTTGATGCCCCCGACAGTGCCCTCGCCGCTTCCTTGTCCGTCTTTCCTTTTGCCTACGGAGAGATGTCGTCCGCGAATGGGAGCGCTTTCACCCTTCTCATCTTCGCTCTACCGTGCCGAAGACGCACGCGAAGAACCTTGATTATTCATACTCGCATATGGCCTATCTAAACTATGGCGGCGTACAGTTTCGTCCGTTTTTCCCGTCTGCTGTCCGCGCGGCGGCGGCACGTTGCAAGCTCCCCATTGTCCTCCGCCCAGGTCTGTCTTGAGAAAGAATATGTGCTCAACAAGGAAAGTTACCTGCTCCCGGGCTACCAATCTGGGGGGCGCTTTCAATGGAATCGCTCCGGCCGGCAACGGCGCAGCTGGAGAATCGACTGCGGAGATTTGGACTGCGGCTCCTCAGCCTACCACAGGGGGATCAGGCCAGGGAGGTTGTCGGCGCCCCTACAGCGATCGGGCGGAGGCTCACGGACGCCCCCGCCTACACAAGAAGTGCGGGAGGCGCGGTCCTGATAGAGGAGCCGGAAACCCTTGACGCAGAACTGCTACAGGAGGAGGAGGCCGAGGCAAAGGCGGAGGCAGAGAAGGGCCGACCGGGTCTCACCATATTCGCTGACGGGTCACGGCTCGACAGCGGTGCGGCAGGGTACTCGGTGGTGTGGAAGAGAGGCCAGACCTGGGGGGCATCAAAACCCACATGGGTTACAACCAGGAGGCCTATGATGCAGAGTGCGCTGCCCTCGCAAGGGCACTGGAAACGGCTTCGAGAAGACAGACTATGCCAGAGCGAGTCACAATCTTTACCGATGCCCAAGCCGCCATCAGACGGATGGCCTCAGAGGAGCCAGTAGGCGGACGAGTGGGCCAAAGTTGCGGCGGAAGAGCCAGACACCCGTGGGGAATGGCTGAACTGCTCGGACCGGTCAGAGGTACGCCCAATGCTGCTCCCACGATCCCTCGCAAACCTCAAACGAGAGATCCCGGAGAAGAAATGGCTGGAAGCACGACGGTGGGCAGGAGGCCGGGCCTCCAGGAAGAAATACAAGATGCCGGAAAGTCACAAGCCGGACAACACGATTGCTGAGAGCACCAAGAGGCCCGTTTCAAGGTACTACCAGCTAAAGACAGGGCACGCCCGCACCGGGCAGCACCTACACTAGACTAAGGTTCGCCCCACCGCCCAGTGCTGGTGGTGCTAGTGCCCCTCGCAAACGAGAGACCACCTCTTGAAGGTGCGTCCGGAGTGGGGGGTGCAGCGGAGGATCCTGTGGGCGGGGATGCGGAAGGAGACTGGGAGGTGGAAGAGTCGGTGGACGGTCCGGGATTTGCTGGCTGACGGGAGATGTGGGCAGGCGGTGCTGGACTTCCTCTCCTTCACGGATGTGAGAAGGCTCGTTGAAATCCGATGGTGTCCAGCGCACGAGGGAGTCGCCGGCAACGAAAAGGCGGACGAGTGGGCCAAGACGGCAGCAGAGCAGCCAGGCAGCCACAGACCCATCCCACGATCTCTTGCCAACCTCAAGCGAGAAATCTCGAAGCAGTGGATGGAGGCACGTCAATGGGCTGGAGGCCGAATCTCCAAGAGGAAGTACCGGATGCCTCAGAGCCAGCGGCCGGATGGTACAGTAGCTGGGAGCAACAAGAGGCTCGCCTCGCGGTTCTACCAACTCAAGACGGGGCACTGTCTGACTGGGCAGTGCCTTAGCTGGACGAAGAACCGACCCACCCCGCAATGCTGGTGGTGCCGATACCGAACGCAGACCCGGGATCACCTCTTCAAGGAGTGCCCCAAGTGGAAGCTGCAGCAGAAGATCCTGTTGGCGGAGGCGAAGAAGGAGACGGGGAGGTGGAAGGACTGATGGAAGGTGCTGGACCTCCTGGCCGATGGGAGGTGCAGCCGGGCGGTGCTAGGCTTCCTCTCCTCTACGGACGTGGGAAGGCGGGTGCCGGCTGAGGCAGAGAACGACGGTGTAAGCGCGGTGTCGGAGCTGGAGGTGTGGGAGTGGCTGGAGGAGCAGGGAGCGGGGGCCGAGGAGCTGGGCGCTGGGGGGGAACCGCCGTTGTTCCTGCCCACACCCGACTTCATGGCGTCCGCAGGAACGGCTTAGGTGCGGAGCGGTGTTCTCTCCTTCGTTGTTTCCTTTGTCCAACACATTCGCTCGCCTCTCTTTTCTTTTGTAACTTCCTTGGTGCGCATTCTCGGGACAGGCCTGGGCGGAGGGCAAAAGGGGTGCTTGCAACGAACCGCCACTGCGCGGACAGCGGACAGGAAACGGACTGTACATGTTCTCGCCATGATCTAGATAGGTCGCATGCGAGTAATGAATAAACAAAAAAAAAAGGATGTGGGAAGGCTACCGCCACCTCTGGAAGAGAGCCACACCGGAAGTGAGGTGTCAGAGTGGGAGCTCCGGGGGCGCCGGGAGCGGGAAGAAGAGAGGAAGGCGCAGGTGCTGGGCGCCGAGGGCGAGTTGGGCGGGGGCGGAAGCCCCGTTGTTCCTACCCACCCCCACGTTCATGGCATCGGCAGAGGAGGCATGAGGTTGGGGAGCGCTTTTTCCTTTGTCATTTCCTTGGTGCGCATCATATATTCTTGGGAGCTTGCAACGAGCAGCCACCGTGCGGACAGCGGACGGGAAACCGGACAAAATGTGTGCCGCCATAGTCTAGATAAGCTAAATGCGAGTATGATTAACCCCCTAAAAAATTAGTAGGGCCACGTTGGAAACCGTCTAGGTCGTAGGGAAGAAGTAAAGAAGGAGACGGGCAGGTGGGGCGAAGGGTGTGGAAGCCAGAAGAGGAAGACGCCCCGAGCGAGGTGTCGGAGTGGGAGCTCGGAGAGTGAGAGGAGGGGGTGGAAGAGAGAAGGCAGAGGGGCGAGGAGTGGGGGACTGATGTTTGCGTCCATGGGCAGCTGGCAGATAGACAGACGACTACTCTGGCGCTCCGAACGGGGGAGCCAACGAGACGGCTCGGTTGCGTAACTCTATTGTCCGACTTTCCAGCAATTTCCGGCTAATCAAGAGACTAAGCGGATGATGATGACGATGATGATGATTCATTAATCGTGTGCGACCCTACTGGATCATGACGATATTATATACAGTCCTTTCCTGTTCACCGTCCGCCGCAAGAGACTAAGCGGAGCGAGTGATGCAACAGGTTCTCCTGGGCGAGTCCGAGTGCTTGCTGATGGCCGTTGTCTGATTGGCGCTCGAGCAGAAGGAGCCGATCGGATCGAGGCGATACTCGTCCTCCTCTCCACGACGGATGTGGGAAGGCTGGTCACGACTGGGGAGGATGCGGGGAGCGAGGTGTCGGAAGGGGAGCTCCGGGAGCGGGAAGAGGAGAGGAGGGCAGGAGCTGCGCGCCGGAGAGGAACTACCACTGCTTCTCACCACGCCCTCCTTCATGGCATCCGCAGACGATGGGGAGCATGGGACGTCGCCAACCGAGCCCTGGTGAGCCTGCGCCTACCTCAAGGTTCGCGTTGTCCTCAGGGCCAAATTCCGCCCGTCGCTTTCGTTGCCGGAAGAAATCGGTATCACTCCCTCGACTCTGGCTCCCAGCACTATCCGTTCCTTCAATTACCCCCTGCAGCTTTCTCCAGCCTCCCTTCTGTTCGTCGCACAGGGCCGCTCCTGGGCTTCTCACAGGCTGGGAAGCGGCTCGCTTCCCGTAGAGGACGTGGCTCCGGCAGCGATATTTTCCCGCTCGACTTCACAATGTGGTTATACGCGAGATGAGTGATACCTCGTGACCACTGTTGATACATACATATATCGAGATGAAGATGGTGAATAGGATTGAAGATACATTGCCGCGGATGAAACATCCTCTTAACGAACAAGGGGCCTCGGGGGCTGTCAGGGGGATCGATGGAAAACAGGCCGCCGAGACAGTGCTCGGAGAGCCGCCATCCAGCGAGACGGTGGCCTAGTACCTGCCTGGCCTGGGCTTGATGCGGTCGTACAGTTCGTGCTCGCAACAAGCAGCAGCGGTGCTGGTCCAGGAGTGGGGGGAGCGGCTTCAGCTAGGTGGGGGGCATGGCGAGAGAGTTGCAGAGAGTCTAGAGAGCAGAGGGGGCAATGTGCACGACGGAGCGCTGGCGTCTCTTTCCTCCCACTGGTAGAAGCTAGATTGGGTGAGCAGCTACAGTTCGCCACCGACGGGCGATGGAGTACATTGGCTTCAAGCACGAGAGGAGGAAGGAAGAGAGGAAGCGAAGGAAGACGGGTGTTCGAGCGCGAGGGGGGGTTTATACTCTTGGCAATCTGCAAGTCGATGGATTAGGACTGCATGAACGGAACGGGGTGGGTGGAGGGGATGGACGGGTGGAGGGGATGGACGGATGGACGGGATGGACGGGTGGAAAGATCTCGGATGGGCTCCTATGGGCGACGGGATGAAGCTGCGGGCGGCAGAGAGGCATGTCGGTCCATTACAGTAGGCGATCGTAGGGACGTTACTAGCCACCCTCCTCAGATTTTGCGGCTGCTGTGCGACATTGGCGGAACTGTGCGGGCGGGTGGTCGGTGCTGTTGGACGGCACGGGGCCCGCTGGGGGGTGGGTGGGCTCCAAACACCCATACACCCAAGTACATGGCAGGCTGATGATGGCGATGCTTCACTGATCGCATGCGACGCTATTGGATCATGGCGATTGTTATGTACAGTCCTTTCCTGTTCGCCGTCCGCTGCGACCTCGAGCAGTCCGCCAGCGGCTCGTGGCAACTCCCCCTGCCCCCGCCCGGCCTGTCCCGAGAGAAAGAAAGAAAGAAAGAAAGAGAGACTGAGCAAGAAAGAGAGACCGGAAGAAGGAAAACCGACAAAAACCGAAAACAATAAAACAAAGGAAATTCACGCCCGTCCGCCCGCCTCCGCTCCCTCTGCTCTACTCTCCATCCTCATCCGGCTTCGGTGGTACTTTGTGGTTCTTAGGAAGTCTACGACTGCTCTGGTGCACCGCTCATCTGCCAGCAGGTCCCGGACCGTGAAGCGGTCCTTGCCTCTTCCCGTTGCCTTTCGAGCTTCTGCCCACAGTGTCTTCTGCTGCGACTTCCGTTTGTTGCAGTGCTTGAGCAGATGCTCCCGAGTCTGTGTCTTATATTGGCACCACCCGCATGCCACTGTATCCGAGTTCTTCGTCCACTCCAGGTGTTGCCCTGTGCGGCAGTGCCCAGTCCTGAGCTGGTGGAACCGCTCTGCCAGCCTTTTCGGGCCTTGCGCTACCGTTGCCTGTTGCCTCATCCTTTCCGGCTGTCGCCGGCCAACTGCAGGAAGGTCATGACGGCATGCATTCAGTCAACTGCCATGTTCGGCTCGGAACTGTGGTGGAAAGGAGACCACGTCACAGGCACCAAAGGCCGGGCGGAGGAGCTCTAGCTGCTGGTCAACCAGGAGGCCCGGGCGACAACCGGCTGCTTCCGGACAACCAGTCTGGGAGCCCTCTCGATGGAGTCGGGCCTCAGGGCAGCAACAACACAGCTGGAGAACAGACAGCGGCGGTTTGGGCTACGATTGCTGAGCCTGCCGCAGGGAGACCAGGCACGGGAGGTGGTCGGAGCCCCAACGGTTATCGGACGGGCGGGGAAGCGGGGCTAATGGTTGTTGTTTTTGCATTTGGTCATTCAGGAGGTTCGGGAAGTCTCAGCGCGAGAAGAGGGGGTGTGTTGGAAAAGCTTCTCGGCGCTGGAGATATGGGTGCTGCTAGAGTTGAGAGGGTGGCGTTACCATGGGACCGATGGGGCCAAGCCGGCAGTATGGATGTACCTAGTGCTCTTGGTTCGGCGAGCTTCCTCCGTTCTGTACTCTTACAACCTCATACATAGAAAACGAAAGATTGTCGCCCCCCCCCCATTTTCTCTGCATCCTCATAGTGAAGAACTTCATCTCGCTCACTCCTCCTCTCATCCGTCGCTCTGAATAAGAAGAACCACCTCGAGCCGAAGTAGGCGAACGCACACACACACACACACACACAACGGCCATAACCTTCAACAGCCGGACCTCCAAAATGAAGTACCGCTTGCCAAAGAGCCAGAAGCCCGATGGCGTGGTGGCCGGTAGCACCAAGAGACTCGCCTCAAGGTACGTACTACCAGCTGAAGACAGGGCACGCCCGCACTGGACAGTACCTACACTGGGCCACGGCCCGCCCCACTACCCAGTGCTGGTGGCGCCAGTGCCCCTCGCAAACGAGAGATCACCTCTTTAAGAGGTGTCCGGAATGGAAGATGCAGCAGAAGATCCTGTGGGCGGAGGTGCGGAAGGAGACCGAAAGGTGGAAGGATAGATGGAAGATCCGGGACCTCCTGGCGGATGAGAGGTGCAGCCGGGCGGTACTAGACTTCCTCTCCTCTACGGATGTGGGAAGGCGGGTGCCGGCCGAGGAGGAGGACGCCGTGAGCACGGTGTCTGAGTTGGAGGCGTGGGAGTGGCTGGAAGAGCAGGGAGCGAGGGCGGAGGAACCGGGTGCGGGGGGGACTCCACTGTTCCTGCCCACGCCCACCTTCATGGCGTCCGCAGGAGAGGTCTGGGCGGTTCCCTTTGTCTCTTTCTTTTGTCCTTTCGTTTGTAACTTCTTGGTGCGAGTGACGAGTCACATCTTCTCGGGATAGGCCTGGGCGGAGGGCAAAAGGGGCGCTTGCAACGTGCCGCCACCGCGCGGGCAGCGGACCAGGAAACGGACTGTACATATCCTTCGCCATGATCTACCTAGGTCGCATGCGAATAGCGAGTAAACGGAAAGAACGGGAGCTCTTATGTCAGGTAGGAAACAGTCTTCGCCTTTATCTAGGTAAATAACACAACCGCTGCCTCCCAGTCCCTCAGGGATCCCCGGCGGCACCGATCCCCCTCGTCACATATATGTCAGACATCCCTCGACGAGGTGGAGAGGCCGGTTCCAAGCGACCCCCATTTCCGCAGTTGGCTCAACCTCACCGCTTGGGCGTGTCTGCAGACAGGTCCCGTCTGTGTGGAGCACCGATCCTCGGAGCTGCTGTGGAGATGCCGAGCATGCACAGATTGAACAATTATGCGAGCGCAAACTGCTGCTTGAGATTGCTGTCGCCCCAGTTACAGCTGCTCGCTACATACACACCCTCCTTTCTGCGGTTAAAATAACGAACCCTCTTTCCCCCTTCGCCGACCTTCCCTCTGCTTCGCCGGCCTTCCCTCCTCCTTGCCGGCCTTCTTCCGGGCACTTTGGGCACACCTTCAACACAGAGCACCACAGGGTGTCCTCTCGTGGCGGATGTGGAGGTGCTGGATGTCTAGCGTGCCACCTATATGTCACTGCTAAATTGCTGTGGAGAAGAGGTTTGATATGTATGTACATACTATCACGCCGCAACCAAGTCCCTCGGTGCTTCGCGGATATATCTAGTTGTAAGTGCACATGCTTGGGATGACTAGACAGATTCCTCACGTGGCTGGCTGGCAAAAGTCTGTCGGAAATCGGGCGAACACGACAACGGCTGGAGCAGACTCGGGCGGAAACACCTGTGCAAAGAACTGCCCGCGTTTGGAAGCCGCAGCAGAAGACTCTGTAGGCGGAGGCGCGGAGGGAGACAGGAGAGGGTGGTTGGGACGGGAGCGGGCGATCGAGGCCGGAGCGGACGGTGATCGGGATTGGAAACTACATATCTAAATATCGCCACAATCTGGGCGGGTTGCGTGCGGTGAAATGGTGGTCACCATCAACAACGGCTGGGGTGAGACAACCACTGCCTACGCTCGTCTGTGGAAGATCGAAGCAAGACGGCCGGAAGAAAATAATGCAAGACAAAAACGACCGATGAGTCATTTATATAGCTTATGTATCGGTCCGTGCACAGCTGCCCAAATGTAACATGAAGCAAATCCAACCCCCATCTTGTACATGCCATCAAGTGTAAAGCGTCTCGGTGAGAGCGTTGAGCCCCAATCCCTCCTTCGCGATATCCTCCTCCTTGAGGAAGTCCAACGGCATCTGGACCAACATGCCCCGGACGGCGCTCAGGATCTCCTTCACCTCGCGTGCTCCCTGCGCGCCGGGTGAGAACTCGCTCCGCACCACGTGGCCCCAGGGTTCGGCCGGCTTGGGTTTCTCGGCTGCGCCGCCCTCAGTCTTCTTGTCGGCCTTTGGCGCCGCGAAGTGCTTGCCCCAGTACTCGTCGTACAGCTTCCAGCTTGTGACCGAGTCGTGCGGCACCGCGTGGAAGACCTTGGCGAAGACGTCCGTGTTGATCTTGGCCGTCTGGTTCCAGAAGTCCCAGAACACGTCCGCGAGCGGATCCTCGACGAGCCGGTCCTCGGGCGAGTCAAAGTCGTAGATGTTGGGCACTGGGACCGGCTGCATGTTCTCGTCCACGGTGTGAAAGTCTTGCGCGGGAATGAGACCGAGATGCTTCCGGAAGATCTGGCGCCGGAGCGTCGCCGCGAAGTGGGATGCCGTGTATCGACGGCCGTTCATGTGCGACGGCAGAGGGGTCGGGTCTTCAATGACGCAGGCGATCTCCGAATCGTGGTCACCGAGTTGCGAGCGGTCGTTGAGGTTGGCGGAACCCATCAGGACGATTCGGTCATCCGCGATCAGAAGCTGCGGATATGGAGTCAGCTTGAACCTGGACGAAAGGGTAGCACTATACCTTGGAGTGAATATATAGCTCTTCGCTGACGAAAGAGTTAATCTCCTCGTCGGGATTTCCGTCCCATGGGACATGACGGATATCGCCTCCACCCAGCATGACACATTTGGCAACGGAATCCCATTCTCCTTTGGTGCGAAGTTTCGGCGCGTTCTGCTGATAGCGCGCGTATTCATCACCCCAAACAGGAGCTCCGTAATGTCCGGACTGGCCGCCTTGCCGGCCGTAACCGACGCCTCCGCCAACAGCCTCGTCGTGGGCTCGGGCGGCAGCCTCGTAGTTGATACCAGTCTGCTCGCCTCCAATCGCCGCTCCAGCAGTGTTGATCCTGTCGTACGATCGCAAGTTATAGAATCGAATGTATTCCTTCGGGTCTAACCCTGCCGTCTCGAGCTGCTCGTAGATGGAATATCCACGGTCACGGTTGATACTGCCGAAACGCGCAATCAGCATCGCTAAATACCACCCAAGCTCCAAGAGGATGAACTCACGCTCTGTACTGGAACTCCATGATTGCCCTGGTGCCGAGGGCATCGTCCACCTGCAGGTCTCCCGCAAACCCAGGAACCGCAGGAATGATCACGACGATCCTGAACCGTTCGGCATCGTGATGCGCACGGATGATCCTATCGACGATCGCGCGTCCAATCATGTTCAGGATCGGCTTCTGTTTAGTATCAGTAGCAGTGATGAAGAACTGGTTCTCCATGTAGACGAAATGTTTAGCCGCCTGAATGATCTCGATGTACGCGTTCGCAATGGAGTGCTCCGTCTCAGATGTGCCGTGGGACCATTTACTGATGGAACGGCAGATCTGGATTCGGACCCCCTCGGGGTCCTCACGACTGGGAGGCCTACTGTAGTAGTCGCCCTCCTGGTAATCGCCGTCATCGTAGAGGTTCTCCTTTAGCTTCTCCTTGAGGTGGCGCCGGTGATAGCCATGGCCGCCCTTGATGAACGAATCGTCCAAGCGGGTGTATCTTGCAACGCCGCGTGCGTCGTATTTGGAATCGTAGATGAAGTTCCATCGCTGAATGAAGTGCGTTTTCAGGTCGTCGACGCTGGGGCCGACTAATGACATCGCGATATCGGTCCAGCCCATCCTGGAATGCTCGAGTCGAGAAACGACATTGTCCTCCCATTTGTCGACATGTTGGAAATCCAGGAATCTAGCCTGAGCGTGACAGTCAGTGATGAGCCTTCGGTCCGACACGACATACTTACATTGTTGTAGTCCTGCCCGGGAAAGATGATCGCGTTGATATCGCCAGGGTGGGCATCCGCAATGGGATGGTCATTCGTGTCAAACTGAACAGAATAAATCAGCAGCTGCCTGGGATCCGGGGGCAGTCAAAGCCATACTCTCCCAAAGCATAGATCCAGACCCCCCATGAAAGCTATCGTGCCATCAATGAGGCAGAGCTTCTCGTGATGAGCAAAGTACAGGGTGATGTCATCCTTGAAACCGTAGATCCTTGTAACCATGAGCAATTATCGAAGAGGAGCGCGTCTTCCTCTCCCGCGCACCTACCCTTTGATTCCGTCACCGAGTTTGTAGTTGCCGGACCTGAGCTTCTTCCAGGTGTCGCGGATGACGTTGTCGCGGTCCGGCAGATGATCGGGATGTCTGAAGACACAGATGTTGGGGTGCAGGGCCTCCAGCGCGTGTTTTGTATGAGCCGAGTCAACTGCGGACACCCTCGAATAAATCTTCCGGTCGCGGAACAGCGCCGATGGACAATGGGGGTATTCTTACGGGTCAAAGCCTGGGTAACCTCCTTGTAGACTACAACGTTGACACGAACGCCCCTCGCCGCGGCTGCCTGGAGCAGACGATCCAATCGGTACTGTTCGTTGAGTTTCGGCGGCCGACGCAAGTATAGCTCGGGACTCAGCCACCCTGGATGACATCAGCATCCACTCCCCAGAGCAGCCATCGGGCAGCTTACAATCCAAGATCCAGATCGATTCGCGAGCTCTCTCCAACGCCACCGAGACCGCAAACATATAGTCTTTTCCATCAACATACCACTTCGCGGCATTGCCGTTACGCACCGGCGCAAAGCTCTCGAACCGCTCGCCGGTTCTCGCCTCGACCGCTTGGCCAAGCTGGCCGGAATTCGAAAACGAGGACGTTGCTGGAAAGAGCGTTCGCGCGTAGCCATGCAGGGCCTGGTTCAGCCCCTTGGTAAATGTGTCGAGGACGTTGCCGCCTTGGCTCGGGGTCGAGGGAGTGGAGAACCTGCCGGAGAAGCAGGTGTTGCCGGTTCCCTCGCCGGCCTCCTGCGCAGTGGAGTGCGCTTGCGGCCTGTAGCCTCCGGCAGCCGTGCCAGCAGTAGCATACTGGGGGCGGGAGTGGAAGCCCAGGCCTGCACCGAGGCCGCCGGTCATGCCAGCGAATCCGCCGGCCGGGGGAGGCGCACAAGGCGGGTATTGGCCGTGGTAGACTGGCTGGGACGGAGGCGGGCCGGGGGGCGGCGGATACTGGCCCTGATAGCCCCCCGCGAGCGGCGGAGGAGGGTATTGGCCGTGGTAGACGCCTTGGGGTGGCGGCAGGGCATATCCCGGGTAAGCTCCCGCAGACGGCGGAGGGCCAGGCGGCGGCGGATACTGGTTGTGGTAGCTAGCGAGAGCGGGGGGCGGCTGGTACTGTCGCTGGAATCCATGGGCGGTCGGGGGCGAGACGGGAGCGGGAGAGCCGTGGCCGTACGGCGACGGGGGAGCGTAGGGGGCGTACTGCGGCTGGGGGGGCTGTTCGGGCCGCTGTTCGGGCCCCTTCTGGTAGTCGCCAGCGCCGAGAGGCCGGTGGCGTCCCGAGGATTCATATGCGCCGGGGAGGCCGGAAGATGGTCGGTGCCGCCCCTGCGGCGGCGCTTGGTCGTCGCCACCGTGCTCGCGCCCGTCCGCCTCGCGCCTCTTCCTCAACTGCTTTTCCAGCTTCTTGCGCTCCTTGCGCTCCCGCCTCTGTCTCTCGTACTCGTCGTCGCTTCGTTCCTCGTCGGATTTGTTGCGGTGTCGGTGCGACTCCTTGCGTTCCTCGTCGGATTTGTTACGGTCTCGGCGCGACTCGTTGTGCGAGCTACGTCGGCACTCACCCTCGTCGCCCGAGTCCTCTTGGCGGTAGCGGCGGTCGCGCGATCTTCCCATGGCTATCGCGTTGTTCTGCTGGTCGGACTGTTCCTCCCTTATCCCTTCTGTTCTTCGGCGTGGGGGAGAGGGGTGCGAGAACAAGGCGCTCTGGACGGAATTGGCGGTGGGCGGAAAATGCAGGGGAGGTCGTTTGCGGGGTGGGCAGCTAGATATATGATATATCTGGGTTTTTTTTTATCTGGTGTGGCATGTGCGAGCCCCGATGACGTACGCCATGCACCCCTGCGCCCCATCGCCCACATCTGCTGCGGCTGGATGGTTTCTTCGGGCAGCTAAATCTAGGGTGTTTGCGCTGTGCATCTCGATGGATAGACGCAGGTTTAGTGTGTTTTTCATTTGTCTATCTAGATACATATTGCGAGTTCATCTGCAGTCGGCTGCAGAGTCTGCATGGCCTTCATCGGAGATCTGCAACGGCTCGAGATACGGATGTTCCCGGTAACTCGAGAGAACACGCTGCGAGAACTCTATCCAGAAAAACAAAAAAAACCGTGAGGCGGGCGGTGGGGCTGAGCGAACCGCTCAGCCGACAGGCTCAAGGTTTCCGGCAACGGAGGCACGGGGAATGAGGATCACGAAAGAAAACGTGCGGACGGACCATCCGGGAACGAGGAGGGAAGTATGTGTTGATGACTAACTAACGAAGAAGCGAGAATTGTTGCAATCATCCTCGCGCCAAGCGCCAAGCGCCAAGTCGCCAAGCCCCCAGGTCTTGGCCTTCCTCCCGTGACAAAAACCCAGCCAACACCCGTGCAACCTCCTATCATAGAGTGCGTGACGCGGTCAAAGCGCTAACTCTTTTATTTCTTTTTATATTTGTTACTTACTCACATGCCACTGTGTCAGCGCACCTCGGGTGTGCCTCTGAGTGAGCTCGTGTGACTGCGCATCAGAAAAGGCCGCGCACGACCCACAATTCCTGCTTTCCCTTACCCCCACGACCCGCCAGTCTATATCCGAGTTCTCGACCTTCTCCTTCTCTCCATACCTCGACATCGACTACCCACCAAGGCCACAACAGTGGCAACAACATCAACATATCTCCGAACCACAACATCTCCACATCTCTCCGACACACCATTCAAGGTGAATAGCCCATCCCCCCACCCACTCTCCCCCCGAGAGAAAACGAACCAGGCCGCCGACGCCCATTCCCTGTCCAGATGCACTCGACCATCACTCCTCGCCGCAGCGAGCACACTCGCAGAGAGAGGAGCGCTGCCACCGCAGCCGGTTTTGCCCAGCTCCGCGCCACCCGCCTGGCCAAGCTCGAGAAGAAGGACGAGATCGCTGGGGCCACGGCCCAGCAGCAGCAGAAGCAGAGTGAGATCAACGTTGAAAATAACAACGACAGCGCTGGTGTCAAGGCCCAGCAGCAGAAGCAGCAGCCGCCCAAGAGCGACTCAACCCAGCGCAAGTTCCTCGTCGAGGTCCACAGGGGGGCCGGCAGACTGACCCTGACGGTCAAGGGGGTCAAGTTCACCGAGGATGAGAAAGAGGGGGGAAGACCGCCGAAAACGGCGTCAACGCCAGGAGGGACCCCGGCGCACCCGCCGCCTCCCCGTCCGGTCACTCCGAAAAGACCGATAAGGGCCCCGCCGCCACGACCGACAAGGGCCGCGACGCCGCCGTCACAAACAACAAGAAGCGCACCTCTGGCGAAGACGAGCTCCCCCCGCTCCCGAGGGAAGTCGCCCGCTGCTCCGCCAAGGGCGCGGCCGTGAAGCGCAAGCATGTCGCGACCGCCAGCGATGACACCCACAAGAAGTGGGCGGCAGCGGCCAAGTAAGCAGTCCGCCGTCTGGTCAAGGACTGATGGGGGAGGGGCCGAGCAACGAATTGTGGTTCGTATTGTGCTTTTTATTATCGTGACAATGGTTTAATATACTATGCGTATAATCACATATGCTCGGCTTTTTCTTTTCGGCTTTTTTTTTTTTTTTTTTTTTTTTTTGGGGGGGGGGGGGGGGGGGTTGTAGAAGTGGGGGGCGGTTATAGGGGGGGGCAGCGGGTGTGCCAAAAAGGTG
>Ga0307516_10005060_pt1 | contig 15957 bp, 21 predicted proteins | sample 19_EM_MG_FD_203310 | JGI IMG/M metagenome (GOLD analysis project Ga0307516, IMG submission 203310) | Populus trichocarpa ectomycorrhiza microbial communities from riparian zone in the Pacific Northwest, United States - 19_EM | ecosystem: Host-associated > Plants > Roots > Unclassified | place...
TACAAGAATAACACAAGGAAAGGAAAAGGGAAGTCTATATTGACTAGAGCCCTCACACTAGGTTATAGTGGATAGCTTAAGAGAATATGACTAAGGTTACAGTCTAAACTACTGACTATATATACTATTTGGGGAACATGTGTTAGCAATAAGGCATTCCATGGAATCCTTATGTAAGTAGTTCCAGAATGTTCTACATGCATTATAAGTGAGGCATTGCACAGCAACATGTGGTAACCCTGAGGCATTGTGCAGCAATGCTGAGTGAGACTGACTGCGGATCATGTGATGGAGCACATGATGTGAAAAGATGAAAGAATAGAAAAAGACATATCATAACAGGAACCTCTTTCAAAGCCCCAAAAATCTCAGATTTCAGTTCACCTGAAATAAATAATTTGTGTCTTCTGAAAATGTTTCATTAAAATAATTTTTTCAACTCATTTTCCAGATGGGCTGAAGAACTCCATTTAGTTTAGATTTTCAGATCAATTTAAATCATTTCCTGAAACTCTGCAATTAAACTAAGTTTTGAACTACACCGAAATCTCTAATTTTCTGGTGTGTAGCTGAAAATCCAGGCTTTGATCAAACTTCCATTCCCGAAATACATCATCATCATTTCCTGAACCCTCACTCACATGTTTCTTGGACAGCTTTCTAGAACCATGAAAATTGTGCAATTAGACTGTCATGTGTGTTGAAACTGAATCTGTGAATGTGTTATCAGATTTGGTAGACTACACAAATGACAGGTCAACCATTCGACCATCCAAGAGGACTACTATTGTTGACGGCATTGTGGTCAGTGTCCAGCCAATAGTCAGTCACACAGTCACAAGAGCAGATTTCATTCTCTGGCAGCTTCTAATCGCCCCATCTGGCTCAAGTGAGCTCCCTGACATAATGGGATGCCTTTTTCGGTAGTGGTTTTTGTAGTCTCAAGGGGCAGTCTATGGCAGGTGTGACAAGAAGTGACAACCCCCAAAAAGACAGAAAAGCTCAAATAATGGGTTTTTCACTGGCAAAAAAAGACAGTGGGTATTGGAAAGGTATAAAACTAACACACAAAGGGGTGTCTAAAGTGTAGAGGATGAGGAAGTGGGTGCATGCACTATCTGACCATTGATCAGTCACTGACCACTATGGTATCAATGATAGTATGTCCGGACAATGACAACAGCACACTCGATGTCTGCACATGTCACCGCAGTAATCTGCCTCAATAGCCAGTGGATTTATGTTGAACATATGGAGGAATATATCATGTTATGTGCCGGAATTTGGCGATTGGATAAATACGAGAATTCACGAACAGTCTCTTCCCCTTGTTATCTGGTATTTATTCTCAATCAATCAAACAGTTATATCTTGAAGATATTGTGATTAACCAATCAGAGGACAAGATCGGGTCATGTGAGTGAATATAATAGAGTTTTATGGGTATGTTTATATCACAATTCTTAAGAGGGAGACATCAAAGCTATTATTTGCCATGAACTCGAACTTTTCAAACCGGTCCCAATGACAATTTATTCTTCTGTTTATTCTCAATTTATCTCTTATTTATAGAGGCAAATTACCGCAGTGTGTACACGTGAAACAGCCTGACCCGGGTTTTTGAGATGTATGTCTGGACTTGGAAACGGCCATCGGGCAAAAAAAGGTCTAAATTTGTCTGGATTACACAACAGCCCCGAGGGTATTATCCGGGGTCCTCATGCGCGTGGCGGCCCTTGCCCGATGCCCGTTTGTTTACCTCGGACCTATTTATATCTCACATGACCCCAGGCCCTCGACACACTCAAACAGACGTTGTGCCCGGCCGCGTCGACCGTCCCTATCCGTAAATATATAAAAAGTCCGAGGTCTGATCAACGTTGAACCTAGGCCTGGGTTAAACACTCAAATGTTTTTAACACCTTTTTAACATTTTTCACAACGGGTCACCAGAAAGTGCATGTGAGTAATGTGAAAAAATTTCTTGTGGCAGCAGGCATGTTTGGCGACAATGGTCATTGCAAGATCTGCAAATTGTGACTCCCCGATTGCGTCAGTGTCTGGAAATGCAAAGATGGCTCATAATCAGTGCTGTTCAGTTCCAAGTCTCATGATCTTCTCAACGAAACTAATCACCGGCACTAGACAAGGATAACATCGCGCACCTCGAAGAGGAATGGTTTAAAACTGTTCAATCAGCCTGAGAGTCCATATGACCTCACTGAGTCGGACTGTGCCGACGCAACGAACATGGACAATGACTCAAATGATCATCAGGTGTGGTACCCAATGGAACGTGGCTGAGGTCGTCAAGTTCCTTTCATCTCTTAAATACACCCTGGAGGACCGAAAACTTGCGAAATTTGAGATTTTCCGTGGTGCAATGATCCGATTAGTGGGTCGAACAATCTCACATTTTGGGCTAAAACGAGTTTAACCCAGCCCTAGTTGAACCGCCGTGCGCGCGGCGGCCTCTGCCCGACGCCTGTTTGTGTACCTCGGACCTATTTATATCTCATCTCACATGACCCCCACGCCCTCAACCAGACGTTGTGCGCGGCCGCCGACCCTATCTGTGAACAAAAAAAGAGTGATGGGCTCTAGTACACAGGATGGTGCTGCCTGGCATATATTTGAACTGTTCAATGAAAAACCTGCATCTAAGCAGGGGATATCAAGGGCAGCTGCCAACGACGACGCAACGTACCCAAAACGTACGATTGGAACGCAGTGCTAGCGACGGAGGGATCGCGCGCATCGAGATGATATGATGTGTTTCCCAGCAATATGCCACCCCTGACCGGTCCTGTCTATCCGACGTCCACCTGAGCGTCTACCCCAGTGGATTCGGTCTTCTATGTTTTCCGATGACCTTCCCATTCTCTTACCGACATTCGCTCCCCTCCCATTTCTATCCTATCTTTCCCTGGCTTTTCCGATTTTGATCCTATCTAAGACCTATCCACTTAACATTCACCCAGATATAGCGAGTATCTAAAAGTAAACTTGAAAGTTGCTACCTGCCATGGACCTCGTTCCCATCCTCTTCGCCCTCCTCTACGTTATCCTGATTGCTGGTATCGCAGCCAAGCCGTCCCCGTACCGATGGATGTTCTTTCCGCCCATAGCCTCCATCGCGACGTTGCTCTTGTTCCGCTCCCACATTGAGATCGGCACCACGCTCCTCCTCGTCGCTTCTGACTTTCTTCTCCTCACCGACGTCCAGCGTGAGCTCCGCCTCATAGGCCAGAAAAAGTCAATTTCCGACGCCCCTCTTTCGGATAGACTGACATGGGCCGTCAAGCTCACCACTGCGCTGCGTGGCATAGGATGGGAACATGAGCCGACAGGTTCCCTTCCCCCGCGTCCGACCAGCATGACCCGTGGTCAGTTTATCGTTTCGCGCGTCAAGCGGCTCGTGCTTTACCTGGTGCTCTTCGATGTCACCCATATAATGATCAGGAATAATCCCTCCAGCCTTAAGACAGCGCGTCCCGTGGCTGAGCAGGGACCACTTTCGTGGTTCTACGCTACGTCAACCTACTTGATAAACGACGGGTCTCTCATGACCATAATATACAACCTAGTCCCCTCTCTCCTCCTTGTCACTGCCGGATTATCGGAACCCTCTGAATGGCCGGACTTCCTTGGGAACTGGTCTGGCGCCTATACGGTTCACAATTTTTGGAGGTTAGTCAAACCCGTGTCTGGCTCCATTTTCTGCAGCTGAGCAATATATGGACAGCCGGACATGGCACCAGTTCTTGCGACGAGTGGGTCTTATTTTTCTGTAGTTGTATCTCAACAGCTGATCTATATACAACCATTCAACCCAGGTATTTGCGTCCCACGGAAAATACGTCGCGTACAAAGTTTTCCATTTCACATCAGGCACCAAAGCGTCATATTACGTTCAAGTCTGTGTCGCCTTTCTCCTCTCCGGATTGTTACACACTCGTTCGCGTTCGGATGGCCGCGCTTGCCGTTTCTTCCTCCTCCAAGCCATCGCCATCATCTTTGAAGACATGGTCTTTTCTTGCGTTAAAAGGGCAGGACTTGATCATCGCCTGCGCGCTTTTTCGTGGCTTGGCTATGCCTGGGTTGGGTGTTGGCTCTCCTATTCGTTTCCGTTACTGTGGGATCATATGGTTTATACAGGTCTAGATCTGCTCGATGGAGAATGGAGCGGCATCAGCAAGTTGATCACGCCATCCCACCTTCTTGGGTTGGTTTAAATGTCATTCATTTCTTTAGACCTTAGTACAAGCGTCACGGTCTCCGGCTGCGCCGGCATCCGGTATGATCAACTAAGCAAAAATTCTTTAGACACGATGTTCGTAGTTACACTGTCTTCTTGATCTTCCGGGAAGATGACCTGGCACTCGCCTCTTTTCCGAACTCGTGGCAGGGCAGTAGACAATTGCCCATTAGTGAAAACAGATGTTCGGAGGTCAAGAACGACGCGATCGAGGGTCAATCCGGCGCAGCCATGGCATGTCGTTGCATCTGCGAGACGCAACGGAAATTGGATCCGGTCCACAGTCCAACTCGCATTGTGAGGCGTGAATTCGAAGCGGATCCGAGGCAGACATCAAGACCTCTTTCGTTTAATCTCCAAAATTGTGAAAACCGTAAAAGGAACGAGAAAGGAGGGCACATAGGCCCTGGGTTTCGCAGTCTCCTATCCCGTCGGGCTCCTCCACCTTCGAGTGTTCAATTGCACAGAGGGGTTGTCGGTCAGGTTTAAAATTGGAGGTCAGCCTGCGGGAAACATTTCACCCAGTCCTTGGATCGAGGAGGTTATTTACGCTGGGTATCTCGCGGTCGTCTCCTTTGATAATCAACCTGAAGCACATATGACGATACGCCTAATCCACGTAGGGACCTCGAGTCTCGTGTATGTGGTCCGAACGCATGAGAAGACAACCGTTATTATTCGAGGGCATAATAGCCTACACGTTGCACGTGAGGCTGAAGTTCGAGAAATAGGCTTTTTAGTTCATTTCTGATCTAGGTAAAACACCTTTTCGGCTGGTGAATGTCTCTTGCTTAGGTCAGGTACCGGGCCGGGCCAGTACCTATCTATGCCTCTTCACTACCGGGAGGAATCCTATTCGAAAATTGTATAGCCTGGGGTATCCGGGATCAAACGGCACAGATCTCGCCAGGCTGCGTCATCGTCCGAGCTCCATAGTGTGGCCATGATTGGGATGCTTCGTCCAACCAAGAATCGCCAACTTCGTCGAAAATCGACAAGTATAACGTCAGGTCATGAATTCCATTCAACCTAACAGAGGACGAAGGGCTGCATGCACCGATTCCCCGCCTGTTACCATATCGGGCATCACTCTCAGAGCAAGTCCCGATGACTGATGACGAGAAAGTACTTCTGTTATGCGGCGGAGAGACCGTGCTGTTTCTGTCATCACCCACGGTCTGGACCGGCGTATCTTGATGTCGAGAAGCGTGAACGAACAAGTCATGGATTCGACAATGTTTCCTGCTGTCGCCAAATCCACCATGCTGAAGCTAAAGGGGGAAAGATTGGAGAATCGACCACCTTGTGTTGTGAATGAGGCAAGGTCAGGATCAGGGGGGAACATGAGGGATTCCCAGGAAATAAGAGAACTGAGGGTTCCGATATGATCTACCACCGCTCGCGCTGGCAACGACATGTCTGTCACCTCGACCTCGATAATTTCGACCCCGCTCAGACTGAGTAAGAGCCCACTCAACGCCAGGCCGCTCTCCGGGCTGAAGTGTTGTTCATGGGAAAAAATGCATATCTTGCGCAGGCAAGGCGAGTTCCGTGACAACGACCAAAGAAGACCACAAATCTGGTCATCCACAGCAGCTACTCCATCCAAGAAGATATCAACAGCCAAGATTGAACGGCCTAAGAGGCGTTGAAGGGATGGCAGGTCCTCAAACACCAAAAATTTCTCGTAGCCTGGGGAGAACCCCCGGAGATTCGGAAGGAGGTCGCTCGGAACCGGTCAGTACTCAACCAGCGCCTCGAGTATATCCCTGCTGACCCGTGCGCCACGAAAGTCGGATCGTATGGCCCGTCCAACGCCAACCTCACGAATCTTTCGAGCATAGTAGTCGAAACCAGTCAAGTGCATTAAGTGGGCAGGTGAAGTCCTTGAAAAACATGCTTAGAAGACGGTGGAAGCAAAGAGTTCGCACTCACCACGTAGGTATGTGTTCCCGAAGATGAAATGGTCCAGACGTCGAGGGGCATCACTTGGATTAACGGACCTAATGCCGCCTAATCTCGCCATAAAAGACTGAGAGCGGAATCTAACAACGGCAAAGATGTGAGAGACACAACGCTTATCTACAGATTTAAACTGGAAGGCTAGCCTGTGAAAGCTGGACAGGTTTGTGCGACTGCAGCCAACGTTCTCCCCAGTTTGCGACTATCGAGGTTTTTGAAGATGTTTTCCAGGATGTCGAGGATATGAATCTATGCATTTGCTAACCCTATACTTTCTGATAAGCTCATGACCCCAGCCAGGAGTCTTGAAACTAACTTGGACCTGAAATAGTACGTTGTTGAACGTTTTGAGATCGAGATTCGAAACGAGAAGAAATATATTACTATCACGTGACACAACAACTTACTCATCGTAATTCCTTCGCAATCCCATTCCCACTCTTCTCGTCATCCCTCAAATTGCAAGGACCATGAATGAAAATGACAGGCATTCCCCTCCCCACCATATCCGCAGACGTTCAACGCTTCTTAATTCTACCACAAGCCCGGAGATCCCCCCACCACCAATGTTGCCTCCGTTTTTAATCTCTCTTTCGAGCTAATCGTGAGTCAGCATCATTGGGGTACCTTACACTGATACTATGTAGGGCGGAATGAGGTCAATGATGCCGATCTCGCTGCGGTGGTGCGTTATAAGCCACATGTGGTGGCAAAGATCGTGGATGGTTCAGCCTCCGCTTTCGACATTGTTGAAGCCTGACTATTCACTCTGAACATCAGGCACGGAGCCGTCTTGGTTTGCTGCCGCGCTCGAGCGAAGTCTTGGCTCAATAACGAAAGACATTAAAGAGATGAAAATCGACATTGAAGAGATGAAAAGCGACATCGAAGAGATGACGGGCTGAAGGGCAGCAGTAGTGAAGTACAGCGGACAAGCTCTGTTATTCGTCGTTCGTCTTCCTTTTGGTGTACAAAAAACCTCACCATTTGGCCGGTTTGACCGCTATAGATGCACAACATCTGATGGCCGAGCTGTTGAGGCAGGAAAAGGTGAGATAGAGAGGTGGGAATAGAAGATCTCAGACGAGGCGGGAGTTTAGAGCCATAACATTTGATTTCTGGGACGTTGAATACAGAGTGCTTGTGATAGATGTATTGCTGAGACAGATTAGAAAATTATCATACCAGTAATTTGAATGCATTTCTGACCTAGGTAAACCACCCTTTCGGCCGGTGAATTTCTTCCTCCTTCGCTTCTCCATCCCTGCGCTGTCTCAGCTTCTCCAAAATCGCCTTCACTCCTTCCACATCCCCGACACTCGCGTGTCCCGTGTTCCAGTCGACCACGATGGGCCACTTGAGCGCCGTGGGATTCTCCTGCGCGAGGTTTGCGATCGCTGAAACGGTTTGTGGTCTTTCGGATCCCGTTGGTGCAGAGAAATGTGCGGAGAGGAAGGCGGTCGACGGTGTGATGGCTTGGGAAGGGAGGTAAGTGAGGATGGTCCTCAGTTGGTCGGGTGTGGGAGCGCCTTCTACGACATCGAGGGTGAACTCGAGGGGCGGGTTCTTTGGGTTTGTGGGTGGGTAAGGGGAGGAAAGAGAGGAGCGGAGGAGGGTGAGCGCGTTGTTGGATGGGGGTGAGGAAGGTTGGTGGCTAAAGAATGGTGACTTGGAGGTGAATTATCCCAGGTTTTTCCACCTACAAAATAGAAATTTCGGGCTACATCTCTTCGTTAAGCGAGAATACGATGGTTATTGGTGAATGCTACGCACCAGCCGTCGTTTGAACGAATTGAACATGAGCGTTGAAGGCAAGAACTGATGATTTCATGGCTTTGGTCTTGCAATCAATGCCATACAAGCTCACAACATGGCGCTCACCAACCGACATGATAGCGGCATCTTCCAAGTCAGGATCGACGCGCTCCGTCAGCTCCTCGTATGTCGGTTTCGACGGCGGAATCGTCGCCGTCAGTTCTGACCCCAGGCGACGAACCCTTGAAGACGTGAGACTGCAAGTCGCGCAGGAGGTCGGTGTGCGGGCCATTACACAGGCCCAACGCTCAGATGGTTCCTCTTTTCCTCCAAAATCACCGTCAAAACCACTGATATCTGTCTCAGGCATACGCATTGGCGTCTCTCTGACCCTCTCCACGAACGACTCTGACTCAGATCTCAACTTTCTCGCGAAAGTCGCGGACATTATCGGGAACCAGCTCATGTTCGGCGACTACATCTTTGCTCTTGGAACAACTGGTTCTCCATCTCCTCTCTCTCCTGTGCCCTCCTCCTTCTCTTTATCTTTCTCCTCCCCCTTCTCATCCACCCCACTCCAAGCAATCTCCACCAACCCCCTGATCATCACCAGCTCCTCCCAAGACTTCATCCAACGCGCTATCCTCCTCATCTCCTCCAAATTCATCGGACGTGTCAGATCTCTCATCGTGCGCCCCACACGATGGACTGCCCTCGTCGCCGACCTCGGATCCTCGACGTATGATGAAGTCGCGCTCTGGGACATCGTCCGCAAAGCAGCTGCGCCACCCATGGACCCACTCGTTCCACCACCGGGGTCGCGTGGGGTGTCCCAGATCCTCAGCGATGTGCGTGCGCGGCTGCAGCGTGTGGCGCCTGTGGAAGCGTTTAAAGAGTTGAAGGAACCGAGTGTGGCTGGTGTTGATACGCCGACATTTTTGGTGGATATTAGGACGCAGGACGCGAGGGAACGGGAGGGAGGGATTGAGGGAGCTGTTGTGGTGGAGAGGGGTATTTTGGAGTGGTGTTTCGACCCAAGAAGCGAGCAAAGGCTTCCTATTGTGGATAGGTATGATTTGAGGGTTATTTTGTTTTCTGATGATGGGGATGTGTCGAGGTGAGTTTCTGCAGTGCATAATTCAGGACTGCGCCCTCTGATGAGCGTTTTTAAAAAAAAAGTCTCGCAGCGTATTCGTTGCATCAGCTGGGACTACTCAACGCGACGGATATCATTGGAGGGTTTCGAGCATGGAAAGCGGCAGGCTTGCCCACAGAGGTACCAAGGACGCGATCTTTGGTTTCGCTCGAGGGATTGCTCGTATGATATCTCCGACAAGTTTTATATCGAAGCGACGAAACTCACTAATTACGATATTCGAAGTGATCTTCTTCCTCAACGATTCTTAGACAATGTTGCCTAATTATGCCGAATGCCTTTTGATCCTCACCTACTACTACTATATCATCGAGCTCTCATTGCAGGATCTCGACCTCTGGATACCGCGTACTGTCCTCTTCCAAAATCCCCTCCTTCCCTGTCAACAACGCCCTTCATAAGCTTCATATATGATATGGATATAAGTTTTTCTTACGACGCCTCGACATCACGATCTGATGGGATTGTAAGCCTGCCAAAGTACCCCTACTTTGGCAGGCTTACGAGCCTGGAAATCGCTTTCCCCCACCAAGTGCCAATATTTCTTACAATAATTCTGATTTCCACTTTACGAAAAAAGACATTCGACTGTGAAAGGGTGCAATCTATAGGTGATCTCTCCCATCATTATCAATGGTTCCGTGCCGACTCCCGTCACTGCCATCAATGCTTGCACCCAGTGAATCGCGCCCACTGTCTGGACCCTTTCCTCGCTCCCGATCATCGTCCCGCCCCTCAGGGACCCTTTCCCCACATCAAGTCACTCCCGACTGTCGTCCCGCCTACCAAACCGACTCCCACGACCCTTTCCCCGCATCAAGTCACTCCCAACTGTCGTCCCGCCCACCAAACCGACTCTCCCGACCCTTTTCCTACATCAAAACCACTCCCGACTGTCGTCCCACCCATCAAACCGACTCCCACAGCCGACTGTCCTCCCGTCCATTGATATCAATTCCTGTGCCCTCTCCACTGGCCTCTGTTCCCACTACCACACCCCATCCCCTTCTCCCGCCCCTCATGCTGCCCTCACGATTCTCACGCGCTCCCTCGCCCTGCTTCCCAAACAAACGCCAAGGACCCTGATGTGGTGCAAGGGTCTGACAGGAAGTCCCTTGATCACCTCCTGGCTATCCGATTCGGAGCCTACACAAGGACCCTGGGGTCTGACACCTCATCTCTCCGAGTCGGAGCCTTCTGCACCCATCCCTGCCGGTCCCGTTTGTCTTTCCCCTCTGGCGTCTCTCGCGCGTATCGCCTGTCCTTGACATCTTGCTTGCAGTGGAGGAGGAGGCTTGTCATCTCTCAGGTTTGGGTTGCGTGGAGCTCTCTGAACGTGTATTGTATTGAGTATCATATTGAATCAATGATCACCTCCCAGCTATCCGAGTCGGAGCCTACACAAGGACCCTGGGGTCTGACACCTCATCTCTCCGAGTCGGAGCCTCCCGCACCCATCCCTGCCGGTCCCGTTTGTCTTTCCCCTCTGGCGTCTCTCGCGCGTATCGCCTGTCCTCGACATCTTGCTTGCAGTGGAGGAGGAGGCTTGTCGTCTCTCAGGTTTGGGTTGCGTGGAGCTCTCTGAACGTGTATTGTATTGAGTATCATATTGAATCAAGGAACATCAATTCTCGTCAGTCACCATAGCCGTGCTCTTCTCCCCACGCTTCTTTCTTGGCACACCCTTGTCCTTCCTCGGTTTGCATTGTTTCTTCGTCAAAGGAACGACGCCGCCATGTTCATTCCCCACAGCCATGTTCACGAAGTTAAGGGTCAATGGACCTGGAGCTGCGCCCAACGCAGCCACTGTGGAAGGCATGGTTTGAGTTTCTTGAGGGGTCTGTATGTCATGTGTGTGATCTGTTTGACTCGCATCGCCACTGCCTTGGTCAAGGCCCGGATTTGCCCCTGAAATTGTCGTCGTGGTGTCCATCTCGGAGGTTGACAGTCGCTGCATCCAGTCATCCCATTCCTGTTGAGACATTCTATAATAATGAGTGGTACTGCTATGCCAAGCATTATAGAGAGTGTTGAGCTCAATGCGAGAGCTAATCTCACTCGGACAACAGAACTTGTCCAGCGGCCAATTTTGATGATGACACCATGTTTCAGAGTGATTTTCGTATCGAAGTTGTGGTAAAACATCCACGGCACATTGCTTCTCACCGCTTGATCTGTATAATCCTTGGGTCAGTGACATTACTGGGTTGCAGAGATCATACTTACTCAATTTTAAAAGGATCAAGGACGATATTTCTGAACGAATGTTGCTTAATTCCTGGATGCAGTTTCGGACAATACCTACCAAAGCTCGCAATTAGATGGAGAGACTAAGGGCATTGTATATACTTACCATGAACTCCAGAAAGAATATAAGCTTCCATTCGCATTGTGAGATCGTATATATTCTTCTTGACAGCCAGTTCGAAGAAGTCGGATACACGTTCACTTGTTGTGATAACTTCGGGTCGGTTGTAGTGCTCTTTTGAGGAATGTACAACCATAAGGGCAACTTCAGCACCGGTGCGAGTATGGAGACGTCGAATCTAACACAATATTTCGTCAGCTCACGGGTCATTTGTGAGGATAATATTACCTCTTCTTCGAGTTTCTCAAGTGTTACACGAACATTGTGGAACAAAGAGATTGGGACATTATGAGAACCCAGTTCACGCATCTCGCGTGTGTCACACAAAGCGGCCACGGTCTCCTCAGTATAACTTTCGCGTTCTTCATTCGAAAGTGTCCTCCATTTGTCAGAAATTGGTCCCATGAGTTCGTTGGCCTTCTTTCTCTGTGCACCTTCGGGAAGTTCTGAATGAAACACATGAGTACTCTTGACTTTGGAGAATGAAAATAAGAAACTTGCCAGAATTGATGCGCTTGACTTCCTTGCTCACATATGCATTCCATCATCCAGTCTCCTTGTGGTTTTTCTGGAGCCGACTGATCTGCATGACTTCTTCAAGATAATATTGGACAGTGTGTTTCTGGAATCTCTTGCGCAAGTTTTCGGCAATATTCTCGACCTCTTTCCGTGACTCTTGGAGAGCCTCTTGATAGGTTTGCTTCTCGTCCATGCGGCGGGCTTTCTTCTCAGCTTTCTGGGCTGGAGTGAGTTTGATGACAGTTTGCTTGGAACGCGTTCTCCATGGGGAGTGCAGATGATGAGTTGACTTCTTTCGAGATGCACTAAGGAGACGCTGAATTGCTGAGGTTGTTGCGCTTGACTTTGCCATTGTTGAATCAAACAAATGGAAAATAGAGAGGTGGTTTTTTCGAAAGAATACATTAAAGTCTAAGTAACATCTCCGGTGTTAGAAAAACCGTGAAAAAAAATGGTACCTTTGTTTGAAACCATTGCAAAAAAAGATTGAATACATTCATGCTGCAGGGTAAGGGTCAATGAACGGCTAATCCTTTGCAAGACTATTATCAGTATGCGACACATCGGAATTTCCTATGCCTACCACGATGCAATGCATTGGAATTGCTCGGCTCACCATGATACCCGTTTTTGCAATCTCAATTCATTCAATATCAGGGTCTGTCAAAAGGGCAATCAGCAGTTATCAGTACACAATGGATCGGAATTTTCTAAGCCTACCATGACATGGGGCATTTGATAAAGCATGACAGTGAAGGGTCGCCGGCCTTTACTATTCTTTTTGGAAAGGATCAGTCTCCCAATATATTGTGAATTGTTCGGCTCACCATGATACATACTTGTTTTCGTGATGTCACTCATCACGGAGTCAATACCAGAGTCTGGCAAAGGAGCAATCAGTGGCTATGGACACCTTTTAGTGTGAGAGCAACGGAAATGATTGCTTGGCAAGAGAAACAATGAAAAGAAGATAGGTAGTAGGTCACGACAGTTCGGCGGCGCATGCAGTCATAAGGTGGAACAAGAACAGAGCCTCATCTTCCGATATATCCAGATCACAAAGCGCTTGAACAAAGCGGCTCTCCGAGCGACCTGCTATGTTGTATACTTCATCCAAGGAGTCAGCGGCATGTGACCCGAAGTTATGGGTGTGCAGATATAGCCCGAACAAAAAGGCCAAGTTGCCGGATACACCATCACTGCTGAGCCGTTCATCATGGAACAGCACTCTGGGGCGAGAGTGAGATACAGATGGGCTAGTACCGGTGTCAATAACATGAGGTGAACCTGAATTAAAAAATAAAATGTATGAAAAAAAAACACAGAGATAGGATGATCGATCAGACCTTGAATGCAGACATTTACTAAAGGAGAAACATGGATACTGACACCAGGTGAAGTGACGGCAGGTGAATTACCACTATGAAACAAACCAACGTTCCTGGAATTTTTGATCCCTGCTGGGGATAGCGGTGGAGGTGCCACAGCATGCTTGGGAGTAATCGGGGTATGGGGGGTCTGACTGTGTCCATGGTGCCTGGGCATGGGGGAGTATACTGGGGTTGAAGAGCATCCGTCTCTGGCATAAGAAGGAGGCTGAGTGGGTGGGGGGCGTCGAGGTGTTCGTGGTGTTGAAGGAAGTCCCACTCCCCCAAACATGGGCGCGGTGTTTGCGTGGTGGGGCATAGCAGTCGTTTCAGCAAGATCATGCTCACGACCCATGTCTGCACCAATATAATCTACCTGGATATCTTTGTGCGTTATGAGTCCTACAAAGGCCCCATGGAAGCTGGCGTAATGGTTGCAAACACGGAATGCATCATTTTCAGAAGCAGCCAGACTTTCTTCAGCACCGGCACTGGACGGAAGACAACATGAGGTATGAGACATCCGGAAAACAATGAAACACACCGATTAACAAGAATACCAACCCTCTTCCCCAGAGACACAACCCAGAAAATGTCAGTCAACTCGTCCATGAAGGCACACGCTGTTGCCCACTTTGGACTGTCATTGATATACCTAATCACGTCATTGACAGAGGATTCTCCGCATGCATCGGCAACTGGTTGGAGAAGCTTGAGTACTTCTTCAGCTTGCATCGTGGTCCGGCATTCGATACAGAGAGGGAATGGAGTATGACAGCGGCCGCCATAACTAAATTGCCTGTCGCATGATAATCTACGAGGCGTCCTCAAGCATAAAATCTGGAGGCAGACTCACATGCTCATGTAGATACTGGTAACAGTCCCCTGTTTCCCAAAGTTCTGTCCGGTGGGGTAGAGAAAAACAAACTGGTGGCCGTCAGTCACCATCGCAGTGAGTGTTGCGAGCGAGAAAAGAAGAGATGATCAATGACATACAACGTTACCGTGACATCTCCATATGTAATGACCGCCCCTGAAATGACGCCCTGTCGCTCATGACGCCAAAACTGATTATCTAGAACTGCATTTCTGCATAGATATTTGAGTTATTGGTGTAGGAAAGATACCTGAAAAATATTGAGAAGTTTTACTTAATTTCGAACTGAACTTTAGTTGGAGAGCTGAAACTTGAGTTGGATTCCACTCCACTCATGATCGATAAGCAATTATTGAGCAGATGCATCGATTTTGAGGCCATTCATTTTTGATAGAAACTGCAGATAGTCGATGTCTAAATACTCAGACACATCTTCAAGAACTCTCAAACCATGACAATTCCTCCGTAAAGTGAACGCAGTGTCACTCAAGTTCGAACTTTCCGAAGCATGTCACTGCAGACGGTCGATGTCTAAATACTTGGACACATCTTCAAGAACTCTCAAACCATGACTATTCCTCCGGAAAGTGAATGCGGCGTCACTCAAGTTCGAACTTTTCGAAGCATGTCTGGACCAGGAGCGTGTATGTCCATGCCGCAGGGTGGCATTTTTGTCAAACCCATGTCCTTATTTTCAGACCCGCAGATTTGAGTGCAAACACAATTCATGATAGACTTCAGTCATAAAACATGATAACTATGCTACACAATGTTTGCCATGAATTCAACCAGACCATTGAGGTCACCCACGCCATCATCATTGAGCTCTTCATCCTCATTGTCAGAATCCTGAAACCCACTATCCACAGCATAGCCCGACGGTCCAGTCTCCCCTGATACAGTCGACTCGACAGGCATCCCAACACTACCCTTTAGTATCCCCGATGTTCGATCTCCAGTGAAACCCGTTAATGCATGAGTCTCGGAAATACGTGCGAGAAGTGTTCTGTTAACCAAACGTCGTCGTTTCATGAACTCATAGAGTTCTGTGGCCAAAGGGTTACCATCATCATTAGTGATTGTGTCAAAAAAACGATTCTCGTCAAGGATCGAGTTGTGGAGCCGCCAAATCTCAATATTGCACCGCACAATCTCCTCCTTCGCACGTTGGAGCCGTTGATATTTTCACATGGTTTCACGGATGATAGGATCCGCCCAGCGCTGATCGCATATGTCATTTCGCATATCTTGAAGGAGATTGAACTCGTCAAGGAAGCTATAGTGAGAAACCTTGTTCCAATCGAGTGTGGGGCACCCAAGAGGAGCCGCAAATTGGTTGTATTGCTTGACGGCATTGCATATTGCCTTGGAACATGTTTGCAGAGATTTGGCGATGTGAGTGCGCATGCGATAGCCTTGGAACGTCGTTAGAAAGTTAAATGTATTGACAGGAGCTTACCTGTTTGGGAGATGTTGAGACGGTGTAGCTCAAACAACTGCTTTATTACGAGGTTCTGGAGTTTGTCAAGTGCTTGTTGGTATTTCCGAGTAGCTAGATACTTTAGTGTCCTCTCATATTCAGGACTCGCGGGTGTCCAGCGAGAATGAAGATTCATACGGTCTTCCAATTGAGCAATTTCCACCACAAGGTGGTCTCATTGCTCGCATAGATGCCGATGTCCACTGTCAGCACGC
>Ga0307516_10005062_pt1 | contig 15953 bp, 14 predicted proteins | sample 19_EM_MG_FD_203310 | JGI IMG/M metagenome (GOLD analysis project Ga0307516, IMG submission 203310) | Populus trichocarpa ectomycorrhiza microbial communities from riparian zone in the Pacific Northwest, United States - 19_EM | ecosystem: Host-associated > Plants > Roots > Unclassified | place...
TGCTGAGTGGTCAGACGGTGACAAATGCGGACCGGATGTTCAACGTCCACACCGGAAGGTGAATCGGAGCCCGAATTATCATTTACGCGACTGATATCACGTGCGTGGTGTCACCCACCACGGCCCGTCGAACACAGCAGCGCCCTAAGTTTTGAGAAGGGCATTTGGATGGGTGAAAGAGTCAGGCGAACCGCCAGCTCGTCTCCTGACCGAAGCCACGAACGTAGAGCTGGGAGGCAGACCCAGTCAACCACCCGCTGGCCCAATTCACCTCTCTCGACAACGTTCGCCACCGCGACTCCAAGTCCCGATCTCTCTCCACGGCTCACTGCAATCCCCTCGTTTGGACTATTACACACAGTTTATGTCCTTGATGGCATACGAACGGTGCAGACATTTCGTCTCATTTGCGCTATCGCGCGTGGAAATGCAACTTATTCATTTCGGTGGTTCAAGCTCGTATCAGTTCGTTTACATGACAGAGATAAATACCGCATCGAGAGGGACGAGATGGCTACGAGGAAAGGACTGGGGATGCGCGCGAGATCGCAAGGGAGATACGTTATGATAAAGAAAGGATAAAGATAAAGAGAGAGAGAGAATGATTCCGGTGGTGGTTGCCAACATACAGCCCGTAAGGTACGCAACCGGGCGTAAGTGTACAGGGTCTTACAGAAACGTCGTAAAGCGGTCGGAGGGAGGAAATCGCCCACAAAAAGGGTGGGGGATTAGGGTGAAATTATCGAGACGCTCTTCAAGTAGGAAAGCCAGGAATCGATGTCTCGATCCATCAGAGGTTGGGCAGCAACGAGCGTGGGAGATTCACGCAAAGCGTTCTCACTGGACATACGAGGCACGAATCTCGGGGCAGAAGGGTCCACCGTGCGGCAGGTCTCCAAAAGGGCGATGGCTTTGGTTTCGTTGCCCCTGGAGGAAGTGGTAAGAGCTTCTAATCGGGCCAGCCAATCGGAGAACGGGACGACAGGAACATTGAGGGTTCGAGAGACCTTGCCGAAGATGTATCGCCACGAAACCGGTTTTGGATGTGCGATGTGGACGATGTTCGAGGACGTGTTACGGATCTCAGCGACGGCCGAACCAACAACCTCCAGAGGTACCCAACTGACGTCCTGAATGATAATGATCAGTGGATTGCCAACAAGCCAAAGCAGCGGGATCCACGTACAGATGGGGAATCCGGAAGGCAATTGACAATGGTCGTGGATTGAACCAGGGATGGGAACCACTCTGTTGCATTCCAGTAACCATTACTCGAACCGGACGCCTGATCGACTCGGGCGATGATGGGACGGAGGCTTGTTTGCGTAGCGGCGAGCTGGAGGAGACGTTCGGCGACCCATTTAGACTCGCTGTAACCGTTGCCTAGAGCATGTTCTGGTCCAAAGAATTCCTCAGGGCAAAGTTCACCGCTCTGGGTAACTGAGCCAAGATGATGAGATGGAACTCAAAACTGACATCAAGGAAGAGGTACTCACAGCTACGGAGGACACCGGCCGAACTGACGAAAATGATACGGGGCGGAGTAGGGAGAGGAGATGATAATGCCAAGTCAATCAGGTTCCTTGTGCCCTTGACCAATGGCTCGAACCGCGACAGGTCGAACGACCAGTTGACAAGCCAGCCAGCGTGAACGATATGTGTAACTCTGGTACGCAGCTCCTCCAGGAGTGGTCCCCCAACACCGAGGTCGTTAGCGGTCAGATCGGCGTTCAAGAGCGTCAACTTGGGTGTGTCCACAAGAGAAGGATCGAACCCGCGCTTCTCGAGGGCCGCCCTCTGCGCCTCCACCGGGTTTGCAGACGGCCGGTTCAATGCGTAAATCCGCTTGACATTCGGGCACCTCAGGCAACCAACGAGAATGCTCGATCCAATCGAACCACTTGTCCCCGTGATTACGATGACATCCCCAGTGGGGGGTTCCAACGATGGGATATGATCTTCAAAGTTCTTGGAATACTTCTCGACCATCTTGACCAGAGCGTCTGCCAAGTTGACTGCAGAGGTACCGTCCGTAGCGGTGCCAGCCTCTCGTATCTTTGCCTCGAGGTGGTTCCAGGTCATCCCACCCAAGAGCTGCATCTGCGAGACCTTGACGTGCGGGCGGAGAGCCACAGATATGCGTGTGGCGGCCAACGAATCCATACCGTAGGAAACGAAGGGGACTTCTGGAGAGAAATCGGATGTCGACAAGTCCAAGAGGTTCAAGACCTTCTCGAAGACGCTCGATTCGTCACCCTCAGAAGCGACAGTGGTGGTCTCTTCCCTTGTGACCAAGTGGGCGGTGTCGGAGGCAAGGCCAAGATCCTTGTGAAGCTGGTTCCAGGCCGTGTCGGGGATGTAGTACCGTGCGCGGACACCAGAGTAGAGTTTGAGCAAACCATCCTCGACGTAAGCGCACAGTTCTGTTAATGTGTTAAGCTCGATTTTTTTCAAATGGGGGTGTACGGCTTACCATCCGGACTAATCACGGCCGACTCGATGGCACTCCCACGCGCCCCTGGGAAACGAGCAAAGTAGCCTAGGTCAGAAATTGAGGGGACAGACACCGAGAAGGCATTCTTGTGGCGCGCCAAATATCCGTCGACGAGCGTGTTCGCCATGGCGTAATTCGACTGGCCATAGTATCCGACCAAAGCGCTGACTGAGGAGAAGGAGACACAAAAGTCGAGAGTTCGGATCGGGGAAACCGTATCTAACGTCGTGAGTGAGTCCCACTTGGAGTTGACCACGCGGCGAATGCTATCTTCGGTTTGGCTGGTGAAGAGACCGTCCGAGAGGACAAGGGTCATCAAAAAGCATCCTCCCAACGGTTCCTTGACACCGTCAATAAGCCGTCGCATTCCAAGTACGGAAGTGGCATCGCAGGCTGCGAGTTGGAGGGAGAGGTCGTTGCATCGCTCCATGTACGCAACCTTGAGTTTTGTGATCTCAAGTGCGTCGGTGTCGAGGAACTTGCGCCCACGGCGAGAGGTCAGGACGATCTTCCTCGCGCCACGCTGGGGAGGGTTTGAAATGAGCTTCGTGGTCCGGAGTGCAAGGAAATCGCTTACTTGGTACATCCACAGCGCAAAATGAACCCCGAGGTCGCTCATGCCGCCGACCAGTAAGTACGCCTTCGAGGAGCTGAACAAGGGCGTCTTCTTCGGACTCGTTAGCACGGGAACCGCGAACCGGGAGAGAGTTCTCGGGCTGATAACTGGGGACTCGGAGATCGAGCTGTTGACTTTGGCAAGACGGAGGGATGTCTTGACCAAATGCCCAAGCACCCAGGAATCCCTGGAAATCATCTGGCGCAACACGTCATCCCAAACGAGTATGGATCCACGCCACAGTTCAATTTCTGGCCGCTCCGCGAGTTCTTTGGAACTGGTGAGGATAATGTCGAACCTCTCATCATCATCAATGACGGTCGTCCTAGTTTGGATGAGGGAGGGAATCGTTGAACAAAACCTGCTCAGTTTGCTTGAGACAGTCTCATCCGTGAGCAAGACTTTGAGGGGTGGCTTGTCCGGGGTTTTGCCCGTAGTCCGCGCAGGGCCCAAGACCAGGGTTGCAATGGCACTTGTGATGGCGTACTCCGTGAAAGCGTCGGCCGCGTCGTCAGCATCCAAAATCATCACAGAACCAGCGGAGCAGACGAGTATGTTAGACGCTTCCTGGTGATGAGTAATCCCGACAACCCTCTGGCCGGGCTTGAACGCAAAGTATTTGGTCTCAGCGATCGTTCCCGAGAAACCGCGGTAACAGGAGACAGATTCCGACCAGTAACGAATGTTGACCGAGATCTGTTGGTCGTCGATAGGTGGGAGAGGGCCCCGGACCAAACCGAATAAAGTTGATCTCCAATCACTCTTGCCCGTATCGAACTTGTTGGGAGGGGAAGGTGGAACGGATGGGATGACCCTCGGGACGCAGGCTGTACCGTCCTTCCCGAAATGAACGATGATGTCGTGGGCCAAGCAGTCTCGGTAGCTCATAATCCGGCGCACCCGGGATGATTCGTCGGATTCGTGGTCGAAGATACCGAGATGAATAGCCCAGTTGGCGTATTCGCGGGACAAACTCTTGACGAGACCCTGTGCAGCGTCCCCGTCGAGTCCGTCGGTAGCAAGAATCCAGAGTGAAATGTCTCGGTCAACGCCGAAACCCTTGATCTGCTCCTGTAGCTCGATCTCCTTGCCGAATGTGTAGGTGAGGAAGTGGTGCTTGGGAACGGTGACGCCAAAGGATGACTCCTCAATAGGGGACTTCTGTGCAGTGAACAAAAACTCCCAGCCACCTCCAAGCTCGGTGGAATGTTGGAAGTCGACGAAGCCGACTGATCTCGTGAGACACTCCCAACCGTCCGGGGAGATTGATGGATGATCTCTTCCATCTGTGTAACCAAACCATTCCGAGAATCCACCGAAGACCATATCGGTCCAGAGGGTACCGACCGTGTGTTTCCAATCGCTCCCGTCTAATTCCACCACGATGAGAGAACCACCAGGTACGAGGACCCTATGAAGCGACTCGAGAACGCCCTCGACCTCCGGGACAGCGTGAATAACGTGAAGGCCCACGAGGATATCGAACGAGCACGGGGATAAACCTTGTTCCTCCGGGGGACGGCACAAGTCGTAGACCTTCGGGGAGGCGCGGGGATATTGCAGCGACTTGACTGTGGCACTTGCAAGGGCGAACGACACATCGCTCACAACGTACTCGACGATCACGTCGTCACGGTTCTCCAACACACTACAGAGGGAACGGGTGAGAAGACCGGTACCTGTAGAAACATCGATTAGTGTTCGTCCGGTTCTTCCGCGAGTTTAAAGAAAAGTGTTTACCAGCTCCGACCTCGAGAACACGGAGGACTTTCTTGCCTGATTCGACGAACGCTGTGATGGTCCGATCGAAGGCGCTCGCAGCAGCCTCACAAACGGGTCCGAAGAGTCCGTCCCCGCTGTAGAAGTTGTTCAAGATATTATCAGAGAACAGGGCTCGTACAGTTGCCTGGGATGTTGTAAGTGAGAAAGGCTTCGTGATCACTCAATAAGTATAGGCTGACCGTGGAGGTCTCGAACACGTCATGGTGGACGTGGCTTAACCGATCAACGATCTGGAAATGGATGGGCCATTTCGTCTTGATCTCTTCTACCACAGCAGGAGAGGGCCGAGGTTGGAGGCGTCTCGCGATAGCGTCCTTCGCGAATTGGTAATATCGTTGTCGATTCAGGTCATCACCAACGATTACCCCGTGATCAAGCGACCGGCGGAGGAGAAGTTGAGCCTCATGATCTGCGAGGGTCACAATCAAATCCGCTGTCTCCTTGTCCGGCCTTGACCAGTGGGTCGGGCATCGGGGGATAACAGTGGGGGGCACGACAGGTTGCAAGGCAACCTCGTACCTGCGTCCGATGCTAGGGAAAGGCGAAGTCGAGTTCCTTTTCAACTCAAATCCGGTCATCGCGACCAGCACCGATCCGGTGTCATCGTAGACGGTAAGATCGCAGACTCGTGTATCTATGAACCCAGTGAGCTCATGTCGTGCATGATAAAGATTTATACCCACCAGGATTCCACTCCCGTAACACATAGTGCGAATAGACGAGGCTCCCCGGCTTCGGAGCTGCATAGAACGCAAACTTACGGAGTTTCGAAGGTAAAAAGATGGACCTGTTATCAGTGACTTGCAGGATAGCGGGATGCAAGACATAGTGGAAACAAGCGTCCAGCATAACTGGGTTGAAGACGTAGTCGGAGGTGCTGTGAAACGATGTTCGGAAATGGTTGGGCAAAAAAACAAGGACAGGTTGCCTCGACTCACCGATCTGAAATAGGTGGAATCGAAATGACAGCCATTCCCTCGCGAGCGGTTCCACGGAGTTTCTTCAACCTTTGGAATTGAGGGCCAAAGGCGACAAAGCACCCGATCAAGTCGTAAAAGCCTACAGGGTACGTTAGCTGCGTTCACGTATAAACACGGGATTGAATCACCATCGGTGTCAACCAGCGGGAACTTTGCCAATACCCGTCGAACGTCTAGCTTTGGCAAGGGCGCCGCGGTGTTCTGGCTTGATGACCCTGACGAGTGAACTTGGTCGTCACAAGTCTTAGTGATCACATTCGCCTGAGCCGTCTTGATGGCCCACTTGGAGCCCTGGTACTCCAGGCGAACATCCGAGGGAACCTCCGGCGCCAAAGACAGGATCTTCCCGAATTCTACGTCCCAAATCAACCGCGCGCCAGTTTGCAACACCTACAAGTCGCGGGAAGGAAGGAGGGCCACGAGCGTAAACGAACAGGTTCCATAACAGAAAGTCGACCATGAAGGAAGAGAGTAAGGTAGGTGTCACACACCATATCGATAAAGGCAGCGGCCGGAACAATGGGCTCTCCAGTGATGACATGTTCCGCGAGATCCGGGAAGGTCTTCGCATTCATCTTCAACAACAACGAGTACCCGCCCTTGACGAGAGGTTCCTCGCGAGGGCCATCAACGCGCAACGGGAATGTCCGACGGGTGAAAGGATAAGGGATGTCGTAGGCAGGGTCGCGGCTCGCCCGGCCGTAAAGCGTTGTTAAATCGATTGAATTGACACCCAGTGTTGCAAGGGCTCCAACGGAGGAATAGAACGTGGCGAGCTCTACAGGGGTGGGAGAATTCTTGGCTGGCCGGCGCATGGGGCAGATCGTTGCGTTTGGCGAGACGGCGACGCTCGAAACGTAAGAGGACAATGCGGGGTGCGGGGATATCTCGACAAATGCAGCGTCAGGGGTATTTCGCAACATCGCGGAAATGGCTTGATGGAAATGGACAGGTCGCCGAACATTGTTCCACATGTACTCTGGAGTGAATTCGTAGATGAACCTCCCGTGTTCGGCGACAGTCGAATAACAGGGGATGGCGGGCGCATGTGGTCCCGGATAACGGTCAAAGACCTTTTGAACGCCCTCATGGTAAACATCGTAACAGTGCTCCATGAGGGAACTGTGAGATGGGGTGAGCGTCCGGACCTGCCTGGCGAAGAATCCCTCTCCCTGAGCGACATCAATGGCTCTCTGCACAAGGTGTGCGGAACCAGAAATGACGATCGCCTCTGGGGAGTTATGACATCCGATCTCCAACACGCCGTCGGATTTCTCAGTCACGCGAGCCACGATCTTGGCGGCTTCCTCGTATCCACATCCTAGGGCGGCCATGCCAGCGCCAAGCGGTTCTGTCATCTTCATGGCTTTCGAACGGGCGATTGCGACCTCGAGTGCCATAGCCTTTGGTCCTGCCCCGGAAGCGTATAGCATTGTGGTTTCTCCCGCTGAGTGACCGACGAGGACATCCGGCTTTACGCCGACGCTGGCCAACAAGTCGAAGAGCGCGATCTGCACCATACAGAGTGCCGGAAGGGTGTGCTCGACTGACCATACAGCAGGAAGTAACGACGGCAGAGAGCTGTCGAAAAGTCCAGTAGTCTTGATCAACGATTGACCAGTGGCAGTCTCGTAAACTTGATCGAGTTCGAGAATGGTGTTCCTGAAGACCTCGGAGGTGGCGAATAGGGACTGGCCCATCCGTAAGTGCTGGGGACCTTGGCCAGTGAAGACGAAGGCGACAGGAGGTTGTGCCTTTGGAACGAGCACAGGGTTTGGAACGGTGATAACGGTGCCTGGAGTGTAAAGGAAGTGCGTCCTGAAGGGCATCTGCCTTGCTCGACGAGCGTGCATAACGGCTTGGGAGAGGACCTCCAATGGTGGGTCGTACTTGAGAAGATCGACGAGCGACGTTGCGATTTCCGAAGTGGCTCTCGGGGACAAGCCCCCAACGATGAACACCACCGGCTGGCCGGGTTTGATTCTGATCTCAGAATAGGCTGGCTTAGGCGGTTGTTCCAAGACGGCATGACCATTTGAGCCACCTATCCCTGAGCTAGCCAGAGATATCAACGACCTTCCCGTGTCGGAGCGGGCGCCTAAGGGGACCAAATCTGTGGGCACCTTCAGGTTGTATTTATCCCAAGCGATCTTGGGGTTGGGGATGCGCAGGTTCGCATTCGGCAGGATCTTCCTCTTCTCAAAGATTAGGCAGACCTTCAGGAGGGATGCAAAGAAGGCCGCGGCCTCGAGGTGCCTATAGAGCCGGCAGACAATCAGGGAATTGACTAGGAGATTTTGCCCGCGGATGAGATATGCGCACCCAATATTCCCCTTAACGCTCCCAATGATGACGTCGTCGTTCCGACGGAAAACCTCTCCGGCGGCGTTCGCTTCGATAGGATCTCCGACCGTCGTGCCTAGTGTTCCAGGTCCTGGGTTAAGCAGAGCAATATGATTAGATCCATCGAGAGCGACAGACCGGTTGCGTGGAGTTCCACATAATCGACTTCACGGGGATCCCTGCCAGCGTTCATAAAGGCATTGCGGATGCACTGCTGTTGTAGCTTCCCAGATGGCTTGGAAAGACTCGCGTCAGACCCGTTGTTGTTGATTGCGGTGCCTAGGATCTGCCACGGGTGTGAGAACGGACGGGTGAGCGAGGTGGGCATAACCTTACGACGGCATAGATGTGGTCGTTGCCGGCCAACGCTTCCTCGAGGGGTTTAATCACAATGGCGACCGCGCCTTCACCTCGCACGAAGCTGATGCCGATCGGGGTTAGAAGTGCAACGGAGGGAACAGTAGGGTTAACGACGTACCCGTCCGCAGCTGAATCAAACGGCTTGCATCGGCCTGGGGTAAGGATTCCGTTGTTGGAATAGCCGAACCAATCCCACAAGCTACATTCGTCAAGTTGAACGGGGGGAACAAACGAGTGAATCTGATCCGTCGCTTACTCCATGTTGTATTGACACCCGCCGATGACGGCAGCCTCACAATCCCCGCTCTCAATTGCGCGGATCGCCAAATGTGTTGCAGTCAGAGTAGAACTGCAGGCAGTGTCAAGGTAGAGGGAGGGTCCTGTAATATCAAAAGTGTAGGCCACTCGATTCGCAAGTGCGTGAGTCCTCGCCCCAACACCACGGTGGTCTGTGCGGTCCTAGCGCGGCAAGGATGTCAGGGGATATTAGAGAACAAAGATTCGGAGGTGTCTCACCTGAGAAGGGGCTTCCGCAATGGTCCCAGCAGCGAAGGAGCCAACTTTACGCCCTCGGTAATCGATGCCAGAATCAAGGAGTGCGAGGAATGATAGTTCAATCATCCGACGGGAACTGGCGGTCATGGCAATGGCATCCTTTGCGCCGACCCCGAACTCAACATTATCGAAAAGTTGTGCATCCTTGAGGAAGGTACCAGTAGGGTTGGGGACTGCACCACTGGACAATGTTCAATGATCGGAAACGGAGCAAAATGGCGCAGTGGAGCATTGACTTACGACAAACCCTGCAGCCGTTCTTGGGGAATATCCTCGAATGCCTGCTGTTTACGTGACAGGAAATCCCAGAATGTGCGGTAGTCCAGATTCTTGGCCGAGTTTGGACCTGAGGGCAACTGGGCGGCTAGGCCGACCTTTGGGGAGGGATTGGGTCAGGTAGGGAGTTGGAACGGGAACCACAGGACGTACTATGGCTACAGGCATGGTGGCCAGTAGGCGAATCCGAGATGTTTACGGGAAGGAACAGGCGGAGACATAAGGGCCATATAAAGCAGTTGAGCGCAGGCTGTCCGAGACGAAGGAAATAAACGAGTCGGTGATCCCGCACCTAGGATCAGCCTGAGCTTGGTCGGGCGTAGCGCCCTCAACGGTTTTAGATCAAAACTCGGAGTGAGGGACTCAACTCGCTTTCCCTTTTCGCCTCGCGCCTAGTACCGCCACGAGTGAGCTGGGTGGTGGGCGCTGAGTACTGAGTCACTGGGGTGATGGCTCACATCACAAAAGTTGAATCTCGTTTGAGGGCCCTGAATCACCGGGACGGGTGGGAGAATTCCTGGTCCCTGGATACCGGTACTGGATCCCCCGTTCGAAATGGTTGCCCCCTGTTGTCAGATACCTACTTGGCTTCAATAAACCTGGGGCTCTCAACCACCAAACGCGTGGAAGGCGCACTCTGCCTTCTTGGCAATGGCGAACAAAACTCCGCGTGGGGACGGTGATCATCTTCGGATTTATTTAAACAACCAGCGTGCACCCAACTCGCCTCCTTTGATGTATGATCCACAACATACCTGAGGCCGTGCTCTCTATGGACCAACTGATGACTTTGACGGAACCCGTCCGCGGGTGAGTCTGGCGGTCAGCACGAGTTTAGCAGGGCCTGAGCCAGCTCATCGACATCATCTCCTAGAATCCGATCTATTTTGATCGCACGGTTTAAGTCATTCCGTGCTATTCCCGGCCCCTCATCAGGGTCGCCAGGGTGACCCTGCGGAGCCCCTGGGCGGGGTCGCGGTGTGTGCAGCGCAGACCCAACACGCCCGTTCGTCCGGACCCTAGAACCATGAATCCGACGCCGCTCATGACAGGAGGAATCAAAAGATGAGACTCCAGTTTAGCACGCCGTGAGACTAAATTCAGTGTTCGACAGACGGTCAGACCCCAGATCTCACCTTCCCGGTAAAATCACTGCTGATCCACCACGAAGTCTAAGGTGCTATTAAGTAACCGCCTTCAACAGTGGGTTCAGCACGACCCGTTTCAGCGCCTAAATCACTGCAGTACAAAACACCCATCGTCAGTACCGCAGAACCTTTGGACCGATGATTGGGCCTCAGTTGCCCATCCTCGTCGTGTCGTCGCGAATGGAGAGGCTAACGTCATGCCGGACATAACTCAGGTTCCCTCTTCTAGAAGCGTGGCATGTGGGTGTCGGCACCTCCCACTTCCCCGGGCCCTGAGACTGGGGACGGGCTGCTGGGGATCGGATACGGAGCCCGTTTTGCCTCGTCTCCACCACTTGCGTCTACCAGGGAGAGGTTACAACCACAGGGGCACCCCCTGACCAGGCTGGGATTATCAGTGGGTGACTGCCCGTGAGGCTGCACCCACCCAGCCGTTTCTCGCCCTGGGAATGCGAGCACTAGTCTTGCTGTGAACCGGCAAAACCACAACAGCGTCCGTCGGAGGCGATCAGATGCCGCAGTGCCTCATACATGCAGGTTTTCGCGGAGAGTTTTGCCCCGTTCATGTGAGGGACCGTGGGTGGTGTTTTGCTCCCAGTTGCAGAATTGCAACTCCCCGTCAGACTAACGTTCATCACCGCCTGGGAAATGGCAGTGGCCAGTACTCATTCATAGCCCCGGTGCGTTCCACGTGGCTTCCCTTCCTCACGCCAAATCAAACAGAGCATTGCGTCACTAGAACGCCCCCGCGGTCGGAGCTATCAGACCATAGTCGGCCCGAGCGGTGAGGTTTCCCATAGTACCCTTTATCTTCCCCACCGCCTGACTGCGCAATTTAACGCGGTTAGTGATGCCGAGCCTTCGCGTACCCCCTGGAATCTAAAGGGCAGCGCGGAAGCTTCAACTTCCAACCGAACGGGTCTGCATCCAGCACCTCGGTGGCCACTACCACCCAACGCTCCTGTTCACCCCTTACCCGCCTCTTGCACGTGATCGGACCCTCGTTTCGTACCTATGACAGGCTCCCCGCTTTCTGCACACGGAGGCACAGCCCCGCAACCGGGGGGGGGGGCTGAATCCTTGTAACAAGAGCTCAGGTGCCGGCTGGGGTCAACCCCATCGTACTCAGAAGCCGTCCTGATGAAGTGGCGGGGTTTAGGGTTAAGCTTCAAGCGTCGAGCCTTATCATCGGGGCCTCGGGTCTGTGTTCAGGCAGAGTCAAGAGATAATCCTCCGACTTGCGGGCAAGCACTGGGCATCAGAGAAATAGACGGAACAGTGACACCGGGTGGATACCCCTCGTAGTGACATCCACAGATATATTCTACGTAGCTCATGGGATATTCCCAGGAGATCTGGTCACGGATGAAATCGAGACCTCTAAAATTATTGTCTATGTGGCGATACACAATACCGAGGTGGTTTTCATCTCAATGTGGATGGGTCCTTCTCACCAACGCCATCGACCCCTGCTTCTGCCTGCTTGGCAGCGCATTCATCTAAATACGACAACAAGACATCCCCAAAAAACTCGCGACATTTGTACCTAATGAATCAGGGGATGTGAGTACTTGTGCTGATCGAAATATTCGGAAAAGTTACTCTGCGACGGAGTCCGGCCAACTTCTCACTGAGCTCGCAAGTCGACTTGGTACCCCAGGTTCCTGAGCCAATTTGACCACTGGTGTCGTATACGTCCGGATGGTGAACAAGATAGCGCCTGTCTTCGGGAGGCGGCGGAAAGTCTGCCTTTCCGTTCTCAACACTATCATCTCTGGAGTGACAGTGTTCACGCTGAGTTTCCGTTTGGGTTCACATTCGGTATGGATTTGACCGTCTGGAAATTCTTCCCCCATCATGGTACTCGCCCAGCCGAGTTCGTCTTTGTCTACAAGCTTCCCGTCACTGGGCTGGTTCGTGGCCTGAGCCACTACCTGGAAGATGTAATTTTCCCTTGCGACGGGCTTTTCGACTTGGAGGCGTTTCATGAATTTGCCAACGCCGAGGTGGAGCTTTTCCCGGTCTGTGTCCACCGTCAGTATTAGGGGGAGGGTGATGTGGCGGTTGGCTTTACATTGCGGAACGTTGCCACTCTCATGGATCTCGTCGAGTGCCATACCTGCCTTGTCTTCTAAGCGCCAGGTACCTGACAATCTGTGAGCCGCAGTTGGGCTGGGGCACAAGTTTGGGCGTACCTGGTAATACTATCGCTCCGGCTTGGAGGTAGTACCTTCCGTCCGCGCCTTCCAGCAAAACAGCAAGGTCATCCTGTACCCTGAAGGGCGTCCGTGAGCCGTTCGTCCACGGTGATTAAAGGGGTCAAAATTTACAGAAACGCAGCTGCGGTCATGGGATCTTCGCGATCAAGGTCGAGGGTCTGACCGACCGCATGCAACGTAATCGCCTTTATTTGACCCTCCCCGTACCATCCGTCTTCGGTCGTCGTGGAAGGCTTGTGTCGCGTGACGGAGTACGAGTGGGGGTACCTGCGCACCAGGTATTCCGCAAGCTCGTAAACCACTTCCTGCGCCGCGGAATGCCCGGCAGGCACAATCCCAGGGCGTGCGTCGAGTGTCCTTACCACTCTCTTTCCATAAGCTCGAATCCGATGAGACTTGATCCGATGATACTTTTCGAACTCCTGGTCCAGCTACGAGAGTCCAGCGTTATAAACGCGCAACCGTTGACTGTGACGTAGCTTACCTCAATCCACTCGTTCCAGTTCATCGGTCGCAACCCCATCGTTACACTGCGGTCGGCGTCAGAAAACCTGTCGGTTTCGGAGCTTACACCACGACTCACTGATATGCACCCCAACTGAACGGCCGATAAGGGATCGGCTTTGTCAGCGAGAGTTCCTCGGTGCATGGCTCAATGGCGGGGTATTCAAATAGAGGTTTCGTGGGAGGTGGTTTGTCATCATGGCGGTCGTTCGTGCGTCGGTACCACCACAGGGAGAGGACGCAGGGTACTGCTAAAAGCGCGACAACATGAGAAAACTCCATGAGTTGGGGAAGCTCTACACACGTGTCTTTTATACCGGATGGCGCGTGGTGGCACGAGTTCCGGGTCTCATCGAAATTTTTTAGCGTCCACCGTGACCGCGCCAAGCGGAAGCGGGATTGCCATTGGAGGAAACTCGCTTTCCTCTCCGCTCATCCCGGGAACTGGTGGACAGCAAAATTTCGTCAGGGCCATCTGGCACTCAAGTGGTCTAAGTGGGGGAAGTCGTTAAGCCCAACTGCCCCACTCGGTTCCGGATGATCACACCCTTAGTTGTGCACCGCAATTGGATTGACCCTCTGCAAGTATTGCGCCCATCCTCAAAGACCCTCTGTGCAAGTATTGCGCCCATCCCTCAAAACGTGACCATGCCAAGAGTCGTAGTCACCACGTACCATATGAGCGATCCGCTGAACGCCCTGCACTGGGTTCCTCGCTTTTGGTCGCGCATGCCTAGTACAGGCTGGTCGCTCCCTATCCCCCCGATCCGTTCTCACACATTTCCCCCGTCCTCTGTCCGCGGGGATTTTACATACAGAAAGTGGTCTACTGTTTACGTGTGCGTCTCAAGTGGCAGGCACCCTGTACGGACGTGCACGCTATTCCGATCGTCCACGGTCGAATGGCACCCCTCGAACGCCTGGTCCGGACCCACACCACCAAGTTTTCCGGATTCCCGGGACATAAGTTCCGGGTTTTGTTGAAGGTTCTTACCGTGGCTGTGTCGTAACGAGGATTTTACGGTCAGGTTGTTGACACTTGTTTGTCCCCGCCAAAGGAAAGCCGATTTCCATGAGACTCACAGTTTTGCTTCGTCTCTACCACTTGCATCTACCCGGAAAATGCTACAGCCACAGGGGTACCCCTTGGCTAGGCTGAAACTGTCAATGGGTGACTAGGACTGTCAGTGAGGCTGCGCCCGCCTTGCCGTTTCCCTGCTTGGGTTGAATGCAGGTGCCGGTCTTACGGTGAGCGGGTCCGGCAAACCCACCACAGCGCCTGGAGGTGACCAAATACCGCTGCACCCCATACCACATGGTTTTCGGGGAAAGTGTTGCCCCGTTCATGTGAGTAACCGTGGGCGGTGTTCCGCTTCCAGAGCCGAACTGTAACTTCCGTGTAGACTGGGGTTCAGAGTCACCTCCCTGACAGAGAGCAATACCCAGCATTAATTCATAGCCACGACACATCCCATGCGGCATCCCTTCCTCGTGCTTACCAAGTCAAACATAGCATTATGGCGTCATTAGGCCGCCCCCACTACCTGACCACAGCCGGCCCAACTGTGCGATCTTACGCGGTCGGTGCTCCGAACCTTCACGTACCCCCTGGAATCGAAAGGGCAGCGTGGGGGCTCCGAGTTCCAACAGAACGGATCTGCATCTGGAACCACTTGGCGGTCACCACTATACAACACCCCTCCTTCAAGTTGTCCACCCTGGTTCCGTGCCTCTGACCACGCTTTCTCGCTTTCTGCTCGTCAACATCTTCCAAGATGTGGACGTGATCCAATTGATGTGCGGAATGCGCCCGCTGGGTTCTACCAGCCAAGCTCTGCATTCCTGCTTACCGTAGATCCCTTGGTCGTGTGATCAGCGCAAGGCGGTCGGCTTCTGCCTCAGGGACCAACGTTCAAAAACGCTTTCGCGCTGCGAGGCATTCAGTTCCAGGATGACCAGGACCGTTTCGCTGCGTCTGACCACCGTTCGTTAGATTGTCTGAGTACCCGCTCGTGCCCTTCAAGAGACCATTGGTTGGCACCAGCGTTTTTAGTTGACTTGTGTTGAATGACCGTGGAGGTTGTTCCAGCGGTTTTGAGTGTAACCCGTAGATGCAATACTGGGAATCTGCCAGTTTCACTCGTGCCACAGGACGATTTCTGTCGTAATCCCGATGTCCAACGTTCAGGATGACCTACCGCCGTGGAATCTCGCAGACAGGGTCTTTGATTCGAGCGAGATTGTTTTCAGCGGTGGTGAAAACTAGAGAGGTGTCGCCAATCGGACATGTAGGCACAGTTCCATCACCGGGGGCCGATTGAAAGACAAGATCCCGTTGCTGTGGGGGTTGGCCGACATCCGCCGGTCGCGCCTCGCGAGCCTTCCCTCATAATTTCCTCGGAAAGCAGCAGCAAACCGTGTCCAAAGCCCCTGTGTGCTGGAGTTTATCGTATCCACGGTTGAGCGGGAGAAAGCAAGGTGACGATCTAAGCGAGCCAAACCCGTTCCGAGTGAGGGTCACCCGACACGTGTGTGTGTGTGTGTAAGTTGTCACCCGACACGTGGCTGGCCCAGTTCCGGCCAAATGATCCTGGCCGGACGAGTCAGATTAGCCACAGCACACCTCTGCAGGAGCCATCTATCATCGCGATATCTCAATCGCACGACGTCCTCGCT
>Ga0307516_10005064_pt1 | contig 15949 bp, 15 predicted proteins | sample 19_EM_MG_FD_203310 | JGI IMG/M metagenome (GOLD analysis project Ga0307516, IMG submission 203310) | Populus trichocarpa ectomycorrhiza microbial communities from riparian zone in the Pacific Northwest, United States - 19_EM | ecosystem: Host-associated > Plants > Roots > Unclassified | place...
GGATCCTTACATGTTCGGGCCGGCATGGGCACTCGGCCTCATCGTCTGTGACTGGCACGGCGAAACCGTCTACGCGACCGACGGCAGCACGATCGGCCAGAGCGCCCGACTACGGCTCCTGCCGGATTCCAACACCGCCATCACGATGCTGACGAACGGCGGACCGCGGGAAAGCTTCTACCGCAAGGTGTTCAACGAGATTCTGACCGACCTCGGCACCGTCACCATCCCGGACCTGCCCGCACCGGACACGGCGCTGAACCTCGACCTGTCCAGATACGAAGGCGTCTACGAGCGCCCCGGCGCTCGATACGAGGTGTCAGCCGAAGGCGGAAGGCTGTACCTGACCCTCGTCCTTGACCCGATGCAGGCAGAGTTCCTCCAGAAACCGGACCGCATCAGATATGAACTGCTTCCGATGAGCGAGACACATTTTCTGATGCCGCCGGCGGAGTCATTGGAGGACACCCAGACGGTCGCGATCTACGACTTCACGAACGGCACCGCCCGATACCTCCACACCAACTGCCGGGTGAACCCACGATCGGAGTGACCGTATCGAGTTTCATAAGCCTTGTTCATGGCGAGTATCTCCACCTCCATCACCTCCAACGACGCGGAAGACGGGATATCGGTCGGCGACCTCCGCGAAGGCGTCGATGCCGGCATGGCGGTCCACCGGGATGTGCGGGCGGGCGCCGGGCGCCAATTGCAGGTACCGCTGCAGGATCGGAGCGCGCAGGCCCGGGTCGACTTCCTCGAGGCGCACGGGCTCGCGGCGTCCGGCGCGGAGCACGGCCGCCCCGCCAGCCGCGCGCACGTTCGCCACCCAACTGGTCCGTGCGCCGAGCATGGCGACCAGGTAACGATCGCCGTGGTACTCGGTGGGCACGAGTGGAAGCGAAATAACCCGACCGCTACGCCGGCCACGGACCTCCAAGGTGACCAATCGGCTACGCCAGAGCCCCAACGATCCGACGGTCGCCCCGAATCGGTTCAACACTGACGCGAGCCGGTTCGGCCGGCCCGAACGGTACATCCAGCGCGTTATCTGGCCCGGGCGCTGCCCGCCCTGCTCGATGTCCTTCATGTTCTGCTCCGCTCGTCCACCGACCCGCTCGGCGCCGTTCCGTTTGTTGGGTGGGATCAAGTCAGGCGGTGGCGCTGGGGACTCCTGCCGATCCTTCTGATCATCACGGTTGCCGCCGGGATCAGCCATACGATCGGCGCCGGGTAGAGCAGGTAGCTCGCCCAGCCCTGGGGTGCCAGCGGACCAGTAGGGTTGACCAGCGCGAAGGACAACAGCACCGCAGCGGCTCCAGCGACCACAGCAAGCCAGCCCAGCCAAACCGGGAACACCTTGGTGCGCAACGACACCACGGCGACCGCGAAGAACATCACCGCGAGCGGGATGTTGGCCACGATGAGCAGCACCCAGCCCAGGTCGGTGAGCACGGCGGCCGTCCCCGGAGTCATGCCGTGCGCCGATGGCAGGGTCAGGGTGATCTGCGGGGCCTGACCGACCATATTCAGGCCGTAGCCGATCATGCCGGCGGTAAAGGCAAGCGTGGACAGCCGACCCGGTGCGCTCTCCGCCTCGATCAAGAAGCTTCGCAGGACGCCCAGAAACCACATGAACAGGCCTGCGCTGGTCAGGAAGAGCATGCTCTGCGCCAGGATGGCGTCCCGGTTGTCGGCAATGAACGCCGGGAAAGCCGCCGGGTCACTCGTGCTGGGCCAGGGCCGCTCCAGCGCGACCGCCGCCGCGCCAAACACGAGCGCTGCGAAGCCGGTCATGGCGGCCAACCTCCGCCATCGTGTCTCGTTCATCGGTCCTCCCGCATTCGGCAGCCCAGCCTCACGATGATGCGTGTCGTGCGTTGTGACTAGGTCACCGCGGCTCACCTCCGCCCACAGCGTGCGTGGACCGGGTGGCGGAGGGCAGAGGAGAAGGTCACGACCTGTCGCACGACAGCGCCGCCGCCGTGCTGGCCGGTGCCTCGCACGGCGCCCAGTTCGTCATCGTGGGCAGTCACCACCACGGTGCGGTCGCCAGCGCGATGCTCGGCTCCACCGGCATGCAGCTGCTGCACCACGCGGACTGCCCGGTCTACATTGCCCGGCCCCATCCTCGGCAAGATCCGGGGCGATGACTCTTCTTGAAAGGAATACCGCGCCGGGGAGCAACGACGACGTCAGTCGGTGGCGCCGAGGCGACGCAGCCAGGCCCCGAGCCGCGCATCATCGACACTGCCACTGCGGTACCCGACGTATCCGTCGGGTCGCACCGCCAGCACCCCGCGACCAGGCCGGTCAGCTAGCCGGTGAACGTGAACCCGACCGCCTGCGGCGGGTAGCCGCTGCAGCGGTGCATCGCGCTGCAGCAGCAGGTGCACGCCGGGATCGTTGATCAGCTGGTGGAGCGACACCCGGGTTCCGCCGCTGGTGACGATCGCGTCGGGTATCCGATCTCCGGTGCGTGGTGTTCCGGGCGGCACCGGTGGATCATCTGTGGAGATCGGGCTGGCTCGGTAGCGGACACCGAGCTGCGACAGCATGCGGGCCCCCAGCCCAGGCACGGCCGCAGAGCGCAGAATTGCCGCCACCGCCGGTGCCGCGAGGGGGGCAAACGTTCCACGTGCCAGCGACGCCACCGGATCGTTGGACGCCTCCGCCCAGAACAGCAGATTCGTCAAGGTGATGACCCGACGCGCCACCGGGCGGCGTTCGGCCTCGTACGAGTCGAGCAGCATGTCCGGATCCGGACTCGACGGGGCAAACGCCAGCTTCCAGCCCAGGTTAGCCGCGTCCTGGATCCCGGTGTTCATCCCCTGCGCGCCCGCCGGAGAGTGACAGTGCGCGGCGTCGCCGGCCAGCAGCACCGCACCGCTGCGGTAGCGTCCGGCGAGCCGCCGTTGCACCCGGACGCGGCTTGTCCAGCCGACGTCCACGATCCGGACAGCCAGCCCTGCGTCGTCCAGGAGCCCCTGCAACTCGTTCCGCTCGACCGGGGCGTCCGGTCCCGCGGCTGGCCGCCTGTGCTCGGCCGGCCGGGTGCCCAGCAATCGCCACGTGGCCCGCTCCCCCAACGCGAAGACGAACAGAAGGCCGCGGCGTGCGACGGCGACGTGCGCTACCCCCGCTGCCAGGTCACCGGTCAGCTCCAGGTCGGCGAGCACAACCTCCTGACGGTACGGCCGGCCGCGCCACGGGATGCCGCTGCGCGCCCGTACCGTGCTGCGGGCACCGTCACATCCCACCAGGAACTGGCTTGTCGCCTGCTCGATGCCACGGGACGAGCGCAGGACCGCCTGCACGCCGGCGCCCGGGTCGCCACCGTCGCGGAGGTCAATCAGCTCAGTGCCGCGTTCGATCTCGATTCCCTGGTCCCGAACCTGACGAGCCAGCACAGCCTCGACGTCCATCTGCCGGATCACAGTCAAATGCGGATATGCCGTGTCCGGCCAGCCGAATCGCGTCAGGCGGGCGGGTACGACCCGGGAGCCGAAATGCAGCCGTACCTGCGGGGCGGTCTCGGCCCGCGCCAGCAGGGCCGGGACCACTCCGAGCGGGCGCAGCACTTCGAGTGTTCTGGCGTGCAGCACCAAGGCCCGGGAGGGCCGGACCTCATCGAGTCGTCGGTCGACGATGCGCACCGTGACGCCGTGGCGCCGGGCCTGCAGGGCGAGCGTCAGCCCGGTCGGTCCGGCGCCGACGACGAGCACGTCCGGTCGCATCGTCGCGTCACCCGATCGCGACGAGGCGCCACCAGTCCGCGTGGTCGTCCACCGTCGTCTCGCCGAGAATCCGGGGCTCCTCGAGCACGTCGTCCCGGGCCAGCCCGGGAAGGACCCGGTAATGGATCGACCCGCGCACGCTGACCAGTGCCAACACCCGCCACAGGGCTCGGGCGTACGCCTCGGCCCGGTCCGCGCCGTCCCACTCGTAGAGGCCCCGGTAGACGCCGTGCTCATCGTGGGCGAGCCACAACTTGGAGACGAAGCCCGGGAAGCCGGCGAACAGTGGTGTGTTCAACAGACTCCCCCGGCGGAACAGCGCGTGCGCCCACTGGCGGCGCACCACACGCAGCCGGAACTCGACCACCAGCACGCACGGCGTGCGAGAGGCCGCATCGCGCATCGCCGTCTCCCGGTAGACGGCCGCGGTGGTTCCGTCACCGAAATGCAGCCGCATGCCGACCCGGGTGCGCGGCATCGTGATACGCCGGTTCACCAGTAGCCCGGCCGTGGTACCGGCACAGCGGGCCACAGCCCTCGCAGCAACGGGGACCGGCAATGGGAACTGCTCGTTCACGGGATCCTCCCGCAGCTACTCGTCGTGGCTCTTCTCCTTCATACGTTGCGCTGCGACGCACGTCCCCGGCAGAGGCGTGCGGCCCGCGCGGTCCGGCCGCATGGCCTGCCCGAGTCAGCCCTTGGGGCGCTCGAACAACTCACGCACGTGATCGCCCACCTCGGCGAACGTCGTGGTCATGGCCTCGGCGAGCAACCTGCCGACCTCCCGGACGTCCGAGCGCACCGCGTCATCGCGCACCGCGTTGCCGGCCGCGTCGAAGGCGTCGTCGACAGCGGCCCGCAGGCCTCCCATCGCCGCCTTGACCTCCTCGTCACTCTTCGCCTGCTCGACGTGCAGCTTGAGCTTCAGCGCGAGCGCTTCAACCTGTTCCGAGAGCTCTTGCCACTGGGTGGCCTGCTCTGTCTTCATGATCCCTCCTCGAATGCCTGATGTGTCCCTTCTAACGGTCGAACCTGGCAGGTTGGCACGCCAGAGTCGTTGCGCCCGTGAATAGGGGTCATCCGGCGCCCGCACCGCGCGTGACCGTTGTCCGCTCCGCCGCTGCGGGCCATCGAGGTCTCATCGCGTCAGTGCCCGGCGCAGCCGCCACGATGCCAGCGCCATGAGAGTGGCGGCCACGCCGAGGAGGACGGCAAGCTGCGGCAGGATCGAAATTAGGTTGCCGTCATGGCGCACCAGCACAGCGAAAGCGTCGACCGCCCACGCGTGCGGCGTCAGGTGCGCCACCATCCGCATGGTGTCGGAGTAGAACTCCAGGGGCATCATCGTCCCGCCGAGAGCGCCGAGCCCCAGGGACAGCAGCAGGCCAACCGCGATGGCCTGCTGTCCGGTGCGCAGCGTGGCTGCGGTCAGCATCCCGGCCCCTGCCGCCACCATGCTGAATACCACCATCAGGGTGACCGCCGCGACCGGATCGCCCCAGCCGACGCCGAACAGCAGCGCCGAGCCGACCATGATGACCGCCCCTTGGAAGACCGCGATCAGCAGCCTGCCCAACGCCTCGCCGGCGACGACTGTGCGCGATGACGTCGGTGTGGCCAGCATCCGCCGGGAGATGCCCAGCCCTCGCGTCTCGATCAGCGCCACCGATGACGTCATGGAGGTCAGAAACACGAAAAGCAGCAGTTCAGAGCTGGCGCCTGTGTCGAAGCGGCCCAGGTCGGTCGGGAAGTCGGCCTGCCCGACGGTCCGGGTTTGCACCGTGACGGCCGGCAGCCGCCCGGCGATGCCGTCCACCCGGGCGAGCGCGTCCGGCAACGAGGTTCTGGTTTCGGCCGCGGCGAACTGGGCCGCGCGTAGCCGACCGGCCTCCTGTGCGACGGTCCCGTTGACCAGGGCCCCGACCTGTTGGCCCTGCTGCCCGGCCCGCGCGATGAAGCGGACGGTGGCGGTGTCCCCGGCCGTCAGGGCCCGGTCGTAGCCGGCGGCGATTACCAGCCCAGCCTCGAGCTCTCCGCGCTCCACCATCGATACCAGCTCCGGCTCGTCACGCACTGCCCGTACGGTGACGCCCTCGGCCGCGGCCACCTTGTCACGCAGTTGCGCCGCCAGCGGTCCGGGATCCAGCAGGGTGAGGCCCACCCGCGGCTGGGAGGATCCGCCGAATGCCAGGCCGAGCACGAGGATCAACAGCATGGGGAAGACGAACACGAAGAACAGGCTGATCCGTTCCCGCAGTGTACGACGCAGGTTCGTCCAGGCGATCGCGAGTACCTTCATGGCCGTAGCACCTTTCCCAATCGCAGCAGGGCGATCGCGAAGGTGACGGCCGCGAACGCCAGCATGGCGCCGGTCGCCGGCAACGCCGCCTGCGGTCCCGCGCCGCCCTGCAACTCCCCCAATCCGCGCAGGAACCATGCGTGTGGCGTCAGCAGGCTCGCCGTGGCGGCCAAGCCACCGACCTGAGCGATCGGGAAGAACACCCCACCGAGCAGGCCCAGCAGCACTGCGACCACCGCGCCCCAGCTGCCCGCTTGTTCCGCGTTGCCGGCCACCGAAGCCACCAGCGCCGTGACGCCGGTGGCCGCGAGCACCCCGGCGACGACGAGCATGCCCACACCGAGCGGGTCGCCCCAGTGCGAGCCCATCAGCACGGCGGACGCCATCACCAGCACCGACGTGCTCGCCACTCCGATGATCACGCTCGTCAGGAGCTTGCCCAGGAGTACGGACCATTGCGGCACGGGTGCGGCGAGCAGCCGGCGCAGAGTGCCGCCGGACCGCTCGTCGAGTAGCGATGAGACACCGAGCTGGACGGTGAAGAAGAGGAAGAAGACCGCCATCGACGCGGGAAAGAACGTGGCGCTGTCCAGCAGCTTGGCGGCGGCGGACGTGTCCTGGACCACCACGGGTTGGGTTGCCGCTGCGGCTCGTGCGGCAAGGTCCGCAAGCTGTTGCGGCGGCATCCGGTCGTCGTGATCCTCCGGCAGCGCGGCGGCGATCGCCAGGCGCACCGATGTCAGCTCGGCGGCGTAGGAAGCGGCGATCGAGCGCGCCACGTCTGTAGCGGTCGGCGCGTCGACGCTGCCGATCACGTCCAGATGAGCCGACTGGCCGCTCTGTGCGGCAGCGCTCAGCCCGGCGGGGAGAACGAACGCCGCGTCGACGGTGCCCGCGTCGGCGAGCTGGCGAGCCTCGTCCTCCGTGGCGCTGGTCCGCAGCTTTACAACCCCGTCCCGCTCCAGATCGGCGAGCACGTCCGTGCGGAACGCTTGCGCGATCGGGCCGCGGTCCAGGTCGACGACCGCGTACCGGAAGGGGCGCGGCACCGCGGCCGAGCCGAAGACGAGGTTGAAGAGAAATGCCAGGACCAGCGGCAGGACGAGCGCCATGAGGATCGCGGAACGATCCCGCAGCCGCTGCCGCAGGTCCTTGCCGGCGATGATCAGCACGGCGCGCATCGTCACTCCCGAAGACTCTTGCCGGTCAGGTGCAGGAAGACTGCCTCCAGGTCAGGCTCTTCCACGCTGACCGAACGGATGCTGGCGCCGGTCGCGGCCACTGTCGCGAGCAGGCGTGCGAGCCCACTGCGGGCGTCGGCGTCGATCACGTCGATGCCGTCCGGGCGTACCGTCGCCTGCCGCACACCGGGCAGGTCGCGGACCGCGCGGGCCGCCGCCTCCAGGTTGCCTGCGGCCGCCACGTGCACCTGGTCCGACTCGCCGACCAGGGAGGTGAGCTCCCGCACCGTGCCCTCGGCGATGAGCCGTCCCTCATCAAGCACACCGATACGGTCACAGAGCCGCTCGGCCTCCTCCATGTAATGCGTGGTGTACAGCACGGCCATTCCCTCGGCGCTCAGGGCCTCCACGCTGTCCAGGATCGCTCTGCGACTCTGCGGGTCCACGCCCACCGTCGGCTCGTCGAGGATCAGCAGCCGCGGCCGGTGCAGCAAACCGATGCCGATGTTGAGACGGCGTTGCATTCCTCCCGAGTACTTGCCGACCAGTTCCCCGGCCCGCTCCCGCAGGCCGATCGTGGCCAGCACGTCCTCGGTGCGAGCCCGTACCTCGGCTCGGGACATGCCGTAGAGCCGAGCGAAGAACCGCAGGTTCTCTCGTGCGCTCAGATCCGGATAGACGGCGATCTCCTGTGGCACGTACCCGATGTGGCGCTTGGTCCGCGCGTCCCGGACGGTGACCGGCTCCCCGGCGATGGCGATCTCGCCGGTGTCCGGCTCCAGCACCCCGGCCACCATCGAGATCGCGGTCGTCTTACCGGCGCCGTTGGGACCAAGCAGTCCATAGGTCTCCCCGTCGGCGATCCGGAGCGACAGATCGTGCACCGCCACCAGATCGCCGTACGCCTTGCGGAGCTTCCGGCACAACAGCACGGCAGTATCGCCAGTGGATGCCGCCTGCGCCGGTACGGCGGTCGACGAGGTGGTCATGGCGCCTGCCTCCGTACCGTGCCGGTCTTCCCGGTCTTGGTGCTCCCGCCGAACAAGGCCACCAGGTTGACCAGCATGCCGATGACGCTGCCGACGATCGCCACGATCAACATGACACGGACGAGCGGCGACCAGTCGAAGGACCCGGCAAAGGCGAACGGGAAGACCTGCCAGAACCGAACGAGCACGGCGAGGCCGAACGCCGTCGTCACAAAGTCACCGAACGACCTCCACGACGGCCCGTCGTACGCCAGGTAGAGCACGTTGGCGACGAGAGTGACCATCAGCGAGAGGTTGACCAGGGTGAGCACGCGGACGGTGTCCTCGGTGAGGAAAGGCAGCACACGCCAGCCGGGCCAGACGTTGGCCAGATACCAGAACGCGGCGGTCGACACGACGACGATCACATAGCCGACTCGCCGTGCGGCGACGGGCGGCCGGCGTGCAGGAGCGTTGGCAGCCATCATGAGCCTCCTCCGGAGCGATCCACCGCCACCGTAGGTCCGCCGCGTGGTCGGGTGTCAGAGGCTAAGGTCCGCCGACAGCGGTAGAAATCCCCTCCTTGGCGTCCTGGATCAGTTCGGCCAGGCTCCGGCCCCGGTCGTATCGTTGACATATTCGCGCTGACCATCGACCGCGCCGCTTGCCTGGACCAGGGTGGCGCGGCCACGGTGGGCTTGAGCCGCGTGGACGGCGGTGGTGAAGGTGTGTGCGTGGTGACCGCGTGGACGTTGTCTTTCGATGGATTCGACCCGGACGGGGAAGGTCTGCGGGAGGCGTTGTGCACCTTGGGCAACGGTTACTTGGCCACCCGGGGTGCGGCGCCCGAATTCGACGCCGACGGGGTGCACTACCCGGGCACGTACGCGGCGGGTGTGTACAACCGCCTGCAGGACACCGTCGCGGACGCGACGGTCGAAAACGAGAGCCTGGTCAATCTGCCGAACTGGCTTCCGCTGACGTTCGGCATCGATGACGGGCCGTGGTGCGCCGATCTGCATCAGATGGACCAGCGGCTGGAGCTTGACCTACGCCGTGGGGTGCTGATCAGGCGGATGAGAGTACGCGACGCTGCGGGCCGCACCACCGCGGTGACGCAGCGCAGGTTCGTTCACCTGCGCCACCAGCACCTGTGCGGGCTGCAGACGACGCTGACGCCGGAGGACTGGTCCGGGACCCTGCGGGTGCGTTCGATGCTGGATACCACGGCACAGAATTCGGGAGTGGCACGCTACCGCGAGTTGGCCAGCCACCATCTCACCCCGGAACGCGCCGAGCCGGTGGGCGAGGAGTCCGTGGTGGTCGTCGTGGAGACGAACCAGTCCCACATCCGGGTCGCCGAAGCCGCCCGTACCCGGGTCTTCCGCGGCGACGCGCGGATCGGCGCGGCGCCTGAGGTGGTTCGGGAGCCCGAGCGGATCGGGCACGAGTTCGCCGTCGAGGTGGAGGCGGGGCAGGCGGTCACCGTGGAGAAACTGGTCGCGGTGTTCACCTCGCGCGACGGCGCCATCTCGGATCCGGCGGTCGAGGCGGCACAGCAACTGGGATGGGCCGTCGACTTCGACGGGCTGCTCGACGAGCACGTGTCGGCCTGGCGGCATATGTGGCGGCGGTTCCATGTGTCGTTGCAGGGCGCCGACGGCCCCGTGCTGCGCGTGGTGCGGTTGCACTTGTTCCATTTGCTGCAGACCGTGTCGGAGAACAGCGTCGACCTCGACGTCGGCGTGCCCGCACGTGGCTTGCACGGCGAGGCGTACCGCGGCCACGTGCTGTGGGACGAATTGTTCGTCTTTCCCGTCCTCAACCTGCGTATGCCGCTGCTGACCCGGGCGCTGCTGCGCTACCGGTACCGGCGGCTGCCGTGGGCCCGGCGCGCCGCACGAGAGGCTGGTCATCCAGGAGCGATGTATCCCTGGCAGTCAGGCAGTGACGGCCGGGAGGAGAACCAACGGCTGCACCTGAACCCGATGTCAGGCCGATGGGTACCGGACGTGACACACCTGCAGCGTCACGTCGGCCTTGCCGTGGCGTACAACGTCTGGCAGTACTACCAGGCCACCGGTGACCGCGAGTTCCTCAGCGCCTACGGGGCCGAGATGATCGTGGAGATCGCCCGGTTCTTCGCCGACCTGGCGGTCTATGACCACGTCCGCGACCGGTACGTGATCCGCGGAGTCGTCGGGCCGGACGAGTTCCACACCGGCCACCCGGACACGCCCGAGCGAGGGCTGGACAACAACGCCTACACCAACGTGCTGACCGTGTGGGTGCTGCTGCGCGCGGTTGAGGTGCTGAACCTGCTGCCCGACCCGCGCCGTACTGAGCTGACTGAGACCCTGAAGCTGCGCCCGGAGGAGCCGCAGCGCTGGGAGGACATCTCCCACCGGATGTACGTACCGATTCACGGCGACGGGATCATCAGCCAGTTCGAAGGGTACGAACGACTCGCCGAGTTCGATTGGGAGGCCTACCGGGCGAAGTACGGTGATATCCGGCGGCTGGACCGCATCCTGGACTCCGAGGGTGACAGTCCCAACCGCTACCAGGCGTCCAAGCAGGCCGACGTGCTGATGCTCTTCTACCTCCTGTCCGCGGACGAACTCGGCGAGCTGTTCGACCGGCTCGGCTACCCGTTCGAACCGGACACCATCGCAAAGAACATCGACTACTACCTGGCCCGCACGTCCGACGGGTCCACCCTCAGCGCCGTCGTGCACGCCTGGGTTCTCGCCCGCAACCACCGCAAGCAGGCCATGGAATACTTCATCCAGGCGTTGCAGAGCGATGCCGCCGACATCCAAGGCGGCACCACCGCCGAGGGCGTGCACCTGGCGGCCATGGCCGGCTCGGTCGACGTCCTGCAGCGCTGTTTCGCCGGCGTGGAGACCCGCGGCGACACATTGTGGCTCAACCCCTACTGGCCACCACAACTCGGCGCACTCGAGTTCGAGCTGCGCTACCGCGGGCACCCGCTGTCCCTGCGGGTCACCGGCGAGGGCATCCGGGTGTCGGCGAGCCCCGGCCGCCAGCCCCCGATCCGGTTGTCCTGCCGCGGTGAGGTCGCCCTGCTCAACGCGGGCGAAAACGTCGAGTTCCCACGGTCCGGCCAGGGATGAGCCTCGTGCGGGGTCACCGGCGAGACGCGGGCCGATGGACCCGGCGCCCCTACCCGTACGCCTCTGTCCGCCGCCGGAGCACGGCGATTGGCTCGTAACTGACGAGCAGGAGGTTCCCATGTCCGCCTCGACCGCATCCCTCGAAATGCACCCACGCGCTGCAAATGGACCGGGGCTGACAGCTGAGCAAGTCTTGCGTGACACCACCCGATCCCGCGCCCGCGTCGCCGTCGCCTGATCGAGACCTGGGGGGTATGCCAATGGAAACCGCCGTGCAGACCTGGCAGCTGACGAAAAGGTACAGCGGGCGCCCGGCCCTGCAGGATCTGAGCCTTACCGTGCCGCGGGAGGTGATCTTCGGATACCTGGGCCCCAACGGTGCGGGCAAGACGACCACCATCCGCTTGCTGACCGGATTGTTACGTCCCACAGCCGGCCGCGCGGAGATCGGCGGCCACGACGTGGTGCGGCACCGCGAGCAGGCCCAGCGGCAGGTGGGCTACCTGCCGGGTGACTTCGTGGGCTACCCGGATCTCACCGCCACGTCATACCTGAGCTACCTCGGCCACCTCCGCGGCGGGGTCGACCGCACCTACGTCGGCGCGCTCGCCGAACGGCTCGGACTCGATCTGGGACTGCGCATCGGCGCAATGTCGCACGGCACCCGGCAGAAGGTCGGCATCGTCCAGGCGTTCATGCACCACCCCAAGGTGCTCGTGCTCGATGAGCCGACGTCCGGGCTCGACCCGCTGGTACAGCACGAGTTCCTCACCATGGTGCGCGAGGCCCGGCAGCAGGGCCGCACGGTGTTCCTCTCCTCGCACAACCTCTACGAGGTGGAGGCGGTTGCCGATCTGGTGGCGATCCTGCGCCGCGGCACCCTGGCCGTGGTGGAGTCGATCGAGAAACTCAAGGCCCAGGCGGTACGCCGGATGGACGTCACCTTCGCCGTCGAGCCTCCGGCAGCACAGCTCGACAAGGTCGCCGCCGTGCGAAAGGCCGCCATCTCCGGGAACACCGCACACCTGGTCGTCGAGGGCCAGACCTCCGAGCTGTTCCGAGTCGCCGCGCCGTACGGAATCGAGCAAATCGTCACGCACGAGCCGGACCTGGAGGACATTTTCCTCAGCTACTACGAGCATCAGGGGTGAGCGCGATGCGATCAGTCTTCGCCAAGAGCCTGCACGACCAGCGCCGGGCCCTGATCGGATGGGGCATCGGCATCGCGCTGCTGGTGCTGTTGGAAACCGCGCTCTGGCCGTCGATCAAGAAGATGCCGGACCTTGACGCCTTCCTGGCGAACTATCCCGAGCCCATGCGCCGCCTGTTCAATCTGCAGGATTTCGGCACCGGGACCGGCTTCGTCAACGCCGAACTGTTCAGCGCGCTTCTGCCAATCCTCTTCCTGGTCTACGCCATCGGCCGCGGCGCCCGCTCGATCGCGGGCGAGGAGGAGTCCGGCACGCTGGACGTCCTGCTGGTCACGCCGGTGACCACCACCGGCCTCGTCCTGCACCAAGCCGCCGCGCTGGCGGTGGCAATGCTGGCACTCGGCGGCGTGCTCTACGCCGTTGTGCTGGCCGGCTCTTGGATCTTCGGCATGGGTATCGGCATGCCGGCCCTGTTCACCGCGACGCTGGCAACAGTGGGCCTGGGATTCGAGTTCGGCTGCCTCGCCCTCGCGGTAGGGGCGGTCACCGGACGCCGAAGCCTCGCCATCGGGATCTCGTCGGCGTGCGCGGTCGCGGCATACCTGCTCTTCGTGGCAGGTGAACTGGTTGACGCCGTCCAGCCGTGGCAGCCGCTGTCACCGTTCGACCAGGCCATGAGCGGCGGACCGGTAGGCGCCGGCTTCCAACTCGCCCACCTCGCGATGCCCCTGACCGCCGCGGTCATCCTGGCACTGGCGCTACCGGTGTTCGCACACCGTGACATCGCCGTCGCGCGCTGATCTGCCCCGGGCGGAATGAACGCAAGGCAATGCTTGAGGAGGCGCGCGATGATCGAGCGTGACAGTAGGCGGATCGTGGTTGGCGTGGACGGGTCCGCCGGCGGTGCGGAGGCGGCGCGGTGGGCGGCCGGCGAAGCCCAGCTGCACGGCCGCCCGGTGCAGGTGGTGTGCGTGTACTCGTGGCCGGTCCCGCTGGTCCCGTTGGCCCCGCCGCCATCGCAATGGACGGAGGAATCGTTGCGGGCCGGCGCCGAGAAGGCTACGGCAGAGGCGGTTGCCGTGGTCCGGGCAGCGGCGCCCGAGGTTGGCGTTGCCGGTGTGGCGCTGCCGGGGCTGGCCGCGTACAAGCTCATCGAGATGTCCTCGGGCGCCAGCATGGTCGTGGTCGGGCACCGGGGGCACGGTGGCTTCGCGGCGCTGCGGCTGGGCTCCGTCGCGGCGAAGGTGGCCGCCTACGCGCACAGCCCGGTGGTCGTGGTGCGGCCCGGGGCCGGCGACCGCGTGCCGGAACCAGCGATCGTGCTGGTCGGCGTAGACGGCTCACCGGCCTCCGACGCGGCCGCCGGCCTCGCGTTCGAGGAGGCCGACCGGCGTGACTGCGCGATCCGCGTGTTGCACTCGTGGGAGCTACCGGCACTGCCATGGCGCGGCGAAGCGTGGCCGCCCTTGCCGCACCACGCCGAACTGGAGGCTGCCGAGCAACACCGCCTGCAACAATGGATTCAGCCCTGGCGGGACAAGCACATCCAGGTGACGGTGGAGCAGCGAGTGACCGGCACGCGGCCGGCCGCCGCGCTGATCGAGGCGGCACGTGACGCGACGCTGTTGGTCGTCGGGTCCCGCGGCCATGGAGGGTTCGCCGGACTGTTGCTGGGTTCGGTGAGCCAGCAGGTCATCCATCACGCGCCCTGTCCGGTGGTCGTGGTCCGCTGACGGCTGAACCGGGCGTCATCACCAGGGTCCAAGCTTGTGCTGAGTTAGTGCGGGTGCTCGCCGAGCAGGCGGTTGGCCAGCACCGCGGCCTGGGTGCGCCGCTCGAGCCCCAGCTTCGCCAGCAGACTCTAGACGTAATTCTTCACCGTCTTCTCCGCCAGGAACATCCCGTGTCGCGCACGCCTCGCCCTCAGGGAGCCGTGGCTGCCTTGACCCTTACCGCGGCCACGCCGGGCACGGTACGGGCGAGGACCTCGACGACCGCACGTTCGGTGTCGTTGTCGAACTCGCCAAGGACGGTGGCGACGCCGCCCTCCACCGCCGCCGTCCACCGGCGGGCACCATCGGCGTACGTGTCGAGCCGGTGCTGCACTTCCAGAGTGAGCACGTCGTCGCCGCGCACCACGGCACGCAGAATGTCGCGCCGGCTGATGATCCCAACGAGTTCACGGCCGTCGAGCACGGGCATGCTACGCACGTCGTGCCGCAGCATCGCGTCGGCGATCTCGGCAATGTCGGTGTCGGGTGTCGTGGTCAGCGGGTGTTGAGCCATGACCTCGACGACCATGCCGGGTCGGTTTTCCGGGTCCGTGTCCGGGTGCCGGCGCATGTGTGCGGTCGGATCGGACGGGACCCTGTGCCACAACAGATCGCTCTCGCTCACCATGCCGACGAGTACGCCGTCGGTGTTCACCACCGGCAGGGCGGTTACCGCCTTCGCGGTCATCAGCTCCGCGGCGCTCTCCACGGGCGCGTTCTGAGCGATGACATGGACAGGACTGGTCATGATGTCTTTCGCGCGCATGATTTCAACCTCCGTCGGCTATCTGCTCCTCAGCCTTGCGCTCCGGCGTCGACCGGGTCAGGGCCGAAGGACCCGTGATCCCTCCTTCCAGGATCTCGGCAAGTGGCCGGCGCGGGGAGGCCGCCGCCGGAGGCCCGTAGCCGAGCCGGACGACGATCTGTGCCCACCGCCCGGCGCGGGTGTCCGCCAGCAGCTCCCGGATCGCCGGGATCTCCACCGGCTGACTGATCGGCGTGGTAGCCACGTGCAGCCGAGTAGCCACGAGCAGCACCCGTTGCAGTGCCTGACCGGCACGTACCCATTCGATCGGTCCGTCGCCGTCGGTCTCCAGCACGGCGATGGTCGGATGCGGCTCGAAACGCTGGGCGGGCATCGGCGGCTGAGGTTGCAGCAGGCCGAAGTCGCGCATCGGAAGCCGCTCCAGCGCGTCCCACGGCCCGATCGCCGTCGGCGAGAGTCCGTCGCGGCGGCCCGGCACGTGGCGGGTCCAACGGCCGAGTTCGGCGCGATAACCGCCGTCGGCGCGCAACTGCCGCTCGGCGGCGCGACTCAGGCCCAGGATCGCGGCGCGGCTCACCGCTCCGGTGATCGTGAGGGTGGCGCCTTCGTGCCCGGCCGCCGTGGTGAGCTGCTCGATCACGTCGGCGGGCAGCACGGCGTCGGCGAACGGCCACCGGTTCGTGTGCCGCTGGGCGATGGCGCCGGCTAGGGCCGTCACGGCCGCAGACGGCTGGGCCGCTCGACCTGGGCGGATCCGGGCGACCAGATCGGGTTCATCCGGTTCCGGGAAAAGCGCAAGGTCCGGGATCCAGCCGTGGCGGCGAATCGCCAGCCGCAGCGTGAAGACCGTCGCACCGACACTGATCAGCAGTTCCCGCCCGGCCGGGTCGAGGACCTCGATCTGGCGCCGCCGATCGGCGAACACCTCGACCGCCGCG
>Ga0307516_10005065_pt1 | contig 15946 bp, 16 predicted proteins | sample 19_EM_MG_FD_203310 | JGI IMG/M metagenome (GOLD analysis project Ga0307516, IMG submission 203310) | Populus trichocarpa ectomycorrhiza microbial communities from riparian zone in the Pacific Northwest, United States - 19_EM | ecosystem: Host-associated > Plants > Roots > Unclassified | place...
GTCGGTGACGTCTTCGCCCGGCTTTTCAAATGAAGTCCGAGAAGAGCGTGGTTTACCGCCCTCGCCCGATCGCGCCGAGAAGTCTTTCTATCGTCGTGAATGAGGCCGGAGAGCCCTTCAACTGTTCAAAAACGAGGAAGTTCGGCGGCGGCCTCAACGCTGAGCATCTGGCTCTGCCACGAACAAGTCAACGCCGAAAGACTCGACATTGATCCTCATCACATCGGTGATGTCGGCGCTTCAGCCGAGACTGAGACGGCGTTGACGTTCAGAAAGTGCACAACATCTTCGCCATCGGCTGAGCCGATGGGTTCCGTCTGAAATTGCGGGCCACCAAAAGGCATGAGTGCGCGCAGCCATCAGATCGGCAGTTTCTATAGATAGGAGAAGGAATGGCACATGACTCTACCCACGAGGGCCGTATTGCCGTCGTAACAGGATCCGGCCGCGGAATTGGTGCTGCCATTGCGCTTGAATTTGCTCGCCGAGGCGCGAAGGTCGTCTGTGTTGATTTGCAGCAACCATCCGATACCGTGAGCGCCATCGGCGCCGACGCAATTGGCGTTGCGGCCGATGTCTCCAATCCAGTGGGCTGGGCCGCTATAGCGCGAGCGGCTGAGGCCTCGTTCGGCGATGTCGATATCGTGGTCAACAACGCGGCGTTCTACCCCAATCGATCCATCGACGATCTTGACTTCGACACTTGGCACAGAACGATGGCCGTCAATCTCGACGCCAACTTCTTGTCCGCGAAGCAGTTCGTGCCTGGGATGAGGCGCCGGAAGTGGGGCCGCTTCGTCGGCATCTCATCCAACTCCGTCGGTCTGCCAGTCAAGGGCATGAGCCACTACATCGCGTCCAAGATGGGGATCATCGGCTTCATGCGTGGCTTGGCCAATGATGTCGCCGATGACGGCATCACCTGCAATGCGGTGCTTCCTGGGCTAACCCACACCGTCGCCACCGAAGCCCAGGGTGAGGAGCAACGTCGCGCCACCTGGCAGACCCAGGCCATCCAACGCTTTGCCGAACCCGAAGACATCATCGGGCCGGTGCTCTTCCTCACCACGAACGATGCAGCCTTCATGACTGGCCAGGCACTTGTTGTCGATGGTGGCCAGTACCGCGTCGGCTGATTTTCATAGACCCCTTCAACAAACGAAGACAGACAGGATCAATTCATGAGCAACAACCTGACAGCAGCGCAATTGGTGAAACGCAGCCTGGATACCTTCCTCGCCAAAGACATGAAGGGCTGGGCGGATCTCTGTCACGAGGACGTCGTGGTCGAGTTTCCGTTTGCGCCTGATGATCCCGAAAGATCGTCGGGCGCGCCGCCATTTATGAGTATCTGCGCAACTATCCCAACATCATCGACGTCAAGACGATTCCCGCATTGAAGATCCACGTCACCGACGATCCCACCGTGGCTGTCGCCGAGTGGAGCGCCTCGGGCAAAGTCATCGGGAACGGAAATCCATACGAAATGAGCTACGCCACTTTCGTGACATTTCGCGATGGGTTGATCGTCAACTATCGCGAGTATTGGAATCCGATGGCATTGATGGCGGCTTTGAGTGGTGAGACGTTCTAAGACCGCAGCGCTCGTCGCAAGTGGTATGACTCAATCGCGCTCCACCACGGCATGGCAGCCTGGTAGCTTGTCTTGAGTCTGCAAAGAGGATCTCGAATGGCAAAGCGTTTGCAAGACAAGGTATGCGTCATTACCGGCACGAGCGGAAGTATCGGGCGCGCCGCAGCGCTTCGCTTTGCCGAGGAAGGTGCGCTGGTCGTCGGCTGCGACACAAACGCGGATGCGGGCCAGGAAACGGTCGATCTGGTTCGGGCTGCGGGCGGTCGAATGGTCTCGCTTCATCCCGTCGATCTTGGCACCATGGCGGACTGTCAGAGACTCGTCGACTTCGCCATTCGGGAACATGGTCGGATCGACGTGTTGTTCAACAACGCAGCGATGGCCCATTTCAACTGGATCGAGAACATCACCGAAGACGAGTGGCACCTGAACACTCGCAACGAGGTCGATCTCGTCTTCTTCCTGACGAAGTCCGCCTGGCCGCATCTGAAGGCCAGTGGCGGGACGATCGTCAACACGGCGTCCCTGACCGGGTGGCGTGTGTTCCGCACGCTCGGCGGCCTGGCGCACGCGACCGCCAAGATGGGGATCGTCGGCATGACCAAGCAACTGGCGATGGAGGGCCGCGAGCACGGGATGCGCGCCAACTCCATCTCGCCCGGGGTGATCGAGACGAGCCAGACGCGCGAACAACTCAAAGACAAGGAATGGGCGGACTACATGCTCGGCAAGACCCTGGTCGGTCGCCTCGGCAAACCTGAGGAAGTGGCCAACGTCGCGCTGTTCCTCGCTTCCGACGAGAGCTCCTTCGTGACCGGCATCGACATCAAGGTCGATGGCGGAATGGCCGTTTGGTGAACTCGAAGATCGATACAGGCAGGCAGGGGTCTTCAAACACTAACGAGATGGCCTTGGTGACCGGTGGTGGTCGGGGCCTCGGCCGCAAGTACCGCACTCGCGCTTGCCATCGCCCGGCGAATCGAGGCCTCCGGCGGCATGTTCATTTGACGTGCCGACCACGCTGAAACACTTACGACAAGACACTCTCGATCACACCGAGAGCATCAGGAAGCTCTTTTCCCGACTCTCATTGCCCCCTCAAATCGGGTGGACAAAGGAACTTCAAATGACGACCATTCTGCATATCGATTCCAGCATCCTTGGCGGCTATTCGGTGAGCCGCGCGCTCAGTGCCGACATCGTCGCTCGGCAACGGGCACTTCATCCCGACGCACGGGTGGTGCGGCGCGATCTTGTCGTCGATGCGGCGATGCATCTCTCGGGTGCCCATCTGGCTGTCTTCCAGGGCGGCGAAGTCGGCAATGCCGCGCTCGGCCAGGATCTCGCCACCGGCGGTGCCTACATCGACGACCTCTTCACTGCTGACATCATCGTGATCGGCGCGCCGATGTACAACTTCTCCATCCCCACGCAGTTGAAGGGCTGGATCGATCGTGTCTCCGTGGCCGGACGTACCTTCAAATACGGCGCCAATGGTCCCGAGGGCCTGGTGAAGGGCAAGAAGGTCTTCGTGGCCTCCGCTCGCGGCGGCGTCTATTCGGGGGGCAGCCCCATGGCCGGCCTCGATCATCAGGAGACCTACCTGCTCGGCGTGCTCGCCTTCATCGGGCTGACTGACGTAACGATCATTCGTGCGGAGGGGCTGGCGCTCGGCGAGGAATCCAAGGTCGCAGCTGTCGCAAAGGCAAGGTCTCAGATCGAAGCCCTGGTCGCCTGACAGCGCAGCTTCGGCATCCAGCAACGCTTTACGAAAATCGACATGACACAGAACAATATCTACGCTGCCTTTGGCCGCTTCTTGATTGCCATCATGTTCATCATCAGCGGCATCGGCAAGATCGCAGCGCCAGAAGCAACGCAAGGCTATATCGCTTCGGTCGGCTTGCCCTTGCCGATGCTTTCCTATCTGCTTGCGCTCGTCGCCGAGCTCGGCGGCGGAATTCTTCTTTTGGTCGGATACCGTGCACGGGTGATCAGCCTCGCGATGGCGATTTTCGCGGTCGTGACGGCCTTGGTCTTCCACCACAACTTCGCCGATCAGAACCAGATGATCCACTTCCTGAAGAACTTCGCCATCGCAGGCGGCCTCCTGCAGGTTGCGGCATTCGGGGCGGGTGCTTTCAGTCTCGATGAGCGCCTCCGGCACGCGCTCTGATCGCGGCGACCTCGATTTCGTGGCCGCGGGACGCGCGCTGATCGAGAACCCGATATGGTCGCAGAAGGTGCGTAGCGGTCAGCCGATGGCGCCCTTGTTAGCGCAGCCCGACTTCGCTACTCATTGACCCGCTACAGCAATGGAATGAAGATGGAAATTGGCATCGACAGTTTTGCAGCAACGATTCCCAACCCCACGACGGGTCAGACGGTGTCAGCCGCAGACCGGATGGAGGCCTTGCTGGCGGAAGTCGAAACTGCGGACCGCGTCGGCCTCGACGTGTTCGGCATCGGCGAGCATCACCGCAAGGAGTTCCTCGATTCCGCCCCGGCCGTCATTCTGGCGGCCGCCGCGGCCCGCACCAAACGGATCCGACTCACCAGCGCCGTCACGGTGCTGAGCGCTGCCGATCCGGTGCGCGTCTTCCAGGAATTCGCCACGGTCGACCTCATCGCCAAAGGACGCGCGGAAATCGTCGTCGGGCGCGGATCGTTCGGGGAAGCCTATCCACTGTTCGGCTTCGCAATGGAAGACTACGATGCGCTGTTCGCAGAAAAGCTCGATCTCCTCCTGAAGCTGCGCGACGACACAAACGTTTCTTGGCGAGGACGCTTTCGGTCCCCGCTTAATGGCCAGGGCGTGTTCCCGAGACCCCACCAGGAAAAGTTGCCGATCTGGCTTGGCGTCGGAGGAACGCCACAGTCGTTCGTTCGCGCAGGGACGCTGGGCCTCCCGTTGATGGTGGCGATCATCGGTGGGACTTTCGATCGATTCCGGCCGCTCGTTGAACTCTATCGGCAAGCTGGCCAGAAGGCAGGTCATGAACCGGGGAAGCTCAAGGTCGGAATTCATGCGATGGGCTTCGTAGGGGACTCCGACCGCAGTGCCCGAGACGCGTTTTTTCCTGGGTGGGCCCACATGTTCACGGAGATCGGCCGCGAGCGTGGCTGGTCGACCGCGACGCGCGTCCAGTTCGACGCGATGTGCGGCCCCGACGGCGCTTTCCTGATCGGAGATCCGCAGACGGTACACGACAAGATCCTGGATGCGAACGAAGCGCTCGGGGGCATCTCCCGCATAACCTTCCAGATGAGCTCCGCCATGTTGGAGACCGAGGCGATGCAGCGCTCGATCGAACTGCTCGGCACCGAGGTCGCACCGGCAGTGAAGACGACACTCATCGAGCGGGCTCGTCATGGGTAGGGTGCCCGGCGAGTTGACCAGCAATGCGTGATATCTGGGACAGCACCCTGTCCGCTTACTGGTCGGCCACAGAGGTTTCGGCCAACGTCGCGATGTTCCTGACGTTGGGCGGGGCGCTGATCCTTGGCCTGATCGTCGGTTACGAGCGAACATTCCACGGACGTGCCGTCGGCATGCGCACCTATGGTCTCGTTTGCATGGCGTCGGCCGCCCTGACGACTTTCGTCGGCTATCCGTCACTCTGGTACGGCGGCCACGCGTCCGCCACCGCCGTGGTCGACCCGACGCGCGTGGTACAGGGCATCGTGACCGGCATCGGCTTTCTCGGCGCCGGCATCATCCAAAAGGACGGCCTGAATATTCGTGGCCTGACGACCGCTGCTTCGGTTTGGTCGTCGTGCGTCATCGGCATTCTTGTGGGCGTGGGCTTCTACGGTGCAGCCGTTTTGCTCGCCGCGCTTTCGCTCGTCTGCATGATGTGGGGTCATCGGCTTGAAAACTGGCTTCCGACACACTCTGGAATCGCCGTAGTCGTGCGCTTCAAGAAGGGTGCGGCGCCGCTCGCCGAGACGCTCGAAAGAGCGGTTCACGACCAGGGATATGCGATTGCCCCGGGCACGCTGTCGATCAGCATGAAGGACAGTCTGGCAGAGTGGCACTTCATCGCCACTGCTGCGACCAGGGAAAAGCATTTGCCGATGGCTGAACTTGCCCAATTGCTCGGCGCGGATGAGCGCATCGAGAGCTTCCAATTGGCACATCGGCGGAACTGATGGTCGTGAGCGGGCTCTCTGACGAGAGGGCTTCCTGCTCACCGCCAGTCACGATCTCATCGCTTCTTCGTGCAGGTCATCGACCCGCACCACTGACTCGACCAGGATAGTCCCTGACCGCTCGCGTACACAGAGCTGACGTTCGGCTATCGGATTCCGTGCACGATCGCTGTCGAGGTTGGGCCCCTGATCATCAGCGCACTGGTCGACTCGCTCTCAGACGGCAGGATGAAAATCGTACTGTCGAGCTGGGCAGCGTTCGGAGAGGGACGGCGGTGCGCGGCTCTACCGCCGCCGCGCAGCGGCGCTGGAGCGCGGGCACAGCCTGCCGTCCCTCAGCCGTCGATGTGCAGCAACAGGCCCGTGGACGTGTAGGTCGGCGTGACCTTGAATCCCGCCACGTTGATGGTGGTGAACCGACCCTGGATCGTGCGGGCGCCGATCACCTCCAGCGTATCGCCGATGGACGGCACGTGGCCGGGAGCGAACACCACGTCGAGCGTGCCGCCGGCCAGCGTGACCGTCCCCGCGACCACGAGCCGTCCCGCGCCGCCGCCGCCGATGTCGAGCTCCAGCGTGCCGGCGTCGAGTTCGGTGAATCCACCCGCGATCGAGAGCGGCGTTGCCGCGTCGCTGACCAGCGTGCCCGCGGCGAGGTAGACGTCGCCCTTGCCGAGCGCGTTCGCGGAGGCGGCCTGCAGCACGCCGGCGTCGATCTCGAGGCCGCCGCTGAACGTGTTGCTGCCGGTGAGCGTCAACGTGCCGGTGCCCTTCTTGGTCAGCTTGCCGGCGCCCGAGATGTCGTTGCGCCAGCTGTCGGCCGCCGCGAACCCGCCCTGCGCGGCATCCATCGTCACCACCGTGTCGCCATTGAACGCGCCGTAGCCGTCGGCGGCGTCGAACAGGTTCAGGCGGCCCCAGCCCTCGGCGTCGTCGAGCACCGGATAGCCCGAAGGCAGCGCGGTGGTCTTGAGCACCACGCGGCGCTGGGCGGCATCGAGATAAGGCAGCCGCGTTTCGAGCAGCGCCTCCGCGCCCTTGGGCACGACCGCGACCTTGGTCTTGTCGCTGATCTGCGTGAAGCCGTACGTCAGCCGCCGCAGGTAGTTGGCCTTGTTGGCCGCGTGATCCGCGAAGCGGTCCGCGCTGGTGGCCTGCGAGTGCGCGTAGGCATTGAACGCGGCCGGACTGCTGGCGCCGACGGCCGCCATCAGCGCGGTGTGCGCCTGGGTGTACGCAGTCGCCGTGGCCGTCGAATCGGCACCAGTCACGATGCTGGCCGCGGCGGCCGCCTGGGCCTGGATGCGGCCGCCGATCACGTCCAGCGGCGAGTGCATGCCGGCGTAGATGCGGTTCTCGCCCAGTTCGAGGGCGCGGCTCAGCAACTCCTGGTAGCGCTCGGGCACCACGTAGGCCATCGCGATCGCGTCGCGCGTGGCTTCGGCCGCGTGGCCGCTGATGAATCCGCCATCCGTCGCGGGCGTCGCGCTCTTGGCGGGAACCAGGGCCGGCACCACCTGCACGCTGCTGCTCCAGCGCCACGGGCGGGCGTACTTGTAGAAGCGCTTGGCCGGCTCGGTCGAGGCGTTCTGGCCCGCGTTGTTGACGAAGTCGACCACGCCACCGAAGCCCGTGTTGCCCGCCGCACTGCCCACGCCGGTGTTGTTGCCGCTGTCGTTGTACAGGACGGTCGTGGCATCGACCGGCACGCCGGTGACCGAGGTCGTCTGCTGCGCCGCGGCGCGCCAGGCCGTCGTCAACGGGCCCAGGCCGTCCGTGACGCTGTAGCCCTTGCCGCGCCGGTCGTCCAGGTAGGCCGCCACCGACTGATCGGCGGTGCGACCCGTGGTCGCGGCGACGACGTACTGGATGTTGGCGCCCAGCACCGCGCTGTTCACCGCCGTGCCGTCGGTGGCATCGCCGGGAATGCCGCTCCAGGTCGACGCGGTGACGGCCGGAAAGCTGCCGTTCGCTGCGGCGCTCACGCCGGCGTCGACCAGCAGCGTGCTGGGCGTCCAAAGGTCCAGGAAGCCCGACACCACGCGAACGCCGGCGTTCGTGGACAGCGTGGCGTAGCGCGCGTCGCCACGCTGGTTGGTGGCCGCGTTGTCGACGTAGGGCAGCACCGTCGTCTCGTTGGCGACTGGGGCGCTGTCGGTCGTGCCCATGCCGGCGGGGGCGGCGGGGATCGCCAGGGCGGTGTCGTCGCTGCCTCCGCAGGCAGACAGGGCGGCGGCGGCGACGAGGCAGGCGGCGAATGGGAAGGCAACGCGTAGGGACATGGTCGATTCGAGGAAGGGAGGGGCTGCGGGTCGCAGTGACAGGAAGCGCCGCGACTTGGGCAGCGGCGACCCGGCAATCTATCGCCCAATAAAGTCAGACTTATGAATCCCTGCCCCTCCCGAGGCACTTGCGCAACGCCCGCCGCCGCCCCGATCCGACGGGCGCCTCGCGCCGGTCAACCGGCCGAGTCGAGGCTGGCCGTGGTGAACGTCGGGTAGGACGCCGGTTTGTAGGTGTTGAGGTTGCCGAGGAAGTTGTCGTCGCGCAGCGGGATGACGGCCGAGCCGTAGTCGAAGGCATCGAGCTTCGCGCGCATCTGCGCGTTGCTCAGGCCGTCGCCCCACAGCACCTGCCAGCTGACGATGTTGGGCGTGACGAAGCGGCCGTAGGCGTTCTCGGCGACCTCGCCGGTCTTGGCGAAGCGCATGCAGTGCGTGAGCGCGCCGTCCTTGTTGTAGACGATCTTCATGTGGCCGTCCTGCTGGTCCAGCGTGCCGATCTCCTGGTTGTAGAGCTTGCCGTGCGCGCTGTAGCCGCCATGCGTCGCCACGCCGTTCTTCGTCCAGATCGCCGCGTGCTCCCAGTCGTGCCGGTGGCCTCCGCCCACGGCGCTGATCTGGTCCTTCAGGAAGTACAGCGCGTAGAAGTGCCCGCAGTAGACATCGCCGCCACTGCGCACGCAGGCCTGGCGGTGCAGCGTGTTGGAGGTGTCCAGGAAATTGCTCTCCCGGCAGCCGCCGGTGATGCTGCCGCTCGGCTTGAGTCCGCCGTTCTGCTGCCCCAGCCGGCTGATGCCGGCGCTGGGCAGGCATCCGTCGGTGTCGAAATCGAACACCGGATAGTTCGCGCGGATGTCGACGTTGGCGGGCAGCGCCTCGTCCAGGCGGTAGAAGTCGTCCGCCAGTGCGGTCGAGGCGAGCAGCAGTCCCAGGGCCGAGGCGCAAACAGTTCGAATCATGGTTCAGGGCGTGGATAGTGGAAGGGGTTCCATGCTCGCCGGCCAACGTGTCATGGCCGTGAACATGCGCGGCTGCCGCCAGGGCGCAAGCTCGGTAAAGTCGCGCCAGGGATCGCGTCGCCGTCGGACGCGGGAGCCGATGAATCGTCCAGGAAGGAACGCCACTTGCACCCCGGTCAAAAGTTCACCCACCGAATCCGCTGGCTCCTGCTCGCCGCGGCCGCGCTGTCGATCCTGGCCGTGACGCCCGGATGGGCCGCGCCGCCGCCGGTGCGACAGATCGAGCGCCTCGACGACCAGTGGCACTTCCTGCGCGAGGACCGGCCCGCCGCGAGCGCGGAGGACTTCGACGACTCGGCCTGGACGCCCGTCACCTTGCCGCACACCTGGAACGCCGTCGACGGCGAAGCCGGGGGCGCCTACTACCGCGGCCCGGGCTGGTACCGCCGCGAACTGCAGTTGCCGCCAGCGCGAACGACGCCGGAGCGCACCTTGCAGTTCGATGGCGCGGCCCTGGTCGCCGACGTCTGGGTCAACGGCCATCGGGCCGGCCACCACGAGGGCGGGTATGGCGGCTTCCGCCTGGACGTCGGCGCCTGGCTGCACCCGGGCCGCAACGTCATCGCCGTGCGGGTCGACAACACGCCGTCACCCCAGGTGGCGCCCCTGGGCGGCGACTTCACGGTGTTCGGCGGCCTCTACCGCGGCGTCCAGCTGATCACCGTCGGCGCTGCGCACATCGACCTGCTCGATGACGGCGGACCGGGTGTCTACGTCACTGCCAGCGACGTCACGAAGGATCGCGCCCGGCTCACGATCCAGGCGCGCCTGACCAACTCCGGACCTGCGCTGCGGCCACTGCGGCTGCGCTGGACCCTGCGCGACGCGCAGGACAGGCTGGTGCGGCGCAGCCTCACCCGCGTGGACGCCGCCCCCGCGAGCACGCGCCCCATCGAGCAGCGCCTGTCGGTGCCGCGCCCGCACCGGTGGCAGGGCGTCGACGATCCCTACCTGTACCACCTGAGCGTGGAAGTCCTCGATGGGGGCGCCGTGGTCGATCGCGTCGCCGTCCCCGTGGGCATCCGCGAGTTCTCGATCGACCCCGGACGCGGGCTGCTGCTGAACGGACGTCCCTACGCCGTGCATGGCGTGAACCTGTTCCACAGCGGCCGCCCGGGCCAGGGTCTGGCGGTCAGCGACGCCCAGGTCGACGAGGACTTCCGCAGCCTCTCGGAACTGGGCGTGACGGGCTTGCGGCTGGTTCATTTCCAGCACCCGCAGCGCGCGTACGACGACGCCGATCGCCTGGGCTTCGTCCTCTGGACGGAGATCCCGCTGAACTCCGCCATGGACGACAGCGACGCGTTTCGCGCCAACCTCACCCAGCAATTGCGCGAGCTGGTCAAGCAGAACTACAACCATCCCGCCGTCCTCGTCTGGGGCCTGGGCAACGAGGTCTACAAGTCGAACCCGGCCAGCCACGACTTGCTGGCGCAACTCCATCGCACGGCCAGGTCGCTGGATCCGCACCGCCTGACGAGCTATGCCCATTGCTGCGCCGCCGACGACGATCCCCTGACCCGGCAGACCGACGTGATCGCGTTCAACCGCTACTACGGCTGGTATGACGGCGAGGTGACGGACATCGGCCCCTGGGCGGACCGCGTCCATGCCGCGCAGCCCACGCGCGCCATCGGCGTGAGCGAGTACGGCGCCGGCGCGAGCGTGTTGCAGCAGCAGGATCCGCCCTTGCGCCCCGTTCCCGCGAGCCACTGGCATCCCGAGCAGTACCAGGCGTTGTTCCACGAGGCGTACTGGCGCCAGCTGAGCGTCCGGCCCTGGCTGTGGGCCACCTTCGTCTGGGTCGGCTTCGACCTGCCCTCCGCCGGCCGCGACGAGGGCGATCGCCGCGGCATCAACGACAAGGGCCTGGTGACCTACGACCGCCAGACGCGCAAGGACGCCTGGTATTGGTACCAGGCCAACTGGAGCAGCACGCCCATGGTGCATCTCGCCGGCCGCCGCGCCGCGCCGCGCAGCGGGACGCGCACGGACGTCAAGGTCTATGCCAACGTGGCCAACGTGAGCCTGCAGGTCGACGGCGCGAGCCTGGGCACGCGCCCGGCGACTGGCCACATCGCGATCTGGCAGGGGCTGGAACTGGCCCCCGGGCTTCACCGGTTGACCGTGACAGGCGATGGCGGGATCACGGACTCGATCGAATGGAGCGTGGAGGCGGCGGGTCGGTAGGGTGATGGCTCGTCAAGCTCCTAGACGGAACAAGTCTCGAGGCGTGTTTGCAAGCACCACGTCTCGCTCGCGCAAGTCTGGAAGCCATGCATCGAGCAGTTGCCGTTCAGTGCTGTAGTTGGCTGATTTCTCGAACAACGTGTGCGGCCAGTCGCTGCCCCAAATGAGCCGGCCCATCCCATGCGACGATTTCAGCAGGGGCATGGCGGCGAGGGCCGTCGCTTCTCCCGCGCCATGCCCGCCATTGCGGTAGGCACCTGACAGCTTGACCCAGACCTGGCGCGAACTTCCCGTGGAGAGCAGATAGCGAAACCCCGGATCGTCCACGCCCAGCGTCTCGTCCGGGCGACCGAAATGGTCGACCACCACGTCCAGGCCCGCCCCCAGCAGCGGGTCCATGACTGGCTCCAGCTTCCCGGCGACCTGATGGACCTCCACCTGCCATCGCATCTGGCGCAACTGACGCAACAGCACGACCCAGGCGGCCGATGCGAAATCGGGGGTGGGCAAGCCAATGAGGTTGAGACGGATACCGACAATGCCGGCCGCGGCGAGCCCGTGAAGCTCGTCGTCCGGGACGGCCGGCTCGACCACGGCGATGCCCCGCAAGCGCTCGGGATGCGTGCGCAGCGCGGCGACCAGGTAGCTGTTGTCAGTGCCCAGGAAACTCGGCTGTATCAGCACGCCATGTGACATCCCGTGCGCGTCCAGCATGCCGATGTAGTCGTCGACGGTGGCGTCGTAGCCTGTCGGCGCACGGCGGCCGTCGGGCATCGGCAGTCCGCGCCGGAAGACATGCGCATGGCAGTCGATCGCCGTCACGCGCGCGCTCCGGATCGGGTTCGCGCAGGCCGCGAGTTGGGCTGAGGCGGCGAGACCGAGCAGTCCCCGGTTGATCTGGCGTCTTGTCGGGCCGTGCGGCATGGTTTGCGATCCTTTCCGGCGTCGTGCGGTGCACTCGCTGATCGATGAACAGGGGGGTGGCGACCGTCCTCCCGGACCAGGCGAGCAATCATTGGAAGCGTGCCATGGCTCGCGATCCAGCCGGGGTCAGGCAACCCGCCGCACATGGTCCGAAGCGCCCGAATCGATCGATGACCCGGCGGGCAGCAGCGCCCGGCCGCTGGTTTCGGGAAGCAGCATCACCGCGAGCATCGCCACACCGTAGGCGATGGATGCATCAATGCCGATCGCATCCCCAAGAGGCATGGACTTGCTCATGTAGCCGACCAGCGCAGGGAAAAGCGCGGAAGCGATGCGCCCGAAGTTGTAGCAAAAGCCGACGCCCGTGCCGCGGATGTCCGCCGGATACAGTTCGTTGAACAGCGCGCCCAGGCTGGCCGGGATGCCGGCGGCGAAGAACCCGAGGGGAAATCCCAGCACGAGCATCGCTGTGTTGGTCAGCGGGAGCATCACGTACGCCAGCACCGTGACGATGCAGCAGAACGCGAACAGCGCGATGTTGCGCCGGCGTCCGATCCGGTCGAGCAGGTAGGAACTGGCGATGCAACCGCACCAGAAGGCCACGATGACGACCGCGAGATAGCCTCCCGTGTTGAGCACCGACAGGTGGCGTTCCTTCGACAGGAAGGTTGGCAGCCAGGTCATGATCGCGTAGTAGCCGCCGTGGGCGCCGGTCCCCAGCAAGGCACCGAGCAGCGTGATTCGCAACACGTCGGGCCGAAAGACCTGCAGCACCTGCGACCAGGCGGAAGGCCTGGCCTGCGCTTGTGGCAACGGGTCCCGTGCCGGCTCCTTCAGGGTGCGCCGGAGCCACAGAACGAGCAAGGCGGGAAGCAGGCCCACCACGAACATGGCACGCCATGCGGTGTCCGCGGGCAGCCACGAGTACATGACCGTGTACAGGATCACCGACCCACCCCAGCCGACGGCCCAGGCGCTCTGCACGGCGCCCATCGCCTTGCCGCGATGTTCGGAGCGAATGGTCTCGGCCATCAGCACCGCGCCCGCCGCCCATTCGCCGCCGAATCCGAACCCCTGCAGCGCCTTGAGCACCAGCAACTGCGGGAAGGTCTGTGCGAATGCGCACAGGAAGGTGAAGCCGGCGAACCAGAGGATCGTCAACTGCAAGGTTCGCACGCGCCCGAATCGGTCCGACGCCGCGCCGGCGATCCATCCACCCAGGGCCGACGCGATCAGCGTGACGCTGGTGATCGCACCGGCCTGCGTCTTGTCGATGCCGTAGGCCGCGATGATCGCGGGAATCGCCAGCGTGAACATCTGCACATCGAGCGCGTCGAGCGCCCAGCCTGCGAAACAGCCCCAGAAAGTGCGCTGCTCGAGTTGCGTCGAGCGTCGGTACCAGGTGAACATCATCTGTCTCCAATATAATATATAGTCATCTATATGACTAGATGTCTACTCTATACCTTGAGTTGACGACGGAGGTCGGTGCAAACCCTGATTCACTTGGCCGCACCGGAACAAGGACGACTGCTAGAGTTCCTCCTCATCTGGACATCTACATGAATGCAAGCGTGCCTTCGCCGACCCACCCGCCCGACGAGCGCCTGCCGCGCTACCAGCAGTTGCGTGACAACCTCGTGCAGCGCATTGCCGCCGGCGAGTGGGCCCCCGGGGAAGCCATTCATACCGAGGCCGAGTTGTCGGTCGCGTATGAGGTTTCGACCGGAACGCTGCGCAAGGCGATCGACCTGCTCGTGGCCGAAGGCGTGCTGACCCGGAGCCAGGGCAAAGGCACCTTCGTGAGGCGGCCGCGCTTCGATTCCTCGCTGTTCCGCTTCTTCCGCTTCAAGTCTGCCAACGGCGAACCTGTGCACCCGACCGCCAGGATCCTCAATCGCAGCGTCGCCATCCCGGACGACGGTGTACGCCAGGCCCTGCAACTCGGCGCTCGCAGCAAGGTGATCCGCCTCTCCCGACTGCGGCTGGTGGACAGCCGACCCGTACTCTCGGAGGAAATCTGGCTCCCGCGCGACGGCTTCGAATCCCTGGAGAGCCTGGCCATTGAAGACTTCGGCGACCTGCTCTATCCCCTGTACGAACGCGTGTGCAAGCAGGTCGTGGCCACCGCCCGGGAGACGCTGCGCGTCGAGCAGGCCGACAAGGCGGTTGCCAAGACCTTGGGCATGACCCTCGGCCATCCCGCGATCCGCGTCAACCGCGTGGCGTTCAATTTTGCGGGCAAGCCGGTCGAGTGCAGGAGCACGGTCGGCGCGGCGGACGGTTTTCAGTACGAAATCGAGATTCGATGACTTGATCGGAACGGCGGAACCGAGACGAACTTCACGGGTCCCCCGCCGACGGCTGCAAATCGGCGGCAGTCGACGGCTCTTCTGTGTCGACGCCGACACGAAATGGGTACACAGGCGCGATAGCGGCGGGTCATCATGGGCGCGCCTACAACTCCCTTTCCATCGCCCGCCATGACCAACGACACCCCGACCTCCGACAACGACCTTTTCGCGCGGCGCCGGCGCCAGGCCCTGGGAACGTTCGGCGCGCTCGGCGCCCTGGCCATCGCCGCCTGCGGCGGCGGCGGGAGCAGCGACTCCAGCAGCGGCAGCGGTTCGACGACGACCACGTCGACCGACGCCACCCTGTCCAACCTGAGCGTCTCGGCAGGCACGCTGTCGCCCACCTTCGCGGCCGGCACGACCAGCTACACGCTGTCCGTGGCCAACACGGTCACCGCGCTCACGCTGACCCCGGCCGTCAATACCAGCGGTGCCACGGTCACGGTGGCCGGCACGACGGTCACCAGCGGGAGCGCCTCCGCGAGCCAGGCCCTGGCCGTGGGCACCAACGCGATCTCCGTCGTCGTGACGGCAGCCGACGGATCGACCACCGAGACCTACACCGTGACGGCAACGCGGGCCGCTGCGTCCGCAGGCACCTGCACGCTGACGGCCACCGAGACCGACGGCCCCTACCCCCTGTACGCGATCCTCACCAACTCGATCCTGACGCGCCAAGACATCACCGAAGGCAAGACCGGCGTGCCGCTCACGCTCACCATCACCTTGGCGGACCTGAGCAACGGCTGCACGCCGATCGTCGGGGCCGGCATCTACATCTGGCACTGCGACAAGGACGGGATCTACTCCGGCTACGCGACCAACACCAATGCCGGCAGCACGTCGACCACCTTCCTGCGCGGCGTCCAGGTCACCGACAGCAATGGCCAGGTCACCTTCACGACGATCTATCCCGGCTGGTACGCGGGACGCATCACGCACATCCATGCGCAGGTCTACCTGAACGACAGCCTCGTCTCCGGCACCGCGGTCGCGACGACCCAGTTCGCCTTCCCCGTCGACACCACGACCGCGGTCTACAACTCGTCGCTGTACACCAAGGGCCAGAACACGTCGGTCACGAGCTTCTCGGCGGACAACGTCTTCAGCGACGGCACGAGCACCGAGTTGCTGTCGCTGACCGGCGATACGACCAACGGGTACGCCGCGACGATGGCGGTCACGATCGCCTGAGGCAGCGCACGCCAGGCGTGGCGGCGGCAAGTCCCCGGTGCCTTGCAGGGTGCCCGGGATTGCCGCTGCCTGCCGCCGCCGCACCGCTGCCGGGCCGACACGGCCCAGGGGACGTGTCGACGCAGTGCCACGAACCGGGTCCGGAACATTCGCCAGCCAGGTGAATTTCACACGAAGGTCGCGCGCCCGTAGGTGTTTCCATCCTATTTGTTCGTTCGACGCCTGAACTAGCATTCG
>Ga0307516_10005066_pt1 | contig 15946 bp, 9 predicted proteins | sample 19_EM_MG_FD_203310 | JGI IMG/M metagenome (GOLD analysis project Ga0307516, IMG submission 203310) | Populus trichocarpa ectomycorrhiza microbial communities from riparian zone in the Pacific Northwest, United States - 19_EM | ecosystem: Host-associated > Plants > Roots > Unclassified | place...
CGAGCTGCCGCTCGGGTCGGCCGCCAGCTTCGGCAGCGGATTGGGAAGAGTCGCCATGTCAGAGACTTTAGAGGCGACCACTGACAGCCGGAGTCCGGTCAGGCCGGGTACGGGCTCGCCTCGCGCTCCGCGCTCAGGGCGGCGGCCCACCAAGCGAGTTGGTCCAGCAGGGCCTTGGCGTAACCGGGCGCCTGGGGGTCCAGGGGCTGCCCTTCCTCCCACGCGGTGAAGTAGTTCGGGAAGGCCAGGCCGTCGCGGATGGTCACCGCGTGCAGTTCGGTGAGGACGTTCTCCAGGTGGAGGACGGCATGACGGCCGCCGGCCGCGCCGCCGTAGCTGACGAAGGCGACGGGCTTGGCCGTCCACTGGGTGAAGTGCCAGTCGATGGCGGCCTTCAGGGCGGCGGGGTAGCTGTGGTTGTACTCGGGCGTGACCAGGACGAAGGCCTCCGCCTCCTCCAGACTGGACGTCAGGGGTGCCATTCCCTCGGGGCGCGGGTAGGAGTCGCCGGCGTACTTGGGTGACTCCGTCGGCAGCGACAGGGGGATCTCGACGTCGGCGAGGTCGACGACCTCGACGTCGAACCCGCCGTGTACGCGCGCCTGTTCGGCGACCCAGGAGACGACGACGGGCCCGAAGCGCCCTTCCCGCACGCTTCCGACGACGATGACCAACTTGTGGTTCTTCTGCTTCTCGTTCTCGCTCATGTGATCCACGGTCCACCGCCTCCGGCGCGGCAACCAGACCGGGCGCAGGCTGGCCCCCGCAGGGCCACGCTGAGGCAGCCGGGCGAACCGGCCCCGCCACTAAACTCGAGTCATGGGCACGCCACTTGGGGACTTCGTCCGAGCCAAGCGCGACAGCATCCAACCCGAGTCGTTCGGGATTCCCGACCGGGGCCGCCGACGCTCACCAGGACTACGACGCTCGGACCTGGCCGCCCGCGCCGGAATCAGCGTCGAGTACCTCACCCGCATCGAGCAGGGACGGGACCGAAATCCGTCCCCCGCCGTGGTCAACGCCATCGCCGATGCCCTGAGCCTGGACGCCGCGGAACGCGAGCACCTGCGCTACCTCACCAAGATCACCGGCGGGGCCTGCCCCTCGCACCGGCGGCCGGCGCCGCCCAGCCGCGAGGTCCGCCCGACCGTGCTGGCGACCCTCCAACTCCTTGAGCCCTCCCCCGCGTTCGTCACCAACCGCCTGGGCGACGTGCTCGCGCACACCACGGGGTTCGAGCTGGTGATGCGCGACAGCGGGCTGCTGGAGACCCGGGAGCCGAACCTGACGCGCTATGTGTTCACCCATCCGCGCGCCCGGACGTTCTTCCCCGACTGGGACCAGGTGGCCGACGAGCAGGCCTTCGACCTGTGGCTCGGACCGTCCGTGGAGACCTCCGAGTGGTTCACGGCCGAACTCGCCCCGCTCGCCGGGCGGGAGTTCGCCAGGCGCCTCAACCGCCACCTCCCCCCACCACAGGTCCCGCTTCGGCTCAACCACCCCACCGCGCACGAACTGCGCTGGCAGCGCGAACGGTTGGAGCTGCCGCGCACGGACGCGCAGGAACTGGTCGTCCTCCTGCCCGCCGACGAGACGACGGCCCAGGCCGTGGAACGCCTTCGCCGCAGGCCTGGCGGCGCCCTTCGCGCGATCGGCTAGCGGGCGGCCGAGTGGGTCGTGAACGCGGTCCAGGCGGTGGGGGAGACGGTGAGAGTGGGGCCGCTGTCTGCCGGGTTCTTGGAGTCGCGGATGTGGATGGTGTGGGGGCAAGTGGCGACCTCGACGCACTGGCCGCCTTCGCTGCCGCTGTAGCTGGACTTGCGCCAGGTGTAGGCGACTTCGAGGCAGGCGCCGCCCTCATCGCTGCTGTAGCTCGACTTGAACCACTCAAGTGCGGTGCTCATTGATCTCCTAGCAAACGGTCGAGCAGGCTCCTGGACTCCAGGGGTGATAGGGCCTGTGACCGCAGCATCGCATATTTGCGCGCGAGGATGGACACCTCATCCAGGTCGGAAACCCACTGGCTGCCGCGCTGGCCTTCGGTGTAGGCGAGATGCTGGTGGTCCGGGGTCTCCAGGAGGATGAAGGGACCGGCTAGCCCTGCATGCGACGAAGCGTTCGTCGGCAGGAACTGGAGCGAGAGGCCCGGGAGTTCGGCGCACCCGCGAAGGAAACGCAGTCGCTCGCGACGGGCCTCCGGCGTCCCGATGCCGAGATGCAGCACAGGTTCCCAGATGACGAAGCTCATCGTCGGCGGGTTCTTGCGCTGGAGGATCTCCTGCCGATCGATGCGGCCAGCCAGCTTCGCCGCGATCTCGTCCTCGTCGTACGGCGGAATGCGCTCCGCCAGGACCGCGCGGGCGAACTCGGCGGTCTGGAGCAGACCGGGGATGACGGCGTTGTCGTACCAGGACAGGGCGATGGCCTCGCGCTCGTGCAGCATGTACTCCTCGGCGTAGAGCGGGAATTGATCGATCTCCGGCAGGTTGTCGACCCCCGCCGCCAACGTCCCCTTCGTGTCGAGGATCAGATCCAACGTCTTGGCCAGCGAGAGCATCAGCCGTCGCCTGCCCTGTTCGATCGACGCGATGGTCTCCTCGTCGACCATGGCCCGTTCGGCGAGCTGGCGTTGTGTCAACCCGGCTGCCATCCGGGCCGCTTTGACCTGTGAGCCCAGCAGTCGCATCGTCGAGCGGTTCTTCTTGGAGTTCATGCTGTGGTGCTCCCCACATCCACCCGTTTCGGACCCCGCGCGGACCCGTACTCCGCTCGTACAAAAACGGATCCAGGCCTCACGCCCTGTCAACAGTAGTGACGCTCAGCAACTCTTGTCCCGTGAACCCGAGTGAGAAGTTCTTCCGGCGCGAACGCCGGTCCGTGCCCGCCGCCAGGCGCTTCGCGCACGCGTTCCTTGCCGAGTGGGGACTCGCGGAGGCCGAGCGCGGCGGCGATGTGCTGCTGTGCGTCAGCGAGTTGGCGACCAACGCGCTCGTGCACGGGGTGCCGCCGGGACGGCAGTTCCGGGTGTTCCTGCGCTACGACGGTCACGCGGTGCGGGTCGAGGTCCACGACAGCGGGGGCGGGGGCGGGGTACCGCACGTGGACGAGGCCGGCGACGGCGACGAAAGCGGTCGCGGGCTGCTGCTCGTCGCCGCCCTCGCCGACAAGTGGGGCGTGGGGGAAAGGGACTTGGGCAAGGTGGTGTGGGCGGAGTTCGGGTGCGAGGGCGGCGGCCGCCCCGCGGGTCAGCCGAAGGCCAGCTTGCCCGTCCAGCTGCCGATCACCGTCGTATAGGCGCCGATCGCCGTCTTGCCGCCGGCGTAGAGGCGGACGCTGCCGTCGCTCATGTGGGCCCACAGGTCGGGGATCGCGTCGCCGGTGACGTCCGGGACGGCGAAGAAGCGGGGCACGATGGTGGAACTCCAGCCGCTGGCCGCGTACTCGCCGTCGTCGCCGTCCGCACTGGCCGCCGCGGTGGCGAGGGAGAGGAGGTCGACCCCGGTGCCCGCGGCGTTGGGCTTGCCCTTGCGCAGCAGCATGTGGCCGGAATCCGAGCGGTAGACCATGTCCGGGATGCCGTCGCCGCTGATGTCCGCGACGGTGACGAGGTCACGGTCCGGCCAGGCGCTGCCGGTGTTCAGCAGCGTGGCGTCGGAGAACGAGCCGCCGGTGTATCCGGTGAACGCCCAGTACTGGGTGCCGGAGGTCATGAAGAGGTCGGGCTTTCCGTCACCTGTGACGTCCCCTACGGCCAGGATCTGGTCGAAGGCGGAGGGAGCCGGGACCGTGACGTTCGCCCCGTTGACGTCCGTGCCCGTGTCGGGCAGCAGGATCGGCATCCGGGCGCAGGTGTTGAAGCCGCCGAAGCCGTCGCCCGGGTAGACGTAGAGCGTGCCGTCGTTCATGCGGGCGACCAGGTCCTGGAGGCCGTCGCCGGGGTAGTAGTCGCCCCCGTGCGTGATGAGGGCGTCCTTCCAGTCCACGGCGGAGGTCGTGCAGCCGTCGGCGTAGGCGGTGTTCTTGGTGGTCTCGCCGTAGGACGGGTTCATGCCGACGAACAGGTCGCCCTTGGTCCCTGAGGGGTAGTCGCGCAGGTCGTAGTGGGTGACACCGTCGTCGTCCGTGGACGTGATGATGGTGAGCAGGTCGGGCTTGTCGTCACCGGTGAGGTCGGCCGTGGCCTCGTCACGGTCCTTGGGGCTGACGAAGATCTTGTACGCGTTCGGGGTCACCGACTCGTTGCCGGCAGCGTCGACGGCCTTGATGTAGAGGACCGCGGGTCCGGCGAGCGGCGGGGTGACGGAGACGACCGACGTGGTGGAGGTACCGGTGATCACGGTGCCCGCCTTGGTGGTGCAGCTGTTCAGGTCGGTGAGCTTGGTCGACTTGTCGTACGCCGTGCCGTTCCAGCTGTACGCGTACGAAGTGACCTTCTCCGAGGCCGCGTTGGAGAACTTCACGCAGCCGGACTGGCCGAAGGTGGCCTTCGACCACTGGTCCTCGCCGCTGTCGTTGTCGTCGTCCGCTTCGTCGAAGTCGGCGGAACTCACCGTCGGGGTTTTCGGGGCGACCGTGTCGAGTTTGAAGTAGCAGCTGTAACTGGTCGCGGACTGCGCCGGATAGTCGTCCTTGACGTACATGTTCCAGTGGTACGTGCCGTCCTTGAGGCCGCTGCTGTCGAACAGGACGCTCGCCGTGGTCTTGCCGGAGGCGCTGGCCTCGCGGTTGTAGTACGTGCCCGTCGTGTCGTTCTTCAGGTACAGATGCACGATGTCCAGGTCGTCCTTGCCGTCCGGGTCGGAAACCGACGCGGAGAACGTGATCTGGTCGTTGGCGCCGATGGTGACGTAGGGCGCGGCGGTGGTGCACTTGCCCGGGCTCATCTTGAGCTTGGCCGGCTTGTTCGGCTTGGTGTTGAAGGTGACGTCGACGTTCGGGCCCGCGTTGTCGTTCGTGGCCTGGAACTTCTTCCAGGCGTACTGGTCGTCCTCGTTGCTCGCCTGGATGCCCAGCGTCCAGTGGTTCAGGCTGTTGTCGGCCGCGTACTGGGCGGCCTCCTTCACATTGAAGGTCGTGTTCCCGGCCGCACAGCTCTTCTTGTAGCCCTTGGCGTACGACTTGGTCTCCTGGCGGGCGTTCCAGCCGGGCTGCGTCTTCCAGCTGGTCTTCTTGTCGATGTCACCGGTGCGCCAGACCTCGACGTCACGTTTGGAACACGACCAGGAGTACGTCTCCTTCATGTTGAGCGTGGCCTCCTTGATGGAGGTCGTGCGCACCGCGTTCGGCCACGCCATCGTGAAGAAGGAACGGCTGCTGCCGAAGGTGTCCGACTCGTAGCCGGCGCGGGCCTCGTTGGTGCCCTTGTTGAAGCCGCGCCCGTTGAAGAACGTGGCGGTGGCCCAGCTGCCGCGCTTGTAGGCGGTGGTCCAGTTGCCCGCGTCGGTGTTGGTGCTGGGGTCGATGAAGACCGGGTACGTGGTGCCCGAACCGGTCAGCAGATCCTGGTCCGGGGTGATCGTGATCGTGCCGTCGGCGGCCAGCTTCGGGTCCGTGCGGGCGGAGTGGGTGCCGGGCTGGGGACCGCTCAGGCCCGGGAACTCCCCGTCGATCGCGGTGGTTTCGGGGGCGACCACGGCGTCCTCGTCGCCCGCCGGCTGGGTTGCCACGGGGTCGGCCGAAGCCGTCGCCGGGCTCGCGGTGGCGTCGCCGTCGGTCTCGGTGGTGGCGGTGGGCGCGGCGGACGCCGTGCCGAAGTCGGTGTCGGCGTTCTGGTCGTCGGCGCCGCGTTCGCGGGCGGCGTCGTCGGAGTCCGCCGGCTCCGGTGCGTCGCTCGGGGAGTCCGTGGCCGTCGGCGTCGGGTCGGGGTCGTCCGGGCCGCCGTCCCCGTGGGTGAGGTTGTCGGTGGCGGCTTCCTTGCCGGCCGAGTCCCACATCAGGAGGGTCGGCGTGGCCGCCACATCGTTGCCGTCGGCGTCGTAGGCGTGGATGGAGCCGCTGCGCGAGTCCAGTTTCATCGTCAGGTCCGGCGAGGTCAGGCCGTACGAGATGGTCTTCAGCGCCGGATTGGCCGCGGCCTGGGCCGACTTGACGACCAGGACTTCGGAGAAGCCGCCGTCGTTCGCCGCGAGGACGAGGTCGACGCCGGGCAGTACCTCGCGGTACAGGGCCTCGTTGCTCTCGACCTCGGGGGCGGGGAGGGCGCCGGGCCAGGTCAGGCCGATCGTGTGGCCGGCGGTGGTGAGGGTGACGAGGGTGGTGGTGTCGGCCGCGGTTTCCGTGGCCGCGTTCGCGCGGTACGCCGCCGGATGTACGTAACTCGCCTTGTTCGCCGTCGACTTGTGCTTGCTGCCGCCGGAGAACACCACCGGCGTCGTCGTGGCCTTCGTGGTCCAGTCGCCGTTCGCGGTGCGGCGCAGCGTCGGGTCGACGGCCCGCCAGGTGCCGCCGACCTTGGCGCGCACCGGTGAGACATGGATGCGGGTGGTCAGCGTGCGGTCGGGGTTGGCCCAGGTGGTCGTCGTCGCGGTGCGGGCGGTGACGATCTCGACGCGCTTGCCGGAGCTCCTGGCCAGGGCGCGTGCCTCGGTCTCCGTGCGGGGGTGGGGTTTCGTGTCGCCGCTCTTCGCCGCGGAGCCACCGGTGTCGTGGTCCGGGAGCAGCACCCAGGCGGTTCCGGCGGCCAGGATCAGCGCCAACAGCCCAGCCAGCAGGCTGGTTTGACGTGGGCTCAGCCTGTTCGGCCAAGAAGCGGAGGACACCGAACCGTTTCCCCTCTGACGGTGGCGACATGACGATGGCGACATGACGTGGCCGCATGCGGACGACCCTCCGCCCGCCCACCCGGTGGTCGGTGCCGGGGGTGTGGGGAGGACGTGCAGATCATGGAGCGCCGGTGTGTGCCGAGCAAGCCCCTTTCGTTCGGGTGTGGTTGGCGGAACGTCCCCTTCCGGGTTCAACGCCCCTTATTTCGCCCGGAGTTGGAATGTCTTGTCATGCTCTGATCAGTGATCAAGCCCACATAAGGTCAAATGATCTAGCGCCGACGGCAAAGGGCAGCCAATAATCCGGGCTGTTTTCCTTCTCTATTTCTCCATCGTGTCTTCACGGCCGGGGTGACTGCCCGGCCGGGCTCACCGGGGGGTCCTTCCGTGTTCCGTCGCTCACGTCCGAGCGCGCATCCGCGCCGCAGAGCCTGGCGCCGCAGAGCCGTGCCCGGTGTCGTCCTGCTGCTGTCCCTCGCGCTGTCGGTCGGGGCCCTGGAGGGCCAGGCCTTCGCCGAGCCGCCGCCGGACGACGACGTCGCCGCGATGGTGGACGTGCCGGCCACGGACCCGGTGGACGGCGCCGACCAGTCGCTGTCCGGATACACCCGGCAGTACGCGATCGACGCCGCGCAGGACGACACCGACCCCCCGGACGGCAGCACCGCCATCCCGGCCGCCGGTCCCGACGGCACCGCCGACATCACCCCGGCGAAGCTGGCCGCCGCCACCGACGGGCTGGTCCAGGTCGACGGCGGAGTACCGGTGAAGATCGGCGCCGCCTCCGACGACACAACCCAACAGCCCCTCGGAACCTGGGCAGTTGACGTGCTGAGCCAGACCGACACCGCCGCCGCCGGAGTCAACGGCCTGCTCATGCAGGTCACCACCAGCGACACCACCCCGGCGCCGGCCCGACTCCAGGTCGACTACACCGACTTCAAGAACTACTTCGGCGCCCAGTGGTCCGACCGGCTCCAACTGGTCCGCTACCCCGAGTGCTTCCTCACCGACCCGGACAACGAGGAGTGCGCCACCCCGGAGCCGCTGGACAACTCGGCCGACCTGCGCGCCGACACCACGACCACGGACGCCGACGGCAACGAGACCACCGACCTGGGCGCCACCAAGGTCGAGGCCACCGTCGACCTGTCCACCCCGATGGACGCCGACACCGCGACCGGCACCACCACCGCCGACGCGACGGCCGCCCTGGACAAGGGCAGCACGCAGTCGGCCGTCTACCACGGTTCCGCCGCCAAGGCCGTCACAGCCGCCGCGTCCGCCGGGGCCGGCGGCGTCCTCGGCGTGACCGACTCCGGCAACGGCGCCGGCGGCTCCTTCCGGGCCACCCCCCTTTCCTCGGCGGGCAGTTGGGCCGCCGGATCGTCCTCGGGCGGCTTCGCGTACACGTACGCCATCGACACCCCGCCGGTCTCCGCGGGCCCTACGCCGAGCATCGCCTTCTCGTACAACTCCCAGGCGGTGGACGGCAAGACGTCCACCGCCAACCCGCAGACCTCCTGGATCGGCGAGGGCTGGTCCTACGACACCGGGCACATCGAGCGCTCGTACCGGGGCTGCGGCCAGGACCAGGACGGCGACGACGCCAACAACAAGGGCAAGAAAAAGAAGACCGGCGACCTGTGCTGGGCCACCCAGAACGCGGTGATGTCCCTCGGAGGTACCACCGTCGAACTGGTCCGTGACGACACCAGCGGCGAGTGGCACCCGCGTTCCGACGACGGCACGAAGATCGAGCACAAGACCGGCGCAGACAATGGCGACGGCGGCGACACCGACGACAAGGGCGAGTACTGGATCGCCACCACCCGCGACGGCACCAAGTACTACTTCGGCCTGGACAAGGTCGGCAACGGCCACGCGGACACCGACTCCGTCTCCACCGTCCCCGTCTTCGGCAACGACCCGAAGGAACCGTGCCACGCGGACGCCTTCAAGGACTCCTCCTGCACCCAGGCCTGGTCCTGGCAGCTCGACGAGGTCGTCGACCTCCACGGCAACGCCATGGTGATCACCTACCACCAGGAGGAGAACTACTACGCCAAGAACAAGTCGACCAAGACCAATGTCAAGTACGACCGCGGCTCCTACCCGCTGACCATCGAGTACGGCCTGAACAAGGACAGCCTCGGCGCGGTCCCCGCGGCCAAGGTGCAGTTCCAGACCGACGAGCGCTGCCTCGCCGCGTCCGCCAGCAAGTGCGACGCCGACAACTTCATATCCAGCGACCCGGAGAAGTACCGCGTCTGGTACGACACCCCGGCCACCCTCAACTGCAAGTCCACGACCGCCAAACAGTGCCCGACGTTCCCTTCCTTCTGGACCCGCAAGCGCTTGGAGAAGGTCGTCACCTGGGCCCACCGCGACGGCACGAGCACCCTCTACCCGATCGACGAGTGGACACTCAACCACGCCTTCAACTCCGGCTGGTACCAGACCTCCCCGGGCCTGTGGCTGTCCTCCGTGCAGCACGGCGCCTACGACACCGACACCACCGACCCGGACGACGCCCCCGGCCAGACCCTGCCGGCCGTCGTCTTCGACGGCACCGCCTACCCCAACCGGGTCCGGTCGAACAGCGCCGACATCGAGCTGACGTACTGGCACCCGCGCATCACCGGGATCACGGACGAGAACGGCAAGAAGACCGTCGTCGACTACAACAAGGGCTGCGCCTACGCCCCGGCGACCACCGACATCGCAGACAACACGGCCGCCTGCTACCCCGTGCACTGGTCGCCCGACGAGAGCCTTGAGAACCCGCCACTGGCCTGGTTCAACAAGTACACCGTCGCACGCGTCACCGAGCAGGACACGGTCGTCACCACGACCGCGCTCGCCTCACCCGACGTCGTCACGACGTACGAGTACGGGGGAGGCGGCTACTGGGCCAAGACCGACGCCGAGTTCACCAAGCCCTCGCAGCGCACCCACAGCGACTGGCGCGGCTACGCCTCCGTCACCACCAGGGTCGGCGACCCCGACGGCCCCGCCGCCACCCGCTCGAAGACGACCACGTACTACCTGCGCGGCTCCGGCACGACCCTCAAGGACGACACCGGCGCCACCCTCTCCGCCGACGACGCCGACGAGAACGCGGGCCAGGCCGCCGAGACCGTCACCTACCTCTCCAGCGAGAGCGCGGCGGCGGCACACAGCCGGGTGATCACTCTGCCCGGCACCAGCACCGTCACCGCCACCCGCAAGCGCACCGGCGACAGCGACCTCGTGGCCCGGCGGACGTACGTCAAACGCGTCGACGACCTGACCGCCTACAACGGCAAGTGGCGCGGCACCCGCACCACCACCGCCATGGACGACGACGGCCTGCCCAAGCTGAGCGAGGTCGCGGTCGTCACCCTGGCGAGCCCCGGTGACACCACCCCCACGGTCGGCGACAAGACCTGCACCCTCACCACCTTCGACAACAGGGCGTCCGCGAACCTCTACGGCCTGCCCAAGCGGGCGTTGACCACCGCGACCGACTGCGACGCCGTGTCGAGCGCGGCGACCGCCGCGGTCAGCTCCGACGTCAGCACCGGTTACAACGACGCCGGCGACGCCACCAGCGAGAAATCCCTCAACGGCGAAGGCACCGGCACGATCACCGGTTCCCTCACCGAGTACGACGTCTACGGCCGCGCCACCAAGGTCACCGACGCCGGGAAGAGCACCACGAAGACCGTCTACAACCCTGGCAGCAGCCCGTACGTCATCACCGGTACCACCATCACCAACGCCAAGTCTCAGGCGACGATCACCACGATCGACCCGGCCCGCGGCCTGACCACGCTCACCACCGACCCCAACGGCAACAAGACCCGCTACGAGTACGACCTCCTGGGCCGCCTGGTCAAGGGCTGGCAGCCCGGCGACGCCGACGACCTGCCCTCCACCCAGATCAGCTACGCGCTGGGCACCCGCACCCCGACCCGGGTCATCACCAAGAGCCTCAAGGACAACGGCAGTTACACCCAGTCCGTCACCTTCTACGACGGCATGGGCCGCACCGTGCAGACCCAGGCACCTGACGCCACCGGCCTCGGCCGCCTGGTGACCTCGGTCCGCTACAACGACCACGGCGCTCCCGTCCGCACCGACAACGGCTACTACGTCCTCGGCCTGCCGGCCACCACGCCGTACATCCCGACCAGCCAGCAGTCGATCCCCAACTCGACGAGGGCGACCTACGACGGCCTCGGCCGCCCGCTCACCTCGACGACCCTGCACCACAACGCGGACTTCGCCACCTCCGCCAACACCTACAGCGACACCGACGCCTCCGTCACCGTCGTCCCGCCCACCGGCGCCACCGCCACGAAGACCATCGGCGACGCCCTGGGCCGCGCGGTCAAGGCGATCACGTACACCAACGCCGACCGCAGCGCGAACACCTACACCGAGACCACCTACGACGCGCTCGGCAACCGTACCCAGGTCAAGGACAAGTCGGGCCACCTCTGGACCTGGACCTACGACTCCCGGCACCGCGTCCACCTCAGCACCGACCCGGACTCCGGCACCAGCCAGACCTGGTACGACGACGCCGACCACGTCACCCAGACCAAGGACGCCACCGGCAAGATCCTGCACTACGGCTACGACCCGCTCGGCCGCAAGAGCACCCTCACCGTCGGCTCCGACACGTTCCCGACCGACGAGTGGACCTACGACACCGCCACCAAGGGCATCGGCCTGCCCGCCAAGTCGATCCGCCACACCGTGCTCGGCTCCACCACCGGCGACATCGTCAGCGAGGCCACCGGCTACACCGAGGACGGGCAGCTGACCGGCAAGACGGTCACCGTCCCCGCGGTCAGCGGCTCCACCGACAACCTCTCGGGCTCGTACCACTGGTCGTACACCTACACCCGTACCGGCAAGCCGCTCACCACCACGCTCCCCGCCACCCCCGGCGGCATGGCCACGGCCGAAAAGATCGTCACCCGCTACAACACCCAGGACCTGCCCGTCTCCACCTCCGGCTGGGACTGGTACACCACGGGCGCGGTCTACAACCCGTACGGCCAGATCACCCGCTCCACGACGGGCAAGAACCCGTACCGGGTCTGGACGAGCGCCCTCTACGACGACTCCACCGGCCTGCTGCTGCACTCCTACGCGGCCACCCAGACGGCGAACGGCCTGGTCTCCCAGTCGGCCTACGCCTACGACCAGGCAGGCAACACCAGCCTGGTGGCGACGGGTTCGACCACCTCGTCCGCGACCACGTGGGACAACCAGTGCTTCACCTACGACGCCCGCGGCCAGCTCGTCGAGGCCTGGACCGGCGTCACGGCGAAGTCCTGCACGGACGCGTCGGGCACGACCTGGAAGGCGACCGACTCCTCGGCGACCGCCTCCGGTTCGGTGGGCGCCGCCCCGTCGGCCTCCACCATCGCGACGGGCATGGCGGCCTACGGCAGCCTCCCGTACTGGCAGTCGTACCGCTACGACGACCTCGGCAACCGCTCCACGCTCACCGACCACAGCACCCAGCGCACCTCCACCGGCGCCCTCAACACCGCGCTGGACGGCTCGACTTCGTACGTCTACGGGGACACCGGCCAGCCGGACACGCTCACCGGCTGGACGCAGAAGACGGTCACGGCGGCGGACTCCGGCACGAAGACGGTGACCGAGGCCAACTCGGCGGTCTTCGACGACTCAGGCCGCACCCAGACCCGCACCATCAACGGCGACACCCAGTCCTTCGTCTACGACGGTGAGGGCCTGCTGAAGTCCGTCTCCGGGTTCGGCGCGGGCTCGGGCGCGATCACCGGTCCCGGCGGCCTGTGCATGGACGACGCCGGCGGCCACACGGCCGACGGCAACGTCATCCAGATCTACACCTGCAACGGCACGGCCGGACAGAAGTTCACCGCCAACGGCGGCAAGCTGACGGTCCTCGGCAAGTGCGCCACGGCATCGGGAACGACGACCGGCTCGACAATCACGCTGAAGACCTGCGTGCCGGACGCGACGAACCAGTCGTTCACGCTCCGCTCCGACGGCACCTTCTACAACACGGCCTCCAAGCTGTGCCTGAACGTGGCGAGCGCCACGGTCAGCGCCGACCTGACCCTGGCCGCGTGCACGGCGAGCGCGGACACCCAGAAGTTCACGCTGGCGGCAAGCACCTCTTATTTGTACGACGCCGACGGCAACCGGATCTCCAAGACCACCGGCGGCTGGACCACCCTCTACCTCGGCGAGACCGAGGTCATGGGCTCCCAGACCTCCACCGCCACCAGGGCGATGCGCAGCTACAGCCAGGCCGGCGCCCCCACCGTCGTCCGCTACACCTCCAGCGCCACCAGCGCCCACACCCTGGTCGCCCAGGTCACCAACCCCCAGGGCACGGCCACCGTCCAGATCAAACTGGCCTCCGGAATGGCGGTCCAGACCCGTTCCTACGACGCCTGGGGCAACCTGCGCGGCGACCAGGAGACGGCACTCACGGGCTGGGCGGGCTCCCGCACGTACATCGGCGGCGCGGACGAGTCGAGCACGGGCCTGATCCACCTGGGCGCGCGTGACTACGACCCGGTGACGGGGCGCTTCACATCACTGGACCCGGTGATGGACTTCTCGGATCTCCTCCAACTGGGCGGCTACGCCTACGCGGACAACAGCCCGGTGACCAAGGAGGACCCCAACGGCCAGTTCTGGGGCTGGTCCCAGGTCAAGCACGCGGCCTGGTCCGCCACCAAGACGGTCGCGCACGTGGCGTACGAGTACTCGGGCCTGGCGGACATCGTCAGCTGCGCGACCCATCCCGCCCTGGGCTCCTGCCTGATGGCGGCGGCGACGATCATCATCACCGTCGCGACCTTCGGCGAGGGCGGAGTCGCCCTGGCCGCCGCGCGCGGTGGAATGCGCTTCGGCGGCGGGGTGTTGGCGCGGGGCGCCGAACAGGCGGCGGTGAAGACGGCGGAGAAGACAGCCGCCAAGACCGCGGCCAAGGCCGTCGAGAAGAAGGTCGTGAAGACGGCCGAGGAGAAGGCGGCCAAGGCGACGGAGAAATCCGCGGCCAAGGCGTCGGAGAAGTCGGCCGCGAAGACCGCGGAGAAGGATGCCGGCAAGGCGTCGGACGCGGGCGAGGACGCGGTCGAGTCGGGCGGCAAGTGCAACAGCTTCACGCCCAACACCCGTGTCCTGCTGGCCAACGGCAAGACGAAGGCGATCAAGGACCTGCGCCCCGGCGACAAGGTGAGGTCGACGGACCCGGTCCTCGGCACGACGGCATCCCGCACGGTCACAGCCACGATCGAGGGCCACGGCACCAAGCACCTCGTCCGCCTCACCTTGGCCAACGGCAAGTCCCTCACCGCGACCGACGGCCACCCGATCTGGCTCCCGAAGCTGCACCGCTGGGCGAAGGCGAAGGAACTGCGGTCGGGGGACTGGCTGCAGACATCGGCCGGGACGTACATCCAGGTCAGCGCGGTACGGGCGTGGACGCAGACGGCCACGGTCAACAACCTGACGGTGGCCGGGACGCATACGTACTATGCGTTGGCGGGGGCTGCGGCGGTTCTGGTTCACAATTGTGGCGAGGTGGCAGTCGACACGAATGCAGTGACGGATGCGCTCTCCGGCGCGAAGACCGCTGAAGTCGATACGGCACTGGCCGGGCGCGCACCGGTCCTTTCGCCCACCGCTCATCGTGAACTGCTTGAGGGTGGCCACTCGCCGGAGGCCATCGGTGACTGGCTGTCGGCGCGAGGAGGTCGAATGGGGGCTGACGCCACCAGTGATGGTGTCGCTTCCCTCCAGGCGCGCCTACGGGGTATGTGGAAGGGTAAGTCGTTCAACCCGATGATTGCCGACGATGATGCCGCGGTATTGCATTCGGCTATACAAGACGGATTGTCCATAATTACAAATGATAAGAGATTCTTTAAGAATATTGAGAGGCTCGGATTTTTGAGCGAGCGATATTAGGGTGTAATGAAGTCGAGGGTGGCTCGCATGATTTCTTGCGGGCCACCCTTGAGCGCGCTGGTGGAAGGTGTCTGCATGGGTGAAGGTGAGCTCGAAGAGATCGAGGAGCTGTGTTCTGTGGCTACTCCTGGGCCCTGGTTCGTCAGGACCCTAGACGATGACCATGCAATGAATCTTGTCGCTGTGAGTACCGTCCCCGATACCGGTCGCTCTGAGAGATGGCCGGATTTTGATCACCGGGAGATCGTTGCCGCAACGCTGGTACAACATCCACGCTATGTCGACGGGGGTGATGAGCGCTGGGACGAGAATGCGGCCTTTATCGCGATGGCGAGAGAGGCTGTGCCGCGCCTGGTGGATGAGGTGAGACGGCTTCGTGATGCCCTTGCGGAAAAGGCGCATGAAGACGGGTGTGCTGGAGAGATGCCGCCCCATTTTCCTTGAGTGGTCTTCGAAGTTGGGCGGTGCGTGGGGATGCACGGAACCCGGTAGGTGAGGTGCGGGAATGTGACACAACCAGCTTGGTTCGATCCCAAATTTGAGAAAGCATGGTTGCTGGAGGAAATCTAACTGAGTGAGGATCGCGGTACAGATGAATTTCGCGGAGCAGCCCGATAGGTTCGACCTTGCGACTGTCCTCGACGCCGGGCATTACGCCGATCTCGTGGAACACTGCGGACTGGCAGCGACGCTGGGCCGGATTTCAAGGGAACTGGGGATCGAACTGGGTGAGATCCGGCCCACCTCCGAGTGGCCACCGGCCGTGTACAAGACGGCACAGGTGGCGTCGGACCGAGGACCGATGAGGATCTCGCTGGGTTTGGGACGACGTTTCTTCTCCGTGGCCCTGGACAACGCGGACGCGAACTTCGTCTGGGCCAGCGGAGGAAGCACTGATCTTCGTCAGGTGGTCGAAGTCCTGGACGCCTGGCGTCGGGGCGCCACGCTGCGCGAGCTTGGCGAATCCCATCCATTCATGAGGTACTCAAGGCTCAGCCAAGGGTACGAGAACGGAAACCCAGTCGAGACCCAGTGGGACATCGTCATCGGCGATGACACGTTCCGGGCGTACCGGCGCCTGCTACAGGCACTGAACGCGGACCCGGACCTGCGCCGGGCCTTCCCCTACTTCTCCCACTGAGCCTTTCCCAGTAATGGATCATGACGTTGTGTGATCGTTCAGATGGTGCGGTCGCGCTCGAGCTGGAGCAGGA
>Ga0307516_10005067_pt1 | contig 15943 bp, 14 predicted proteins | sample 19_EM_MG_FD_203310 | JGI IMG/M metagenome (GOLD analysis project Ga0307516, IMG submission 203310) | Populus trichocarpa ectomycorrhiza microbial communities from riparian zone in the Pacific Northwest, United States - 19_EM | ecosystem: Host-associated > Plants > Roots > Unclassified | place...
GCCAGAGAAGACGGTGCACAAGGCGAAGGCCAAGGTGCACAAGGCCAAGGCCAAGCACCATGGCGAGAACGCCAAGGAAGCCGCCAAGGAAACCGTCAAGTAAGCCTGTAGAGATATTGAACGCCGGCGTGCGTGGTACGCGGGTCGGCGTTCTGGCCCGCCTGCATGGCCGGGCGCGAATCTGCCGATTCGCTTGAGTTCCGTGGCCGGATCCACGTCCCCATGTCACAAAACGACGGCCTCGAACGTCTAGAGGGATGAGGCGTCTCGCTCGCCCTTTTCGTCGTGTAGCGGCTCTGTAGGCGTTGCACTGAAGAAGAGGGTTGGGCGAGACGGTGCTTGCTGCACCATTGCGCCTCGCAGACCTGATTCACTTTGCAGCCGCCCGGCCCGCCTCATGGACGATTCGACCCGTACCTTCAACCGCCTTCGCCCGCGCCTGCAGGGCATCGCCTACCGCATGCTCGCTTCGATGGCCGAAGCCGAAGAGTTGGTGCAAGACGTGTGGATGCGCTGGAACGAGGCTGCGAAGGACACGCTCGAGAGCGCCGAGGCCTGGCTCGTCACGACCACCACGCGCCTGTCGATCGACCGGCTTCGTGCGGCCAAGGTACAGCGCGAGCACTACGTCGGCATGTGGCTGCCCGAGCCCGTGCTGACGGACACACCAGCCTCGCCTGAACAGATGCTGGAGCGCGCCGACCAGCTGTCGCTCGCGTTCCTCTTGCTGCTGGAGCGACTGTCTCCGGAGGCGCGCGCGGCGTTCCTGCTGCGCGAGGTCTTCGACGCCGACTACGACGAGGTGGCGCGGACGATCGGCAAGAGTGAGGCAGCTTGCCGACAGCTCGTGCATCGCGCCAAGGCCCAGTTGCGCGAAGAGCAGCCGCGCTATGTGGTGCCACCCGAAACTCACCACCGCCTGCTGAGCAGCTTTGCGCAGGCCATGACGGGTGGTGACTTCGCCGCATTGAGATCGATGCTGGCCGACGGTGCGGAGCTGATCGGCGATGGCGGAGGCAAGGTCACGACCTTCCCGAAACCGCTGGTGGGCGGGCAGCGCATCGCGCAGCTGTTCTTCGCCGCGAACCGGCGCTACGGCGATGCAGTGCGCGTTCAGCTGGTCAACATCAACGGCCAGTGGGGTTTGCTGCGCTTCATCGAGGGTGCGCTGGAGTCGGCGCAATCGTTCGAGACGGACGGCGAGCGGATCGTGCGCATCCACGTGCAGCGCAACCCGGACAAGCTGGCTCGCCTGACGGAATTGTTCGGTCGCTGAGGTCTGTCGACAGCCTGCGTGCTCGGCTTTCTCGCGCCGCGACGTCACAAACGAGTGCCGTCGAACGTCTTGTTTGCATGGGATCGGCTCGACAGTGTCATGAAGGCTACAGCGCAGCCACCTGTGCATGCCTAGGATGGCCTGGCAGGTCCCAGATTCGTTCCGACACGTCGATCGGCGTGTTCGTCAAAAACCTCACGCAACAAGGAAACGCCATGACCCAGCGCCTCAACCCCCTGCAGCAATCACCGGGGCTGTTCAAGAAACTCGTCGAGTTCGGCATGTTGTCGAAGGCCGGCTCGATCGAGGAGAAGACGCTCGACCTCGTTGACATCCGCGCTTCGCAGATCAACGGCTGCGGTTTCTGCCTCGACATGCACGTGAAGCAGGCCAAGCTGCACGGCGAGCGGGAACTGCGCCTTCACCACGTGGCGGTGTGGCGCGAGTCGACCCTGTTCAGCCCGCGCGAGCGCGCTGCGCTCGCATGGACCGAGGCGCTGACCAAGCTGCCGGAACACGGCGTGCCCGACGACGTCTACGACCGCGTGCGCACGCAGCTGTCGGAGAAAGAAATCTCGGACCTCACCTTCGCCGTGATGACGATCAACGCGTGGAACCGCCTCAACGTCGGGTTTAAGACCGTTCCGGGTTCCAGTGACGCAGCGTTCGGGCTCGACAAGGCCGGGCTGAGCTGATCTTTCTTGCGGGGGCTTCCTAGATACTGTATAAATGCACAGTACCCGATAAGGAAGCCCCATGAACAGCTACCGCCGCCAGAACTACCGTCCCGCCCCCCGTGTTCCCGCGTGGCTTGAGCGCGTGTGGCGGTGGCTCTGAGCGGGCGGCCTCATCGATGTGAGCCACCATCCTGGTCGTCGTACGTCAGATCGTCGTGCCTCAGGCCTTGTGGATCCAGGTCGGCGCGATGGCCGTGCCCAGTCCGGCACCGTAGCCGAAGTACACGTTCAACCCACCCAGCGGCTCCAGGTAGCGCGCGTTCTTCAGGCCGCCTGCGTCGATGGTCTCGAAGCCCATGCTGGCGGCCAAGGTGATGGCGGTCTGCTTGGCATGTGCGCTGTCCGACGCGACGAAGACGCTGACCTTGCGGCCGTTGCCGAAGTCGGCACCACCGGCCAGCACCTGTGCGAACACGGTGTTGAAGGCCTTCACCACCTCGGCACCCGGCACGGCCTTGGCCAGTTCTTCACTTGCCGACGTGCTGTGCCCGAGGGTCAAACCCATGTAGTCGGCGGTGAGTGGGTTGGAGATGTCGATCACCACCTTGCCGAGCGAGCCCACGGTCTTCAATGCCGCAGCGGCATCTGCAGCCGCGGTCGCGACGACGATGGCCTCGGCGTCGTTCGCTGCGTTGTCCGCCGGGACGGCGCGTACACCCTTGTATTGCTCGGCAAGTGCCGAAGCCTTGGCGCTGTCGCGCGCTGTGACGCTGACCTGGTGGCCGGCGGCGTGGAGTTGTTTGACGAATGCCGAGCCCATGTTGCCGGCGCCGATGACGAGAACCTTCATGTCGAATCCTTTTGGAGTGGGCCGCTGCGGAGTCGCTACGGCATGGAAGGAATTTAGAAGTTGTTCTCCTTGAGATAAACATGCTTCAATGGGATCAACTGTTCCTTGAAGTGAAACAAATGGACAAGTTCCAGGAGATGCGGGTCTTCGCCGCGGTGGTCGACGCCGGAAGCTTCATCGGCGCGTCGAATGCGATCGAGATGTCCAAGGCGGCCGTGACGCGCTACGTGCAAGACCTCGAAGCGCGCCTCGGCGTGAGGCTGTTGCACCGCACGACGCGCAAGCTTTCGCTGACGGAAGAGGGCGCCACTTTTCATGCGCGCTGCAAGGAGCTGCTCTCCAACGTCGACGAAGCCGAGGCCGAGATCACCTCGCGTGCTGGCGAGGCCTCGGGGCTGCTGAAGGTCAGCGCGCCGCTGAGCTTCGGCATCCTGCACCTGGCGCCCTTGTGGGCCGAGTTCATGACGCGCCACCCGAAGGTGAGGCTCGAGGTCACCTTGTCCGACCGTGTCGTCGACCTGGTGGAAGAGGGCTTCGACATGGCGGTGCGCATCGCACGGCTGCCAAGTTCGTCGCTCATCAGCCGCAAGATCGCGCTGACACGCATCGTCGTGTGTGCCTCGCCGGCCTACCTCAAGAAGCACGGCACGCCGAAGCACCCGAGAGAACTCGTCGACCACACCGTGCTGGGCTACACGCTCGCCTCGTGGGGCGACACCTGGGAGTTCGATGGACCGGAGGGGCACGTTTCGGTCAAGGTGTCGCCGTCGCTGCACACGAACAGCGGCGACACCTGCCGTGCCGTGGCACTGCAGCACCAGGGCATCATTCTTCAGCCGTCGTTCCTGGTCGGCGGCGATCTGAAATCAGGCGCGCTGGTGCAGGTGCTGCCGGAGTACCTGTCGCTCGCCCTCGGCGTCTACGCCGTCTACCCGACGCGCAAACACCTGTCGCCCAAGGTGCGCCTGCTGATCGACTTTCTCATCGAGTCCGCACGCAGGCTGGACTGGCCGACCTGAGCAGACGGGCGAACCCGTCTGCCCGGATCGCCGGTGGGATTACCGGTTGTGCGTGCTGCGCACCGGGTTCAGCCCGTCGGACAACACCAGCTCGAAGCTGCCGCCGGCCGGCAGGTCGGCCGTCGACAAGGTGGCGCTGCCGCCGCGCAGGTCTTGCGCCAGCGTGCGGCGCTGGCCGCTACCGACCCAGGTGACCGTGAGGTAGGGGTGCCGCGTGGCATCCCAGCTCAAGCGCGCGCTGCCAGCGGCTTCCTGAACCTGCACCTGCGGCGTGGTGGCCGACTGTGCGCGTTCGAGGCTTGCTGCCTTGGCCTGCGTGTTCAGCAAGGTCTTGCCGTTCTGCAGGATGGTGATGCTCTGGATCGCACCCGGGTTCGGAATCGTGAAGCCGAAGTGTTGCAGCGTGGCGTTGTGGTCCAGCACGCGTGGCGCGAACGGGTAGTCGATGGTGCTCGTTGCGGTCACGATGCGCAGCGTGTAGGCCCCGGCTTCCGGAATGTTGGCCGTGCCCAGAAGCGACTTGACCGGGTTCAGTTCGGCACTCGTCGCACCGATCTCACCGCTGATCAGCAGCAGGTCTTGCGGCGTGGCTGGTGTCGCCGACGCAGCGCTCTCGGTCAGCACCAGCTTGTCGGCGGGCGTCAGGTAGATCTGCATCTGCCGGTAGTTGTAGTCGGAGAAGACCTGGCCGCCGCAGTAGCTCATGATGTCGTGGCGATCGGTCGGGCGCGGGTCGTAGAAGCTGTTCGAGTCCGCGAGGAACGGCCACACGTAGCGGCCCGGCTTGCCGAGGTTGGCATCGGGGTACGGGTAGTTCGGGTCCGGGTTGCCTGCGCCGCCGCAAGCCGCATGCGGCAGCGAGAAGTTGTGGCCCAGCTCATGCGCCACCACGTCGCGCACGGTGGTCGGCTGGTCGGGCATGTCGAAGCCGACGCCTGCGTTGCCGCGCAGGTAGGCCAGGCCGGCCAGCCCCCAGGTGCGCTTCGGGATGAAGCCGAAGTAGTGGTCGTGCTTCGCGGCACCTTCCATCGTGTGCAGGTCGGCGAGTTCACCGAGCACCTTGCCGAAGGCATCGCTCCACCCGGCATCGGTGGTGGGCAGCGTCGTGACACGGCTCGACACGTAGGTGGCATGCGACTGCACGGCCACGCTCGAGACCGGGAACAGCGCCTGCACGTGGGCGCCTTGGCTCACGGGCAGCTTGCCCGCCACGCCGGCGATCTGGATCGAGATCGGAACCAGCTTCATCGGCACGCCGCCGCCCACGCGTGGGGTGATCGTCGTTGCTGGGTTGCTGCCGACCTGCGCCGTCAGGGTGAGCCCGGCCTTCACCAGTTCGGCGGGAACCATCACGGTGTATGAATCGGTGAAGCTGGGCACCTGGGGCACGGTGCTCGGCAGGCTGGCGGTTGGTGGTGTGAGCAACAGGTCGACCGTCGCGCCGCCGTTGCTGTTTGCGACGCGCAGCGTGGCGCTGGGCTTGGTGGCGCCTGCCGTCGAGCTGGTCACGTTGACTTTCACCAGCGCGGCCTTGCCGGCGACCAGCACCAGCGCGCTGTCGTCGCTGTTGAACAGCATCGACTGCGCGACCTGGATGCTGCCGATCGGTGATGTGCCGGTGGGTGGCGGTGGAGGAGGGGGTGCCACCGGCGCAGTGATCTTCAGCGACGAGGCGAAATCATTGAAGCCCGACGGCACCAGGGTGGCCGTGTCGGCGCTGAGGCTCAGCGAACGGCCGCCGTAGTTGCTGTGCTGGAACAGCTGAACCTTGTAGCCGGTGGGCACCTTGACGGACGAGACGCGGTCGTTCCACTGCGAGCCGATCCAGGCGGTGTCGGCGCTGGCGCAGAAGCTTTGCCCTTGGTAGTTGATGTGCTCGAAGAAGCACACGGTAGCGCCGGTCGTGGCCTGCGCTGTTTCGGCACCCGCTGCGCTCTCATCTCCAGCCTGCTGGCTGCCGCCGCATGCGGCCAGCGTCGTTGCAAGGCTGAGCGCCGCCACTCTGTTCATCGTCTGCTGCAAGTCCAGTTCCACCGTGGTCTCCCTTTGTTCGACATCGATTAATGGGTCATCGCAATGAACAGCCTGGCGCGCAATCGGGGCTCATGACCGCCGAGCGCGACTTCTGGTTTTCAGAACCTGTTCAGAGCGGCGTCATCTTCGCGATGGAAGGTGCCAGTCCGCGTAACCTTTCTGTGCAGATCGGTAAGGGAGTGCAGTGGATGTGTGTAGTCGACCGTGTGCGATCGTGCTGCCACGCCAGTGGCTCAGGGCGTGGCAGTGCACCGGTGACGTGCTTCAGCGTTCACGATGTGTTTCAGTTACGCAGGTCAGCTCGCCCCCGAGTGATGCAGGCACTCCATCGGTATTCCCGATGCGTGTGCCGAACGTGTCGCCGCTGGTCGATCAGCGGCGCGGTTTGGGCGTGCTCGCTGCGCGCTTGCTCGGCTTGGCAGCCTCCGGCCTGATGCGCGTGAGGTGGCTGGTCAACATGCCCGCCACGGTTCGCGCCACGGCCTTCACGTCGAGCGGCTCGTCGAAGATCATCTCGACCGTCGCGTAGATCAGCTCCACCACGATGCGGCTCACAAGCTTCAGCTCGGCAGCGTTCGCCTCCGGCAGGGCCTTGGCCAGCAGCATGGCCTGCTCGTGCGTGACGGCCGCGTGCGACGCCAGCCGCACCTGCTGCAGCGCGGGCACCGCACGCAGCGCACGCATGATCCACACGCCACCGACTGTGTCCACCGTGACCTTGTAGGTGTCGATGATCAGCCCCTCGACTGCGCGCTCCACGCTCTCGACGCCGCCGCTGAAGACATCGAGCGTGATCCAGTGGTCCACACGTTCGTTCTGCCGCTGCATCAGGCGCTTGCCGAGCTCGGACAGCAACGCGTATTTGTTGGGGAAGTAGCGGTACAGCGCTGGCGGCGAGAGCCCCGCGCGTTCGCACACCAGGTTGGTCGACAAGCGCTCGATGCCGACGTCGGCCAGCGTCTGCGCCGTCACTTCGAGGATGCGCTCGAAAGTCTCGGTCGCGCGCTGCTGCGCGGGCTGCTTCTTGGTCGCCAGGGAAGGCTGGTGCTTGCGGGTCGAGGGCATCGTGGAGAGGGAGAGCGGCATTCGGGATTGTCCGGGGAAACTCGGCGTCACAAGACAGTAGTCATGACTATATACTAGCCATGACTACTGAATCGATGACCCTTGTCACCGTCCTTGTCGCAACACAGAAAAGGCGCCGCACCATGAAGATTCAAACCGGCCTGATGTTGGCAGCAGCCCTGTCTTGCGCCCCGGCCTTTGCCGCCGGGCCCGATGACGCCAAGGGCTTGTGGATGACCGCGCAGAGCGACGCGGTGATCGAGTTCAAGCCCTGCGGCGATACACCGGGCGCGCTGTGCGGGCGCATCGTCTGGGACAAGGACGCCGGCACGCCGGCCGACACCTGTGGCGTGCAGATCGCGCGGCTCGAGCGCTATGACAACGACGCGTGGCGCGACGGCTGGGCCTACGACCCGCGCGACAAGAAGAAATACAAATCCGTCATCCGCGTGAAGTCGGGCGACCTGTACATCCGCGCCTTCGTTGGCGTGGAGGTGCTCGGCCAGACCGAACAACTCAAGCGTGTGGCTGCCGTTCCGGCGGCACCGGCCTGCAAACCCTGATCCCGTCCAACCACCCTTCACGGAGAGACTCATGCCTTTGCTACGCCCCATCTCGCTTGCCGTCTTCACGCTGCTGGCCGGCATCGCCGCACCGGCGCTCGCCGCCGAGACCGCGAGCTTCGCCATCGACACCGAAATCAAGGTCACGTCGGACCAGCGAACACGCGGCATCTCCGATTCGCTGAACAAGCCGGGCGTGAAGCTCAGCGTGCAGGCAGCCCACGAAACAGGCCTCATCGCGCTGGCCGAATTCGCGTCGGTGAGCAAGAAGCAGTTTCTCGATGGCGACGGGCTGGGCGTCTTGCTGGCGGGCGGCTACCGCTTCGGCGACCCGGAGGGCTGGCACTTCGGCGCGGGCATCGCGACCGAGTTGTTCCCGGGCGCCAAATTCGAAGCGCCGCACGGCTTCGACTTCAACACCTTCACGCCGACGGACTTCAAGACCACCAAGTACGACAGCACCTTCGCCGTGGCCGAGATCAGCTACGGCGCGCTCGAAGGCCGCATCCTCAACGTCATCTCCAAGACCTACCGCGGCGCAGACACTGGCGGCGTCTGCGGAACCATGCTGTTGCTGATGGCCGACCCGACGCAGGGGCTGGAGTGCTACTCACGCGGTGACCATGGCTCGCGCGGCAGCTGGCTCTTCGACCTCGACTACAAGTTCAACCTCACGCCGACGACCACACTGAACCTGCACGGCGGCTACCAGAAGATCGCGAACTTCCGCGAGGCGAACTTCTCCGACTTCCGCGTCGGCGTCACTCACAAGCGCTGGGGCTTCGACTGGAACGCCGACTGGGTGACCACGAACACGCGCGTCAAGGAGCTGTACATCGCACAGGACGGCGACAAGCAGCGCGCCACCGACGGCAACAAGTTCTTCGTATCGGTCTCGCGCCACTTCTGACCACTTCCGACATGACCGGTTCCTCTGCGAGCGCCACGCCTGCACGCGCGGCCGACGCGCGCCTGGTGCTCGCCGTCGACCTCGGCACCTCGGGCTGCAAGTGCGCCCTGGTGTCGCTCGACGGCACCGTGCACGCATGGTCGTTCCGTGCGGTCAAGCTGCACGTGCAGGGCGCCATGGCCGAGCAGGATCCGCACGACTGGTGGACGGCCTTTCTCGCGAGCGCCAGCGAGATCCTGGGCGGAGACAGCGGGCTGCGCCAGCGCGTGGTCGCCGTGTGCTGCTCCACCCAAACCGAGGGCACGGTCTGCGTCGACAAAGGCGGCGAACCCATCGGTCGCGCGATGACCTGGCTCGATTCGCGTGGCGCAACCGCCATGGCGCGCCGCGTGCGTGGCCGCCTGTTGAACATCGAAGGCTACGGCCCGCTGAAGCTGTGGCGCTGGCTGCGCCTGACCGGCGGCGCACCTTCGCTGTCGGGCCGTGACTCGGCCGGGCACATGGCCTACATCCGCGACCAGGAACCCGAGCGCTACGAGCGCACGCACAAGTTCCTGAACGTGCTCGACTATCTGAACCTGCGCCTCGCCGGCCGCTTTTGCGCGACGCAGGATTCGATGCTCACCGCCTGGGTCACCGACAACCGCGACCTGCGGCAGCTGCGCTACGACGCCAGCCTCATCCGCAGGCTCGGCATCGACGCAGCCAAGCTGCCGGAGATCGTGCGTTCCACCGACACGCTTGGCCCCTTGCTGCCCGAGGTGGTGCAGACGCTGGGGCTGGACCCGAAGACGGTGGTCATCGCGGGCGCGGTCGACAACTCGGCCGTGGCGGTGGGCGCGGCGGTCGCCGATTTCGAGACGCATCTGTACCTCGGCACCTCGTCATGGCTCGGCGCGCACGTGCCGTTCATGAAGACCGACGTGCGCCACAAGATTGCCGCCGTGCCGTGCGCGGTGGACGGGCGCTACCTCGCGATGGCGCTGCAGTCGACGGCAGGCGCGAACCTCTCGTTCCTGCGCGACCGCATCCTCTACCACCCCGACGAGTTAGCCAGCGACGAAGAGCATCCCGCCGTCTACGAGATGCTGAACAAGATTGCCGCGCGCGTGCCGCCCGGCGCGCGCGGCCTCATCTACACGCCGTGGCTGCTCGGCGAGCGCACGCCGGTCGACGACCCGCGCTTGCGCGCCGGGCTGCTCAACATGTCGCTCGAGCATTCGCGCGAGGACATCTTCCGCGCCTTCCTCGAAGGCGTGGCGCTGAACACACGCTGGATGCTCGAACCCTTCGCACGTTTTCTGCGGCGCGACGTGGGCACCATCACCGCAGTCGGCGGCGGTGCGCAGTCGGATGTGTGGTGCCAGATCATGGCCGACATCACCGGCCAGCCGATCCGCCAGCTCGAGAACCCGATCCAGACCAACGCCGTCGGCGCGACTTTCATTGCGGCAGTGGGTGTCGGTGCGCTGAAGTTCAGCGACCTCGCTCAGCTGCGGCGTACACGCCAAACCTACGAGCCGTCGCGTGCTCTGCGCCGCCTGTACAGCGACAAGTTCGAGACCTTCAAGGAAGTGCGCACGCGGCTGGCGCCGCTGTACCACCGGATCAATGCGCCGCAAGGGGCTGCCGTATGAGCATGAACACCTTGGCGATTCGCCAGACCGTGGTCGACCTGTGCATCGAGCTGTCGACCCGTGGCCACTTCTCCGGCACCGGCGGCAACATCGCGCTGCGCGTGGATGCGGCGCACATTGCCGTCACGCCCTCGGCCACCGACTACTTGACGATGACGGCGGCCGACGTCTGTGTGCTGCGTTTGTCCGACCTGGCGCAGGTCGAAGGCGAGCGTGCGCCGTCGGTCGAAAGCGGCCTGCATGCGCGCGTGCTGCGCGCCCGGTCGGACGTGCAGGCGAGCATCCATACCCACCAGCCGGTGGCCAGCGCTTGCGCCTTGCTGGGCCAGGCGCTCGATGTTCCGGCCGGCCCGCTGCGGCAGTCGCTCGGAGTACGCGTGCCGATGGTCGGCTACGCGCCTTCGGGCTCCAGCTGGCTCTCATCCAAGCTCGCGCGCAAGTTGCGCCATGACACCAACGCCTACCTGATGCTGAACCACGGAGCGCTGTGCTGCGGTACCAGCACCTCGGCGGCGTTGCAGGCGGTCGAGGACCTTGAAACCCTGGCGCGCGCGCATTTGATGTGGCTGATCGCGGCTCGCGCCGAGAGAGAACCTTCCATGCAGGCGGCCCTGCGACGCGTCACCGACGCGCTGGCCAGCTGATTCAAGCTTTGAACACACGCACCCCATGAGCAACCTCGCCCCCATCCACACCGCCGCGACGGCCCCGCAACCTGCCATCTCGGCGTGGCCCGACGTCGATAGCCTCTACCGCCGCTTCGACACATTGGTGAAGCAGCCGATGCGCCCGATCAAACCCGAGAACATGGCGCGCGTGATGCGCTACTTCGACGAGCGCTGCAAAGGCTCCAAACAACTGGCCGAGCGCGCCAAGCAGGTGATCCCCGGCGGCGTGCAGCACAACCTCGCGTTCAACCACCCGTTCTCGCTGGCCATCGCCAAGGCCGAGGGCGCCTACCTCACCGACGTCGACGGCAACCGCTACACCGACTTCCTGCAGGCCGGCGGCCCGACGCTGCTCGGCTCCAGCCACCCGGCCGTGCGCCGCGCGGTCAACGAGGTGCTCGACGAGTGCGGCCCTGTCACCGGGCTGTTGCACGAGTACGAGGTGAAGCTGGCGGAGCTGGTGTGCCAGTCCATGCCCTCGGTCGAGATGGTGCGCTTGCTCGGCTCGGGCAGCGAGGCGGTGATGGGCGCGGTGCGCTTGGCGCGGGCCTACACGAAGAAGCGCTGGATCATCAAGGTGGGCGGCGCGTACCACGGCTGGAGCGACCAACTCGTCTACGGCATGCGCCTGCCCGGCACCGGCCGCATGGAGGCAGTGGGCATTCCGCGCGGGGCCACTGGCAACACGCAGGAGTGCAACCCGAACGACCTCGATGCGCTGCGCCGCAAGCTGCAACTGAACCGCCTACGCGGCGGCACGGCGGCGGTGCTGCTGGAGCCGCTCGGGCCCGAGAGCGGCACGCGGCCCGTGCATCCCGACTACAACCGGCAGGTGAGGGCGCTGTGCGACGAGTTCGGCGCGTTGATGATCTTCGACGAGGTGGTCACCGGGTTCCGCGTCGGCATGGGCGGTGCGCAGGCCTACTTCGACGTGAAGCCCGACCTCACCGTGCTGGGCAAGTGCCTGACCGGCGGCTACCCGATGGCCGGCGCCATCGGTGGCCGCAGGGACGTGATGATGCTGCTGGTCGGTGGCATCGGCACCACCGCGCGGCGTGCCTTCGTTGGCGGCACGCTGTCGGCCAACCCGCTGTCGTGCGTGGCCGGCTACCACGCGCTGCTGGAAGCGCAGCGCACGGACGCGGCCGGTGTCGCAGGGCGCGCGGGTGACCGCTTGCGCACGGGCCTCGAATCGATCATCGACCGCCTCGGCTTGCCTTACGTCACCTACAACATGGGCTCGATCGTGCACTTGCAGACCTCGGGCGTGCTGCTGCTGGACACGAGCAACATCTTCAAGCTGATCCGCGTGAAGAACGAAGCCAAGCAGCGCAAGCACATGATGGAGGAGATGGGCGCTGCCTACACCGCGCACGGCCTCATCACGCTGGCCGGTAGCCGCATCTACACGAGCCTGGCCGATACCGACGACGTGATCGATGATGCGCTCAACCGATTCGAAGAAGTCTTCAAGCTGGTGTGACCCGATGACGACGGAAGAGGCTCTGCGCGAGCAATGGCTGCAGCTGCGCGAGCGCCTGCAGGCCAAGCAGCTGCTGTCGGCCGATGGCGCGAGCCTGTCGCTGCGCATTCCGGGCAGCGAGGCGATGTGGTTCGGCCTCGCAACCGATGAGGTACCGCAACAGGTGTCGTTCGGCACGGCATCGGGCGATGGCGCGGCCCATGCCTCGATCTACATCGCGCGCAGCGACGTGGGGGCCATCGCCGTGGGTGGCGCCGAGTTTGGCCGCTGCCTCGCGGCGTTCGGTGGTGCCATGCCGCAGGCCTTCGACGAACAGGCGCGGCACCTCGGTGCCATGGGACCCGCCGCCGCCGAGTTGCGCGAGCTGGCACCGTCATTGCATGAAGGCGGCAACGTGCTGCTGGTGCAAGGCCGCCCGGTGTGCTTGGGCATGACCGCGATGCGCCTGGCGCTGAATGCCGAGCTGTTCGAGAAATGCGCCAAGGCTTACGTGCTCGCCGTGGCCACCGGTGGCCGCGTGCGTGCCTTGCCGTGGATCGTGCGTCGCGTCGCCAACGGCAGGCTGCACAAGGACGAGCAGCGCGCCACCCAGCGCTTCGCACAAGGCCTGCTGCCCGAAGAAACCAAGGGCTACTGAACACCGACACCGCCTGCACAGGAGAGCATCACATGCCGACGAACCACGCTCCGGATACATCGCCTCGCCAGGTCGCCGCCGCGTTGGCCATTGGCAGCATCGCTGTGCTGATGGTCGGCGTGCAGCCCATCCTGCTCGGGGAGCTCGTCGAAGCGAAGCAGGTGAGCCTCGAAGGCGTGGGCATCGTCGCGATGGCCGAGATCGTGACCATCGGCCTCGGCGTGGTGCTCGGCGACACGCTGCTGCCCTTGTCGAAGCTGCGGCTGATCACCATCGTCGCGGCGCTGCTCGCCGCCTGCCTCGACATGCTCACGCTGACGGCCACTGGTGACGGCGCGATGACCGCCGTGCGCGCGGCCGCCGGCCTTGCTGAAGGGGTGCTGGTCTGGGGCACCACGGGCGTTGTCGTGCGCACGGCCAACCCGGCCCGTGTGGCCGGGATCTTCTTCGTGGTGCAGACGCTTGCGCAGGCGGCGTTCGGCGCGGTGCTCGCCAATGCGGTCATCCCGCAGTCGGGCTGGAAGGGCGGCTTTGCAGCGCTGAGCGCGCTCACGCTGCTGCCGTGCCTGCTGGCGTTCATGCAGCCAGCCAAGCTGACGCCCTTGGCGCCCCCCACGGTGTCGGGCTTCCGCTGGTCGGCGGCGACGCTGCTGCCGCTGGCGGTCGTGTTCCTGCAACTGGCCACGCTGGGCTCGTTCTGGGCTTACCTCGAGCCGCTCGGCAAGGCAGCCGGCTTCGATGCCCGTGCCGCGCAAACGCTGATCGCCGGCGTGCTGGCGATGCAGGTGGTGGGTGGCAGCGTGGCCTCGTTCGCGGTGCGGCGCCTCGCGGTCGTGCCCACGCTGGTCGCTTGCTCGGTGGCGCTCGCGGCCGTCACGACGACCGTGTACCAGCTGCCCTCCGGCAGCATGCTCAACTTCGCGCTCGGCTGTGCGCTGTTCGGCTTCGTGTGGCTGTTCATGCTGCCGTTCCACATCGGCCTGGCCTTCCGGGCCGACCCGAGCGGCCGCCTGGCCGGGCTGGTGCCGGCGGCTCAATTGCTGGGCAGCGCGTTCGGTCCGTTGACGGCCTCGTTCATCGTCGAGGGCGAGAACGCGGGCTCGGTGCCGCTGCTCAGCGCCGGCTTCGCGGTGGCCGCGGCGCTGTTGCTGCTGGCCACCCGCCGCCAGATGGGCGCCGCACGCGCCATGACGAGCTGATCGGCGCAGGCATGCCGCGTCGTCCGGCGCGAGGCTCATTCACCGGCTGAACAGGGACTGACATCGCAGGCCCTCATCCCACGGGTGTCCATGGGATCATCGCGCCTCGCGCTCGGACTCCTGCATGCAGAACAACAACGAATTCTTCCCTCGGCAAACGGTCGAGGCCGGTGTCAACCGGTGGGACTGGGCTTTGCTGCCCCTGGTGCTGGCTGCGCTCGTGCTGCTCGGGTTCGCTGCCTCGCAGATGGCTCGTCCATTTCAAGTCGGTGATGCGCTGCCGCTAACGCTCGACCCCTGGCACCTGCCGTACTACCTGTTGCGCACGACCCTGCGCATGTTCATGGCGCTCGCCGCGTCGCTCGTCTTCAGCTGCGTGTTCGCCGTGCTGGCCGCCAAGTACCGCGCGGCCGAGCGGGTGCTGGTGCCGATGCTAGACATCCTCCAATCGATCCCCATCCTCGGCTTTTTGTCGATCACCGTCACCGGCTTCATCGCACTGTTCCCGGGCAACCTGATCGGCGTGGAGTGCGCGGCCATCTTCGCGATCTTCACCTCGCAGGCCTGGAACATGGCGTTCAGCCTCTACCAGTCGCTGCGCACGGTGCCGGCCGAGCTGCAGGAAGCTGCACGCGTATTCCAGCTCTCCGGCTGGCAGCGCTTCTGGCGCCTCGAGCTGCCGTTCGCCATGCCCGGGTTGTTGTGGAACATGATGATGTCGATGTCGGGCGGCTGGTTCTTCGTGGTCGCCTCCGAGGCCATCTCGGTGTCGAACCAGAGCATCAAGCTGCCGGGCGTGGGCTCGTACATCGCCGTCGCCATCGAGGCCAAGGACATGGGCGCCATCGGCTGGGCCATCGGCTGCATGCTGGTGGGCATCCTGCTGTACGACCAGCTTCTGTTCCGGCCGCTGGTGGCCTGGGCCGACAAGTTCCGGTTCGAAGAAAGTGGCTCCGAGGCCGCGCCGCAATCGTGGCTGCTGTCATGGCTTCGCCGCACGCAGCGAGTGCAGAGCATGGGCCAGTGGGCGGTGCGGCAGCTCGAGCGCAGCCTGATCGTCTTTCGCCGTTCCTTTGACGGCACCTCGATCCGTGCTCGCCCGCGCGCGACGTCGCAATCGTTGCAGCGCGTCTGGGATGCAGTGCTGGCCGCTGCGGTGCTCTTCGCCATCTGGCGGCTGGTGAGCTTCGTGCACGCTGAGGTCGGTTGGCACGAGGCAGGGCACGTCTTCGTTCTCGGGCTCTACACGCTGGCCCGCGTGCTGGTGCTGATCGCACTGGCTGCGATCGTGTGGGTTCCCATCGGCGTGTGGATCGGCATGAACCCGCGCTGGGCCGGGCGGCTGCAAGCGGTGGCGCAGTTCGCGGCAGCATTCCCTGCGAACCTGCTGTTCCCGATCGTCGTGATCCTCATCGTGCACTGGCGCCTGAACCCCGACATCTGGCTGTCGCCGCTGATGGTGTTCGGCACGCAGTGGTACATCCTCTTCAACGTGATCGCCGGCGCGTCGAGCGTGCCCACCGAGCTGCGCTACGCCGCGCAGAACCTGGGCCTCACCGGCTGGCTGAAGTGGAAGCGCTACTTGCTGCCGGCCGTGTTCCCGAGTTTCGTGACAGGCGCCATCACGGCAAGCGGCGGCTCCTGGAACGCGAGCATCGTCGCCGAGTACGTGACCTGGGGCGACACGACCTTGCAGGCGCAGGGGCTCGGCAGCTACATCGCCCACATGACCGCCATCGGCGACTTCCCGCGCATCGCGCTGGGCATCGGCGTGATGTGCGTGTTCGTGATGGGACTCAACCACTTCGTCTGGCGCCGGCTGTACCGCCTGGCCGAAGACCGCATGCATTCCTGAAGGATCGATCGTGGGAACCGCCATCATCGAATTGCAAGAAGTCGGCAAGACCTTCCGGTCGGCCGACGGC
>Ga0307516_10005068_pt1 | contig 15943 bp, 13 predicted proteins | sample 19_EM_MG_FD_203310 | JGI IMG/M metagenome (GOLD analysis project Ga0307516, IMG submission 203310) | Populus trichocarpa ectomycorrhiza microbial communities from riparian zone in the Pacific Northwest, United States - 19_EM | ecosystem: Host-associated > Plants > Roots > Unclassified | place...
CAATGGGATATGATCCTGCTATCAGATGAGTCAGAGATACAAGCAGATAAGAAGATAAGTAGATAAGTAGATAAGTAGTCTTATCAGTCAATAGAAACAGAGATGGATATCATCCAATCAGAGTAAGAGATAAGGTGTGAAAAGGTAACCATATGGGGAAAGTGTCTGATTGGTGTGGTAAACACATATTAAACATGTGCCCACCCTTGAACTTTATAATATCATCCACAAGGCCAAACAATGATGGGATGGAAAAGGATAGATAGTTTGTTTAATAAGATGAGAGAGGCATAGTTAATAAGATCAAAGAGATAAGATAAGGGGCTGAGGGGCTGTTCCATAACACAACCAAACTGAAGTGTTGGATAGTTCATTTGATAAGATGGGAGAAGCATGGTTGATAAGATGAGATGGAATAAGACAAGAGGCTGTTCCATAACAGAACTATTGCAATCCCTGCCAACTTTCAATTGCCTGACAATTCTTTTGCCGCACTGATCAACTATGTGTATCCTGGCATTGATCAACATCCTCTTCCTGGCAGTCAATACTTCTCCAGTCATGCCATTCTCTCTAGCCACAACAGTGATATAGATGAAATCAACCAGACAATTCTCAATCACTTTTCTGGAGAAGAGGTCACCTTCCACAGTGCTGACATCCTTCTCAACAACAATCCTGACATTGCACAGGAAGAATTGATGTATCCAGTTGAGTACCTCAACTCCATCAACTGCCACTTAGGTCTTCCTCTGGCCAAGCTCAAGCTCAAGTTGGGTTGTCCAGTGATGGTACTTCAGAACATCAATTCTGGAGAAGGTGTTTGTAATGGAAGCAGAGGAATAGTAATGCAACTTGATCATCATGTGGTCCAGATCTGCCTTATTACTGGAGACCATGCAGTGAGTGTTATCATGGTTCTACAGCTGAAGATTTCACCATCAGACACTCAAGTTTCATTTGAGCTTGAGCAGCAACAATTTCCTCTTTGACTCTGCTTTGCGATGACGATCAACAAGGCTCAAGGACAGTCACTTCAAGATGTGGGTTTAGATTTGCGGACTCCAGTTTTTCACTCATGGACAATTCTATGTGGCAGTTTCAAGAGTTACTTCTGTATATAATATCAAGGCAATTTGGGATCCGAAAGTAGATAGTCTAATAATGAAAAATATTGTATATATGGAAGTACTTTTAGATTAATTATACCTATCTCAGTAAATACTATGGACACAGGTTTGTGAGATTAATGATGTGTGAAATATACAGAGGCTAAGCAACTGTCTGAGATAGAGACTGTGTGAAGCCATCCTGTCTACAGATATATGAGTTGATTTGAGCAAAGCGAAAATCAATGGACAAACAATTACATCCGTTAGGACTTGATGCAGGCTGCGTGTAGCGCAGCACAGGTCAAGACCTTGTCTATAATAAATGAGAGGATGCATCTGGAAAATTGATTGGATGACTCAGAATTGACAAAGTGTAATTAAGATTGGTCAGAACTTTAAAGACTGACTAAGAAATTGGTCAGCTGACAAAGCAAAAAAGCGCATCACTCCTGTCTTTACTGCTACCTGTGCTGAACTTGATTATCTAATCACTAAAAAAAGGTGTAGCTTTCTTATGGTCTGCCTGTAGGCACTTGATTATCTAATCACCAAAAAAGCGCAGCTTTCCCACTGTCTCTTCCCTTTGATCTCTCACTTCCTGCCTCACCTATTACTTCTCCTCTCTTTCTCTCTTCAATATTGGACTGAAAATATTGTAGGTGCTGCTCTGAATGATCCATTTAGCTATTTGTCTGACTTCTAACAGTCATTTAACCAGGTTTTCTCACTGTAATACACAGATCTCTGTCAATCTCTTATCTGATGTACTGATCCTTTGTCTTATAGGGGTTTCTGAGAGAGGGAATCTGTTTTTTCAAGGTGAGTAGCACTCTTTCCTCATTGGAGAGCATCTGAACACCTTTTTGGCAGTTATTTAACCAGGTTTTTGCACTGTAAGAGGTATATTGATGCTGATTGACTGATTTTTGGTGCTATAGAAATTTCTTACAGTCAGAATCTGTTCTTTCAAGGTGTTTCCAAGGTGAGTAGCACTCTTTCTTCACTGGAGAGCATCTGAACACCTTTTTGGCAGTCATTCAACCAGGTTTTTGCACTGTAATAGGTATATTGGTTATGATTAACTGATTTTTGGTGCTATAGGAATTTCTGACAGACAGAATCTGTTCTTTCAAGGTGAGTTTCATTTTTTCTTATCCACTCCCATGCTTGCTGTTTTGAAAAGAACAAAAGTTATTATCTGGGATGAAGTGCCAATACAGCACAAATATGCAATTGATGCTGCTGATCAGAGTCTGAGAGATCTTTTGAAAAAGCCTGATGCACCATTTGGTGGAATAACTGTTGTCTTTGGTGGTGACTTCCAACAGACTCTTCCTGTGGTTCTCAGAGGAAGCAGACAACAAATTATTGCTGCTTCTTTTGTTCAAGGAAATCTATGGCACTATGTCAAAGTCTTTTACTTGAAGCAAAATATGCAACTTGACAGAACATCTGACAGTGATAGACATGCTGCTTGGCTGCTGAAGATTGGAGCTAGAATCAGTCCTGGGGATGAGAAAGTTGTAGAAATTCCTGAAGCAATATGCTGCCCAGACAACACTCTTGAGAGCCTCATTGCCTCAACATATTCTGACATCTCTGGAATAGACAATATTGGAGACCAGTACTTCTTGGACAGAACAATTCTCTCTGCCAAGAATGATGATGTTGACAAAATCAATGATGCTATACTTGATCAGATCAATCCAGATCAGGAAAAACATGTTATGCTCAGTGCAGACTCTGTCGATCTTGACAACAACATAGTGAAAAACCAGGTATATCCTATAGAGTTTCTCAACTCTCTCAAAGCCAGTGGTCTTTCACTTTCTAAACTCATATTCAAGACTGGATGTCCTGTTATGCTTCTTTGGAACTTGGAACCATCAAGAGGACTCTGCAATAGATCACATTTGATTCTTATGGATGTACATCACCATGTACTGAAGTGTAAACTTATTACTGGAGATGCACGGTTTGCTGAAGAGACTGTATTGATTCCAAGAATCAGTCTGAAACCATCATCTGAGTCACTTCCAATTCCATTGAAGCCAAGGCAGTTTCCAGTTTGTCTTGCATTTGCGATAACTATCAACAAATCTCAAGGACAGGGAGTCAGGAATGTTGGACTGGATTTGCGGACACCTGTGTTTTCTCATGGACAACTGTATGTTGCATTGTTGAGATGCACTTCAGGAGAGCAGATCAAGGTGTTACTGGCTGAGGATGTGGAGGACAGAAAGATGCTGAATATTGTATATAAGGAAGTTTTAGAGGTCTGCTATTGTGAGTACAAGTTATACTTTGTATAATGGTCTTGGACTGACATGCAATGGACAGAACATAAATTATTACATGACTTATACATGGACTTAAAAAAAAGAATAATATAGTACTGTAATATAACATGAATAGGACTGTCTGAGCTATGGCCTTATAATATAAATTACAGAGTGCACCACTGAAGGTGGTGCAGGAACTAAGCATTGTGTAAAGAAAGGCATTGGGCTATGACAAATGTACTGTGCTGCGGCATGGGTTATAGCCTCATCTATAATAAATGGGAGAATGCACCTGGAAAATTGATTGGATGACTCAGAATTGACAAAGCATGACTAAGATTGGTCAGAACTTCAAAGACTGACTAAGAAATTGGTCAGCTGACAAAGCAAAAAAGCGCATCAAAAAGTACATCACTCCTGTCTTTACTGCTACTTGTGCTGAACTTGATTATCCAAAAAAAAGGGCAGCTTTCTCATGGTCTGCCTGTAGGCACTTGATTATCTAATCACCAAAAAAGCGCAGCTTTCCCACTGTCTCTTTCCTTTGATCTCTCACTTCCTGCCTCACCCATTGCCTTTCCTCCCTTCCTCCCTTCAATATAGGACTGGAAACAGTGTAAGTCTGCTCTGAATAATTCATTTAGCTATTTGGGTGACTTCTACCAGTCATTTAACCAGGTTTTCTTACTGTAATATACAGATCTCTGTTAATCTCTTATCTGATGTACCGATCCTTTGCCTTATAGGGCTTTTGTGTTATAGGAATTTCTGAGAGTTAGAATCTGTTGTTTCAAGATGAGTTTCATTTTTTCTTATCCATAGGGAGGCCTCAGGACATCATTTCTTGGCAGAAATCAAGACGAGTTAGACTAAACATGTGAGTTATTCATATTTCCTGTATATTTCTGGTATTTATAATTATAATTATATTCAACCATTCCAGGCCTTCTCCCATCACTCCACTCACCACTCTCTATCGTCCAACTTCTCCCACCACTCCTGAGAGTGCACATCACAGTGCATAAGTGGCAGATTGAGATCGTCGCAATCAGATGACTGATCCTGACCATCGTTGTAGTCAAGCCAGAGGTAACAGACAGTCTGTTCCTTCTGCCTCATCTTCACCTCCACCTCAACCCAACTTTGGGTTTGTGAGAGTTGCTGATATTCCTCAGGTACATATATCTGAGATACATAGATTATCTATAGATAGATCTTCTAGATCTGCTGTGCCTGCTGGACACTCTGTGGCTGGGCCACCTGTCTCTGTCTCTGGACACCCTGTGGCTGGGCCATCTGTTCTGGATGATCCCTTCAGGATCTTTTCTACTGTAACCTCTGGAGTAGATTATCAGTTTTTGTCTGCAAATCAGATACCACAGGTGCAATTACCACCTGGCTGGAATGCACCTTTGTGTAATCCAGTGCCTTTAAGGCCACATCCATCTGGCTTTGTACCCGTAAATCAGATACTACAAGTGCAGTTGTCTGATAACTGGAATGCACTATTGCAAAATCCAATTCCTGTAGTGCCACCTGTATCTGTTCCTCTCATTCGAAGCAGAGGCAGAGGCAGAGGCAGACTACCAACTGGACCACTTCATGATCTGTCAGGTGCTCAGACCAATCCTGCATGGAATAACCTTCACAGAGGTCATATTGCACACAGAGAGCTCACTGCAAACCAGCAAGCTATTTTGCAATATTTGGAACTGGAACACTTGAGAAATGAGGAACAGGCCAGACAGGCGCAGTTGCAGGCAGAGACTGAAAGACTGGAACAGTTGAGAAGAGAACAGGAGGAGCTCAGAAAACAAAATGAAAAAATAAGAGAACTGTTAAAACCAATCAAGCTAATGCACTACTAGTGACACACTAGTCAAATACACTTTCAAGAGAGGTTTGCAGTTCACCAATATCACACTGTTTGTTAATAGTAGTGTGTGCTCAAATATGCAACTCAAACGTGTATCATCAAGTGTTTCACTCTCCGATATATTAGGAATACTGGTCTGTTTGGTACTGTTATGACCAGAAACGCATAAGGCGTGATACAAGGTGTCCACTATATCGCGTTTCTGCATATTTAGTGTATATACAAGTATATAAGTATGTACAATCATTGAGAATGTGTATTTATATGTAAAAACGCGTTTTTCAATGTTTAGCATATATATAACAGTGATATAAATCATTTCAAAAGTGTTTTATCACTATTACAATCCAACAAGAACTGCAATTGATTGCTGAGAGGCTTCAGGCAGATGAGGTGGAACAAGAGAAAGAAAGAAGACAGAATGAGGAGCAACAAAGAGAACTGGAGGCTACAAACAAAAGACTATTGATTGAATGGAAACAGATTCTAAAAGAGGAGCAGAATAGATGACAGCAGACAGAGACTGCAGTTCAAAGACAACTGGAACTGGATGCTGGATGACTAAGACTGAGTTCTCAACAGACACAAGATAATTCTGATGAACTGTTGAGACAGAAGGCTATCCAACAGGAACTTAGATGATCAGCTCTTCTATATCAACTTGATCCTAACAGAGAAAGACGAGATGCTGAAGTTGCTCAGAGATATACAGACTATATACAACAGCTATAACAACAAAGAGAACTTGAGAATGAGGATGATGATCCTTGCTGGGATCAAATAGATGAAGACAAAAGGATAGCATGCCAACTTCAAGAAGATAATGATCGAGAGGTAGAGAGAATCTATCACTTAGATCTTGCCAGACTGTAGTGCAGATATCAGATAGCACTGGAACTGGAGGCAAAGGGGCGGAGGCTCACATCTGCTGCTCAGAGAGAGGCTGCCCTGCAATATCAATAAAATGATCACAATCCAGATCCAATTGATAATCCACCTCAATCTCTGCCTCAACCTGCTCAGGAACAAACTACACATGGTCATGGTCGTGGTCTTCAGCCAGTTGTATACAGAGGTCGTGATCCATATCACCCACCAGAACCTCATTACTTGGATCCCATGAGTGTTAAATGTCTACACTGTGGTGCCCTGCATTTTGATATTGAAAAACTCTCAATATCTACCAGAAATGAGCCAAAGTTTGGCATGTGTTGTCTTCAAGGTCAAGTGAGACTGGCTAAATTGAAATGTTCTCCCACTGAACTTTGGGATCTCTTCTCTGGATCTAATCTATTGTCTGCCAATTTCAAGAAAATATCTGACAATACAATGCAGCCTTTGCATTCACTTCCTTGGAGGCTAAAATTGACTATTCTGTTCTGACTGCAAATAGCCATGGTCCTTATACATTCCTGATAAATGGTGAACTATACTACTGTTCAGACTCACTAATACCAGATGATGAAAATGCACCTACTTATGCTCAGATCTATATCAATGATGAAGCTGCACAAAGAGATGCTCGGATGAATAGAAATCCAAATATTTCATCTGAACTAATTGCTGAGCTTCAGGCTATGATACTTTGTGATCATTCCTATATTGATATCTATCAACAAGCCTTACAGCAAATTATGAAAACATCACCCGAGCAACAGCACAATGTGTACATGGTATAAGGTCTGAGCAGGCTGAAGATCGAAGATAATACAATGAAGTGGTGGATCAAAATGAAATTGATGTCTTGATTCCAAGTGATGGGACTCAGAAAGTCTTCAATCACAGAGACATTGTTCTTTGTCATCAAGGAGGTGCTCTACAAAGAATTAGCCATCTGCACAAGTCTTATTCCTGTCTGCATTATGTGCTGCTTTTTTCAACTGGAGAAAATGGATTCTTTCTCTCTATTCCATCATATCCTGGACCAAATGGAAAAATCAGAAGTGACTGTGTTAGTGAAAGATGCTACTATGCATATATAGGCTTCATGTCAGAAATGTAGGAAATCTGCGAGAGCAGCCTGCACTATTCATGGATTCAAAGTTGCTTCAGCAATATACAGTGGATGCCTGGACTTCAATTCAGCAGAATCTACTCAACTGGACCAGATTCAATCAGAAAAAGATCTGGGCTGATGTCTATCAGGGTCTCCATGATGCTGTTGTTGGAGATAGAGATAACAATATTAATCTTGCTGAACATGGCCAACATATCATTCTTCTCTCCTCTTTTATTGGAAGTAAGCGCTATATGCAACAGCTGTTTCAAGATTCAATGGCTATCTGTCAATCCTTCCACAAGCCTGATATTTTTCTAACAATGACTGCTGATCCAAACTGGAGAGAAATTCAGGAAAATCTTTTTGTATGGCCTAATGGACAAAACCAGACAGCCTCAGATAGACCAGACATTGTGGTCCATGTCTTTGAAGAAAAAAGGAATGCTTTGCTAAAGGAAATAAAAGATGGACATGTCTTTGGCAAGGTGGCTGCAATGGTTCATACAATTGAATTCCAGAAAAGAGGTCTTCCTCACATGCATCTTCTTATTTTCTTGGATGAAAGCTGTAAAATAAGAAGTGCCAAGGATGTTGATGATATTGTTTCTGCAGAGTTTTCTGACAAGAATGCAGACCCTGAGCTGTTCAATATTAATGCAAAGTCTACGGTGCATGGTCCCTGTGGTGCCTATTGCTTGGCAGAATCAAATAATCTGAATTCAAAGTGTACTAAAGGCTATCCATATGCTTATCAGCCAGAAACAATCTATGGTGAAGATGGCTATCCAAAATACTGAAGACGGGGCAAGGAAGTGCAGTTTGAAAAAGGTGGTCATCAGTATACCAATAAGTATGTCAACTTTGTTGTGGTCTTATGTCTGAACTAACTTTTCTCTATCAGAGATGTTTGTTAAGACACACTAAAACCAAATAGGTCTTTCACGGGCTTACAAGAATAACATGAGAAAAGGGAAAGGGAAGTCTATATTGACTAGGGCCCTCACACTAGGTTATAGTGGATAGCTTAAGAGAATACGACTAAGGTTACAGTCTAAACTACTGACTATATATACTAGTTGGAGAACATGTGCTAGCAATGAGGCATTCTGTGGAATCCTTATGTAAGTAGTTCCAGAATGTTCTACATGCGTTAAGCTACTGTGGAAATCACAACTGAAGGCCAGCAACAAAGAGATGAAATCAAAGAATTTCTTGATGCTCACTACATTTCTTCCTCTGAAGCATGTTGGTGCATTTTTGAATTTAATATGCATGCAGAATCACCAACTGTATATTGTCTTCAGATGCATCTGCCAGATCAGCAGTTGATCTATTACATTGTTGAAGATATAACTGATGAAGTCTTGAACTGGGACAATATCAACAAGACACAGTTGACAGAATAGTTTGCATTTAATGCAAAGGATCAACATGGTGTGGCAAAAGATATTTTGTATCAGGATTTTCCAAAGAAATTCTCCTTTGACAAGAAGACTAAGACCTGGAAAGAAAGAACAAGAAGTGCTCCTGCTATTGGGCGCATGTATTTTGCATCTCCAGCTCAAGGAGAATGCTTCTATTTAAGACTATTATTAACTGCTGTGCCTGGCACCACTTCTTTTCAATTTCTATGTACTTTCAATAGAGAACAGGTTGACTCCTTCAGAACTGCCCGTGTGCAACATGGATTGTTGGAAGATGACAATGAATGGAAACAATGTCTGGAAGAGGCTGGGCAAATGCAAACTGGCTCAGCTCTCAGATCATTATTTGCTATTATTCTATTGAACTGCTATCCTTCTATGCCAGATGAACTTAGAGAACAGTTCAAACATCAAATCTGTGATGACACAGAGGCGTGCCCTTCAGAGGCTTCAACAGTTTGAAAATGGAATATTCACTAATGATGATGTCTATGACTATGGACTCTATCTCTTGAACAAGTTATTGCTTAAATCTGAAAAAACTCTCAAAGACTTTCCACCTATGCCATTGTTTCAACAACCTTGGGAACTTCAGATATCTGACAATCAAATTTTAAATGAGCAATTGAATTATGACCATGGTGCTCTTCAGGAATTGGTTGACTGAAACTATCAATCATTCAACAATAAACAGTGTATTGCTTATGATGCAGCTATTGACTCTGTTCAGAATAATCTTGGAAAGATGCTCTTTATTCACAGTGGAGGTGGAGGTAGAAAGACTTTTCTATACAACATGATCGCAGCCAAGGTTAGGTCTAATCATGATGTTGCATTGTGTGTTGCATCATCTGGAATTGCTGCATTGCTTCTTGAAGGTGGACAAACTGCATATTCAAGATTCAAAATACCTATTCCAGCTAATGAGATTTCTGTTGATTCAATCAAAGCCTCTTCTCCAATGCTTGAGATCTTGAAAGGAACAAAAGTTATTATCTGGGATGAAGTGCCAATGCAGCACAAATATGCAATTGATTCTGTTGATCAGAGTCTGAAAGATCTCTTGAAAAGGCCTGATACACCATTTGGTGGAATAACTGTTGTTTTTGGTGGTGATTTCCAACAAACTCTTCCTGTGGTTTCAAGAGAAAGCAGACAACAAATTATAGCTGCTTCCTTTGTTCAAGGAAATCTCTGGCATCATGTCAAAGTCTTTTACTTGAAGCAAAATATGCGACTTGACAGAACACCAGACAGTGACAGACATGCTGCTTGGCTGCTGAATATTGAAGGTGGAATCAATCCTGTTAATGAAGAAGTTGTAGAGATTCCTGAAGCCATGTGCTGCCCAGACCACACTTTGAAAGTCTTATGGCCTCAACATATCCAACATCTCTCGAATAAACAACATTGAAGATCAGTACTTCTTGGACAGAACAATTCTCTCTGCCAAAAATGATGATGCTGATAAAATAAATGATGCTATACTTGATCAGATCTATCTAGATCGTGAAAAGCATACTATGTTGAGTGCAGACTCTGTCAATCTTGATGATAATGCAGTGCAAAACCAGCCATATCCTATAGAGTTTCTCAACTCTCTCAAAGCAAGTGGTCTTTCACTTTCTAAACTTACTCTCAAAGCTGGATGTTCTCTTATGCTTCTTTGGAACTTGGAGCCATCAAAGGGACTCTGCAATGGATCCTGATTGGTTCTTACAGACATCCACCAGCATGTATTGAAGTGTAAAATCATTACTAGAGATGCATGCTTTGCTGGAGACATTGTATTGATTCTAAGAATCACTCTTGAACCATCATGAGACACTTCCTATTTCTTTGAAGTGAAGACAGTTTCCAGTTCGCCTTGCATTTGCCATGACTATCAACAAATCTCAAGGCCAAAGAGTCAAGAATGTTGGACTTGATTTGTGCACACCTGTGTTTTCTCATGGACAACTCTATGTTGCATTGTCAAGATGCACTTCAGGAGACCGGATCAAGGTTTACTGTCTGAGGATGTGCAGGGCAGCAAGACACCAAATATTGTATATAAGGAAGTCTTTAGAGGTCTTCTATTGTGAGTGCAAGTTCTACTTTGTATCATAGTCTTTGACTGACATGCAACAGACAGAATATAAATTATAACATCACTTATATTATATAGACTTATAAAAATATAGTGTAGTACTTGAAATAGTATAACATAAATTGGACTGTCTGAACTACAATACTATGATCTGTGCCAAAGGCACAGGTCATAGCCTTATGATATAAATTATGGAGTGCATCACCAAAGGTGGTGTGCGAACTAAGCAATAAGTAAGGTATAGACAGAGAAATGTAGGTTATCAATATATATATTGCACTGACAAAAGATAACTCATACTTTATAAAGTGCACCACCTTTGGTAGTGCATGAACTAAGCAATATATAAAAAAAGATGTTAGACTATGAAAATGTGCCGCACTGTGGTATAGGTTATAGCTGTTATGGAACAGCCTCTTATCTAATCTTTTACATCTTATCATTGTTTGGTCTTGTGGACATTATTATAAGGTTCAAGGGTGAACACATGTTGAACACACGGTAAACACACCAATCTCATGTTATTTGATACACAATGCTGCATACACATGTCTTTCATTTGACTTACTGTGCATTGCTGCACAATGCCTCATGGTCACCACATGTTGCTGTGCAACACCTCACCTATAATGCATGTAGAACATTCCAGAACTACTTACATAAGGATTCCATGGAATGCCTCACTGATAACACATGTTCTCTATTTAGTATATATAGTCTATCAAGTAGCATACTTGTTCTTTAGTTGTATTCTCTTAGGCTCTAGCTTTTCCCCTCTTGCCCTCCACTTGATCGTGTAGCAGTGGCTCTAGGACAAGGGTTGTGACAAGTCTGACTGAGTATGGCTCCAGTGTCAGATACATCGTGAGTACTGAGCAACAGCGTCATGGACGTTGAGAGTACAGGTCTTCATTTTATAATTAGAAGGGGTCAACCAGCTAGTATAGAGTACTAGCATTATTATGTCTTTATTTTGAAATATACTTGGAATCCCCACCTAACCAGTGTGTGACTCTAATGTCAATACTATTTCATTCCACTCCTTTATTGTTTGATTCTATGTGTGAGCCCACAATGCTAGTGCTCTGGTCACTGTTGAGTGTGCCATTGAGCTTGCTGGTTTTGGTGTTGCTCTAACAATAGCCTCGTTATATAAGATACACTTCATTGACATCTGACCCCATCATATGTCATGTGACCACTGTGTTATGCTGATGTCAGCCATCAGGAATTGTGGGGAATGGAATGCCAAAGCAGCCTGTAGACTACATCAACCTCAAATTAGCCTGTCAGTGTTACATATTCTGTTAAAACAAAGGTTTCAAATTGAATGAAGAATGTTTTCAGGAGTTTTCTGCAATGTGTGCCGTGCCGACCCAACATCCTCTTTTGGACTTACCAAAACTTTGCCTTATTAGGCAAATATTGATCATAAGGCTATTTCTCTTTTGTCAGTCCAAAATCACAAAATCAGTAACCTAGGACCTCTTAGAGCAGGTAATGGACATTGTGCCTTGGTTTTACTTTTGGCAAAAAAATAGTTTCTACAAGGTGAATAGGTTTTTTTCATGAAAAGTCATGCTTCATCATGCTTTAGTTATGTGATGGAGTCAGATGTGGATGAAGTGTATCTTAAGCTTTTTTGAGAAAACCTCCCCTCCCTTTCTCCTACTTTGCACAACATCCTATTGACTATTTGAGTCCTGAGAACCAAAGAGTAAGACTCTACTAAGATACCCCAGGTGTTAGAGCAACACCAAAACCAGCAAGCTCAATGGCACACTCAACAGTGATCAGAGCACTAGCATTGTGGGCTCACACATAGAATCAAACAATAAAGGAGTGGAATGAGATAGTATTGATATTGGAGTCACACACTGGTTGGGTGGAGATTCCAAGAGAATACAACTAGAGTTACAGGCTTCTGTGCTACTTTATATATAGTATTCTAGTTTAGGCTTATCAACCAATAGAATATAGTCCAGATATCCTCCAATGGGATATGATCCTGCTATCATATGAGTCAGAGATAAGAGAGTCAAAGTTAAGAAGATAAGGTGTGAAATAAAGAACATATAAGGAAATGGCTGAGTAAGAATAGAGTTTGGCTGAGTCAGAATAAAGTTTGAGTGTAAGCAGTATGAAGTAATGACTTGGCATTGAGTCAGCAGTATAGAGTAATGCCAAGCACCTGTCAAACTTTATAATAATGTCCACAAGACCAAACAATGAAAAGATGGAGAATATTGGAAAGGGGTTTTAATGCCACTCCCTCTTTTAAATAGGTGTTATCCATTTTGCAACATTTGACTCCATTCTATTTCAAAGTCAAGCATGTTGTGCCTTGAAGAGGGTGATATAAGGGCAACATTGTTTTCTATCTCTTTCTCTTTTTTCCCCTCATTTTGGATGAGTGCCTCAGTTTCCTTTTTTGTCATGTTGGCATAGACCCATGCCCATGTCTTACTTACATCCATCATCTTTATAGAATAGCCCCCTTGTGAGGAAGTCCCCCAGAGCTTTCTTTTGGGATTTCCCCTTGCAAGATATGTCATGGCATTCTCACTCTATACTTATCTAGCTAATAAACTTGGGATTTCTCCTTGCAAGGCCCTTGTGTGCTGAGGTCTTCACGAGCTATAAAGTTGCTCTAACAATAATGGCTGTTTCTGCTGTTGTTCTTGAGTACTGGCTGTGTTTCAGTCTGTTTCATTCTAGATGACAACCAAACAAGATAACTTGTTTGGTCCTTTGCTGGACACTGGAATTGGAACTGAGCTGCATAGCTTGTTCCTCCCTCTTGTGAGATGACAACAACAGACCAGGGGACTAGAATGTATCTTGTCTGTGGGGATTCAGAATGATGAAGGTGTGTTCCCAGGTATATTCCTCTGACACCTATGCTGCTGCCCGAGGATGTTGTCATCCATGACAGTGTCTATACAGAAGATTTGGAACTGGGCTCTATAGCTCGATTCTTCCCCCTCATAGTGGCATCAAGATGACCACAGATTGGGCATCTATGGGGAAACAGACAGAGTCCATCTGTTTGGATGTTTAGGATGTGTTGGAGACACATCCAATGCTTGGAGAACATTGGAGGGATGACAGTTTTGTCACCTCACATTCTGAATTGATGACTGAATGAGATATCTTGTTCAGTCCCCTGCTTAACAATCAAAGATGAGCTGTACAGCTTGGCTCTTCCCCCCCCCACAGCAGCATCAAGACAAAGACAATGAATATATAGTTGTCTGCCATGCTGCTGGCACCTTGAGAATGGGTTGGCAGGATGCAGACAAAGTTCTGCCTGCAGGGATTCAAAATTACAAAGATGTGTACTGCACTTTTTCAACATTAAAACTTTTGGTGGTGTTGTATAACATTGTGTAACTTATACAATTTGAAACAAGGTGACCTTGTCATTCCTCCAGGCTCATATCCCCAACACCTACAATGCCACTTGAAAATGACATTGTCAATGACAGCATCCATACCTCACTCAACAGTGAGTTCATCATCCAGAACTCCCATCTCCAGCACATGCCCCTGCTTTACAGCAGGGTGCTTATTGCTTGCAGGATATGTCCTGCAGCCATTCTCAACTGGTGTTTGCTTCTTGTGTCCATATTTCTATTTTCTTATGAGGTGGACAACAATGTGTTGTCCACTATCTTCTTTCATTTGACCTTGCTTTTGAGCAAGGTCTTCGATCAATCTGGAGGAGGCACAGCATAGACTGTATTCCTGCGGTTGAGATGATTGTTTCTTAACGGCCGTTATACTCTTATTTTTAATTAGATGTTCATTGCTTGGATGAACGTCTCCCTCTAAATGAGGTATGTTTTTACAACATGCCTCTTGTTCCTTTCAGTTATGACAATGATGACAATGTTTCTGTCATTGTCCTTTATTTCCTCAATGGTGTGTTTCCCCTCCACCCTGTTTATTTGAAGGAGAACAATGATGCTTGTCGTTCTCAATTTGATGTGCACTCTTGTGTGTGTGGTATTGGTGTGACGACTGTTGTTGTTAGTGTTTGAAGGTCTGGTTAAGTCTGGTTAAATTGCCTTTTTTGGATTAACTGGATCTTAACCAGTTAGAGGAGACTCCAAAATATCCTATAACCTAACCAAAACCAGTCTTAATTGATTAAAATTAATTGCAAATCTCAATTTACATTAATCTAACTGTAGTACCAGTTAAGAATTTTTAACTGGTCTTAACTGGTTAAACCCATTTTTAATTGATGTATTTTGGTAGAATACAGTTATTAGTCCATGTATGCAACATTTTATAGGTGATTATCCATAAGAAATGTAAAAAAAACCCACAAAAATATACAAATTTCAATATTTTTGGCCATTTTTCATCAGTGTTGAAGGTTTTTTTGGGTGTAACCCCTGGATATTGTTGAAATATCAATTGACCGGTTATAACCAGTTATAACTGGTTAATTTTCGGTTAAGAGAATTCTGTGAAATCATTTAACCTTAACCGCTTCTGCCCCAAATTTGCTTTAACCTTAACCGCGGTCTAGTTAAAGACCAGTTAAGGTTAAATTAGATTACAGTTAATATGTGGTCATATAATTAGACCTTCAAACACTAGTTGTTGTCGCTCCTGGGCCAAATTCTCACCGAATATTGAACAATGGAGTGATGGGGGACATTGTTATGGAACAGTCTCTTGTCTTATCTCATCTCATCTTATCAACCATGCTTCTTCCATCTTATCAAATGAACTATCCAACACTTCAGTTTGGTTGTGTTATGGAACAGCCCCTCAGCCCCTTATCTTATCTCTTTGATCTTATTAACTATGCCTCTCTCATCTTATTAAACAAACTATCTATCCTTTTCCATCCCATCATTGTTTGGCCTTGTGGATGATATTATAAAGTTCAAGGGTGGGCACATGTTTAACATGTGTTTACCACACCAATCAGACACTTTCCCCATATGGTTACCTTTTCACACCTTATCTCTTACTCTGATTGGATGATATCCATCTCTGTTTCTATTGGCTGATAAGCCTACTTATCTACTTATCTTCTTATCTTCTTATCTGCTTGTATCTCTGACTCATCTGATAGCAGGATCATATCCCATTGGAGGATATCTGGAGGATATTCTATTGGATGATAAGCCTGGACTAGTAT
>Ga0307516_10005069_pt1 | contig 15937 bp, 17 predicted proteins | sample 19_EM_MG_FD_203310 | JGI IMG/M metagenome (GOLD analysis project Ga0307516, IMG submission 203310) | Populus trichocarpa ectomycorrhiza microbial communities from riparian zone in the Pacific Northwest, United States - 19_EM | ecosystem: Host-associated > Plants > Roots > Unclassified | place...
TGATCACATCTTCTCACCAGTAGTCTGGTACGAGTCCATACGCTTATTATTAGCAGTTGCTGCCTTAGAAAATTGGCACATTGAGGGACTCAACATCAAGTCTGCCTTTCTTTATGGGCAACTTGATGAGGAGATATATATGGAACAACCCGAAGGGTTTAAGATCCATGGCCAGGAACGGAAAGTCCTCTGTTTACACCGAGCCATCTATGGTCTCAAACAGGCAGCCCTAGCTTGATGGAAAGAGCTGCTCGCCTCTATATGTAAAATAGGCTTTGAGCGCTCTCAATCCGATGCTGGGATCTTCATTCACAAAGCCAAAAATGGAGATATTGTCATTGCTATGATATATGTTGATGACTCTGGCTTTATGGGGAATAATGCTACCCTTGTGAAAGAAAAGAAAAAAGCCTTCATGTGCATATGGGAATGCCATGATCTAGGCAAACTCAAAGAGTTCCTTGGCATCTCAATCAGGCGCTCTGGTTCAAAATCATACTAGATCAGAAAGCATACCTGACCAAGGTCCTTGATCGCTTCGGTATGACAAATGCAGTAATAGCGAACACGCCTCTGCCGCACAGGTATACACCTGTTGCACACACTGGCAACCCTGACCCCACACTCTGGACACAGTACCAAGCCATTATCGGCTCACTGTTGTACCTCATGTTAGGCACTCATCCTGACATCACTTTTGCTGTGATCAAGCTATCACAATTTAGTGCCAACCCTAGTAAAGAACACTTTGAACGGGCTAAGTACATTTGCTGCTATTTGGCAGGTACCAAAGACTATACAATGGTCTTTGATGGCAAAACTAATGAAGGCTTGATTGCGCATTCAGATAGCGATTGGGCCATGGATGTAAATAACCGCCGCTCAGTTACAGGCTACTTCTTTAAGTTAGCTGGATCTTTGGTATCCTGGCTCTCTAGAGCCCAAAAAACCGTTGCCTTATCATCTACCAAGGCTGAGTACATGGCAATCTCAGATTGCTGTCATCAAGCCATGTGGATGACCAATCTCTTTGGAGAAATTGGCTTTCATGTATCGCCGATCACAATCTGTGGCGATAATCAGGGCAGCATATTCATTGGCTCCAACCCTGTTCAAGAGAAGCAGACTAAACATATCAACATCTGCTATCACTATATACCTGAATGCATCGAGGACAACAAAGTCTCTGTTGTCTTCGTCCCTGGAAACGACAATCCAGCTGATATGTTCACAAAGAACTTAGATCGCCTCAAATTTGTCAAATTCCGAAAGCAACTAGGTCTAATCTTCGGACCTACTAAGAACGCTTAACAAGGCGCTTACTGCCATATTTAGCGAGGGGGTGTGTTGAAGGACGTGTGTCCGAAACATGCATGTGATGAAACACATGATCCCGGTATTGTATTACATACCGATGACACCATAAATAGATTACTATCATTACTATAGGTACCTTGGGTGTATATAAGGGCACATGCTTCGCCTCCGAAATACAGCTTGCTTTCCTGTGAGTTACCCCCTGTAGTCTACTACTCAGACCCTCTACAATCAGGTAAGGTAGTCACACCCTTCCGTAGTACACCTTCGTCACTCTGTCACCTTTATCTCAACACCCCACAACTACCACCACTGGCAGAAGACGTTACGAGATGGACTTGTAGCCTAAACCATAGCCAAACACATGATCAGATTGTGTGACTTTTGGCGGAGTATCCATGACGACCACAGGTGATCAGATTATGGTTATCTATACAGGTACACGGCCACACAGTTTAATATGAATTTGATATGATTTCGATTCTTATGAATGTCGTATGATCCTCATATGTATGATAACTATATTTTTAGGCGATTATGCGATCCATATGAACACCAACATCATATGAAAATCATATGATCCAGCATGTATGATTATCCAAATTGGGATTGCCGACGGGAACAGAACGGAAACAGTCCCTCAATAGTAAATCGGAGGGAAACCAGTTTATTCAGTGACTATAATATAATTGAGCTAGTATCCTGCAGAGAGGTCTGACGAAGACTGTCGTGACTTCAAGTGGTGAACCTGCCGAACAACTGCATCGAACCGAACAAGAATTGACCTAACCCACTTGGAGCGGATAGGATTGAAGCATGGTGTTGCAGACAGGTGGCCCTCTTGCGAAGCTTGCACCCTGTCCAAAGCAAGAGAGTGCTGGGCCTGATCATTGATTCTCGGCGTGGGATGGACAATATCGAGTCCCCATGATGCTTGTTCTTCGGCCGTGAAGCTGGATGAATATAGTGTTAGCACTTGATAATGCAGACAAAAGATGCCTTGCCAATCCAGTCCCATCGAGTACACTCATTCCTTCTCCTTCGATGCGAAAAGATGAATGAGTGAACGACATCGCATATGAAGATGCCCTCACCGAAAGACAGGTTGCTTGTCCAGGGGCCAGACCGAGAGGAGGACCGACGAGGCGGAGAAATGGCTTTGGCACGCCGAGATGAGCATGTGCATTGAAGGTATGCTTGGGTGCTTACGAACAGAATGAGGTGCTCTGAGCGGATGGCGTATATGGCATCAGAGGGTGGCCGGACTGCAACGTCTTCTGTAAGGAGGGGAGGAGACAAAGGCTCGACGACGATGATGCTGCGCTAGTCCTGGGCGTGTCGGCCAGCTTGTCGCGAGTAAATTCCAATGGCACAACGTCCTGAGTTGCAGGAACATGTGAATGGATCCGGGTGTCGTCAATATCGACGACGACATTGACATCATCATCGTTGTGAATAAAGAGGGCGGAAGGGGCCACAGTCGAGGATGAATCGATGAAGGTGTGGCTGAACTTGCGTTTTGGGGAAGAAAAAAAAATGCAAGGTTTGCGCCATGGCCACGTTCCTACGCCCATGTTCATCTGACGGTTGGCTGTCGTCGCAACAGATGATTTTTATCTGAAAATTTGTTGATATGATTGCAAATTTGCAATCTGCGGGTGGAGATGAAAATCAGATGGTTCAAAAACATATGAATTTCGCATGAATATCGGGTAAAACTATCTGAACCCATCATATGAAAAAAATATCCTTCACAATCAGCACATTTTCAATGAAACTCGTGCGGCCGTGTATTTGTACGAGTCTGACTTGTAACCTCTCCTGCCAGCGGTGTACCAAAAGGAAGAACACCGAAAACATACCCCCTTCAGACTCAACCCCCGCTGCGAAAAGCCAAGACCCTAGCACTGTAAGCTTTTTTACTATATATACTTCTGGGGGTGAAGATGTGGAGACGGCCAAGTTCGGCCCATGTACGTCAAACAACGCGAAGGATTAACGAATCCAGAGGACGACAGCATTTCGGGCGAATCACGGAGACATTTTCCGCGACTTGATTCCAAATATTTAAATTCTCCTTCTCAGCATCAGCTCTCGTCACGGCATGACGGAAAGGCCAAACTGAGACAACTTCTTTTCCTGGGTGATGGTGATGGCCGTTAGTGTGGCTCCGTCGCACCTACTCCAGTGATGCTCACCTAATCTTCTTCAAGCGCCATCATGATTGTGGGAGACACAACAGTGATTGCTAGATTTTCCGGAAGTTCACGGCCTGGTGGGTTTAGTTGTGGATCACGAGAAAAGGTTTAGAGTTTTTTCTTGGTTTGGAGTAAAAATACTGTATGCTGACTTCCCTGACCCTGTCGCCGTGATTGCCAGAACATCCAAGCCGTCAAGAGCATGCCAGTGTGTGCCCCATTGTGGCGGTTGCCGCCACAGACTTAGTAAGTGTGGCCGTCTCCCAGGAAAGGCAGGCATCTAGAATCATAGTAACTGGTTAGATTCTATTGGGACGGATAGTCCAACGGTTGTGCCGAGTGCAATTCTGGCGCGTTCCAATTTTAACTGGACCGTTACACCCATCGACTTAATAATCATGGGGACCAAAGGGAAGTAGACCTGAAAGAATCCGCCAACAAATGTCCCATCCTTCTTGATCCCGGAATCGGAATGTAACTGGTGAGTTTTCAACTATTCTGAGAGTCCAACGGCCAGGACGCGCAACTTAATTGCCGACGCGTTCATTAGTGTGAAAACCATAACGTGTGAGAAAAAAACTACTGCTATAAAGTGGGCGCAGATTGAAGCAGACTAACCATCCATACGCTTTCTCAGGAAGTTCCTCGCGTGGAGTCTGCGACCATCGCTGCTACCAAGCTGGAAGGAATAGGCAGTGCGTTTTTGTCAACTTTTCCGCAAAACGGCATTTCCTCTCGTGTCCCAAGGTATGAATCCGAAATCCCACTTCTTTGACGGTTCCGACGGTCGCTGCGGGATTTTTGGGAAAAGCGGCCATTAGGCTGTCCACCAGACAGACAAAAAGAGGGTCCAGGCCGAATCCCCCGGTTCCTCCGACAGCGTCACTAGCCCTCAGCTAAGGCCAACGAGTCTACTTAGGGTATATGTCATGAGTCTACCTTCTGCTTAGGAATCTTATCTCTTTATTTACCTCTGACTGTAGCTACCTGGGGTCGGCAACGGCTTCCATCTTTCCGGAGGTATGTAACGTAGTTCGACGATCATCGTATCTTACTTACGCCACATAACCCTGGTTCGCTACAAAGAAAGTCTTTCCTACTAGGTCAGCTACCCAGACACATAATAGGACGCCTTGATCCAGAGGTCCTCGTTTTACCTTAAGTGTGACCCCAGCACAGGTTCATCGCCTCGACTCCTAAACCTATCCTCTCGATAAGTGGACATACCCCCGTCTGCTTTTACCAGGACCTTTTGGGTTCGCCGTTCGGCCCGCTAAGCGGGAGGATAATTATAGGGCTTCGCCTCTTCTTCGCGTGCTGACTGAGCCATATTGAACATGGTGCCGACTAGGCGGACAACCCTTGGGCCGGGGCGATTCTTCGGAACCAAGCAACCTACTTATAGACTTAGCAAGAATCCGTTTTCTCCACAGCTGTCGACGGCTGCTGTTCTTGTAGGAAGTGTTCCTCTCTCGTCCATCGATTCAGTCCTCCGTGTTGCGCGACGAACCACACGCTAATACCATGGCATCTACTCGTGTGGACGTGGACGACGCCATTGAAGAGTTCAACCTCCTTTCGCGGCGACTCTCTGTCCAGTCCGAGAGCGCATCTCGAACGTCAGATTCCGCGTCAGCCAGTGCGGAGACCATCGTATCTTCGCACGACATCGAAAAGGGCGACCTCAAAGACGAACCCACTCCATTCAACCTCCGAGCATACCTTACTTCCTCAAACGATGCGAACCAGGCAGCAGGCATCAAGCACAAGGTTTGAAATCAACTAGTTACGCATCCTCTGGTCCTAACTCCAGGCCACTCGAAAGCATGTAGGCGTGGTCTGGGAAGATCTTCAGATCGATGTTGTTGGTGGTTCAGACCAGAAGGTTCGTTCTCAGCTTGCCCGTTGAATCCTCTCTAACTTTAACAAGTTTTATATTGGAACACTTGGAGGTGAATTGTAATCCGGCCAAGTCTGGCAGTTTCATTGATAGTTTCATCAATAGGGGCTGCCACAGCTTTTTTCCTCGGTCCCATCCACAAGCTCCGGAGTCTGATTTCGTCGATGTTGTCCGTTCAGGACAACCTTCCAACTCGAACAATTCTACATCGGTTTGATTACTCTACCATTGTGTGTATCGCATATGGTGTACTTAGTCATACCATCATACAGATCGTCTGGCGTTTTGAAACCGGGGGAAATGTGTCTTGTCCTCGGATGTCCAGGGGCTGGATGTACAACGTTCCTCAAGGCGATCTCCAATCAGCGAGAGGAATTTGCGAAAATGTCGGGTAAAGTGTCCTACGCTGGAATCGATGCAGATGAGATGGCCAAACACTACAAAGGCGAAGTTGTCTATAACCAAGAAGGTAGCAATCCGATTTGACTTTGACTTTCAAATCTTTCCAATTTCTCATCATCGGCTCAGATGATATTCATCTCGCGACTTTAACGGTTGAGCAAACGCTGGAATTTGTATTGTCCACGTAAGACGGCCTTCATTTCCCCTTGGTGCTAGGATAACGGTTATCTCTCTCGAAGAAAAACGCCGGGTCCCAATGGTCGTCTCCCAGGCGTTACACGGAAAGAGTTTGACAGTCAGGTTCAAGACACACTGCTTCACATGCTCAATATTTCTCACACGAAACACACACTTGTTGGCAATGCATTTGTACGCGGTATCTCTGGGGGGGAAAGAAAACGGGTCAGCATCGCAGAGATGATGGCTACACGGGCACGTGTCCAGTGCTGGGACAATACAACGAGAGGTTTGGATGCCTCCACGGCCCTAGATTATGTCAAATCTTTGAGGATAATGACGGATGTCCTTGGGCAAACAACATTCGTAACATTGTGGGTCCTCTGTACCTTTATTCTGAGCGTTGCAATTCAAAAGGCGGCAGGTATCAGGCAGGAGAGGGAATTTACCAACTTTTCGACAAGGTGCTAGTGCTGGACCGGGGACGGCAGGTATTGTATGGCGCGCCAAGCGAGGCTCGTGGTTATTTCGAAGGACTGGGATTCAATCCTCTCCCTCGCCAAAGCACTGCGGACTATCTTACCGGCTGCACGGATCCCAACGAACGTCAGTTTGCCCCTGGCCGATCGGAGAAAGACGTACCTTCAACACCTGATGAATTGGAGAGTGCGTTCCAACGTTCAACTTATACTCTCCACAACCGAGAGAGCCTGGAGAGGTACAAGGTTTTCATGGAAACTGAGAAGTCCGATCAGGAAGTGTTCCGTGCTGCGGTCGCTGCCGATAAGAAGAGGGGCGTATCCAAAAAGAGTCCTTATACTCTTGGATTCTCGGGACAGGTTTGGGCCCTTACCGTACGACAATTTCGGATGAGACTGCAGGATAAGTTTCAACTGTATACCAGCTTTACCCTGTCACTAGCTCTGGCCTTCGTCATTGGAGGAGCATATTACGACCAGCCCTTTACTTCAGCCGGCGCATTCACTCGTGGAAGGTGTGTCCCAGGGATTGTCAGATTTCTTACTGACGCATTGGCACGGTCAAGTGTAATTTATCTGGCCCTCGCGGTTGTCTCTCTGGACGCGTTTGGCGAGATGCCCCTCCAGATGCTTGGGAGACCCATTCTACGCAAGCAGGTGAGCTAGTTGTATGGGACTCCGATGTTTACTTACTCCGTTTCTCCAGACTAGTTACTGTCTTTACCGTCCCTCTTCCGTGGCTCTAGCCAACATCGTATCCGATCTACCGTTCTCAGCTTCCAAAGTTCTCCTCTTCGACATCATCGTTTACTTCCTGTCTGGTCTACAACGATCGGCTGGCGCCTTCTGGACTTTCTATCTCTTCAACTATACAAGCTTCCTCTGCCTACAGGGTTTCTTCAGAACGGCCGGCTTTCTGTGTTCCAAGTTCGAGTCGGCTTTTCGGCTGGTTGTTTTTTTAATTCCTAATATGTATGGGTTTGGCGTTTCTTCCTTTTCCAATCCCTCATGATTTCCCAGCACCCAATATTGTGGATATATGATTCCAGTTGCGAGCTTGCGAAAATGGGTGTCTTGGATTGTATGTCCACCTTTTTCCCGAAAATCGGTGATATTTTAACTTACTTGGTTCCCACCAGTACTACATCAACCCCATGGCTTACGGTATATCTCTCAACATGGATCGGTCCAGGAATCTGATCGATTCATATAGCATGGCAAGGTTCTATGGAGAATGAATTCATGAGGATCTCAGTATGTGCGTCCGTTTGCTTTTTGAACTTGAGAATAAATTTCTATTATACGACAGCTGACCTGCGATGGCAACTCAATTATCCCCCGCAACGGCCCCGGATTGACCAAGTATCCGTAAGTGACATCATTCGTTGCTCAGTGGACAATTCTTACGTTCGGCTCAGTGATCATTTGGGTCCAAATCAAGTTTGCACCCTATTTGGTTCGAAGGGTGGTAGCCCTCTCATTTCGGGAAGGGCCTATATAGCTGCAGGTTACGGGTTTGATCACGACGACTTGTGGAGGCGGCGCTTTCTTGTACTCTTTGCTCTCACCATTGCATTGCAGATATTACAAGTCATTGCTTCAGAATTCTTTCCTGTGGGTGCAAGATTTACCCTCCTTATATCAACTGACCTCGTGGCTCCTACAGCATCATGGCGCCAACCTGTCGCGTTGTATATTCGCTAAGGAGACTGAAGAACTGAAACAAAGGAATGAGGCCCTCAAAGCGAAAAAAATGCGTCACCACGAACGCGACCAAGAGAAGGAACCCGTTCCCCGTCACAAGAGGTATGAGAGAACTCAATTATGTAGATTATGTCTAACGTCGCCCGTCTAGGACTCTCTGGCCAGAGAAGAAGACATTCACTTGGGAAAAACTCAATTATGATGTCCCTACACCCCAGGGGCAGCTCCGTTTGCTACATGATGTCTACGGCTATGTGAAGCCTGGCTCTTTGACAGCACTCATGGGCGCTAGCGGGGCTGGAAAAACTACCTGCCTGGATGTTCTCGCACAACGAAAGAACATCGGCATCATCACGGGTGATATTCTGGTTGATGGTAGACCGCTTGATTCTGGCTTTGCGCGAAGCACTGCTTATGGTTCGTCCAAATTACTATTGGCGTCTCCGGTACTCATGTGATGGTTAGCCGAGCAAATGGATGTTCATGAAGGCAGGATTAGAATTTCTAGCACCGACTTCATGTACTGACAGGCAACATAAGGTACCGCGACTGTTCGTGAAGCGATGCGCTTTTCAGCGTATTTACGACAACCCGCCCACTTATCCCAAGCGGCAAAGGATAATTACGTGGAGGAGATGATCGAGTTGCTTGAACTTCAAGATCTGTCAGAGGCCCTTGTTTTCAGTCTAAATCTAGAGGCCAGGAAAAGACTCACAATCGGCGTCGAACTCGCCAGCAAGCCAGAACTTCTTCTATTCCTAGACGAGCCAACGTCAGGATTGGATGCGCAAAGGTATTGCTACCCTTCGCCGCCCCGCCACTGCTAATGGACGTTCCTCAGCGCGTGGAACCTGGTTCGTTTCTTGCGTAAGCTCGCCGACCAGGGTCAAGCTATTCTTTGCACCATCCACCAACCTTCTTCTCTCTTGTTCGAGAGCTTCGACCGACTTCTGCTCCTTGAGAAAGGGGGGAAGACAGTTTATTTTGGTGATATTGGCGAGGACTCGAAGACCGTCCGTGAATATTTTGCGCGTCACGGGGCTGTGTGCCCGCCCAGTGTTAACCCAGCGGAGTACATGCTCGAGGCCATTGGTGCAGGAATCAGTCCGAGAATAGGATATCGTGATTGGAATGATATATGGCTGGAGTCCGCCGAGTGCAAGAGGAGCAGGGAAGAGATTAATGAAATCAAAGCGGCTGCATTGTCGAGGCCACATCGTGAGACGAGGGTCGTCAGCATTTGTGCGTCATCTCACGACCCTTTTCGTCGTAGAAAGTATCAATTATCTGGCCATTAACAGATGCTACTTCCTTTCCCCATCAACTCCGAACCGTTGTACGGAGGAACAACCTTGCCCTTTGGAGGTCCCCGGATTATATATTCACTCGCGTATTCATTTGCGGATTAATCTCCCTTTTTGTCTCGCTTTCCTCTCTCCAACTCAACACCAGTGTTAGGGCCCTACAATTCCGAGTGTTTGGGATGTAAGTTATCCCCAAAGCTTGGCGATCTAAGTAGGCTAATTTGCCGTGCCAGATATTGGGTTACCCTGTTACCTGTTGTAATGATGGGCCAAATAGTGCCGTTGTTCCTCAAGAACCGAAGTTCGTACAAAAAAATCCTCAGTATATCACACAGCTGCTGACTAGGCTTCGACGCTCCAGGAATTTTCATACGAGGCATGTCTGATTTCCCGGACGTACTACCGTCGGACTTTTTCATCATCTCACTTCTAAACACAGAGGCCTCAAGCCGATTATACTCCCCTTATGTCTTCGCAATAGGGCAGCTCGTCGGAGAGCTCCCATACAACATCCTAGGTGCCATCATATACTGGGTGTTTATGGTAAGGTCGTCATTACCATATTCTCTTTGATCCCGACGTCGTATCTCTTAGGTTTATCCCATGGGTTACGGTCAAGGAAGCGCTGGAATCACTGGGACCATCTTCCAGTTACTAATAATCAACCTTATCATGGCCCTTGGTGTCTCATTTGGTCAACTGATTGCAGCTTTCTCACCAAGTGTACAAGTACTGCCCCAGCCGTTTCCGTATCCCTATGGTTACTAAGCCCTTTCAAGGTTGCTGTCCTCGTCAATCCCGTTTTCCAAATGGTCCTTGCCATTTTCTGTGGTGTTACAATTCCGTACACAGCCATGACGAACTTCTGGCTGTCATGGCTGTACCAACTCGACCCGTATACCCGAACACTAGCAGCCATGATTTCCACGGAGTTGGTGTAAGTGAAGCCGTACCTTGGCTAGTCTGATAAAGCTGATTATTGGGCAGGGGTTTACAAATCAGATGCGAGAAGGACGAATTTGCAGTTTTCAATCCTCCAGCCAGAACAACGTGCACGTCATGGGCCCAAGATTTTGTAAAGGTTTTTGGTGGTTACCTCGATAATCCCCATGCCACTGCGGCTTGTCGGTACTGCCAGTACAAAATCGGGGAAGAGTTCTTCTTGCCCTTGAACATGAATTATTCTTTGAGATGGAGAGATACATTTATTGGGTTTTCATTTTGTGGTACGCTCTTTCGTCTACTACTCGTACCCTATGGATGTTGATGTTTTACAGTGTTCAATATCGCAGTTACGATCAGTAAGGTTCCACAGGTTGTTATATACCCCTGATTCCTGATTTATTTTTCAGTTGCCTCGCGATTCCTGAGATACGCCAAACGATAGGCAGAGATCTAAAAGATTGGCAGGCTCGATCCAAGTACAGGTTATCATTTCATATTGTCTCGGTAGTTTTCCAAGCATATATAGTTGGTTATCTAGTTTCCTGCTACCATGAAGCAGGTGAAAGTAAGGCCATCCCCCATCTGGTCGTGCTTCACAAAGGAGCTAATGCGATAGCCCATACCACGAGCACGACGTTTTGACCATGGTTAATGCAGGGCAAATCCATTCCCAGTGCTGGACTCGATGGGGCATGTAGTCAATTGCAAAATGGAAATACAGATATCCCCAAGTTAATGTGATCTACATCCACATATTACTTACCGCGAGCCATTTCCTTTCTTTTGCGTAATTGATCGGGCTCCTAATTGTGGGTCAGACTGTTATTCCTCTGTGGAAAAGTTGAAGCATAAAAAATTCATATCAATGGTTTCCCACTTGAATAAAAGTTAGATAATTTAGCCATCGGATGATGAAAAAATAGTTGATCCACTCACTTATCAAACAGCAGAAATTCATTGGTTCAATGAGAGAGTGAAACATTTAATATTTATGAGTTAGTTGGATTATTTTATATATGGTTTTTGAAGGATTCATTAACTTACCATCTAATTTCATTTCACCTATTTTTCATTGTCTCAATTAAAATTGTACCTTTTATCCTGGATGGTTTACTACCTTGGTCATCTCAAATTCTGAGAACACCTCTGTCCGAATTCCATACATTTTTCAACAAATGGAGATGTATTAAAAATGAAATAATGGTGATATAATTTGGATGATTGTGACATGAATTTACTATTCACCATACCAAAATGGATAGATAATATTAGCATGACAAAGGAACAAAAAACATAGATATTCTCAGCCACTTTTCAATAAATAGAGGTGAAGTAAAAATGAATGAAAAATGACATTATTTGGATATGTGCAACATGATTTCACTGTTCAAGATGATGAAAATGAATAGATATATAGAGCAAGAGAGGAACAAACAACATACACTTTACTCGTTGGTGCTCTCCTCCAAACCCGAGCCACTATCCTCATGCACCATGGCACCCTTTGTTGCCCAAGTGGAAAGCTTCTGAATAGCACCCCCATACTCGTCCCCATACTCATCCTTGAGCTCATCTTCATCCCCATTCTCATTCCTGTTCTTGTCCGCATCTCTGTTTATGTCCACATCCTCATCCTCATCCTCATACTTGTCCCCATTCCTGTCCATGTCCCTGTCCCCATCCCCATCCAGGTCCACATCCCTGTCCTCATCTGAGCGAGATATCTTTGGGTCCCTGGCATTGTTTACAGTGGCAGTTGTTTGGTAGCCCCAAATTTCCTTCTTGTAGAGCTCAATTTGGGCTGTAGTTATATGATAAATGAATTATATTGAATGGAGGGTATGAATATGTACTGTGCAGTCTATTCAATTCTTCACCTTCATCCATTGGATTGGAGGTCTTCTTTGTGGGGTTCTGACCAGTCTTCTTGCTGGTCTTCTCTGGTGAAGTAGTGCTCATAGTTAGTAGAGAGAATAGTTGGATGAGAGTCATCAACAAACCTTGGTTAGAGTCTTTGACTTCAGCATGTCTGCATCCTTTGCTTTTCTCATCCTGAAGGTCTCTGCAATGGAAGTGAGAACAATGCTTCGTGGACCTAGAAGAAGTGAGAGACTCACTGTTGGAGGTGGCTTGAGTCTTCTCAGTCATGGATACTGTAATCTTCATGGCCACCTTTGTGCCCTTGCCAGACTTGGGTGGTGCGAGGTTCTCTTTCACGGCACGAGACTTAGAGGAGTATCTTTTTGCCATGGTTTGCAAGAGGAAGGTATAGTGAGCAAGGAGCCTGGTGGCAGAGGAGTCTAATGAAGGTAGGGAATAATCTTGAGTACAAGCTATTATATATATATATATTCGTCAGGGATTTTTGATTGTATCAGAGAGAAAAAATGACTTAGCATTGTAGGCACACATGAGCTCTATGATTCAGGTCTTGAGGTCCAATGATGTTGGATGGTAGGCGGCAAGTGGCGCACAAGAAACATCAGACCAGCCACACTGATTTTGCTGTTTCTCCGAGATAGATTGTCACTTTTCCTGCACTCTGCATAATAGATCTTAAGCCGATGTTTCCACTAATAATCAGAGCATACCATTCTTGCAGGGATCCCAAAATACTCCCTGGAAATATACATAAATCAGGGGTGAGACACTAGAATATGTTCTGTTTTTCCCACATTATTCAATCAGATCTTGAGGAGCAGTTGTGATTGATGTCTGGCATTCCGAGCTTTTGCCTACAGTCTGGTATGTCAGGGATGTAGTTCAAATGGAATCAGACCATTGGGTAGTTGTGGCTTGTTCTGGCAATCTTTGGCCTGCTGCTCCCAGGGTCTAGGGGCTTGAAAAGTTTGAAAACAACTTGAAGAAAAGTAACTCACCACACAGATGCCCCCACATGTAACTGTTGAAACCCCTCCTGGCCACCTCCCATCCTATGATGTGGTTAGTGTAGTTAGCATTGCGGACAGCATGGATGAACCTGAATCTGGCAGTGCCAATGGCTCTGGCAACAAGCTTGAGTTTAACATTGAATCGGAGGGTCCGTACAATCAACTCAGCCTATCCGAAAATTGGTACTGGCAGGGTAATGTCAGCATTTCCTGTGAAGCTGATGAAGGTACATTTCTCAGTGCTTGTGATAATATTTGAGAAATATATACTTAACATTGTGACAGAACCTCCTTTCTTCAAAGATGTTGATATACAGACATTAACTGAGGTTCATGATCCAATGGCGCCAACTGAGGTGCACAATCCGATGGTGTCGACCTGGATAAAAGCAACAATAAGAAATGATGTTGCTCAACAATAATCTGCTGACTTACAATATAATAATAGGCAAATAACACAGTCAACATCCAGATTGCTGGAGGAAGCCTGGTGAATCCAACATTTAATGTCAATATTCGTGAGCATGAAAGAAAGGTCTTAAAGCAGAAGGAAGCAGGCAAGGATGAGGTTCACCAAAAGAAGAGAAGATCGAGGTCTTGAACATTACAATCAGTACTAGCCATAATATAGGAAACTTCAAAATATTACTTCTCTTTTCTTGAGACAAAATCATCAGCATTGGTCAAAAGATGTATTAAAAAAAACACAAAAAAACACAGGCGAGATCATACAGCAGGCAAAATGCAATGTGGGATGAGAGGAGCATGGCCAAAGTAGTTGTAAAACATTTGCATATAAAAATGAGCCACTTCATATTCCAGTTACAGCACCAGACCTTCTGAAAGTTCTTCAGCATGGTGGAGCCAATACTTGAAGACCTCTGGCTTTGACCCCTCTCAGCAAGACATCACATTCATAAGGGCCGAGATGAAAGGGACCCGCTCTCTCCAATCATTGGCAACAAGACTGATGTTCATATATAGTATCATGACAAAAGGAAGATCGGAAGATGGAGGAAAGCACAACCAAAGGCATTTGATGTGAATCACTGGATCTTCTTTAACAAGGTCCCTGTTTGTGCATTTATCTAAACTAGAGAGTTTGAGGTGAAAGTTCAGCTCATACAGCTCCCACAGAATTTTCTGAAACACAGAAAACCTGGGTAACTTGTTGAGAACCAGTTCTTCGTCTCTCCAATAAACTGGACCCAAATTTGCATTGGGAGATGCCCCTGACACACCAGCAGTTCCCATAACTCCTCCCATGATTTTCCAAATTTCCTCTCAATGTGCTGCTGCAGCAGTGTCACTCCTCAGCTTATCACTGTGGCCCATCTCAAGAAAGCTGTGCCAAGCTTGATTGGAAAGTGCTGTCAAGTCCTGCTTCTGAGAGCAGTACAGCAAGGCAGGACAGGTGCACAACCATGTCAAAAGGTATGCCAGTTTCTTCTTGTCATCACCTGGTGTGATGAGCAGTGCAGGGTCTGGAAGGGCATAATGCCCAAAGTGTGGACTGGTTTTGTTTTGTTTGACAAGACATTTGGGTGATGTATCGACTGCCACAAGGGCATCAGCCTACACTTGCCTGACAGGGGGGACATAAGAACTATCTGGGTCATGAAATTTATCGCGACCTCCTGAAACTCCTGAGCATCTTACTTGCTGCAAATATAGCTTTGACACTGTTGAACTGGGTAAGTGTTTGAGAAGAATGAAAGAATTGTAGATTTACCAGAAGCCTGGGCCTTTGAGTGTGATGATCCTTTTGAAAGTGAAGGGTGTGATGATGAAGCAGCTTGGGATTGGAAAGACAACGAAGTGGTGGTGAGGGATTGTGATCCTTTTGAAAGTGAAGGGTGTGAAGACAAAGCAGCTTGGGATTGGGAAGATGATGAAGTGGTGGTGAGGGATTGAGATGATGAGGATCAGACAGGGGGCTGTAGTTGAAGTAATTCAGACATGGGTGTTATCATTGAGGCTCTATATACATCTGGCTTGCCTATGACATGAGGATCCAAAGTGTTTCCCTTATTGCCAAAAGGGTCATTACAGACCAACTATATCTGGGAATAGTTGTGGATACTGGCATGCTTCTTGTGATCCATGGTGGAACCTTCAAAAATGGTAGGGAAAGAGGGATCTGCTTCTGCATGGACAAGGTCAGTGGGCATGAAATACAAGACAAAATTGAGGAGCTCAGGCTTATTTGCTTTGACAAGCTTATGTGTCTGGATTAGATAGTGCAGAAGGTGTTATGGAATGGCACTAGCTTTTTATATAATCAGAACCTAAAGAGGGAGTAACACAAACCTGAAGAGGGGATAACATCTATCTAAAGTGGGAGTGGCATTAAAACCCCTTTCCAATATTCTCATCTTTTCATTGTTTGGCCTTGTGGACATTATTATAAGGTTTGACAGGTGCTTGGCATTACTCCACACTGCTGACTCAATGCCAAGCCATTTCTTCATACTGCTTACACTCAAATCTTATCCTGATTCAGCCAAACTCTATTCTTACTCAGCCATTTCCTTATATGTTCTTTCTTTCACACCTTATCTTCTTATCTTTGACTCTCTTATCTCTGACTCATCTGATAGCAGGATCATATCCCATTGGA
>Ga0307516_10005070_pt1 | contig 15934 bp, 20 predicted proteins | sample 19_EM_MG_FD_203310 | JGI IMG/M metagenome (GOLD analysis project Ga0307516, IMG submission 203310) | Populus trichocarpa ectomycorrhiza microbial communities from riparian zone in the Pacific Northwest, United States - 19_EM | ecosystem: Host-associated > Plants > Roots > Unclassified | place...
AAGAGTATGACTTGCCTCCACTGTGTGTCCATTGGTGTGACACAGCATCACAGCCTGTGCGCCCGACAGCCAGCGGTTTGATCGCCGAATCGGGCGCTCCCTATCAGGCATTCAAACAGTTGTTCAAAAGACAATCACAGCGACGACGGAGATAGATGCCCGGGATGTTTTAACCCATCCGTCGTCGAGCCACGAATTCGGACCCGACCAGGGCGGCCGAATTGCCACACCATTCCTGGAGCTTGGAGGGTGGGCGCCTCCCTTACCAATCGTCACCCACAGGTCCTGGCCAAGTAGCTTTCCCTGGCTGTCCTCTCATGAGGCCGGGCGATACCACAAGCCCAAGGTCCCTCGTGAGGTATCGTAAGCAAGTCACGTCCCCTCGTCACGTCACAGTATAACCGGGGTTGCCGGTTCCTGGATTGTCCCCCTACCGCCGCGGGAGGAATCAGTGAAACGCCAACGACCACCAAGTGTGCCCCCTTCAGAAAGGTGCCCTTTTTGTCACCGAATCAGCAGCAGCTTCAACAGGTTTGGAGGATGGGAACCAGGAACCAGGATTTTCATTTCGCCTGGATCGGATTGCATCGATGGCTTGACCCTTCATATTGGAGTGTGGCCTGAGCGTGAGCAGGCATCGTGGAGGAGACGAGGGGTGGGCAAGTCGACGTGTGATTCGACATCGGAAGAGATCACGCTAAGAGAGACTCGACTATGCAGCCCAGAGATGGGTCTCTCGTCGTCGGAGGAACGTCCTACATACTTCTGAAACAGACCCAGGCTATCGGCGAATTACGTCGACAGCCAAGGCGTGGCAATGGGTCGCAGGACCATGCATATTTGGAACTTCTCGTCCGGGAACGGATTCCTTTAGGAAGGTGGCTGAGACGGGGGCCCCCAACGTGTGTGTATGTCGAGGAACGTGCAGTCGACTGCCCACCGTCAAGTGCGGCGGCCAACATTACCGTAGCCTTCGTAGAAGCTGTGTTGTATTTTGGTGTATTACTTGGTCAAGCGCTGTGGCCGGCAAGGCACTTGCAGTTTCTGCTTCCGCCTATGAGCGGGTCGTCTCAATCCCTCTTCGCTGGCCACTGCTCTCTCTCCTCCCACTACCATCATCCCTCAAAAATGCCCCGTCTCCCCGCTTCCGCATCGACCTCGACGTCCTCCCACGTCAAACTCCAGAAACCGTAAGTCCCTTCCCCCGTCCCTCCCTTTTCGCCTTCCTCATCCTCGCCCCAATAGCAAATGGACGCGAGAACAACTGCTCAAGAGTCTCGAGGTCATCATGCCACTTAGTTTCTTCCATCCGAACAGCTGTTCCTGACGTTTGTCACTCTCCCGCAGATACTGGGCCCTCTGACGGCTCCCCTACCTCCAGAGCTGCCACCCTCTCCGCCCTCTTCTCGGTCCAACTCCCCTGTCCCTCCTCCCCCCAAGAGAAAGCATGCCTCTTCGCAAGATGCTGAGCCTGCAAAGCGGCCACGAGTCACCAGTTCCTCTGAGATATCCTCTCAGCCTCTCCGTACCCAGTACTATCAGCAACCACCCCCACCCCCACCGCCGCCCCAGTTCCACAGGTCCTCTAATCAGCCCTCCACCTTTAATCTTCGCTCTGAACCATCCGAGGATGGCGAGCTTAGAGAGGATCCTCTCACTCTCACCTCTCGTCCTCCGGCGCTTCCTGTCTTATCAACTGCTGTACCCGTCCGGAGGCCGCGAAGGGGCAAGATCACCGTTGCGGCATTTGAAGAGCTACACGACAAGTACCACAGACATGGCCGCATGCTCAAGTACTCCGGAGACGCAAGGTTCTGGTCTACCTATCCCTCCACCCACAAGGAGTATCGGCCTTTGGCCAACCCACCCCCACCCAACTCCCCATACCACAAGTATGGTGGCTTGGTTGCACGTCTCGAACTTGTCGATGCTCTGGTCTGCTTTACGTACTCGATATGGAACCGAGACTTTTCCAGGAGAGGCTGCCATCGTGAAACTTGGGCCACTATCGAAGCTTTCCTCGGATGGTGCAAAAATAAGTGGCAGTCTGAGGACACGTTTGGGGACCGTGAAAAGGCCCTGCTGGGCTTGATGTGAGCTCTCTTCCTCTTCCCTCTGTGGTATCACTCACTCCCACCACACAGCTGGATGATCGAAGCCTTCATCCGTGCACGTACTTTCTATTACATGGCCAAAACGATCATCGACCCTGACTTGGATCGCACGTGGGCCAAGATGAAGACCGAGATGGCTGCCCTCAGTCGGGAGGCGGAAAAAACGGAGATCGCCTCCGCGGGAACTTCAGGGCAACATTCCAATGGCGCCCAAAAGACCCCACCGATGCTCCCCTCACCTGCAAGCATCGCGCCTTCCAGTAGTGCCAACTCCACCCCCATCACCGGCAGCTCGGGCGGCACACCAAGCACGAGCAGTACCGTCGTGGCATCCCAGACGTCATCCTCGTCCTCGTCACGGGGTTCTCATAACATCAACCCTGCAGCCCTGCCATTGCCACCGCACCTTCTCTCGCACGTTCCTAATTGCCTGGATGGACGCGCGCCCACGTCCGCCATGGTTGCTGCTGCTGCCAAGGCAACGGTCTCATTCGGCCCGGCCACAGTCCACGGTTTGAAAGACCAGTCGAACGCGATTCTTGCTGCGTCGTACTGTATGGACCATGCGCAGCGATATTTGACGCTTCCGGTGATGGCTCGCCACTATCCCACGACGTTCGCACGGATGATAGGTTCGAGCCTAGCTGCGCACGAGGAACACGAGCCTGATATTGAGGACGAAGAAGGCGAACTACTTTGGCCGACCCAAGCAGTCACAGGTGAAGGGCTAGGGTGGGTTTGCCTCATGGGAAAGGCGATGATCAAGGAACTTGGTCGGGACTTTGGATATGTGGGTCTCGCTGGGGTGGTCCGGAAGCCAGATGCGGCGCCCGCTGGCACATCACCCCTACCGTTGGAACCAAGGCAGATGTCCGTCCAGCGGTGACAGGGCCATCGCGGGATAATGCTTATACCCTCGGTACTATTTGCGATCCCTCCGGCACTTTTCCCCATCTCTCTCGAGTTTTGACACTCGCACACACCAGACCTGCGATGCATATGTAATCGCACTTGCATAACGTCCTCGATTGCCTTGGGAGGCAAAGTCGAACTGTATGCAATCACCCACCAAGTATCCCCTGGATAAACCATTTAGTTTTGGATTTTTCTTCCTTCTCTCAGTGTAATGGGTTTCGCCTTTTGCCCCCCGCCTACCCCAACGATAGAGGTTGATCGGCCATTCCCATATGGCTAGTCAGCAATTTAAAGGGGGAACCGTTTCGCGCACCGATGTCGGCAATCCACTTTGGGTGGATGACATCCATATGCGACTGGCCGCATAGTCCTGCCTAAAAGGCGTGTGGTGGTCATGTAGCTCGGTTCCCTGGTCCGCGCTGAATTGGGCTTTTGGGAACCGGGCTTGGCCCTTCCATCCCATACGTCGGTGTTCACCGCTACTATTAGAGGTCGGCCGTCGTCGCGCACTTCCCCTCTTCCTCCGTTTCTATTTATTCCAATCTATTTGTCCCGACACCCATCATACCTGCCAATCGATGTAACCAGTGGCCACTTTGTTTCACCGGGAAGGTATTCCGTTGATTTTCTTTCTCGATATTTCATTAGCTGTGAACATCTTCGAGTGTACATCATGTGTCTCATGTCCGTACTACTTTCATTTTGTCCCCAGACGTTGTAACTTTTGACTCTCGTACGGTATGGGGGAAGATGGATGGCTGGAGAGGTTCATAGAAGCGATTTCTTGTATTATTTACACTAACGTGACGACGTCGTTTGCTGGAGCGCAAAGTTGGTGTAGCGCTATCAGTCCAGTACACGGTGCAAATGTTGATGGGTATATCATGTTGCAATATTCTGAAACGACATTTCTTCTGCATGCGAAAATTGGATTATCGGCGGAGGCAAGCACCGTCTATCAGAACCCACGCATTTCACCTGCGAGGAACCTGAAGTAAAAGGCAACTGTCTGCAGAAATTGCCAAGTATAATGGTTTTTGCACTAAAACTGTATAGTTTGCGGCGACCTCCGAACTGAGTGCAAACCTTAATTTAGTCAGCCGCAAACGCCAGCACCCCGTTCCCCTCCGTCAAAGAAGACCCGGTCACTCACATACAAAAAACCATGGCTCAGACTCTGCCCAGGGACGTTTCGAAGTTGGGTCAGGAGATCAAACTATTTGGCAAATGGGACACCCAGGAGTATGTTTCACGCGTTTACCCATTCTCCTGTATGATGTTCTGTACTAATGATATCACTATAGTGTTGAGGTCAAGGACATCTCCTTGACAGATTACATCCAAGTCCGCCACGCCGTCTACCTCCCTCATACTGCCGGGCGGTACTCGAAGAAGCAATTCAAGAAGGCCCAAATGCCCATCGTTGAACGTCTCGTTGACAGGTGTGTTTAAGCATTATTAAAACTGTAGAGGGGCATGACGTTCATTTGTGATAATACTTTTTTATCCTGATTCTCTGGTGATGCAGCTTGATGATGAAGGGTCGTAATAACGGAAAGAAGCTCATGGCCGTTCGCATTGTCGCACATGCGTTCGAAATTATCCACCTCCTTACCGATCAGAATCCCATTCAGGTGCGATCGCGAATTCCAAGGAGGCGGAGAAGTGTATGCTAAATATGAGTGTCTCGCACCACTGTTAGGTCTTGGTCGATGCCATAGTTAACACGGGCCCTCGGGAAGACTCGACTCGCATCGGTTCACAAGGAACTGTCCGTCGTCAAGCTGTCGATGTTTCGCCTTTGCGGAGAGTGAACCAGGCCATCGCTCTCCTCACTATCGGTGTATGCCATGTCCTTTCTCCGTCTTTCTGCCCTGAATTCACCTGTGTGTTTTGTCCTCGTCCGCACACTAGACTCGCGAGTCTGCGTTCCGCAATGTTAAGTCTATCGCAGAATGCCTCGCCGATGAGCTCATCAACGCCGCAAAAGGGTCTTCGAACTCGTATGCTATCAAGGTTAGTCCATATATTTCCTCTGCCCTGCCACCTTTGTCGATTGTGACGTTGCCATTTCCCCACAAAGAAAAAGGATGAACTCGAGCGTGTTGCTAAATCCAACCGGTGAAAAGGACCATTTCATACCTATCTACGGTGGAGACCACGTGGGTTACCGAGCATTACTGCTTTATACACACATGCACATTATGGGACTCATTTCGATGTCAACCTCTTACTCTGCGTCGCAAATTTCATTGACGATTATGACATCATTTGAATGCAAGGTTGCAATTACGTAATCTTAGCGCCTACTCAGCGTTCAGCCAACATTGTGGTCGGTTACTACTGCATCATGCAGCGCTTTCGCTTCCATCTCGGCTTAAGAAATCTCTCATTGGCACCGAGTTGATGGCCGCGATTGGACCATTTTACCAGTTTATGGATGCACTATCGCCTCCTTGTGCACGGTGTCATTTCTGAATCAAGGTCAGGACCCACGCTCACCAAGTTCGGTCAGAATATAAAACAAGGAATGACGTTTTATGAGATCGGGCGTTGATGCGAGCTCGTTTGGGGATCAAGTTCAATGCAATATACCGTGAGGTAGGACACCCTATTGAACTGCACCCACCATGGTGTGCAAAAAGCATGCTCCCCAGACTGGATCAGCCAAATTATGTTCAGTTTCTGCGGTGATTTCCACTTATCCAACAAAGAAGAAAAGCTCACTCAACCTTGGGCCATGTTAGTGCAACCTGGCGTAACCTACTTATTTACATGAAGGTTTGTAATGTATATGTTTCTGGTCAGCTGGGACAGAGTGCCCTCGTCTCTTTTGAAGGATGTCAAAGTCTAATTGAGCATGCATGATAATCCCACGTCTCATTCTACTGGTTCGCGCCGTTTTGACGGATACCGAAAAGCTCGCCAAGTTCTAAAAAGGAATAGAATCATCCGGACAGAGTGACAAGTGGACCGTTACACGAACCTTGCAACCTGGCTTCCCTCTTTTCACGTTGCGTTTCGGTTCGTTTGATACCCGAAAATGCCTACGATAACACAATGCGGAGGTAGACAATGTTCAAATGTTAGTGTTTAAGGGTTGTGGAGCGGACCGAACTTACGTGTTGAATCAGTTTCTTTTTCTTCTCTTGAATTTCCATAACCTTCGGGAGTTGTGAGGAGATGGAGGGAAGAGGTAATGATCCAACGATACCTTTGCTTCCACCGTGTTCTCAGCAATAAACTGGTAGACATGGACAGGTTTCTTCTGTCCTATCCTGCAACAGAATCAACTCACAAACTCCAGTAAGGCTGTCGCATGACGAACCTGTTGCACCTATCGATGGCTTGACTCTCTATACCTTCCTGGAAATACGTAAGTACAGACTTTACGCGGCGTAGCTCGTCACCATACCTGCCACCACCTATGAATACGCACACCATCCTTGTCAGAGCCAAAGGGAAAACAAAACAGTAATACTCACGGGTCCATCCTACAAGCACAATAAGAACAACCGTATCCCAGCAATATGCAAGAGGGAACTCACAAAAATACATTGTTCGCGACTGTCAGGTTCAACCCGAGTGCACCTGCCTTGAGCGAGATCAGCATAACCTTGGGGTTCACGCCATTGGCATTCGCGTCAATTCGCATGATGGCTCCCACAGCCTTTCCTTTACCCTTGGATTTCCTTGTCTTCGCCCGAGAGGAAACATTCTCATCAAAGTCGTCATCATCGAAGGTGTCATAGCCATCAATCGAGTTGACTTGCGTGGGTGTCGGTTGTGTGAGGCAGGACGGGTTAGATGACTCTTCTTCGAAAGGGACGGTGAAGCGTTCGAGCACTTGCTGTCGTTTTTTAGCGGAGAGCTGCCCGTCGAAACGTATATATGGAATCCTAAGAAACACCGTAAGTATGTTGTTCATTGATGACCTCCTTTCAGACTCACCCATACTCTTCCAATGCCTCACCAATCTGTTCGTGAAAATGCCTCAGTACATACATATCTGCGGTCTAAAGAACAAGTACTTTATCCAAGAAGGAGGTAAATTGCGAGAACACCAAGCTCTTTTCATTGGACGGAAGCAATTTCAACAGATGAATGAGCTGGTCGATCTTCGCGGACGACCTCTTTTGTAAATCACTTCGATTCTTGCCATTGTTGAGCTTCACTGGTATCTGAGTGAGCTCAGTCGGGGGCGGAGGTTCAATTAGGTCTCCCATGCCAATCGGGTAGCGGTCCTCCAAAAATGTTAGCAGGGTATAGCCTGCAATTAACAAGAACATACCATAGGACACCTCTGATCTCTCTTGAGGACTTCTGAAATACTATGTCCTTGTCAGCCCCAAAGTCCGTATCTTATGAACAAAACGAACCAAGCGAGACAGAACGCATGTGTGCATGACGTGATCCTCGGGTCTGTCAACATCCCGAAACAAATAGGACACTCCTCGTTATCCTCAATCAACTTGGCTAATTGTGCTTGCAAACGATCTTTCAGCTCTGGTGTGATTTTTATGGCGCCGTGGGTTCCGGGCTCGCTCGCTCGCAACTGCTCGAGGTAGTCAGAGGGAACGAGGTCCGGATGGAGTGCAATTTGGCGCAGGCGGGTGAGCATGCTGAGCATATTTGAGGTTATCTCCAAGGGATATGAGGTGGTTTGTGCCTAGGTCATTGGAGAGGTTCCTTACGATGGAGTTAACCCCGCCAGCTTGATTCAACATGTTCTCCACCCGCTGGTGCGACACTGCCTCAACAGCGTCATACAATGCCTGCAAGACATTGTATGAAAGCTCAAGCATCACTAAATAGTACACTTACCCGCGCCTCTTCGTGGAGCATAACTGGAACTAGTGTGATGTCCACCTGCATAGCGATCAGCAGCTATTCACCTTGAAGCAATCTTTTCGTTACCGAGGGCAGGGGAATCAGGGGCTTTCCTTCGCTGTCTTGCATCTGCGACGAGGTGTAAACTGAAGAAACATGGGTGTTTGGCGTGTATCTCACCTCCTTGGTCCTCCGAATACAGATATGGCTCATGAGTGCCTGAGAATTCGATTAACGGTCATTCTGACAAAGTGTTTCTGGACTTACACGGAGCAGCTCAGCGCCAGCGGGATCGCCGGTTTTGAGGGGCCGCAAAATCAGCCTCTTAAAAAAATCATCGTTGTCTAGTGGACGACATATTTGAAGAAACGCAAGCATAGAGCCCACGTCCTGTTTCATGAGTCGGCACAGGAGCCGAGTCGATATCAAGAGCTACGCACCCTAGGTGAATTGATCTAAGGGAGTGATGATGAGCTGATAAAGCAGGAAAGCCAGTGTCCGACTTACGATAGGTGTCCCAGACAGTATCCACCTCCTTTGGGCAGTAAGGTTGCAGACCGCTTTCGTCATCTTGGTCTTCGGGTTTCTGATGTTGTGTCCTTCGTCCAGGATGATCCTCTGTTCTTACAGCTTCGGTCAATCAAATCCCATCAGGCAAATGACCAACTTCACCTTCCACTTCACGTCAAATAACCCCGTTTCACTCTTCTTCTTCTTCTTTGGTCGTTCAGCCGTGTAACCGTCCACCAACGCATTGGGGTCTGCCTCCCCCACAACCGTCTGATAGGTCGTAATCACAACATCATACTTTGTAAGGTCATCAGCTGTTGCGTTGCGGGAAGCACCATAGTAGACACAAGTGGTGATTGCACCCTCGACACAGTGATCTGTGATCTGTTTTTCCCAGTTGGATATGACCGAAAGGGGGACCACTGTTCATATAACAGTGGGGACCTGTACAACCAGTCATAAAATGGGAGCTCACCAATTAGAGTGGTCTTCGAGTGGTCTGTTGGAATATCTTCCTTCGTCGAGAGGATGAGTGCAATCATGGTCAATGTTTTACCCTTCCGGGCACTCAGAACACGAGGACACTGGAACCTGGTAATCAACTCACAAGGCCCATGCTATCGGCAACTAGCGCTCCTCGTCCCAGGACGGGCGAGCTTGTGATCTCTTGTGGTGTCTTGGTAGCCACTTTGAAGGTGAAGATATGCAACTTTATCGCAGAATAAAACTTGTAGGACTCACAGTTGAAGTAATAAGGCTGAAAATGTCGCATAAGTAAACGGCTTGGTCGGTAGTTTACCTCTCCTTACCTTGTCACCTGCATTGCAGTATCGCCAGAACTGGACCGGCTTATCGGATTCTTTGGTCGGCAAAGCTGGGTACTCGTGTTCAATGCACCATTGAAGAGCTTGACTCTGTTGATCAGGACACGTGGGAATATGTCAGGAATACAAAATAGGGAATACGGAACCTGGTGCTTTAAGAGATCCACAACCAGCTCCCCGCTGGCAATGCCCGGTGGGTTAGGATGAACAGGCAGATTTAAAATGTCGTCAGATGAGCAGAGAGTGTCGAGAAGCGATGCGCGTCGACCTTCGTCATCTACCTTCTCGAGACTAGTAAGCATCTGCTTGAGTTCTGCAGCCTTGTGGAGCGCTTCTTGCTGTTTCTTGATGGCTTCTTCTTTGGCTTGGGTCAGCATACCATTCGAGACATTTCTCTGAGTAGAGGTTGGCTGAGAGTAGGCATACGGGGATCCGGCATGCGAGGATCCGGCATACGAGGTCGCAGTGTACGAGGATCCACCGACAGAGGACATCTCACTTCCGCGAGATGGAAAACCACGTTGGCGAGGGGTTGCCCATATGAGCTGGGGCTCGAGGATGTCACGTTTGTCGGAGACACCGTAAATCCTTATATCCCTAAAAGTAGGTAAGTCTGTTGACTATGGTAAACTAAATTGGGCTGAAATTACAGCGGTAATGTGTAGCAGAATTCTCCGTTCACTGCGACAATGTCAACACTCCGTGAGCCACAACCAAACGAGGGGACTCACAGTTTCCACTAAGCATGGTACCCTCTATGGTGACTAACTTTCTGTCGATAAGCAAAGCAATTTTCGCAGCGATGTCCTTCGGGATATGCCCGACTTGCATACCACTGATGTTTATGACTTTTATGGCGTTTCTAAGATTACGGATCCTTTGAACCGCCAAGGTGCCATGGGGAAGGAAACATACCTATCGTATTTATTAGTAGGTTCCCTAACTAATCCAACTTGTTCGCCTGCTCCGACAAGACCTGTATGTTTTATCAGCATAAGGGACTGGCTGGAGTAAAGACACGCACCTTTGTAATACCGCACTCCAACCACATTTGTCTTATATGTGCAGTAGAGTTCATCTACGACCTCGGGTTCTGTTTGGGTCACATCCTCATCCTCATCGTTAATCAAACGGTGGGTTCCAGTGGGTGTGTCAACAATGGCTCGATCGTTCAGTTGGCCCTGGGAAGCAGGAGGTTCGAATGACTGCTTGCGCTTGTGCTGACCCGGGACCACAGACCCTTGCGCCGCGGAGGATGGAATTGACGTAGGAGTGGTAGAACTTGCAAACTGAGTCACCGCGGGCGCGAATGCCTTGGCAGAATTGGGTACATCGGAAGGGTCGACGTGTCCGCTTGCAATGGCGCATCTAATCTTGTTTTGATCTTGGAGGCTGCAGGTATGGACCAGCGTTAATTACAAATGACATATCAATAGTCCCAAAGAAAGACGCACCGAAGCATACTGAAACCCGCGACAGAGCTAAGGTCCGTAATTGCAAGATTGCGAAGAATATCAGGCGTAACGCAGCCCCTGTTTGCCGTCGGCACAGTGAGCTTACTTGAGACGCATTGCGTCGCCAAAGACACATGATGAACCTACCAATGTCGCCAGACGACTGTCTCCCCATACTGGCTGGGGACAAGCTGGCCATATCGAATGCTTCCAGCTGCGATTGGCGAGCCAGTACACGGAGAAGGGCCTTTACAGACCGACCGAGAGCTCTTGCTGTACTAAAAAGAGGGGTGGGCACAACTGGCACAGACATCCTCGGTGAGTACTCACGTCTATCGCGTGCCCAGCCATGGTGACTGGGTTTTGGTTTTGGGGCCTTTACATAAATATAATGTGTTTGGCCATGTTTGGGACGCGTCCTCAGACTTGACACTGAACAGGGACTCAGAGGACATGCCAGTCACATTCGACCCCAGACCACACATCGACGGTCTCCCATACGATCCTGAGCAGGATGCAAACGAAAAACGTGACATCAGGAAGAGATACCGTCAGCTGGAAAAACTGACAGGGGGTACGCCTCAACGTGTGTTGCGCCAAATTTATTGACGCGCCGTTGTGCTCAGAGCACCAGAGACCACAAGACCATGACGCAGAGGCACTCGTCGAGCAGGTTGCACAGGCAGATGAACTCTTCTCAAAAGGTGCGAGTTTCTGTCCCTTAATACTTATATGTGCAACCCGCCACCATATCTAATATAATGTTGTTGGGTGCGCGTTATCCAGTCAAGAATCCAACAGAGGCGACCCTCGACTCTTCTGTCTTGCGCAATCTTTCCAGTATCAGTGCTCAAAAGGCGCGCGGTATGAAGCTAGGATCGGCGGCTTTTGACCTGGATGATTTCGTCGCGAAGCTTATTACATTTATGGGTGGCAGTCAGTGCTTCGAGGATAACGAAGACGACTCCGAAATGGAAGTCGAAGAAGACCGTGTATTGGACTGGGACAAGATAGGCCGTAAAGCCCTCGCTAAGAGCCGCAGAGTACCGGTCACAGGCTACATGTATGTTTCACGCCGTCTATTTTGAGTATTGACTGTCTTCGACCGTGCATACAGGCTTGGCCCGCTTTCGATAGAACAGAAGAGGCGTGTTCCAGTCAAGCGTCAGAAGCAGGAGAAAGTTCAAGAGGAAGAGCGCCGACCCCAAGAAATCAAGGAAGAAGATATCAAACGCTCCGACAATGAGACTTCCAAGAATGTTCTTATTGTACGTAAACTGCTCTTGGAACCTTGGACCCAAATATACATTCTAAAAATCCTATACAAAGATCAAAGACATCCTCGAATCTACGGGTCCTATCAACCTTTTTGAGTTCATCGTAAACCCCCACGATTTTGCACAATCAGTAGAGAACCTGTTTTATGTCTCCTTCCTCATTCGCGACAGCGAATGCGCATTTGAGATCACTGATGAAGGTGATCCTATGATCAGTAAGTCTACTTTTCTGCACCCGTACATATTCTGAACAAGCTTGGGAAACCAGTGCTATGCGAACAGCCCACCTTTGAGGACCGGATGCAAGGTGTGCAACGACAACAGATCGTGATGGAATTTGATATGGCCACATGGCGGGTAACTGACCTGGTTCCATTTCTTTTTTTGCGACTGACGATTCATTTAGCGCGCTATTGAAGTTTGGAACATCACAACGTCAAAGATACCCCAGCGTCCCCCTGCAAGGACTCAACTCGGTGGAAAGTGGTATGGGTAGTAATTTTACATTAACATGCCATGATTTCTGTATCATTCTTAATTCGGATAATGGCCCTAGCAAGTGTATGTATCTTACCATTCTCCATGAATAACTATTCAGCATTCCAATCAATATTGCGATCTACATACGTACAAAGGTCCGATTCTTTACTGACACCCTATTTCCATCCATGCATCATGGGTTTTCCACTAGTACAGTTTCAAAGTTGCTCATTTCAGTAAGGTTTGTATATTCCAAATATCAGTAGTGTATGTTGATACAGTGCTGGAACCATTATCTACTAAGAAAACAACAATCGAAAGTCGAAGAGGGTAGGGGAAGTGCATGCACAAGCCCGAATCAGCGATGCTAACCAGAACATCGCAAACCACGCATGCGTGATTCATCAAAGGAAATAGCATCAAGCCGAGTGCCATAGATGTGCTGACATAAAGAGCATAAACATGAAGAAACGGTTGATTCGACCTGGCTAGCAGGACGTCCGGGGCTTGAAGTCGAACTTCAATTGACCATTGCTGTCGTAGACACCGTATCCGGGCTCTTGGCTCTCGGAGTAAATATGGGCGAACCACCCAACCCCACCACCAGGGGCATTCTTAAGATCCTGGCAGTGGGTATCAAGCATAGTGTAGTATGCCTGAAGTCAAAACATAGTAAGCACATGAACATCCATGATCCGCAACAACATACCGCTTCACTGGGAACGTCCGCCACAGCAAGGGCGCTGTTAGGTTGGATGCCTGAGGAAGCGACGGAAGGCCAGCCATTCTAAAGGCAGAAGGGTTCAGCCAAGGCGAGCCGGAGAATAAATCTCACTTGCCTCATCAAAGTACATCTTCTTGCCACCACCTTGCTGGATGAACCAGTTCATGTCCGTCTCGACAAGGGGCCATGCATCGCCACCACTTGTTGCCAGGCCGGAGAAGAACGGCAACATATGGATGTTAATGAAGTCAATGGCATCGAGAACATCCTGCGCGCCGCCATGCTCTTGATATCCATAAGCAAGTTCGCTGACAGTAACTGGAATGCCAACACCAGAAAGCTGTGACTTGGCTGACAAGACCTGGGACGCAAGCTCCTCGTGGGGAAGGACATTATCGAAGAGAGGTTCCGAGCCAAACTGAACGCCACGAGTGACAAACTTGGCTTTGGAGTTACTGGTTAAAGTCGAAATAAGCGAGTCACGGCGTGTCTGCCATTCGTTACCGCCATCAAATCCAAACTTCATCCTAGTATTAGCAACCAGTTGGCAAAGTGGACTGCAGGAACATACCCAGATCAAGGCATGCACTCCAATGCCAGCTTCCCATGCAGCATCTACGACGTCATCGCTGCAAAGATGATAAATAAAAATAGCACTACAAAAATATAGAACAGACGTACTAGAAGCCAGGGTTGTCACACGCGCCGTAGAGGCGGACGTATCTGCCATTGAAGTTGTTACGGATGTCAGCAAACTCATGTTTGAGCTGGTCCAGACTTTGGCCTTTGGATAAAGTCAGCCACAAAAACAATTAAGAAGTAGGGGAACACGTGCATGCAGTAACCTCATAGCTGAATCCCAGGAATGCATATTCGGAGTCCATGGGACACCACCAATTATCCAGTGTGTTAGGGACAGTCGACGGCATTTTGAAGCCCAAAGCAGGGAAACAGCCAGAAGATGGACCAGAGCCACCACCTGTCGAACTAGGAGTAGGAGAGGCAGTGGGCATGGTGATTGAAGGGGAGGGTGAAGATGTTGCTGGAGAAGTGCCCGGAGGAACGATGGAAGATTTAGTTGGTGTAGAAGATGCCACTGCCGTCGAAGGAGAACTCAAATAACTACTTTGGCCTGACTTGCAGCTTCTCGGAAGCGGCCTGGCTGAGACGAGGCACAAAGAGACGAGGAAAAGAATGAAACTGTACAGAGAGAGAGACATTGCACAAAGAGCGTTGGGCGGAGAAAGAAGGGAGTGAGCTCAATGCCTGAGATGGCGGACAGGGAGACAAGGGAGGAGGAAGAGGAGGAAGTTTTCAACCAACCGGAAGTTGGATTTGAGGGACCCTCTTAAAGAACTTATTGTGCCCAGAATTGACCACGCTTGTCACAATGACGCCGAAAAGCCTTTGTTCCTCGGCTGCCAAGTATGAAAATCGGATTAGTCTACTCGGTTATACCTTGGCCATCCCCTCGACGTCAGACCTACTGTCTCCTCCCATAGAGAGTCAAAGAACATATGCATGGAGCAATTCAAATGCAGTGGTAGCGTGAGCAGTAACAATGACGTACTATTTCTGGAATATCAAGAAGACAATCATTGCAAGGTACCGTGGCGGTGCAGTTCCCGCTCATCGGGATCAGTGGCCACTTTTGGAAAAGGTCGTTTGAAATTCAGCGTTTCTGAGCTCCCCGTCACTGACAAGTACTACTGTACAATGAATGAATGGATTGACGCCGATGCTTGTATGTACAAAACTCCAGACAACATGAACCTCATCGACAGAGGACAAGAGAGAGGCGTAACTTTATATGACACAGAGAAACTAGTAGAGATGATGGGAAGAAATCTATCGGGGACTAATACACATGATGCCAGCGTGACGACAATGCTTGCCACTAATAATACTGTCCTCTACCGTGATCGACGAAGTTGGCACTTTGGTTCTGCAGGGCTCATACATGTAAGTTCTGTACTTTGTGGGGGGCCCTTGAACCGCAACCACGACCATGGTCGGTTTTCCCACGCTATGACAGCTGGGCAAGGTGGTGCCTGGTAGTGCACGATAAAAAGCACACAGAACACCACTGGCCCCCCCTAGAACGATTATTACGAGTCATTAAGTTGACCAAAACACACGAACAATGCCAAACTGGCAAGAACAACCACGCTCAGCGACCACGTACTCACGAATTTTTCTACCCAATGTAGACATCTTGAACATACCAAAGACCAACCAAAGACGAGTTGAAACGTGAACCAATCACACAAGCAACACGATTATTCCATGCGACAGTCCACTGTGATGCTGTCCCCTCTTGCGAGATGTTCGCCTCCCTTTTCCCAACCTGAGGTTTTAGTGGGTATAACGCCTACCAGGCGCCCTTCAACGGGTTTACCAGTAGGCTCACGGAGTCCCACATACCCCCGTCCTTGATGGGAAGTGCATAAGAGCATTTTTCCTCGGAACGAAGCCCAACTGGGTTTTCGATCTAGTGTATTATGTAGAGCTTGACTTGTCAGTGGCTACATAATGATATCACTTGTCCAAAAAAAAAAGTTCTGTACTTTGTACAGTTGAGTACGGCAAAATGCATATCAACGGGACCAGTGAAAAGTTTATGCATTGTGTCAATTATGCAGAGACGAATGTCACATATTTGTGACATTAGTGTGACACGTAATAATTATATGTGACAAGGATAGTATAACTGCGAGAATACAAAGCATGTACAGTATATTACTGAATGAAAAACATATCAAGGGTAGTCTGTTTGGAAGTAAGGAGTGCCTCCTGTTGAAGGAGA
>Ga0307516_10005071_pt1 | contig 15932 bp, 17 predicted proteins | sample 19_EM_MG_FD_203310 | JGI IMG/M metagenome (GOLD analysis project Ga0307516, IMG submission 203310) | Populus trichocarpa ectomycorrhiza microbial communities from riparian zone in the Pacific Northwest, United States - 19_EM | ecosystem: Host-associated > Plants > Roots > Unclassified | place...
TCCTTGCTGGGGGGCTTTCCTTGGAGGCCGGTGGGTAGCCGGCCCGCACACAAAAGAGACCCTCAGCGTCAACTACTCGCCAAAGGTCCCCGCGGTGCTTCAGGCTTTCATTCACCATACGGCAGGACAGTGCCGGAAATAAAAGGACTTGAGACACGGATCACAGGTGAGACGGGAACCTCGCACACCCTTTCCAAGGTCTCTACACCGTTCGCACCCCATAGGCAGAGGTTCGCTCCTTGGGGCCTCGCGGGTTCACACCGGTACGCCCGAAGGTAAGAACAACGGGCCGTCGATCACACCCCAGGTCCTGGCCTGCGCGGACTACCATCACCTCATGACCCGTGTACTGCTCGCCGAGGACGACGCGTCCATTTCGGAGCCGCTGGCCCGCGCACTGCGCCGGGAAGGGTACGAGGTCGAGGTGCGTGAGGACGGTCCCACCGCGCTCGACGCCGGAACGCAGGGCGGTGTCGACCTGGTCGTGCTCGACCTGGGTCTGCCCGGCATGGACGGCCTCGAAGTGGCCCGCCGGCTGCGCGCCGAGGGCCTCACCGTCCCGATCCTCATCCTGACCGCGCGCGCCGACGAGGTGGACACCGTCGTCGGCCTCGACGCGGGCGCCGACGACTACGTCACCAAGCCCTTCCGGCTCGCCGAACTGCTCGCCCGTGTCCGGGCCCTGCTGCGGCGCGGCGCCGCCGAGCCGGCCCAGCCGCCCGCCACCCACGGGGTGCGCATCGACGTCGAGTCGCACCGCGCCTGGATGGGCGAGGAGGAGCTCCAGCTCACCGCCAAGGAGTTCGACCTGCTGCGGGTCCTCGTGCGGGACGCCGGCCGGGTCGTCACGCGCGACCAGCTGATGCGGGAGGTCTGGGACACCACCTGGTGGTCGTCGACCAAGACGCTCGACATGCACATCTCCTGGCTGCGGAAGAAGCTCGGTGACGACGCGGCGAACCCCCGGTACATCGCCACGGTGCGTGGTGTGGGGTTCCGGTTCGAGAAGAGTTAGGCGCACCGTTCGTCGTAAGCAGGCGCACCGTTCGTCGTAAAGCCGCCCGGAGGGCCTCGTGCGTCGCCGTCTGATCCAGTCCACCCTCGCCGTGGTGCTCGTCGTGATCGCCGTGTTCGGGGTGTCCCTCGTCATCGTCGAGACCCGCACCATCAGCACCAGCGCTCAGGAACGGGTGGACTCCGAGGCGCAGCGGCTGGCCAGCATCGTGGACAGCAGGCTGCTCACCTCGGCGACCGTGGACGCGAAGATCCTGCGGGACCAGGTGGCGCAGGACCGGTACGCCGTGATCCGGATCCCGGGGGAGCGCACCATCGAGGTCGGCACCCAGCTGCCCGGTGACGTGATCCAGGGCAGGGCCGAAGGCGAGGAGGGCGAGACCGTCGTCGTCGAGGAGCCGCGCTCCTCGGTGACCCGGGAGGTCGGCCGGACCCTGCTGATCATCGGCCTTGTGGCGCTGCTCGCGGTGATCGCCGCCGTGCTGCTCGCCATCCGCCAGGCCAACCGGCTCGCCTCCCCGCTCACCGACCTCGCGGAGACCGCCGAACGCCTCGGCTCCGGCGACCCGCGCCCCCGGCACAAGCGGTACGGCGTCCCCGAGCTGGACCGGGTCGCCGACGTCCTCGACGCCTCCGCCGAGCGCATCGCCCGCATGCTCACCGCGGAACGCCGGCTCGCCGCCGACGCCTCCCACCAGCTCCGTACGCCGCTCACGGCCCTCTCCATGCGCCTGGAGGAGATCACCCTCACCGACGACCCGGACACGGTGAAGGAGGAGGCGAACGTGGCGCTGACGCAGGTGGAGCGCCTCACCGACGTGGTCGAACGGCTGCTCACCAACTCCCGCGACCCGCGCACCGGCTCCGCCGTCACCTTCGACCTCGACGAGGTCATCCAGCAGCAGCTCGCCGAGTGGCGCCCCGCCTACCGCAGCGCGGGCCGGGCCATCGTCAGCTCCGGGAAGCGGCACCTGACGGCGGTCGGCACCCCCGGGGCGGTCGCGCAGGTGCTGGCCGCGCTGATCGAGAACTCCCTCATGCACGGCGGCGGCACGGTGGCGCTGCGCACCCGGGTCACCGGCAACCAGGCGGTGATCGAGGTCACGGACGAGGGTCCCGGGGTGCCCACCGACCTCGGGGCGCGGATCTTCGAGCGGGCGATCAGCGGCCGCAACTCCACGGGGATCGGCCTGGCGGTGGCCCGGGACCTGGCGGAGGCCGACGGGGGCCGCCTGGAGATGCTCCAGACCCTGCCCCCGGTGTTCGGCCTGTTCCTGTCGCGTACGCCGCTGCGGAAGACGGCGGCGACGGAGGAGGACGGCGAACCGACGGTCCGCTGAGCGCGGCGAGGAGGGTCAGGCCTGCTGCTTCGCCGGGCGCTTCTTGGCGTCCGTCGTCAGGAACGATTCCGCGCTGGCCACCGCTTCCTTGGCCGGAAGTGTGCGGAAGACCCAGGTGCGGTACGACCAGAAGCGGAACAGGGTCGCGATGCCGATGCCGACGAACTTGAAGATGTTGCTCTGCAGCGAGCTGTCCCAGCCGAACCCGTAGGTCGCCGCGTAGAGCACACCGTTCTCGATCACCAGGCCGACCGCGCTGAACAGCAGGAACAGGGTGAGTTCCTTGGTACGGCCGCCCTTGTCGCGGTCCCGGTAGGTGAAGTACCGGAAGCCGACGTAGTTGAAGACGATGGCGACGACGGTCGCTATGACGCTCGCCCGCACCACCTGGAGGTCGGTCGTGTGCCGGACCAGGTTGAACACGAGCAGGTTGACCAGCACTCCGGCCCCGCCCACGGCGCCGAACTTGACGGCCTCACGCACCAGCCGGTCGACCCGCTGGCGCGCCGCACTGCGAGGCGCCGGAGGTGACGCAGAAAGCCCCGAGGAACCACGTTCCATGGCTGTCCAGGCCCCCGTCCGTAGATTTTCGTCAACTCAGCCATGCTAACCATCCCCCCTTGGTGATCGCCTATGGGCGAGCTCACAGGACGCCAAAGCCGGGCCGGGAGGGCTGGAAACCGGCCACCGCGGCGTGGCCGATACCCTAGGAGCGTGACGTTCCCGGTAGTCGGCATGGTCGGCGGGGGGCAGCTCGCTCGTATGACACACGAGGCGGGCATCCCGCTCGGCATCAGGTTCAAGCTTCTCAGTGACACCCCCCAGGATTCCGCGGCGCAGGTCGTGAGCGATGTCGTCATCGGCGACTACCGCGATCTCGACACGCTGCGTGACTTCGCGCGCGGGTGCGATGTGATCACCTTCGATCACGAACACGTACCCACCGAGCACCTCCGGGCGCTGGAGGCGGAGGGCATTCCCGTCCGCCCCGGCCCGGACGCGCTCGTGCACGCCCAGGACAAGGGCGTGATGCGGGCGAGGCTCGACGCGATCGGGGTGCCGTGCCCACGGCACCGGATCGTGAGCGATGCGGCCGACGTGTCCGCCTTCGCCGCGGAGGGCCTCGCCGAAGGCGCCGAGGGGGACGGTTTCCCCGTCGTCCTCAAGACCGTCCGCGGCGGCTACGACGGCAAGGGCGTGTGGGTCGTCGACGACGTGACTCAGGCCAAGGAGCCCTTCCGCGCGGGCGTACCCGTCCTCGCCGAGGAGAAGGTCGACTTCGTCCGGGAGCTCGCCGCCGACGTCGTGCGCTCCCCGCACGGCCAGGCCGTGGCCTACCCGGTCGTCGAGTCCCGCCAGGTGAACGGCGTCTGCGACACGGTGATCGCGCCCGCGCCGGACCTGGACCGGACCCTGGCGCTGCGGGCCGAGGAGATGGCCCTGACCATCGCCAAGGAACTGGACGTCGTCGGACACCTCGCCGTCGAGCTGTTCCAGACCCGCGACGGACGCATCCTCGTCAACGAGCTCGCGATGCGCCCGCACAACTCCGGCCACTGGTCGATGGACGGGGCGATCACGTCCCAGTTCGCCAACCACGTCCGCGCGGTCCTCGACCTCCCGCTCGGCGACCCGCGCCCGCGTGCCCCGTGGACGGTCATGGTCAACGTGCTCGGCGGCGACTACCCGGACATGTACTCCGCGTACCTGCACTGCATGGCCCGCGACCCCCAGCTGAAGATCCACATGTACGGCAAGGACGTGAAGCCGGGCCGTAAGGTCGGTCACGTCAACACCTACGGCGACGACCTGGACGACGTGCTGGAGCGCGCCCGTCACGCTGCCGGCTACCTGAGAGGCACGATCACCGAATGAGCCCTGTTGTCGGCATCGTCATGGGTTCGGACTCCGACTGGCCCGTCATGGAGGCCGCCGCCAAGGCCCTCGACGAGTTCGAGATCGCGTACGAGGTGGACGTCGTCTCCGCGCACCGGATGCCCCGCGAGATGATCACGTACGGGGAGCAGGCGGCCGAGCGCGGTCTCAAGGTCATCATCGCCGGTGCCGGCGGCGCCGCCCATCTGCCCGGGATGCTCGCGTCCGTGACCCCGCTGCCGGTGATCGGCGTTCCCGTCCCGCTGAAGTACCTCGACGGCATGGACTCGTTGCTGTCCATCGTGCAGATGCCGGCCGGTGTCCCGGTCGCCACGGTCTCCGTGGCCGGCGCGCGCAACGCGGGCCTGCTCGCGGCCCGGATCCTGGCGACGCACGACGAGGAACTCCTCGGCCGGATGCGGGAGTTCCAGCAGGAGCTGAACGACCAGGCCACCGAGAAGGGCAAGCGGCTGCGCGCCAAGGTCGAGGGGCCGGGCGGCGGCTTCGGCTTCGGGAAGTGACCCGATGACCCCGATGACCCCGGCGAACTCGGCGAACTCGGCGAACTCGGCGACCTCGGTGGACGAAGCCCGGGAGCTGCTGCGGGAGTTCCCCGTGGTCGACGGGCACAACGACCTCCCCTGGGCGCTGCGCGAACAGGTCCGCTACGACCTCGACGCCCGCGACATCGCCACCCACCAGGGCGCCCACCTGCACACCGACATCCCCCGTCTGCGGGCGGGCGGGGTCGGCGCGCAGTACTGGTCGGTGTACGTGCGCTCGGACCTGCCCGACCCGGTCCCGGCGACGCTGGAACAGATCGACTGCGTACGGCAGTTGCTGGCCCGCTACCCGCGGGACCTGCGCCCCGCGCTGACGGCGGCGGACATGACGGCGGCGCGCGGCGAGGGCCGTATCGCCTCGCTCATGGGCGCGGAGGGCGGCCACTCGATCGCCGACTCCCTCGCCACGCTGCGCGCGCTGTACGCCCTCGGTGTCCGCTACCTGACCCTCACCCACAACGACAACGTGGCATGGGCGGACTCCGCGACCGACAGGCCCGGCGTCGGCGGTCTGTCGGCCTTCGGCCGTGAGGTCGTGCGGGAGATGAACCGCGAGGGCATGCTGGTCGACCTCTCGCACGTGGCGACGACGACGATGCGGGACGCGCTGGACACCTCGTCCGCGCCGGTGATCTTCTCGCACTCCTCGTCCCGGGCGGTGTGCGACCATCCCCGCAACATCCCGGACGACGTGCTGGAACGCCTGCCCGTCAACGGTGGCATGGCGATGGTGACGTTCGTCCCCAAGTTCGTGCTCCAGGCGGCCGTGGACTGGACGGCGGCGGCCGACGAGAACATGCGCGCGCACGGTTTCCACCATCTCGCCACCACCCCGGAGGCGATGAAGGTGCATCGCGCCTTCGAGGAGACCAACCCGCGTCCGGTCGCGACGGTCGCCACGGTCGCGGACCACCTCGACCACATGCGCGAGGTCGCCGGCATCGACCACCTCGGCATCGGCGGCGACTATGACGGCACGGCGTTCACCCCGGACGGCCTCGACGATGTCTCCGGCTACCCCAACCTGATCGCCGAACTCCTGGACCGCGGCTGGTCGAAGCCCGACCTGGCCAAGCTGACCTGGCAGAACGCGGTACGGGTGCTGGGCGCGGCGGAGGACGTGGCGCGCGACCTCCAGTCGACGCGGGGACCGTCCAACGCGACGATCGAGTCACTGGACGGCTGATCCCGATCCCGATCCCGATCCCGATCCCGATCCTGGGGGCTGGGGGCTGAGGGCTGAGGGCTGTGTGCCTGGGGCGTCAGCCGCGCGTGATCGTGCAGCCGGGGCCTCGGACCGTCTTGATCGGCGACGGCCTCGGCGAGCGCGAACGGCTTGGTGAGGGGCCCCCTCGGTGCCCGTCAGCAGCGGCGCATCGCAGCCCCCGGGCCCGCGGCCCCGCGCCGGTGAGGAACGGCACCGGCGCGGTCACCGCGGCGGCCCGCAGCTCCGTCGTACGTCTCGATGCCGTCGCCGTCCGGCAGGGCCACGTCCAGGACGACGAGGTCGGGCCGCGCGGAGCGGCCGGGTCAGGCCGGGTCGATCCGGCAGAGGCAGAAGGGGTGCCCGGCCGGATCGGCGTAGACCCGGAAGCCCTTCTTCTCGTAGTCCTCCCGGTCCAGGACGCGTGCTCCCAGCGCCAGCACCCGCTCCTCGGCCGCGTCGATCTCCTCCCAGGTGGTCCCGGCGTCGAAGTCGAGGTGGAACTGCTGCGCGTTGCGGTCCGCGCGCGGCCATTCCGGCGGGGTGAGGCCGGGCGCCCGCTGGAAGGCCAGCCGCGGTCCGTCCGGAACGCGGAGCACCACCCAGTCGTCGTCCGTCGCCTCGGGCGTGCCTCCGCCGACCTGGGCGTAGAACTCGGCGAGGGCGCGCGGGTCGGGACAGTCGACGACCACGGAACGGACACGTGCGACGGGTGCCATGAGGTCCTCCCAGGTCAGCTGAGGCAGAGGCAGAACGGGTGCCCCGCCGGGTCCGCGTAAGTCCGCCAGGTCCGCGAGCGGTCCTCCGCGTCCAGCGTTCTGGCGCCCAGTGCCAGCGCCTGCTTCTCGCCCGCGTCCAGGTCCGCCACGACGAGATCCAGGTGGAACTGCTGCGAGTGGTCGGGCGCCGGCCACTTCGGCGGTACGTACCCGGGGGCGGCCTGGAAGGCCAGCCCCTGCCCGTCCGGCAGCTTCAGGTCCACCCATTCCCCCTGGTCCTCGACGGTGCCGCCGAGGACACCGGCGTAGAACTCGGCGAGGGCGCGGGGGTCGGGACAGTCCAGGACGACGACACCCAGCTTGGCGAAAGCCATGACTTCCTCCTCGAAGTCGGAGTCACCCTGCCATGGAGGGTTCCCCGCATCAGGGACATTCCAGGGTTACCTCTACAGGTGGGCAACCAGTAACGGTTACTGCATGCTGCCCCATTGGCAGTAACGTCGCAAGCATGAGTAAGTCGCAAGCATGAGTAAGAGGTCGCCCGCCCCCGGAAGCCTGGACCTGGTCCAGGCCCTGGTGAACACGCTGGACATCGAGTCGGGCGCCGACTCGCTGGACGGGGTGGCGGGCCGGGCGCGGTTCGGCATCGCCCGGGACGAGCTGGATTCGGCCCGTGAACTGCGCGAATCCCTGCGGGCGGCCCTGCTCGCCCACGCCGGGCACCCGCCGCACCGCGCGGTGACCCCGCTGGGCGAGTTGCTCGCGGCGGCTCCCCTGGTCGTGACGGTCGACGCGGGCGACGGCTCGGCCGGCCTCGCCCCGGCCGACGCGGACCCGCTGCTCTCCCGGGTCGCGGCGGCCGTCGGCCAGGCCCTCGTCGAGGGCACCTGGGCCCGGCTGAAGGCCTGCGAGGCGGTCGACTGCCACTGGGCGTACTACGACCGCAGCCCGGCCGGCCGCGGCCGCTGGTGCTCGATGCAGGTGTGCGGGGCGCGCGCGAAGATGCGCCGGTACCGGGCGAAGGACTGAGCGTGTGCCGTTCGGGTCGCCCCGGGTCACCTCGACCCGGGGCGACCCGAAACGGCACCCTCTACGCGTCCTCCTCCGGGGGCGCCGCCGGCCGGGAGCCGACCAGCAACAGACACAGCACCGCGATCCCGGCGACGATGCCGGTCAGCACCAGCAGGGGGTCCAGCGGCCGGACGGCCGAGGCGGTGGTCTGGGTCTGCGGCAGCTGCGTGACCGGCGACGCGGGCGCGGGCTGCGCGCCCTGGGGTGACGGGGATGCCTGCGGCGACTGCGGTACGGCGGCCCCGGACGCGCTGGGGGAGGGCGACGAGGACGGCATGCGCATCGTCGGGGGCCGGCTGCTCGCGGTGGTCCGGCTGGGCACGGTCGTCCGGTGTTCCCCCGAGGACCCGCTGTGCTGGTGGGACGTCGTCGGAGGCGCCTTCGTCACGGGTGCCGCCGCGCGGACCGTGATGCCGGCCGTCATGTTCGGGTGGACGGTGCAGTAGTAGCCGTACGACCCGGCCGCGGTGAACGTGAAGCTCCAGCTCTGCCCCTTGTTGAGCATGGGGGAGTGGATCGAGACCGGGCCCGAGGTGGTCTTCACGTCGTGCGGTGCCGTGTCCTGGTTGGTCCAGGTGACCGTGGACCCGACGGGGACGGTCAGGCTCGCGGGCGAGAAGGCGTACCCCTTCATCGCCACGCTGTACGAGGCCGCCGACGCCTGCCCGGACGGCAGCAGCGGCAACGCGACGAGTGCGATAACGGCGGACACGGCGGCTCCCCGGGCGGCCCGCCGTGTCGTCCGCCGGGCCGCCCTCACGCGAACTCCGCCGCGACGAGCAGCCGCAGCCGGGTGGCCGGCCGCCGCCACGGCAGCCGGAACCCGGTGGCGCGGCGCAGCAGCCGGTACGGCAGCCGGGCGCGCCCCACGACGAGCAGCCGGTCGTCGGACCCTTCCACCACCCGCAGTCGCAGCAGCACGGGGAAGGCGACACCGTTCACGTCGAGATCGCCGGTGAGCTGGAGACAGCCGGGGGCCTCTTCGACCTGTTCGGAGGTGAGGCTGGCGGTGAGGTGGCGGCCGTCGAACTCGAAGCGGAAACAGGGGTGTTGGCGGCCGGCAGCGTGCTCGGGGTGCTCGGCGTCTTCGGTGTATTCGGCGTGCTCGGCGTGCTCGGTGTACGCGGCGTGTTCGCCCTGTTCGGTGTGTTCCGTGGCTTCGGTGTCGGCCGGCACGGTGAGGCACGCCCCGGCCAGCGCCACCCGGCGGCGCAGGGTCGGCAACGGGCCGTACCAGGCGGTGAGTTCGGTGAGCGAGCGGCCGGGGGCCACGGTGTACCGGCCGGGCAGGGGCAGCCGGTGGTCGGCGCCCGCGCGCGGCTTCGGCGGGGGAGGGACGGTGGGCAGGGTGACGGTCGTCATCCCGGTCTCCTTGGAAAGCGGTTCCCGAAGCATGGCGATGGTGTGGAGAATGGGGCGGGCGCCGCTCCGGCCGGCTGAGCCCCGGCCGGAGCGGCGTCCTTCTGTGTCGCGGACCCCGTCAGCAGTTGGCGGTGAGGAAGTCCGTGGTGGGCGTGAGCATCTGCCCGGCCCAGACGGTGTGCATCTTCGTGTAGCTGTCGACGTCGAGCAGGTCGGTGACCTGCTGCCCGAGCGACTCCTGCAGGTGCGCCTTCTCGACGTGGTTCAGCAGCGTGCCGAGCGTGTCGTCGAGGGCCGAACCGCCCCCGTCGACGGCGGGCTTGAGGATGCTCTCCACCCACACCGTGTGCATCTTGATGTACGAGTCGAGCGCGAGAGCGTCCTGCACCTGCTGGCCCGGCGACCGCTCCAGGTGCGCCACGTAGAGGTGCTGGAGGATCGGCAGCAGCACGTTCTGGACGCTGGCGCACTGCTCGCCGTCACCGGAACCGCCGCCGGTCGGCGTGGGGGTGGGCGTCGGGGTCGGCGTCGTACCACCGGAGGACCCGCCGCTCGATCCGCCGGTCGATCCGCCGGTCGAACCACCGCTCGTGCCGCCCGAGGACCCGCCGGTCGAACCACCGCTCGAACCGCCCGAGGACCCGCCGGACGTACCGCCCGACGAACCGCCGCCGGCCTCGACGACCTTCACCGACGCGACCATGTCCGGGTGCACCGCGCAGTAGTACTCGTACGTCCCCGCCTTGGTGAAGGTGTACGACCACGAGTCGCCCTGGTTCAGGGTCCCCGAGTCGAACTTGACCGGGGCCTTCGTGGTGGTGACCGTGTGCGGCACGTTGTCGTGGTTGGTCCACTGGACGGTCTGGCCGACCTCGACGACGAGTTGCTTCCCGTCGCCGAACTTGTTGCCCATGATGTCGACCTGGTGGTCGGCCGCGGCAGCGGGCTTTGCCTCCGCCGCGGCGGCGGCCGGAGCGGCCGCGGGCGCCTGAGCCGCGCCCGTGGTCTGCTCCGAGGAACCGGACGCGGAGACCGCGCTCAGCAGCCCGAGGCCGAGCACGGCGGCCAGCGCCGCACCGAGCCCGGCGACCAGCAGGCCCCGGTTCCCGGTGGGCGGCCTGCGCCGCCGGTCACCGGACTCATTGCTGTTCTTCACTTCGACTCCTTTGTGCTTGGGGGGAGTTCAGCGGCCGGGGTCGGCCGTGACCAGCAGACTCGTCACAGCGAGCACGACGAGGACGAGCCCCGTCTCGACCGCGACCGAGTAACCGAAGGGCCGCACGGTGGCGGCATCGCCGCGCAACAGCACGGCGAGATCGAGGCGGGTGCGCACCCACTGGCGGCTCGCGTACGCGGCGAGCAGCACGCACCCGAGCACGCCCGTCTTGAGCAGCAGCAACTGCCCGTACGAGGTGTGCACCAGGGCGTCGAACGAGCCCACCACCTGCCAGGCGAGCACCAGTCCGGCGCCGACGATGCCGGTGACGCTCACGGCCGCGAGCCGTGAGTAGCCCGACACCACCGCCGCCAGCTCTCCGGCCCGCCGACGGGGCAGTACGGCCAGCGCGAGCAGGGCCAGCCCGCCGATCCACAGCGAGGCGCCGAGCAGATGGACGAAGTCGGCGACCGCGCCCCAGGTCGGTTCGCCGCCCTCGGAGTTGTGGCCCGTCATGCCCGTCGTACGCAGCAGCCCGAAGGCCACCGCGAGGGCGCCCACCCGCCAGCCCGGGGAGCGGGAGGTGCGGGCCCCGCCCTGGAGCAGCGCGCCGAGCACCACCGCCGCCAGCACCCACAGCAGACCGCGCGCGGCGAGCACGACACCGGGTTCGGTGGCCAGCACCTCGGCGTACGTCGCCGGGCGCAGCGCGTCCCGCGGGCCGCCGAGGGAGGTGTAGGCGCCCTGGAGGCCGATGGTGGCGACGGTGGCCAGCAGTCCGGCCGCCCAGCCGAGCCCGAGCAGCGCCCGGGCCCGCGGCACGCCCGCGCCGCGCGGCCACAGCAGCACGAGGAAGGCGATACCGCCGACGAACAGGGCGAGGGCGAGATAGCCGGTCCAGCGGGCGACGACGAGGGCCTTGCGCACCGAGGGGGAGGGCACGGGAGCGGCGGCGGCGACGGCCTCGTCACCGCCGGTTCCGACGGCCTTCGCGCCGACGGTGAGGGCGATCCGGCCGGAGGAGGCGTGTCCGTCCTCCTCGTCGACGACGGACCACACGACGGCGAGCTCACCGTTCTCCGGCGCGGCCAGCGCCACCCGCACGGTGTCCTCGCCGCCGCCCGGCACCCGGGACACCGGCAGCCGGTTGCCGTCGCCCACCGTCAGTACCCGGACGCCGGTCGGGTCGACGGCCTCGTCGAAGGTGAGGGTGAGGTGGTCGGGGGCCCGGGTGAGCTCGGCGCCGTCCTTGGGTGCGGAGGAGACCAGTTCGGTATGGGCGGAGGCGGCCTGGGGCGCTCCGACCAGGGCGTAGAGGAGCGGGGTGAGGAGGAGCAGGAGCAGGGTGCGGCGGAGCGGCGGTGTCACGGCGTCGCCTCCGGCTGGGGGGAGGCGCCGGCGCCGAGGAGGCCGGTCAGGGAGAGGGGGGCGAGACCGACGCAGGGGGACGGCTGCGGCTCGGGTGTCTCGTCGGTGCCGTCGAGCAGCCCGAAGACGGGTTGGGTGAGCTCGCCGAGCAGCGGCCTTACGAGGGTGACCTCGCCGTCCTCGCAGGTGTCACTGTCGGCGGGGGTGGAGCCCGAGGGGGACGGGGTGGGCGTGGGTGCGGGGGAGCCGGTGTTGCCGGCGGGCGGTGCGGTCTGGTGGCCGCCGTGACCGGCCTCGCCGGTGCCGGCGGTGCCGCCCGCCTGGCCGCCGGTGCCGTAGCCGGTGTCCGCGCCGATCCCGCCGTATCCGGGCAACTCGCCCGCCCCGACGGGGGGTTGGCCTGCCCCGGTGCCGGGGGCCTGCGCGCCGGAGCCGGCCGGGGCGGTCGGCATGGGGATCGGCGGTGCCGTGGCGACGGGCGGTGGCGTCGGAGAGGTGGCGGCCTGTCCGGAGGCGGAGGGGGCGCCGATGCCCGACGCGTAGCCCAGCACGATCACCACGGCGCCGACGAGGGCCCCCGCCACCAACTCGTCGCGGTGATCCCGTGGCAACAAGGGCATATTTCACTCCTGGCGTGGTCAGGTCAAGCCACACGGGGGTGTGGCGAATGACGACCAGTGGAGTGGAGAGCGGATTCCGCGCGAATACGCCTCGGTTAACCGATTGTTGCCTGGCTCTCCATCGTGGGGGTGCCCGCTGTGAGAACGGTCCATTCCGCATGCCGCTCGAATGGAACTCGTCTGGAATTCGAACTCATGTTGATGATTCTGCGGAGGGTGACATATGCCGCCCCCGGGAAACGGGGCCCAACCTTGGGGAACTCGCCCCACCGCCCCCTGTTCACCCGCATGTGGCGGCGAACGACGTACAGAAAACCCCCGCAGATCGGCCTGTTCCTTCACGGAACCCGCGAGAATTCCCCGCCCTCCCGCAAGCCCGCCACGAATTCACGGAACCCGATACCGGTCTCGATGCCGGTCTCGGTGTCGAGTTCCGTGGCGAGTTCCGTGGCGATCTCGGTGCCGAGTTCTGTGCCGAGTTCTGTGCCTGCCGAGTTCCGTGCCGACTCAGGTGACGAACAATCGCCTCAGGCCGTCGGTCGCCCCATCGCCCGGTACGTCCAGCCGGCCTTCCGCCACAGCTGGGGGTCCAGGGCGTTGCGCCCGTCCAGGATCAGCCGGGTCGCCGCGACCTCGCCGAGCGCCGCCGGGTCCAGCTCGCGGAACTCCCGCCACTCCGTCAGATGCAGCACGGCGTCCGCGCCCCGCACCGCCTCCACCGCGGAGTCCGCGTATCCGAGCGTCGGGAAGATACGGCGGGCGTTGTCCATGCCCTTCGGGTCGTACACCGTCACCTGGCCGCCCTGGAGGTGGATCTGCCCGGCGACATTGAGCGCGGGTGAGTCCCGGACGTCGTCCGAGTCCGGCTTGAAGGTGGCGCCGAGCACCGCGACCCGCTTGCCCAGGAAGGCCCCGCCGCCCAGCGCCTCCCGCGCCAGCTCCACCATCTGCCCGCGCTGGCGCATGTTGATCGAGTCGATCTCGCGCAGGAACGTCAGCGCCTGGTCGGCACCCAGCTCACCGGCGCGCGCCATGAAGGCGCGGATGTCCTTCGGCAGACAGCCACCGCCGAAGCCGATCCCCGCCCGCAGGAACTTCCTGCCGATCCGGTCGTCGTACCCGATCGCCTCGGCCAGCTTGGCCACGTCGCCGCCGGACGCCTCGCACATCTCCGCCATCGCGTTGATGAACGAGATCTTCGTGGCCAGGAAGGAGTTCGCGGAGGTCTTCACCAGCTCGGCGGTCGGGAAGTCGGTGACCACGAAGGGCGAGCCGGCGGAGAGGGGACCGGCGTACACCTTCCGCAGCAGCTTCTCGGCCCGCTCGCTGCGCACGCCCACCACGATCCGGTCCGGGTGCAGCGTGTCCTGGACCGCGAAGCCCTCGCGCAGGAACTCCGGGTTCCAGGCCAGCTCGGCGGCCTTCCCCGCGGGGGCGTTCGCGGCGAGATAGGCGGCGAGCCGGTCGGCGGACCCGACGGGCACGGTCGACTTGCCGACGACGAGGGCGGGCCCGGTCAGGTGCGGCGCGAGGGAGGTGATGGCCGCGTCGACGTAGGACATGTCGCAGGCGTACTCACCGTGCCGCTGGGGCGTGTTCACGCACACGAAGTGGACGTCGCCGAAGGCCGCCACCTCCGCGAAGTCCATGGTGAACCGCAGCCGGCCGGTCGACCCCTTGATCCCGGCGACGTGCTTGCGCAGCAGTTCCTCAAGTCCGGGCTCGTACATGGGGACCTCGCCCCGCTGGAGCATCTCGATCTTCTCCGGCACGACGTCCAACCCCAGCACCTCGAATCCGAGCTCGGCCATGGCCGCGGCATGGGTCGCGCCGAGGTAGCCGGTTCCGATCACGGTGATCTTGAGGCTCATGGATGCTCCAGGGTCCGACTGTGGGGGGCGCGGTGCGGCTTCGGGTACGGCTGGGGTGGGTGCATGAGGTGCGCTGGAAGAGCATAGTCCGGGTAGGGGAACGGACCTGGAAGGCCAGCTTCACGGCTGTCGCCAAGCTCACGTATCACTCGGGTGGGCAGGCCCTTAAAATTTGAGTTACTTAACGGTAATTAGCGCCAGCACCGCAGCGTCTTTGGAGCGTGAGAGACCTTGGCCGGAACGGCTGACTTCGACCTGTACCGCCCGTCCGAGGAGCACGACATGCTCCGGGACGCGATCCGTTCGCTGGCCGAGGCGAAGATCGCGCCGTACGCCGCCGTGGTGGACGAGGAGGCCCGCTTCCCGCAGGAGGCGCTCGACGCGCTGGTGGCCAACGACCTGCACGCGGTGCACGTACCCGAGGAGTACGGCGGCGGGGGCGCCGACGCGCTGGCCACGGTGATCGTGATCGAGGAGGTCGCCCGTGTCTGCGCCTCCTCCTCCCTGATCCCGGCCGTGAACAAGCTGGGCTCGCTCCCGGTGATCCTCTCCGGCTCCGAGGACCTGAAGAAGAGGTACCTGGCCCCGCTCGCCAAGGGCGACGCGATGTTCTCGTACGCCCTGTCCGAGCCGGACGCGGGCTCCGACGCGGCCGGCATGAAGACGAAGGCCGTCCGCGACGGCGACCACTACGTCCTGAACGGCGTGAAGCGCTGGATCACCAACGCGGGCGAGTCCGAGTACTACACGGTGATGGCGGTCACGGACCCCGAGAAGCGCAGCAGGGGCATCTCGGCCTTCGTCGTCGAGAAGTCGGACGACGGCGTGTCCTTCGGCGCTCCCGAGAAGAAGCTCGGCATCAAGGGCTCCCCGACCCGCGAGGTCTACCTCGACAACGTCCGCATCCCGGCGGACCGCATGATCGGCGAGGAGGGCACCGGCTTCGCGACGGCGATGAAGACCCTGGACCACACCCGCATCACCATCGCCGCCCAGGCCCTCGGCATCGCACAGGGCGCCCTGGACTACGCCAAGGGGTACGTCCGCGAGCGCAAGCAGTTCGGCAAGCCGATCGCCGACTTCCAGGGCATCCAGTTCATGCTCGCCGACATGGCCATGAAGATAGAGGCGGCCCGTCAGCTGACGTACGCGGCCGCGGCCAAGTCCGAGCGCGGTGACAGTGATCTCACCTTCCAGGGCGCGGCGGCCAAGTGCTTCGCGTCGGACGTGGCGATGGAGGTCACCACGGACGCGGTCCAACTGCTGGGCGGCTACGGCTACACCCGTGACTACCCGGTGGAGCGGATGATGCGCGACGCGAAGATCACACAAATCTACGAAGGGACGAACCAGGTGCAGCGGATCGTGATGGCCCGCAACCTGCCGTAGGGCAGGCGCCCGCTTCTCCGGTAGCCCTCCGTCCGCTTTGTCGGGTGGAGGGCGTCGTATTTTGTGTCAGCTTCGCAACAGGGCTGCCCTTATTTTCCGACGAACCTTGTAAGGGACATACCTTCGCCCTGCACACTGGGGCCCATGAGCGATTGGCCCGAGGGATCCGACAACCGCGGCAGCCGGTACGGACGCGGCAGCGCAGGCGCGCAGCCCGAGAGCGCCCGTGTGATGCGGCAGGTCCGCCGCGGCTCGGCGGCACCGCCCGGCCAGGGCGGCTATGGTCCCGGCCAAGCGGCACCGCCGTACGGCGGCGGGATCCCGCAGCAGCCGTCGTACGTCAACGGCGGGGGCGACAACGGGTACGACAGCGGCTACAA